>Ga0247727_10005419_pt1 | contig 25930 bp, 31 predicted proteins | sample WisWelCaveWW1625_FD_202498 | JGI IMG/M metagenome (GOLD analysis project Ga0247727, IMG submission 202498) | Biofilm microbial communities from Wishing Well Cave, Virginia, United States - WW16-25 | ecosystem: Environmental > Aquatic > Deep subsurface > Groundwater > Cave microbial mat | place...
GGCTGGCCCGCATCGACTTCAACTGACGCTCGCCTACCTTGAGGGCAGCGGCTGGACACCGGAGCCCATCCTTGCGGCAGTGCGCGAGAGTGCGCGGATCCTGGAGCAATGCGGCGTCGTGCTGGAGAAAGCGGAACTGCTGCGGATCGGCGCGCCGGACCGATATCGCGATTTCTCCACGCCAGCGGCGCGTGAGCTGGCGCGCGCGTTGCCGCTGGGCAAGCCCGCGGTCTACTTCGTCACGGGCACGCGCCAGCGCCCGGCCTTCGATGCAGAAGCGATCGGCCGCGGCAACAGCCGAACGCGGCCAGAGCTCGCCGATACGGTCTGGGTGACCCTGGCCACTCGCGATCTCGGCATCACGCTTGCCCACGAGCTCGCGCATGTGCTGATGGACAGCGGCGAGCACAGCGACGAGCCGGGCAATCTGATGCGCGACGAGACTGCGCCAGCGAGTACTCGGCTAACCGCCGAGCAATGCGCACGGATCGCGGGGAAGGGATCGGAAAACCTCCTGCTGACGCCGAGTCGCTGACGCGGTCCGTCGATCTCGATCCGCCACGCGGTATCAACGGCACAGATCGCCGACTCTGCGCCAGACCTGCGTCTGGCAGAACACGCCAAGCGCGCAGCCGCGCACGCGCAGCTCGCCGGACGAGCCGATCTGCATGCTGGCAGCGTAGGTGCGGCCGTCCTCGGGGTTGTAGATCGAACCGTCGACCCACTCGCCCGTTTCTGCGCGCCGGAATCCCTGCAGCAGGGGAATTCCCACGAGCGGACGCTCTCTCAGCTTCGCCTGGGGGTTGCTGTGGTCCTTGCGCCCATTGCCGGAGGCATCGCGCGGTTCCCAGAGCCACGTCACGGTGCCGCAGGCGCGGCCTGCCCCCGGGTCGTCCGCGCAGGGCGCTATTCGCACCCGTGCCGAGTAGCCCTGCGTCGCCCATTCGCCATGGATGTCGGCCGCTTCGGCCGGTTGCGGAAATCCCACGCATAGCGCGATGACGAGCGCGACAAGCGCGGATTTACCTTCGAGGCGCGAGCGGTACTCGGGATGCTCCGTCCCCATCCACCGGTCCCACCACGTGAAATAGAGGCCGTAGTTCCAGCGGAAAGTTTCGTGATGCAGGTCGTGATGCGTGACGCTGTTCAACCATCCCCAGGCTTCGCTGCGGTCGAGCGAGCGCGGCATGAACTCATAACCGGAATGACCCATGACGTTGCGCACGATCATGTGCATCAGGAAAAGAAAAATCGCCGCGCCGTGCATCGGCACGGCGGCGAGAAAGAGCGGCAGGAAAACCGCCTGCACGACGGCTTCCGGAGCATCGAAGGCGTATGCCGCCCAGGGCGTGGGCTGCACCGAACGGTGGTGGCGCCGGTGGAACCAGCGGAACAGCGCCGGGTGGTGCATCGCCCGGTGCGTCCAGTAAAAGTAAGTGTCCTGCGCCACAATGGCCAGCGCGAGCGAGGCGAAGAAATAGAACCATCCGCGGTCCTCGACGCGCGGATAGATTTCCAGCAATCCGTAGCTCACGCCGAGTTGGATGCCGAAACCGACGATCGAGAAAATCAGCGCGGTGCGCACCGAGGCCGTAAACTCGGCTAGCCGCTGGCCGGGGGGCGGGTTGATGTCGCGAATGCGCCGGGCGGCGAGCGGCCGCGCCAGGAGATACAGCGCGGCGGCCATCGTCCCCGCGGCGATGAGATAGCGTCCCAGGTCGAAGGCAAAGATCGCGGGCCACACGGTGAAAAATCGGGCAGCAAGGTCCTGACAGCAGTCCATCGGCGTCCTCTCATGACGTTGAGTAGATGCCGTGGAGCTTCGCGCCGCCGGGCGGAGGCGGTCTCGCCGAAAACCGGGAAACCCTTGCCGATTCCGGAATCGGCGCTACTTACCTGTTTGCGGCGAGCCCTGCGGTTCCGAACCGGTCCCGGCAAGAGCGCGGCGGCGGAACTCGGTGGGCGTTTCGCCGAGCGCCTCCTTGAACGCACGATTGAACGGGCCGATGGATCCGAATCCCGCTTCCAGGGCGATGGTCAGCACCGGCTTGCGGGCGGATGAAGGGTCGGCGAGCGCCGCCTTGGCGTCGGCGAGCCTGCGCTCGTTGAGAAAGGCGTTGAAATTCCGGTAACCCAGGCGCTGGTTGATCACGCGGCGCAACAGCTCCTCCGGCGCTCTCAGGCGCCCGGCGAGCGCGGCGATGGTGAGGCCCTCCACCAGGTAAACCCGTTCGTCCATCGCTTGGCGCAGCGCCGCGAGCAGTTGCCGTTCACCGGGTGGTACCTCGTCGGCCTTCGGCTCGGGCGGCCCGGAGCGCGCCGGCGCCGCAAACCAGCCGGCCCTCAGCTCGAACGACCAGATGAACAAGGCGGTAGTCAGCGCGAAGATGACCCCGACCTTGAGCAGTTCGAGACCGGCGGGAACCGCCACGCCTCGATAGACCACTTCCGCGATAGTGATGGCGAGCCCCAGGATGGAAGCACCGCCCACGAACCAGAGCCGGAACCACCTACGCGCTTCCACTAGGTCGCCGCGAAAGTCCCGCAATGCGTGCGCAATTGCGCCAGCGAAGAGCGCCAGTGCGACGACCTTGTGGACATTGGAAGCCGCTGCGGCTTGCCACGGGTAGCCGGCCTTCCCGAGGTAGGAGAAAAGCCCGCAGGCGAGGAGCAGGACGCCCGGCAGCACTCGTGCCGGCGTGAGGCGGAAAGAATCGTCAAACAGCGCGCCAGCGGTACGCCAAAGCATCGCCGCGCTGACGGACGCCAGCGCCAGCAACGGCACGCGGCCCGCAGCAGGAATCTCCGCGGCGAACGGCGCGGAGAGAACCAGATAGGCGATCACGCAGGCGAGAAACCCCGCCGCCACCCGGTGAACCACGCCGCTCGCTTCGGCGCGCAGTATGACCGCCATGCCAAGCGCAAGCTGGCCGGCAGCAGCGAACCTCAGCAGCAGGTCCGCGAGGAGCCATGCATCGCCGCTCATGGGCGATTACCGCCTTGCCAGGCTCGCGATGATAGGACAGCGGCGCTCGCCGCCGGCATCGCATTGCGCGATCAGATCCGCGAGCGCGCGACGCATGCGCTGCAAGCTCTGCAGGCGTGCCTCGACCAGTTCGAGCTTCCTTGCCGCGAGCGCCCGCGCGCCGCGACAGTTCGGGGTCTGCCCCAGCTTGAGCAGCGTTCTCACGTCGTCCAACGTAAAACCAACGTCCTGCGCGCGCCGGATGAAACCGAGCCGCGCAACGGCATCCGCGCCATAGCGCCGCACCCCGCCCGAGGGGCGCTGCGGTTCCGCCAGCAACTCCCGTCGCTGGTAATAGCGGACCGTTTCCACGCCCACTCCGCAAGCCTTCGCCAGCGCACCAATCGTCATTTCCGGCATTTGCCACCCCCTTGACTCCGTACCCGGCTACGGAGCTTAGACTATCGCCCGATGGATTCGATCGCGGCTAAGCGTGCGGAAGGGGTCATGGTCTCGGACGAGGCCAAGACCGGGGGCTCGATTGCGGCCGGCTTCGCGGCGGCGCTGGGGGCCTCGGTCTGCTGCGCCGGACCGTTCGTGCTGGTGACGCTTGGCATAGGCGGCGCGTGGCTCGCGAACCTGAGCGCGCTCCAGGATTACTACCTTTGGTTCGTCGCCGCGGCGCTCGCCTGCTTCGGTTTCGCGTTTTATCGCCTCTATCTCAGGCCTGCGCCCTGTGCGCCCGATGGCAGCTGCATCACCGTGCCAGGGCGACGCAAGCAGCGCATCGCGTTCTGGTCGACGCTCGTCTTCGCCAAGGCGCTGGTGTTGTTTCCGTTTTATGCGCCGTATCTGCTCGGTTAGCACGGCGCTCGCGGCCGCCGGCGCGGGCTATCCTGCCGCACCGAGAAAAGCGAAGTGAACGCGCCGGTCCTCGAGAGCACGCTCACGTGCCCGGCGTGCGGGCATGCGAGCCGTGAGACCATGCCGACCGACGCCTGCACGTTCTTCTGGCACTGCCTTGCCTGCGGCGTGCGCGTGAAACCGAAGCCCGGCGACTGCTGCGTGTTCTGCAGCTACGGCAGCGTGCCCTGCCCGCCGGTGCAAGCCGCCCGAGGCTGTTGCTCGGCCGCCTGACTGCCTGCGTCGCACCCACGCTTGAAACAAAAGGAATTCGAGCAGATCTCGCTGGCAATCCTCGCACTGTTTCCGCCACTTACCAAAGCGGAACAGCGTGTTTCAATGACGCTCTACCGCCTCCTTGCCGAAGGCAATGCGGTTATGACCGACAGGCTTGCACGCTGCGTGCGGGTTGCCCTCGCAGAAGTGGAAGGCATACTGTCAGGCCAGCCGGACGTGCACCGCGACAGCGGCGGGCGCATCATCGGCTACGGTGGCCTGACTGTTGCCAAGACGAAGCACCGAATCCAGATTGGCCGCAAAATCCTCTATACCTGGTGTGCGTGGGACAGCCTTTTCATTCCCCAGTTGCTGGGTATCACCGCGCAAGTTGATTCCACCTGCCCTGCCACCGACCAGCGCGTCTCGCTCACCGTTCATCCTGATCGGATTGACCCTGATGATGAACGCCCGCCGGTTTCGTTCGTCGCGCCCGATCGCGACAAGGCTGCGGCGGACATCGTTCGCCATTTCTGCTGTCACGTTCAGTATTTCGCCACCAAGCAGGCAGGAAATGCATGGGTATCGAAGCATCCCGGCATGCGCTTGGCGACGTTTGATCAGGCATGGAAACTGGGGCGCCGCCATATCGCGTTGCGCTATTCCCTGACTCGAGTATGAACCGCGGCGTGCTCTGCGCACTCGGCGCCGCAGCGTTGTTTGGCGCCAGCACGCCGTTCGCGAAACTTCTCCTCGGCGAAGTGTCGCCGCTGATGCTCGCTGGACTACTCTACCTGGGCAGCGGTTCCGGGCTCGCGGTTTGGCTTGCCTTGCGCGCGCGCCTGTACCCCGGTGAGCGCAGCTCGCCGTTGGCGCCAACCGACCGCCCCTGGCTCGCCGCCGCGATCCTGGCCGGCGGCGTCGCGGGGCCGATACTCCTGATGCAGGGCCTCGCGCGCAGCGATGCCGCCACTGCCTCCTTGCTCCTCAATCTAGAAGCGGTCTTGACCGCCACAATCGCGTGGACGGTGTTCCGCGAGAACGTGGACCGCAGAGTGTTCGCCGGAATGACAGCTATCATTGCCGGAGGCGTCCTGCTTTCCGCGGGGGCGGCGCCGCGCGCCGAGGGCCTGCTTGGGGCAGGGCTGATCGGCGCGGCCTGCCTCGCGTGGGCCATCGACAACAATCTCACCCGCCGCGTCTCGGGCGGCGATGCGGCAATGCTCGCGTGCGTGAAAGGATTGGCCGCGGGAGCGGTGAATCTCGCCCTGGCGCTCGCCGTCGGCGCGCCACTTCCCTCGGCGCAGGGATGGCTCGGCGCAGGACTGCTGGGATTCGCCGGCTACGGCGTGAGTCTCACGCTGTTCGTCGTCGCGCTCCGGCACCTCGGCACGGCACGCACCGGCGCCTATTTTTCAGTTGCGCCGTTCTTCGGCGCAGCGCTGGCCCTTGGCCTCCTGGGCGAGCGGCCGGACCCGCTGTTCTGGGCCGCGGCGGCGCTGATGGCGCTCGGCGTCTGGCTGCACCTCACCGAGCGCCACGAGCACGCACATGCGCACGAGGCACTGGAGCACGAGCATGAGCATGTCCACGACGCGCACCACCGGCACGCGCACGGGCTCGACTGGGACGGTCGCGAACCCCACGTGCACCATCACCGCCACGAACCGCTGCTGCACGTGCACCCCCACTACCCCGATCTGCACCACCGCCACCCGCACTAGCTAGCGCGTCGGCTGCAGGACGATCAGCGCCATTCCGGCGAGCGCGATCGCGGCACCCGCCAGATCCCAGGCGGTCGGCCGCAGCCCTTCGAGCGCCCACAGCCAGAGAATCGCGAGCGCGACGTAGACGCAGCCATAGGCCGCGTAGGTTCGGCCGGCGGCCGCCGGATGCAGCGTCAGCAGAAGCGCGAACAGCGCCAGGCTTGCGGATGCGGGAGCGAGCAGCCAAGCGCTCTTGCCTTCCCTGATCCAGAGGTACACCAGGTAGCAGCCGAGAATCTCGGCCACCGCGGTCACAGCGAACAGACCCGCGCTCTTGGCGAATTCGATCACTTCGCCTGCGTGCCTGGATGGCAGGCGCAGGCTTCGCCGTGCGCAGCGTGAATCAGCTCTTCGAGAATGCCGCAATCGGCCACGCGATGGCCGCTCGTGCACTGAGCGTCCAGCGCCGCGAGCTGCTTCTCAAGCGCATCGAGCGCCGCGCGCTTGGCCCTGACGCGCCCCAGATGGGCGCGCACCAGGTCATTCACTTCGTCACAGGACACCGCCCGGTCGCGGGAAAGCGCGAGCAGGCGCTTGACATCGGCGAGCGCCATGTCGAGCGACCGGCAGTGGCGGATGAAGTTGAGGCGCTCCAGGTGCGGGCGCGAGTAGCTGCGGTAGCCCGAAGCGGTGCGCGCCGGCGCCTCGATCAGCCCTTCGCGCTCGTAGTAGCGCACCGTTTGCACGTCCACACCGGCTTGCGCCGCCAATTCTCCTATGCGCATGGGGGTCTTTCAGCTAGGGCTTGACCCGATAGTAGCTACAGGGTCCGGAATGCGCAAAGCATGAGCGAAGCCTGCTGCCCAGCCCCCGCCCCGAGCGCCGACCCGCGCTACCGCAGAATCCTGTGGATCGCGCTCGCGGTCAACGTGGCGATGTTCGTGGTCGAACTCGCCGGCAGCGCCGTGTCGGGCTCGGCCGCGCTCGCCGCGGACGCCGTGGACTTTGCGGGTGACGCGGCCAACTACGGGCTCAGCCTCGCCGCGATCGCGGCGGGCGGCCGGTGGATGTCGCGCGCCGCGTTCGTGAAGGGTCTCGCGATGGGTGCCTTCGGGATCGGCGTGCTCGCCTTCTGCGCCTGGCGGATCGCCAGCGGCGCGGCACCGGAACCCATCACCATGGGGGTCGTCGGATCCTTGGCGTTTGCCGCCAACCTCCTGGTTGCCTGGATGCTCTACGCGTACCGGGAGGGCGACGCGAACATGCGCGCGGTGTGGCTGTGCACGCGCAACGACGCCATCAACAACCTCGCCGTGCTCGCCGCGGCCGCGGGCGTGTTCGGCACCGGCAGCTTCTGGCCCGACGTCGCGGTAGCGGCGCTCATGGCATCGCTCGCGCTCCATTCGGCAACAGTCGTCGTCAGACAAGCGCGACGCGAAATTGAGGTCGCAAGAGCAATGCCGGCGACGATCTTGCCGCACCAAGCGCACAGACCGCAGCACCGTTGACCGGCACCCTGTTCGCGTCGATCGCGTTGACGGGTTCACCGTCGCATCCTTACTTTGCGCCGGGCACACCGTAGGACTCGCGCAGCGCCTGCAGGACCATCGTCCGCAGTTCGTCGTAGCCGAGGGTTGTCAGAGGCTTCCCGTTGACAAAAAACTCGGGCGTCCGACTGATCTTCAAGGTCAGGGCGTCCTGCATGTCCTGTTTGATCAACAGCGCAAGCTGCGGGGCTGCCATGTCTTCCTTCAGCCTTTCCATCTGCAAGCCGAGGGGTTCCACAATCTTCAGGGCGAGGTCCAGCCGCGCGGCATGATTGATGGCCCATTTCGGCTGGGAGGCGACCAGGGCATCCAATGCCTCGACGTACTTGCCTTGGCGACGAGCCGCTTCGAGCAGTTTCACGATCTGGTCCGCACCCCGATGAAAAGGCAAATAGCGGATGGTGAGCCGCACGCGACCGCGATGTTCTTCCAGGAGCTGCTTCACAAACGGATACATGGCCCGGCATCCCTCGCAAGCTGGATCGAAGAATTCGACGATCTCCACCTTGGCGCCAGCGTGACCCAATGACGGCGAATGGAAGCGAACAAGCACCGATTTATCAACTTTGGGCGACTGGGCTGACGCAGGAAGAACAAGAGCGGAGAACAACGCGCAAGCAACGAGCAGTGAGTATCTATTCATGATGTCCCTTTGGTTCAGTTAGCACGCCGGCTCCCGGCAAGTGGCTGTCGCCGTGCGCGTCCTTCATGTCGCAGGCCGCGGCCTCGACCTGGACCGTGACGTGCCGGATGGAAAAGCGCGAAGCGAGCATATCCGTGGTCGCCTGCAGCACCGCCTGTTCCTCGCCTGCCTCGGCGAGAACCAGGTGCACGGTGAGGCTGTTCTTGCCGCTGGTCAGCGCCCAGACGTGCAGGTCGTGGATTTCGCCGACGCCAGGCACGGCGAGCAGGGCCTTCTCGATCTCGTCCAGCGCGATATCGAGCGGCACACCTTCCAGGAGGATGTTCAGGCTTTCCTTCAGGAGTTTCCATGTCCGCGGCAGGACCCATAGTCCGATTGCCGCCGCTACCACGGCGTCCACCCACGCCCACTGCGTGAAGTAGATGATGATGGCCGCCAGGATCACCCCGATCGAGCCGAGCATGTCGGCCCACACCTCGAGATAGGCACCCTTGACGTTCAGGCTCGTCGCGGAGCCGCTTCGCAGGATGCGCATGCCTATAAGATTCACCACCAGGCCGATCGAGCCGATCACCAGCATGCCGACGGACTGGATCTCCGGCGGATCGCGGAAGCGCTGGTAGGCCTCGTACAGGATGTATCCCGCCACCAGGAAAAGCACGACCGCGTTTAGCGCGGCGGCGAGAATCTCGAAGCGGTAGTAGCCGAAGCTGCGCTTGCGATCGGCCGCGCGCTTGCCGATGCCGATAGCGGCGAGCGCGATGGCGAGCGCCGCCGCGTCGGTGAACATGTGCGCCGCATCGGAAATGAGGGCCAGGCTCTTCGTCAGCACGCCGCCGATCACCTCGGCGATCATGAATGCCGTCGTGAGCCCCAGCACGATCCAGAGGTTCTTCTCGTTTGTGCTGCTCGCGCCGTGGTCGTGGCCGCCGCTCATGCCCGCGATCGCATTCGCGTGAGATCAGTTCGCACCGGAGCGCCGTTTCGCTGCCATTTCGGCGGACGCATCGCGCCGTTCGCCGACCAGGCCGTGAATCAGGAGCAGCGCGACGCCGCCGACGAGAGCGCTGTCGGCGAGATTGAACGCGGGCCAGTGATATGACCGCCAGTAGAAATCCAGCCAGTCGACGACCGCGCTGCGGAACAGGCGGTCGATCATATTCCCCAATGCGCCGCCCAGCACGAGGCCGTAGGCCATCCGCAACGCAGCCGGCGTATCGCGAACGCTGATTTCGCGGACCAGCCATGCCGAGACGGCAATGCCGATCGCCACGAAAAACCAGCGCTGCCATCCTCCTGCGTCCCGCAGGAAACTGAACGCGGCGCCGCTATTGAGCCAATAGACCAGGTTGAAGAACGCCGTGATCTCCAGCCGTTCGCCGAGACGGAAAAGCCCGACGATCAAGGCTTTCGTTCCTGCGTCGAGGGCAAAAACCACCCCCGCCAGCGCGAATGCCGCAAACCGCGCTCGATCAACCGTCACTTGCCTCCAAGAGCCCGCGCAGGTCCTCGGGCACCGGCATGACCTTCAGGGCGCTGACGTTGGCGCGTCCGGAATTGCCCGACGGAACCCAGATCCGGGACAAGAGCGCCGCGGCAACGATCCGCGTGGCCTGCCCGAGGATCTCCCGCCGGTCGCGGATGGCGACGCCAAGCTTCAGCATCCGCCAATGCACCCGCACATGCCGCCAGGTGTAGCGCTGACTGAGAATGTGGGCGCGTGCGAGGTGGTGAAACGCCCGCTCGTAGTCCAGTGCCTCGGATGCGAGTCGCAACTCCGCTTCGTATGCCGCAGCTAGCGGTTTCGTCATGTTTTGTGACCGGTCTCGATGCAGATTACGGTGTCCGCCGCGCTTTGTTCCTGCGGTCACTTCAATCCCGCTCTCGTCGAATTCGATCTCGCAGCCATCCGGCCGCATAGAGCACCGCAGGCACAAGAATGGCCGCCAGCAAGAGCATCTCCAGGCGGCCCTGCGGCACCTCTTCTTCGAACACGATCAGCGTGATGGCGTTCAACAGCGCGACCAGAACCCAGATCACTGTGAAAAGAATCCAGAACCTCTTCCAGAGCGGCATCTCGACGCGCCGCGCGTCCGGCCCCGCTGGCCTCTTGCCGACCGCGGCGTCCTCAATCTTTTTCATTCAGGAGCGCGCGCAGATCGTGAGCGAGATCGGCCGCGATGCGTTCGTGCTTCACGAACAGGCGCAGGCGGCCCTTCCTGTCGAACACGTAGCTTTGCGCGCTGTGGTCCACGGAGTAGCTGTCCGCGGTGGCGCCTTTGCGCTTTTCGTAGAATATCTTGAAGTCCTTCGCGGTCCGGGCGATCGCTTCGGAAGAGCCGTAAAGACCGAGGAAGCCCGGATCGAACGCCGGCACGTATTGCGCGAGCACGGCGGGCGTGTCGCGCTCCGGATCGAGCGTCATGAACAGCACTTGCACGCGGCTGGCGCCGCGCCGGAGTTCTTTCAGCGCCTGCGCGATCGAGGCTAGCGTGGTGGGGCAGACGTCGGGACAGTGCGTGAATCCGAACGACAGCACCACGACCTTGCCCCGGAAATCAGCAAGCGTCCGGGGCTTGCCGTCGTGCCCGGTCAGCGCGATCTCTTTCCCCCAATCCACGCCGGCAATGTCGGTGCTCTTGAATTTCGGATGCTCGGCGTAACAACCGGCAAGGGCTACGACACACGCGGCCAGCATGTATCTCCATGCCCGTTTCAAGCTCGTCATACGCGGTCGTTCGGGCGCCGTCACGGCCTTGCTTTCATGCCAGGCACTTCGAAGAACGTGTATGAGATGGTGATCGTGTTCATGTCCCTGGGCAGCGCGGGATCGACCAGGAACACCACCGGCATGCGGCGCGTCTCGCCGGCGCCGAGCGCCTGCTGCGTGAAGCAGAAGCACTCCAGCTTGCGGAAGTACTGCCCGGCGCGCGCCGGCCCGAAGCTGGGGATCGCCTGGCCGGTGACCGATTCGCCGCGCACGTTGGCGATCTCGTACTCTACGGTCGTCAGTTGACCCGGATGAACTGTCACATGGCGGGTCAGCGGGCGGAAGCTCCACGGCATGCCGTGGCTGTTGGCGTCGAACTCGATGGTCACCGAGCGTGTGCTGTCGACCTGGGTATTGACCGCGCTCGTCGCATCCGGCTTCACGAAATAGTTGATGCCCAGCGCTTCGCAGAGCTGCTTGTAGATCGGCACCAGCGCGTAGCCGAAGCCGAACATCGCCACGGCGACGACCGAGAGCTTCACCAGCATGCGCCGGTTCTCGCGCGAGCGTTCGTTCGCCGGGGCGTGGAGCGGGTTCATCCGTTCAGGATCCAGTACTTGCCGACGATGCCGAGAAAGGAGATCAGGGCGACGAGCGCGAGCAGCAGCGCGGTCTTGAGATTGCGGCTCATTGCAGCTCTCTCATCTGCCGGGCCTGCCTACCAGCGGCAGGATCTTGCCGGTGACGTCCTCGCGGGTAAGCGCTCCGATCTTCTTGTATCGGATGACGCCCTGCCGGTCGACCAGGTAGGTCTCGGGAACCCCGTAAACGCCAAAATCGATGCCAATGCGGCCATCGGCGTCGACGAGGGACGCGGCGTACGGGTCGCCGTAGCGACTCAACCACGCGAGCGCGTCCTCCCGCTTGTCCTTGTAGTTGAGCCCGTAGATCGAGATCAGCTTCATATTCGCGAGTTCGGTGATGACACCGTGTTCGTTACGGCAGGCGGCGCACCAAGACGCCCACACATTGAATAGCCACATTTGTCCGCGCAGATCGGCAGGCGAAACATGCTGCTCCGGCCGATGCAGCGAGGGCAGGCTGAACGCGGGGACAGGTTTGCCGATCAGCGGAGACGGTACCTCGCGCGGGTTGCGCGTCAATCCGAGGGCCAGGAAGGCTACAACGATTGCAAAGATCGAAATTGGAACAAGAAAGCGCGTCATCGACGGTTTCCCGGGAACGATTCCGGCAGAAAAACCGGGGCGCTCTGAATTGGACCTTCGTAGACAATCCTCCAGGCGCCGGCCTCGCGCAGCCAGTACTGGCGTTTGCGCGTCTGCTGCGCGAGGTTGCTCGAGCGGTAGTCCTGGTTGAAGGTCAGGACCATCAACTCCTGCTTGCCGGGGCTGCGCAGCATGCTCAGGTTCGAGATGCCGACCTTGATCCAGTCCTTGCTCGCGGCGACCCTGCGCTTGTGGGCGTCCCAAGCCGCAAGGTCCATGGCGTCGGAACGGAACTGAGGCGAGTAGTGCGCGAGGTGCCGGTTGGGATCGAGGCTCTCCCAGTCGCGGCGCCAGGCGTCGAGCTGCTTGCGGAATGCATCGCGCTCGGCCGCGAGCACCCCTGCGTCCACCCACTCCAGTTCGCCGGCGATGATGACTGGCGTGATTCCGACCTGCACGCTTTTTCCCAGCGCCGCGATATCCGGATTGGCGAGCGCGATGCAGCCGTCGCTCGCCTGCGGCGCGCGTGCATAGGTGTCGGCTGGCACGCCGTGCAGCCAGATGCCGAAGCCGGTGCGGCCCTGCATGCGGTCCCACGCGTTCGGATAGCTGATCGGAAACGCCCCCCAGCCATAGAGATCGGGAAGCTTGCTGCCTGGAATGCTCGATGTGACGTAGTAGACCCCGATCGGCGTCTTCTGGTCGCCTTCCTTGCGCTTTTCGATGCCGCGCTTGCCGATGCTCGTGTAGTAGTCGGCGACCAGGTGCGGCGCGCCACCGGCGTTCTCGTACAGGTAGACGCGCGACCGGTTCGAGTCCACGACGATGACATGCCGTTGCGCCGGGTCCAGTTCCAGCAGGTAGCGCGGAAAGCGGTCGGCGTGCGGCAGATCGCGGTAACTACGCGATCTCGCCAGCGCTTCGGCGCGAAGTTCCTCGATCCGCTCGCGCGCGCTGTGACCGCTACCGCCGAACTCCTTTAGCGGCCGCAGGCGGGCCTGCAGCAGATCGCCGCGAATCAGATGCGCGAGCCGGAAGTTCGGGTGCGCGGCGATCACGCGGTCGATCTCCTCCAGCGCGCTCCCGACGCGGCCTTGCTGCAGCGCCTCGAACGTACGCTTGAGGTACGCGTCGGCCCCGTTCAGATCGCCGTTGACGTGGTCGGCGAACGCGGCCGGCGCTATGGCGGTCGTGCACAGAAAAGCCAGGCGCGCATGCCTCGCCAGCACGGCCGGAATACTTCGAAACATGCAAACTCCTTGTCTAGCCTTCGACAGCGCGCCTCCGTTCGTCGCGCGGCAGTCGGAAATGAAGCGATAACTACGCTAGATCAGGAGTCAGGGGCGGACGATCGAGTCTGTTCAAGAAGATTCTCAGTAGGCCAGCCGACGGCTCGGGCAGGCTGGCGTCCCGGCTCTTGGCCGGGAAAACTCTGATCCCTTCATCCAGTACGCCCAGTTGGTGTCCGGCGCAGCTGTGGTGGTGACGCGCGGAATCCTCACAGTGGCCTGCGTTCTGGCACTCGTCCATCGAGTGAACGTCAACAAACACGACGGCGCATCTACCGTCGCGTTCCTGGCCGGCGGCCACGTTGAATGCAAGGAAAGGCGCTAGCGCGGTCCACAGCACGAGGATCAGCAAGAATCGGGTCGTACGTTTCGAGGCGTCAGGCACGGCGGCCATTATATCGAAATCTTTCCCGACGCAGCTAGCGTCCGCACCGCCTAGGGCGCCACCGCTTTCCGCCGCATCAGGTAGTAGGCCGCCGGAATCACTAGCATCGAGAGCAGCGGTGCGGTGATCATGCCGCCGATCATCGGCGCGGCGATGCGCTGCATCACCTCGGCGCCGGTGCCATCCGACCACATGATCGGCGCGAGACCCCCGAGGATCACCGCCACCGTCATCGCCTTCGGACGCACGCGCTGCACTGCGCCGTGATCGATGGCATCGAGGATCTTTTCGGGCGGATACTCGGCGAGCGCGTTTCTCAGGTAAAGAAGCATGATTACCCCGAACTCTGCGGCCAGGCCCGCCAGCGCGATGAAGCCGACCGCACCCGCCACCGACAGGTTGTGGCCGAGCAGGTACAGGGTCCAGAAGCCGCCGATCAGCGCGAACGGCAGCGTCACCATGATCAGTGCCGCCTCGTCGAAGCGCCGGAACGCGAGGTACAGCAGCATGAAAATGATGGCGAGCGTGAACGGGATCACCACGCCGAGCCGCTTCTGCGCGCGCTCAAAAAATTCGAATTGGCCGGACCAGGCGACTGAAACGCCAGGCGGCAGCTTGACCTCTCGCGCGACGGCCTGTTTCGCGTCGTTTACTACGGCAACGAGATCGCGCCCCCGGATGTCGACGTAGATCCAGCCCGCGAGCCGCGCGTTCTCGCTGCGCAACATCGGCGGGCCGTCGGAGAGGTCGAGCTTTGCCACGCTGCCGAGCGTGATCTGCGCGCCCGCCTCCGTCACGATCGGCAGCGCCCTCAATTTTTCCAGCGAGTCGCGCAGCTCGCGCGGATAGCGCACGCTGATCGGAAAGCGCCGCCGGCCCTCGATCGTTTCGCCGACGGTTTCGCCGCCAATGGCGCTCGCGACCACGGATTGCACGTCTACGATGTTGAGCCCGTAGCGCGCTGCCGCCGCCCGGTCGATGGTGACATCGATGTAGCGACCGCCGGTGACGCGCTCGGCCAGCACCGACGATGCCCCCGGCACTTCCTTGACGGCGCGTTCGATCGCCTGCGCCGCCTTCTCGATCTCGGCCGGGTCGTTGCCCGACACCTTGATGCCGAGCGGGCTCTTGATGCCGGTGGCGAGCATGTCGATGCGATTGCGGATCGGCGGGATCCAGATGTTCGCCAATCCCGGCAAGCGCACCAGCCTATCCAGTTCCTCGATCAGCTTTTCGGGTGTCATGCCCGCACGCCATTCGCTACGCGGCTTCAGTTGCACGGTGGTCTCGACCATTTCGAGCGGCGCCGGATCGGTCGCGGTTTCGGCGCGGCCGATTTTGCCGAACACGCGCTTCACCTCCGGCACGGTGGCGATCAGCCGGTCGGTCTGCTGCAGGATTTCAGCCGCCTTGGCGGGCGAGAGTCCGGGCAACGCGGAAGGCATGTAGAGGAGATCGCCTTCGAAGAGCGGCGGCAGGAACTCACCGCCCAGGCGCGATACCGGGATTGCCGTCAGCATCAGCAGCACCAGCGCGATCAGCAGCGTTGCCTTTGGCCAATGCAGCACCCAAGCCAATACCGGCCGATACACCGCGATCAGCAGGCGGTTGAGGGGATTCTTCCGCTCCTCGGGAATCCGGCCCCGGATCAGGTAGCCCATGAGGACCGGGATCAGCGTTACTGCAAGGATCGCTGAGGCAGCCATGGCGTAGGTCTTGGTGTAGGCGAGCGGCGAGAACAGGCGCCCCTCCTGCGCTTCCAGCGCGAACACCGGCACGAAGGAGAACGTGATCACGAGCAGCGAGAAGAAGAGCGCCGGCCCGACCTCGACCGCCGCCTCCGCAATCAGGCGCCAGCGCTCGTCTCCCGTGGCGGCGCTTCCTTCGAGTTTCTTGTGCGCGTTCTCGATCATCACCACCGCCGCATCCACCATGGCGCCGATGGCGATCGCGAGGCCGCCGAGCGAGAGGATGTTGGCGTTGACGCCCTGGTAGTACATGACGATAAAGGCGGCGAGCACGCCGAGCGGCAGGGTGACGATGGCCACCAGCGCCGAGCGCAGGTGCAGCAGGAAAACCGCGCACACCAGCGCCACGACGGCGAATTCCTCGGCCAGCTTGTCGCGCAGATGCGCGACCGCGCGCTCGATTAATCCCGAGCGGTCGTAGGTTTCGACGATTTCCACGCCTTGCGGGAATCCCTTCTTCAGTTCACCCAGCTTCGCTTTGACCGCCGCGATCGTCTCAAGCGCATTTTTGCCGGATCGCATCACGATCACCCCACCCGCGACTTCGCCCTCGCCGTCCAGTTCCGCGATGCCGCGGCGCATCTCGGGTCCCATTTGCACGCGCGCCACGTCCCTCAGCGTCACCGCGACCCCGCCTTTGGCGGTCGCCAGCGGAATGGCGCGGAAATCCTCCAGGGTCTTCAGGTAACCGCTCGCGCGCACCATGTACTCGGCTTCGCCGAGCTCCACCACCGAACCTCCCGCCTCGCGGTTCGCGCCTTGGATCGCGGCGATTACGCGCGTATGCGGGATGCCGTAGGCGCGCAGCCGGTCCGGGTCGAGCACCACCTGGTACTGGCGCACCATGCCGCCCACCGAGGCCACTTCGGCGACGTTGGGCAGCGCCTTCAGTTCGTATTTGAGGAACCAGTCCTGCAGCGCGCGCAACTCGCCCAGGTCGTGGCGGCCGGAGCGATCCACGAGCGCGTACTGGTAGATCCAGCCCACGCCGGTGGCATCGGGCCCGAGCGCGGGCTTGGCCTGCGGCGGCAGACGCGACTGCACCTGGCTCAGGTACTCCAGCACGCGCGAGCGGGCCCAGTACGGGTCGGTACCGTCCTCGAACAGGATGTAGACGAAGGAATCGCCGAAAAACGAATAGCCGCGCACCGTCTTCGCCCCGGGGACGGAAGCCATGGTGGTGGTGAGCGGATAGGTCACCTGGTCCTCGACGATGCGCGGCGCCTGGCCCGGGAAGGTTGTACGGATGATCACCTGCACGTCGGAAAGATCCGGAATCGCGTCGAGCGGCGTTTTCATCACCGCGTAGACGCCCCAGGCCGCCACCAGCACGGTCGCCATCAGCACCAGGAACCGGTTACCGATCGACCAGCGGATCAGCGCGGCGATCATTTAGAGGTCTCCGCGGGTCCCTCCAGACGATCCAATGCACCCTTCAGGCTGGACTCGGAATCGATCAGGAACTGTCCCGAGGCGACCACGCGCTCGCCCGGTTTGAGACCCTCCAGAATCTCCGTGCGGCCGTCCCTTTCGGCGCCGGTCGTCACCGTTGCGGCACGGAAGCGCTCGCCAGCCATGACGATCACCACGCTGCGCGTGCCGGTCTGGATCACGGCTTCGGTCGGGATAGTGAGCACCTTGCGCGCGCTGGATACGAGCGACACATTGGCGAACATTCCCGGTTTCAGCTCGAGCCGCGGATTCGGCAGCATGATGCGCGCCTTGAGCGTGCGCGTCTGCGGGTTCAGTTCCGGATAGACATAGTCCAGCCGCCCCTCGAAGGTCTTGCCCGGCAGCGTCGGCACCGTGGCTTCGGCGCGCAAGCCCGGTTTCAGCCACGCGCCCTGCACCTCGGGAACTTCGACCTGGATCCATACCGAGGACAAATCGGTCAGCGTGAACGCCGGCGTGCCGGCCTGCACCATCGCCCCTTCGCGCACGCCGAGCTCGCTAAGCACGCCCGAGATCGGGGCGAGGATCGGGACGCGGCGGCGCGCCTCGCCGGATTGTTCAATTTTTGAAATTTCAGCAACCGGAAACCCAAGCAACTCCAATCTTCGCCTGGCGGCCCGCGCCAGCGGCTCGTCCGCGGTGTTCGCCTGCGCCATGCGCCGAGCGAGCAGATATTCTTCCTGCGCCGCGAGGAGCTCGGGTGAGTAGATCTCGGCCAGAATCTGTCCCGCGCGCACCGGATCGTTCGCCGCGCGCACGTGCAGCTTCTCGATCCAGCCGGTGGTGCGCACTTCGGCGCGCGCGATGCGCCGCTCGTCGACCTGCACTGTGCCTACCGCGGGCATTTCCTGCCTGAACTCCACGATCTCGGCCGGCGCGGTGCGCATGCCGAGGTTCTGCTGCGCGCGCGCGCTTACCGTGACCCCGCCCTCCCCGCCCTTGTCGTCCGCGTACACCGGCACCAGCTGCATGTCCATGAACGGCGACTTGCCCGGCTTGTCGAACTTCTGCTGCGGAAACATCGGGTCATGGTAGTAGAGAGCCTTGCGGTCGCCCGTCGGCGTTGCAGCGATCTCGGTTGCCGGCGCGCCCATCATCCGGTGCATGGCATAGCGATAACCGCCGAAGCCGCCCGCCCCGACTGCGGCGGCGACGGCGATTCCAACTGCGATGGCGCGTTTCATCGGTGGGCTCCGTAGTCTTCGAAATACTGCAACGCGATGCGCGCACGCAGCTGCGCCGCGCGCAACGCCAATTCCTGCATCCGCGCCTCGATCAGCGCACGCCGCGCCTCCAGCACACCCGGCAGCGAAGCGCCGCCGGCGCCGTACTGCGCGAGCAGCGCCTGCAGGCGCGCAGCGGCGTCGGGCAGGATCGCCGTCGACACGTTCCTCAGCCGTTCACCCACGATGCGCCATTCGACATGCGCCGCTTCCAGTTCGGCGCGCAGTTGGCGCAGATGGTCGGCTCGCTGCTCGCGCGCGCGGTCGGCGAGCTTCAGCTTCGAGCCGAGCGTGCTGTCCTGCTTGCGGGCGGCGAACAGCGGCAGCTCGAAGGCGATCTGGAACGTCAGCATGTCGGAGCGTCCCCCGTTGCGCGCGAAGTAGCCGACCTCGATCGTGCGGTCCGGCTTCGCGGCCTCCCGGGCGAGCGCCACGTCGGCGTCGGCGAGGACCTGCTGCAGCGCGTGCATCTCGTGCTGCGGGTGCGAATCGAGCGCGCTGCGCAGCGTGTCGAGCGGCGCCGGATTGCCCAACTCCGGCAGCGCCTCAGGCAGCGGCCGCGACGCCGCCGCCGGAACCCAGCGTGCGAGTCCGGCGCGCGCGCGCCCGGACTGCGCCGCGAGCTCGAGGCGCCGGTCGGCAACCTGATTGAGCGCCTGGCGCGCGGCGAGCAGATCGGCTGGGGAGCCCCGGCCGGTGCCCAGTGCACTGGTGGCGGCCTCGATCGCGCGCGCGTGCTCGCTGGCGAGCTCCGCATAAAGGAGTTGGCTGGCGGCGGCGAGCCAGAGATCGGTCCAGGCGACGCCGACCTCGCGCAGGATCGTCTGCATGAGACCGTGCGCTTCGGCGAGCGACAGATTGGCGTCGATGTGGCTGCGCTCCGAACGCAGCCTGCGCTTCGCGCCACCGGGGATCGTCTGCTCCCAGCTGATGCCCAGCTGGGTCATATCGTCGCGCGTGCCGGGAAAACCGCGCGCCGGAAAATTGAGCGCGCCGAGCTTGAGCTTTGGATCGGGCATAGCGCCGTCGGCCAGAGCGCTCAGCTGTCCCGCGCGCCACGAATGCTCCAGCACTCGCACTGCAGGCTGCTCCTCGAGCGCACGGCGGCGCGCTTCATCGAGAGTAAGGACCTGCGCCAGGGCAGGGGTAACGGCGGCAAAGGCCGCCACGAACAGCAAAGCAATACGCATGAAATCCTCCGCAAACCAAAGCCTCCGCCGGCGGTTGCCGGCGGCCCATGTCAAGCGCGGAGAATCAGATCAGGAACGAGTGAAACAGGATGCGCGGCGGCGGCGCGCCAGCACGCGGCGGCGTGCGGTGAAAGTTGAGCGGACCCGCGTCCTTGCGATCCGGAATCGTCACTACAAGCACCGGCGCGCCATTCCAGGCGGCGACCGTGACTTGGGGCGTATCGAAGCTCTGGTCCTCGCCGAGGCAATGGGCGACGCAGAGATTCACGTTCTGCATCTGCTCCATGCAGCCGGCGTTACCTTGCTCGGCCTGCGTGATCGCCCGCGCGGGCGCACGGCGCGCCCAATCGCAGGCGGCGAGCGCGAGCGCGCCCTGCCCGAAGAGCAGCGCCGCGATCAGCGACCGCGCCGCAAGGTTCCGCAACCGCCTCACATTCATGCCTTTATGCTACTCCATCTTGGACACGAGACTTTTAAAGAGCAATCTAGGACCCGTTGGCAAGCGCGAGGGTTTTCAGAAAGCCATCGGCATTCTGGTAGCCGATTGTCCGCAGCCCCTCGATCTGGCGGCCCTGCGCATCGAAGAAAATGATTCCCGGCGGCCCGAACAGCGAATATCTTTTCAACAGTTGCTTATCCGCCTCGCTGTTGGCCGTGACGTCGGCCTGCAGGAGCAGCATGCCTTCGAGCTTCGCCTTCACGCGCGCGTCGCTGAAAGTGAACGATTCCATCTCTTTGCAGGATACGCACCAATCGGCGTAGAAATCGAGCATCACCGGCCGGCCGGGCGAGCGCAGTTTCTCGTCCAGTTCGGCGATCGAAGCGACGCGCAGAAATTTCGTCTGCGCCGCACTCGCCGGCGCGCTTCCGCCGGCGAGTCCCGCCAGCGGCCGCAGCGGATCGCGGCTGCCCGCAAGCGCGCCCACGACCAGCGCGACCCCGGCGACGAGCGCCATCACGCCCGCGGCTTTCCGCAGGCGCGCCCAGCCCGTCGCTTGCGCGGCCAGAGAATCGAGCGCGCGCAGCGACACGCCCGTGCCGATCAGCAGCGCCGCCCAAGCCAGCATCACCACCAGCGGCGGCAGCACCGGCGAAACGATCCAGACCGCCACCGCGAGCAACAGAACGCCGAAGAACTTCTTTACTCCCGCCATCCACGGCCCGGCCTTGGGCAGCCACGCGCCCTCGGAGACGCCCACGGCCACGAGCGGAACGCCCATGCCGATCGCCATCGCGAACAGCGCGGCGCCGCCCAGCAGGACGTCCCGGGTCTGGTTGATGTAGAGCAGCGCTCCCGCAAGCGGCGCGGCGACGCAGGGGCTCACAATCACCGCCGAGAGCACGCCCATCAGGGCGACCGAAACAAGCTTTCCGCCTTCTAGCCGCTGATGCGCGGCGCTCAGCGGGTGGCGCAGGAATCCAGGCAGCTGCAATTCGTAGAAGCCGAACATCGAGCCGGCGAGCGCCACGAACACCGCGGCGAACGCCGTGAGCACCCAGACGTTCTGTAGCGCGGCGGCCATGAGCGAGCCGGAGTAGGCAGCGGCGATGCCCGCCGCGGCGTAAGTCACCGCCATGCCGAGCACATAGGCAAGCGAAAGCGCGAGCGCGCGCAGCTTGCCGAGGTCGCGGCCTTCGCCCGCGATGATGCCGGAGAGAATCGGAATCATCGGCAGCACGCACGGCGTGAAGCTCAGAAGCAGCCCGAAGCCGAGAAAAGTCGCCAGCACGAGCCACAGGTTGTCGGACTGGAACATGGCGGCAATGTCCACGTCGCTCGCGGACGTCGAGAAACGCAGCGGCGACTCGGATCGGGGTGCGTCGGGTGTGGATGCCTGCGAGTCTCCGGTAAACGCCGCCAGGCGCAGCGTCGCCTTCGATTCCATCGGCACGTAGCACACGCCGACATCGGCGCAACCTTGCGAGGTCACCACCAGCTTCAGGGTTTGCGGTTCCGTTGACGCCCGCTCAACGGGAATGCGGACTCGTACTTCCTTGCGGTAGGTTTCGACGTCGCCGAAGAATTCGTCCTTCTTGCGCTCGCCTTTCGGCAGCTGCGGCGCGCCGAGCTTTGCCGGCGCCCCGTCCTCGAGCGCGAACTTGAAGCGCTCGCGGTACATGTAGTAGCCGTCGGCGATCGCGAAGCTCACTTCCACGGTCTGCGCATCGGCCGCTCGCGCCGACATGGCGAACGCCTTTTCAGGCTCGAGCAACTCCGCGGCCGAGCCGCCGAAGTGCAGCGCGGAGTGATGGGCCAGCACCGGCCCCGTCGCAAGCGCGGCGAGCAGGACAGCGATGCGGATGAGGACCGTTCTCATGGCCTCGATTGGGACCGCCACGGCTTCGCGAAGTTCATTGAATTAGTTCGCAATCTCGATACTCGAGACAGTGAACGCGCCGCCAACGGCGTCGGCGTGGAACTTCAGCTTGTCGCCCGGCCTGATCCACTCCAGCACCGCAGGATCCCCGATTTGGAATGCCATAGTCATCGGCGGCATGCCGAGGTTGCGGAGCGGGCCATGGCTGATGGTGACGCTCTTTGCGGCCCTGTCTACCGACAGCACCACGCCATCGGCAAGAACGGCTGGGTCGACCGCATGGCCGCCGTGCCCGCCAGACGGCGGCCCGGGATCCGGTCGCGGAGGGGTCGGCAGCATGAACCAGGCGAAGGCAGCGAACGCGGCCACAGCCGCGGCAACGGTCAAGGCTTTCATCAGCGCTTTCCCGGCGACGCTTCGTCCATCAAGCGTCGGACATCGTCAAGCGGCAGCGCGCCGCTATGGCGTTCGCCAGACTCCAGGAACCAGGTGGGCGTCGCGCGAGCCCCGATGCGGCGGCCGAACTCCACCAGCTTCTCGATCGGTGTGTCGCAATCGCGGCCGGGCCGCGGCTCGATGCGCCGGAACATGAGCTCGTCCCAGGCTTTGGCGCGGTCTTTCGAGCACCACACCGCCTTCGCCTGACGCACCGACGCCGGGCTGAGGATGGCGTAAGGCAGGATGTGCACGGCGACGTCGTCGAGCTTCGCCAGGTCCTCCTCCAGGCGCTTGCAGTACCCGCAATTCGGGTCCGACAGAATCGCGATCTTGCGCCGCCCGGCGCCGCGCACCGTCGTGATCGCCCATTGCAACGGCAAGCTTTCCCATTGGACCGCGTCCAGCTTGCGCTGGCGTTCTTCGGTCAGGTTGCGGCCGGTCCTGGCATCGATCACGCTGCCGGCGATCATCACGGTCGCGCGGTAGTCGACGTAGACGATCTGCAGGCCGTCGGGCGTACGCAGGACGACTTCGTACAGCCCGGCGAACGGGGCTTTCTGAACGCTTTCGATCATGCCGCCTGCCCGCAGTTTCTGCTCTATCAAGCGGCGCACCGCTGCCTCGTCGGCCGAGGCGGGGAACGTCGAGGCGAGCAGAGCCGCGGCAATCAGCAAACTCGCGGCCGTCACGGGGTTCCCCGCCGCGAAACGGACTTGACGGGCAGCAACGCCCGGCTGCCAAGCAGCGCCTGCGTTGCGTACGCCAATACAGAATCCATGTTTCCTCCGCATACTGACGGCCGCATAACTGCGCGCGGCCCACAATTGATCAGGACGGCGACTGCGGTGCGGGCGCGCCGCGGGCGACGCTATTCGCGGAAGTTTCGGAAAAGAATCGAAAGAGAAGCTGGGCGGTGCGGCGCTACGCCAGAAACAGGAACCGGCGCCGGGGCGCGTGGCGTGACGACGCTCGTGCGCCGCGTCGGGCCGAGGGAGAACGGTTCGGCGCATGCCGCTGCGTTAGCGCCCGGCCCGCATGGATGATGGCGCTCGAAACATCGGGCCGGCCCGTCAGTAACGCGCGGCATAGAGATGGGTACCGAAAGCGGGGGTTCACCGTGTACTGCCCCCGCGTACGTAGCGGACGAAACGGAGAGCATTGCCGATGCCGCGGCCAGTGGTGAAACCGCCGTGCCGGCCAGCACCAATGCCAGCATGAGCGCGGGCAACAAGCCACCGGCCGCCACTCGCAAAACGGCGAACAGTCGAAACTTGTCCCGGAACCGCATGGTCGTAGTATAGGACAACCGCATGACGACGGTAGTTCCGACCAAGGATCTCGCGCGAGGCGCCGCGGCGGCTGCGGCGATGTTCGTCGGGCTCGGCATCGTTGTGGCATGAGGTCGAAGCGCTGGCTGGCGGTTCTCGTCAGCGCGATTGCAATCGCGGCGGCGGGCGGCTGCGGTGAATCGCCCGCGCCCGGGCAGGAGGCGCTTCGCGCGCCGGACGTTGCTTACGAACCGACGCCGCACGCAGTCGTGGCCGAAATGCTCAAGCTTGCGCGAGTCGGTGCGAGCGACATCGTTTACGATCTGGGTTGCGGCGACGGTCGGATCGTGATCGCGGCGGTGAAGCAGTTCGGAGCGCGGGGCGTGTGCGTGGACATAGACCCGCAGCGGATCAGAGAGAGCCGCGCGCATGCGCAGCGCTCCGGCGTGGCCAAGCGTGATTCTGAAGCTGCGCCCGAAGCTGTGGCGGGAGCTCAAGCCCGGCACGCGCATCGTCTCCTATATTCACAGCATGGACGAGTGGGCACCTTCGGAAAGCCGGAACGTCGAGGGCGCTCGCGGGCCGCGCAAGCTGTTTCTTTGGGTCATCGAATCGCCGCCGAACTAGCCATGGCGGCGTCACATCGATACGCAGTCCAGCGCATCGAGCGCCATGTGGATGACCAAACCCAATGCGGGCAGCCGGGTTGTGCGGGGGATGAGGAGGAGCCCGTAAGTAGCGATCGCCGGATAGTTGTGGAGCGGGTGAAAGCCTATGCCGCACCGGTCCGGGTCGTAAATCGGGTCAGCCAGCAGGTGATCGAGGTCCACGAGCATGGTTGCGAACATGATCAACCACGCCTTCTTCCAAGCTGGCCGGAAAAACAGCAGCGCAACCGCGCCGGGAACGGCGGCGTGGAGCACCAGATGAAGCAGCGACGGCCACGTCATTTCCAACTCGCGTAGAAGACTGGGCTTGCTTGCCGATTCTAGCGGGCGCTGTCAACCGCGAGCGCCGTGGCCGGGCCGCAGTGATTGTCGAACTTGAGCGTATGCCATCGGTCTTAGCATCGACCAACCCGTCCACATCATTGAAGGACTCATTCGCCATGCTTACCCGATTATTCGCGCTGCTGTTCTGGCTGGTCGCCTTCGCAGCTTCTTCTGTCTTTGCCCAAGGCCAGTCCTCCGGACTCGCCAAAGCCACCTTCGCCGCCGGCTGCTTCTGGTGTACGGAGGAGGCAATGGACAAGGTTCCCGGGGTAATTTCGACCACCTCGGGCTACATGGGCGGGAGCAAGAAGAACCCGACTTACCAGGAGGTCTCCGCGGGCGCCACCGGCCACACCGAGGTCTTGCAGGTCGTCTACGACCCGGCGAAGGTGAGCTACGAGCGGCTGCTCGAGCAGTTCTGGGTGAACCACGATCCCACGGTGAAGGACCGGCAGTTCTGCGATGTCGGCTCGCAGTACCGGCCCTCGATCTTCTGGCACGACGAGGAGCAGAGGCGACTTGCCGAGGCCTCCAAGGCCAGGTGGGACAAGGCCAAACCCTTCAAGCAGCCGATTCTGACGCCGATCGTCAAGGCGGCCGAGTTCTGGCCCGCAGAGGACTACCACCAGGATTACTACCTGAAGAACCCGGTGCGCTACAAGTTCTACGTCACCGGCTGCGGCCGCTACGCGCGGCTGGACGAGCTCTGGGGAAAGCTCAGAAAGTGACCCACCCTCCCGGCCGCCGCAGATTCCTGGGCGCCGCGCTCGCGCTTCCCTTCGCGTCGATCGGGCCCGTCTCCGCCCAGACCTTGCCGCTGACGCCGGCCTGCGGCGAAAAGCCTGAGCGCACGCCATCGCAGACCGCGGGCCCCTTCTACACCCCGGATTCGCCGCGGCGCAGCTCGCTGGTCGAGCCGGCCAGCAAAGCGGAACGGCTTGCGCTGACGGGTCTGGTGCTCTCGCCGCAATGCAAACCAGTGGCGAATGCGCTGCTCGACTTCTGGCACTGCAACGAGACGGGCGAGTACGACAACCGGGGCTTTCGCTATCGCGGGCACCTGCTCGCCGACGCGCAAGGGCGCTACAGTCTGGAGACCATCGTGCCGGGCGAGTACCCCGGGCGCACGCGCCACATCCACGTCAGGGTGCGGCCCGCGGGCGGCCGCGTTCTCATTACGCAGCTTTATTTTCCGGACGAGCCGGGCAACCGCTCCGACGGCATCTTCCGCCGCGAGCTGACGATGCAGGTCGCGCGCAGCGGCGCTCATCGCAGCGCGAGATTCGACTTCGTGGTGGCGGCCTAGCGCCGGCCGCCCGACAGGGAATCGAAGGACGCTACGCGCTTCTGAGCCTCGCCAGCCGCGCGTACAGTATCGCCGCGAACGGCAGCGCAAGGCCGATCAGCATCTGCGCCGCGAGCAGCATGCCGAGCTCGCTATAGTCGGCCGGGACCCGGATCGCGCCGGTCGCGGGGTCGCGCACCTCGCGCGCGACGAGGAAGGCCTGGTTCAGGTACTTGGCGCCCAGCTGCGAGAGCGACAGCGCGAGATTGGAGAACGAGGCCATCACCGCGAAATAGGTAGCCTTGAGGTTCGCCGGAGCCGAGTTGGCGATCCAGGCGAGCATCGGGATCATCGCGATCTGGCCGAGCGGCGATTCGAGGGCGGTGTCCACCAGCGCGATGAAGCGCGCGTCCACCACCCCTGCCG
>Ga0247727_10005420_pt1 | contig 25929 bp, 30 predicted proteins | sample WisWelCaveWW1625_FD_202498 | JGI IMG/M metagenome (GOLD analysis project Ga0247727, IMG submission 202498) | Biofilm microbial communities from Wishing Well Cave, Virginia, United States - WW16-25 | ecosystem: Environmental > Aquatic > Deep subsurface > Groundwater > Cave microbial mat | place...
CTGAAAATCCTCCGGCATAATTCTTGCTTTTTCATTTTCAATTGAGTCGATTCATTGGAACGTGCTTCATTGAAATTTTCATCATTACAATAAAATCAATAAAGGTTTTCTTGACTGCCCATAACTACTATATATTGCACCTATTTTAAATCTGATACGTCATTTCCCATCATCCTTCTTTTTGCGCTTTGTTTTTTTTTGTTTTTCCCCAGAAGCTGGAATTTTGGAAGGCATTTGCTGCAACGGTGCGCTTGTCAACCTTTCCGTATATCGGCATTTTGGATATTTTGAACATCCTAAAAATTTGCCATAGATGCTTGAGCGAAGAGTTAGCATTCCTTCTTTGCACTCAGGACATTGCTTTTCCTGGAATGTGGCTGTTTCCTGCTGCTTCGTGGGGCAATCAGGATTGAGGCAGAATTCCATGGGCCGCTTCCCCCGCCTTATTGAAATTATTTTTGGATAGCTGCATTCGCTGCATTCTTTCTGCGCTGTTTTTAGCAGCGCATTTGCCGGCAATGAAAAAGTTGTCGTGCATTCAGGATAGCGGTTGCACGCTGCAAAGGATCCAAACTTTCCGCGTTTAATCAATATCTTGCCTTCCTTGCATTTTGGGCAAGACCCTAAGGTTGCAAGCGCTTCTCTTGTTTCCTGATTCGCTTCAATTAGTTTCTGCCCAATCTCTTTCTCGTGCTTTTTGAAATCGTCAATGATAGCAGCTATCGCTTCCCTTGATTCAAGCAGAATCGTTTCAGGCGTTGCTTCCCCACTCCGGATTTTTTCCATTGCATCCTCAAAATGCCGGGTAAGATTCTCATCGACGATCTTAGGGCTGTATTGTTCAAGGGTTTCAATGATCTTTATTCCAAGATTCGTGGCTTCAATCGACTTGCCATCCACATAGCCGCGGTCAAAAAGTGTGTCAACTATAGCCGCCCTCGTTGATTTGGTGCCTAGATTTCTTTTTTCAAGTTCCTTGATGATAGATGCGGGCGTGTACCTTTTTGGGGGCTGAGTCTCTTTCTGCAGCAGTTCAATTTTTTGCACCACTATTTTGTCTTTCTGCTGAACGCTGGGAAGCTCTTCTTCGTCCAAGTTAACATATGGCTCATACAGCGTGTGCCAGCCTTTTTCCACGGTAGTGGTGCCTTTTGCAACGAATAGCTCTTGTTTGCAATCAATCCGAATGGTGACTGTTACTCGTATTGCAGCATCTCCAAATGTCGCAAAAAAGCGCTTGACAATGAGATCATAGATTTTTTGTTCCCGCTCATTATGTTCGTTCGGTGCGACACCGGTAGGATAAATAGCCGGATGCGCCGGGTCTGTTTTTTTCCCGTCGTGGGGCTGCAGATTTTTTTTTGCAAGAAGCAATTCGCTGGATTTTTTGTAGGCATCCTGCTTTGCCATTTCTCCCAGTATTTTTCGGTAACCAATCTTGTCGCTCAGTTGTTGGGAAGATGTTCTGGGATACGAAATAAATCCTGAGGCATACAATTCTTGGGCGTACTGCAATGTTTCCTTGGGATTTATGCGAAAGCATCTATATGCCTCAATCTGTAATGTCGTTAGATCAAATGGATGCGGTGGAAGCTGCTGAAACTGCTTTTTTTCTACATTGGCAACATCCGCATTTTTTTCATCTTTAACTTTTTCAAACACTTTTTTTGCTTTTTCCTTTTCAAAAAACTTATCAGCCTCATGAAGCGCCAGCACTTGTCCATTTTTTGAAGCTCCATGCAATTCTATCTGCCAAAATGGCTGCGCAATGAAAGCCTTGATTTCTTTTTCCCTGTCGACAATGATTTTTAGAGTAGGACCCTGCACCCTACCCGTTGACATGATCTTGAAGCTGCCTGCAGTTTTTATTGAGGATGTCAATGCCCTGCTGTAATTGATGCCGTTATACCAGTCCAGAAAATGTCTCGTTTCCCCCGCCAAAGCTTGCCCCCAATCCAGATGCGGAGATTTGCTCTCGTACGCTTCCTCAATATCTGGTTTCGTAAGCGTAGAAAACTTCATACGGTTAGCGTCTTTCTGCTTACAAAGGAACCTAATTACATTCAACCCAATGACCTCTCCTTCAATATCATAATCCGTTGCCACAGTGAATGAGGTGGCATCCTTTGCAAGTTTTTTTATTGTGTCCAGATATTTTTTGCTGAACGAAGCCCCCTTGGACATCTCATGGGAAGGTTTCCATTCAATATCAAATACCGGAAAATTCCAGGATTTGCCTTCTTTTTGCGCAACACCGAAGAGATGGCCGACTGCGCATGCAACCACGATATCCTTTTTACCTCTGGTTATTTTGTAATAATAAACCCCGTTGTTGCCTTCCCTGATAGCTTTCCCTTCGGCCAAAGCCTCCGCTATCCGCTTCGCAGCGTTGGGCTTTTCGGTAACGATCAATTCATACATGTGATAAAAAAACCGGGGGAAGTTTAAAAAGGTTGTTGCGAAGAAGTCTGGAATGGAATTCTAGCTAAATTCCTAATGTTCTTTTTCTTTACAAACTTTTTAGAGTTACTGAAAACGGTCCACATGAAAAGCGACTCAATGAATAAAGACACAACGACGCTGACTAAAAAAAAGCATTTCAATGAAAAATCAACCAATGGCGACTTTTCAGTGAAAAACAATTCAATGCTAAACGATTCAAGGAACAAATATAAGATATCTTTCTAACTTTAACAAAAAAAGGAGAAACATCAAAAGATTATTGTAAAAAACAGGGAATCCATTTCTGTAGAATATTTACATTGATAGCAAAAACAGCTAAACTCCCCCTTTAGCAGAACAAAAAAGCCCTCTTCCGCTTGAAATGGTCATAAGGCAGATGCTCCGGCCACAATTGCACGCGGACTTTCGCCATCGTGGTTTTTTCCTGGTAGAAACCGGTCTTATCCCGCAGTTCCTGCTTTTGGAATTTTTGCTGCGCAACAGGTTGATAGGACTCAGTTTCATTTTTAGATGGGGTACGGTGCTGATACTCCTCAGAACTACTTTCCCATTGCTGATTCAAGGGTATCAAAGCTCCCCCATTAAATTCAGGCACCAGTTCAATATACTCTTCAATGCTTGTTGGCGGTGCAATGGAAATATCATTTTCAGGGGAAATGCTGAACGAGACAGAATTCACTTTAGGCATATCATCTGCCATATACAGTTCCGCATCAAGAATCAAAAGATCAGCAACAATTTTTGAAGCAATATCCTCTTTTTTCCCGCTGGGCAACGCAATCCCTATCATCACCCTATCCAGATTCATACAGCATTCCTTAATCCAGGTTTTAAAATACTTATGGGAAGAGGCAATTTTGCCCCGGGCATAAAATAAATAGGCAAAATTTGCCTATAAATGCAAAGAAATATAATCAGGGTTTTTTCTACACAGGGTTATGTACCTGATAATCCATAATAACAGCAAGCAATCCCTCGACATTGCACACGACATTGAGGGAATCCTGCATCGGAAGAAAATACAATCCTTGCTGGTCTCTTCAGCTTTCACATCTGATAAAATCCTCAAATCAGGGCACACAATGCCAGAAACAGCGATTGTGATTGGAGATGACAATACCGTGCTTGCTGCTGTCAGGGGCATGGACGCTAGGCAATTACCCTTGTTTTGCATCGCTACAACCCCCTCATTCCTTGCGCAGGCCGATGGCTCCAACTACGGGAAAATGCTGCCTTTGTTATTTGCCCATAAATTCCACATACAGCGCAGATCCAGAATTTCAGCCTTTATCAATGGAAACAAGCCCTATACGGCGCTCAATGACATCGGCATCTTTCCAGCAAAAAGCGCCTCTTTGATGCGGTATGCATTCGTGCTCAACAACAAGGAAGTATGGCGGGATACTGCAGATGGAATCATTGTGGCAACGCCTACTGGCAGTACTGGTTACAGCTATTCAGCGCATGGCCCTATTATTCTGGACGAGCCGGAAATATTATCCCTGACGCCAATCTCGTCAATTGAAAAAAAATCAGCGGTCATTGTTTCCAACAAAAGCGATATTGTCATACGTGACATCCAAACATCAAATCCTATCGTGATAATGGATGGGGACATACGCATACCGGTGCGAACTGAAACGGTCACCATCAAAAAAAGCCCGCACGATGCATATTTCATCACCGTTACACAATATTACACCATTGATAAAAAACTGAAGCCTGCAATGATAGGAGTTGATCATGCTGTCACAACATTGCCGCCAAGCGCAAAATTGGTATACAAAATCTTGCTGCATGAAGGCGAAGGGACGCAGAAAGAATTAATAACTAGGACTATGCTGCCTGAAAGGACCGTGAGGCACGCACTTGAACTGCTGCAAAAGGAAAATCTCATACAGAAACGCACCAATCTAAGCGACGCGCGGCAATCGATATACCGGGTATGAGCCACCAAAAAATCATCGAGCAGGCGCTTTTGCTGCTCCGCAAACAAAAAGAGAACAAGGATTCTTATTTTTTTGACAGTGAACGATTCTCTAAGATAAAAATCGACAAGAACAATTTTCAGCATATCCCGCCACGATTGCCAGAGAAAAAAATGCTTTTTGTCGACGGTGGAGAATCATGCATTTTTTCCTCCCCTTCGTTTTCTTTTTACATGATGCGCGTCTATAAAACCATTTACGATGGCAAGGAAAAATCACACGCTGCCAGACATGATTTCTTTTTGTATATAGAATCTGCACTCAAAAATGATTTGTTACAGTATGTTGCGCATGTAATATCGCCTCATTTTGCTAACCTGAGCACAACTTTTGCTTCAGATGATCCTGAATTAAAGCTCAATTTTGGAAAAATAAACCACGCAGAGATTGCTTCTATCCTCCGCAGGCAGGCAGAATTACAATGGGCAGTTTTATCGGCAGCGGAGGCCGATAGTATTGTTATTGATGGTTCCCTTCATTGCAAGAGCACGTATGAAGAATCAGCATTGGAAGCGTTGTATGCCAAAGCTGCTGTGCACAATGCCTTGGTTTGCGGCTTAAGCAAATCATCTGACATTTTAACTGATACAGGAAATGCAGCAGCGTTGGCTTTGGAGAGATATGGAACAGAAGGTGCGTGGCTTTATTACCCCGCACTGCATTCTGATACAGCGTATTCTACCGGCTTTGTAAAGTTGCATCCTCTATCGTATTACATCTTCAGATTTGATATCCAAAAAAAATCAGAAGAACAGATTCTGGCAATGGCAGCTGCACTTGCTTCCCATAGTACAGATCCAGCCTTCATCGGTTATCCTTATGGCTTGCTGGAGGCTGATCAGCATGCACGCATTTCCAAGGAAGAAAAGAGGCGGTGGCAGGTTTTTTTCCAGGCAAAGCTGGGATCGTCATGGCAGGAGATTGAAAAGGCATTGCACTCTTCTGATGCTCATGCGGTCCTTGATTCGATGCACTATTAAGAAATACCAATTTTAACTATGCCCCAGAGTATGCCTAAACGGATTCGTTGCCTTCATCTTTGATTGCACTGTCTAATGCAATTGCCGTATTATGGTTGATAGCCAAATGTTTTACCAACCAACAACCTTGCAAGAAATCATGCATTCTTAAATGATACACTAATCTTTTCAGTCCAGAAAGCTGGCAAGGAATATTTGATTAGACCCTGGAACTCATCATCCCATACATACGCATACGCGTTTTTTCCTTCAAGTTTTTCGAAAGAGGGTTTGACAGCGTCGTATATATCTTTGAGGCCTTTGCGTTCGAACTGGCTTTGCAAAAGGGAAGGTTCTTTTAGGAGCAAGGTATCTGCTAGCCGCAGCACATTCAGGTCTATCATGCCTGAATTCTGCGTGATCAGGATAAGTGTCAGATTTTTGTGCCTCGCTATGGCCATCATCTTGCCCAATTCCTTGTTAATGTGCTTCATGGACTCTCTGGCTGAAAACAGTATCGCGCCCTCATCAAAAAGCGCAATTGCATTATTCGGGATTTTGTCAATGTCATCCACTTTCTTCATCCAGAACGGCAGCTTTGCATCTTTGTACCCAAGCGCATAGCACTTTCTTGATGTGGCATGATGGAAAAATTCCAGGAGCTTCATGCCCAGTGATGTTTTCCCTCCGCCGCGTTTACCAATAATAAGGACGATGAGACTGTTTTTCTGCAATTTCTCTGAGAATTTTTTTGGATTGCCTTTTTTTGTTTCTACTACGTCAAAAGGGATGAATGGCTCCCTGGGCTTACTTTTGAATAATGACTTGAGGTTTTCGAACATAATTTAATTTTTGGACATTACCCCTATAAATTAGTTATGATTGGATAGGCTAATTTTATCACAGAACTTCATTTCTTTTTGGAAATTTTCCACAAAACATTAAAATGATCAACGAAACTTTTGGATATCTCTCTACTTTTGATGACCAAAAATATTGGCTCTTCGCTTAAAATATTTATGAAAGAAGTTTCTCCATACACATTGATTGAAACCGGAGATTCAGGATAATCCAAATATCTGATTTTACAATGCTTTGACTTTTCTATCCATGGCTGACTGCCTTTTGCATTCGCTCCAAAAATATATTTTCTCTTGATTCCCTGATTGTCCCTCTTGATTTCGAGCCTCCTAAAGAAATCCAGAAATTGTTTTTTAAACGTTGAAGTAATCCCGATAACATAGCTAATCTCTTTTGGATGCTCTTTAAGATAATTTGTCTCGCTGTTATAGACCGTAATCATACCTTTCATTCCCCTATACATTTCTGCTTGCTGTTTTTCTTTAAAGCCCTCAATTTTTTTCAATAAATCAGGCAGCATATTCTTGACTTCCGCTTTCTTTTCTGCAATCTCATTCTCCTGCTCTTCAAGGAGCTCAAGAATTCTTCGTGGATTTGCAGGATTCCAGTGGACTACGTTGTTTTTTATGATGTGGCCCACCAGGCCTTTGTTTTCCAGGCGTTTCAAAATTTTATAGGTTTTTGATGTAGAAACCCCCGATTTCTCGACGATTGGGCCAGTGGTAGATTGGCCTACATCAAGCAACGCCAGATATGTTTTTGCTTCCCCCTGTGTTAGCCCAACCCTTTCTAGGATTTCTGGTTTCATTGCACCCTGAATACCATCTAGACAATATAAATCTTATTATTTTGTTCACCTTAGGGGAACATTAAGTTTAAATAAATCAAAAGATATCCAACTCATTACTCTATGATAACAAAAATGAGTCAATTTGCTTGGTTGTTTGGTGGTTAAGCATGGTCGAATTTGATTTGCACGTTGCAACGCAGGAAACGAGAAATCTTGATTTTGAGAGGGAGCTTCTTCTCATGGGATTTACCAGCGATCCCCTACTCGAGCCTAGAGTCATGTTTCCTAAGGGAGAATACCCTCTTCTAGGCACCCATATGACAAAAAAATATTCTCATTTGGATGAAGTTCAGCGTGACATGGCTATTGCACTAGAACGTATGAAGCAATGGGGCCAAATCGGATACCTACATGGCGAAGCGACGAGTGCAGACATAACTCTTATCTCAAAAAGCAGTTTATCTCTAAAACCGTGGCCCGTTGAGAAATTCAATGCAATGCCAAATGCTGCGGATAAAAAATGGGACATCCACATCGCAATACCGGAAGATAATCTGCCTGCATCGCTTGAGGATGTCCTGCACCATTCAAATTCCGGATTCTATTACATAGCCTTGCAAAAAAACAGGGAAGGAAAAGATAGGGTTTTTCGCGCTTATACCATTCAAGGCATAAATTCTCCAACAGAGGGTAAAAGACTGTTCCAAGTTTTGTCCCATTGGCTTATTGATTCTCGAGCTCCCTATGCAGAAATGAAGCAAGAAACATACATTGGCATGCTCAGGGCTGGCAACCCTAGAATTGTACCCCCTACCATCAAAGAAGTTCGCTATAAATCATAGTTTTCTGCCGATGAGAGTACCTGTAAAAAATTACATCCAGAACAAGGCATATCTACAGGGCTCAAATCAACCTCAGGCGACGGCTCACTATCTGGTACACTTTCTTGAATCTTTTATTCCAGTGAACCTGCAAACCCCTCTTTATATCCTTGATATCGGAGCAGGTGATGGGACTTTTACTTTCATTTACTCCGATGCCTTGAAACAATCCATTCCTGATCTGATGGTGACAGCCATAGAACCAGAGATTCCAGCGTACAATGCTTTTGCTCAAAAGGTGAAAAACTGCAAATATGATTGGATAAAGCACCATAATACCAATCTCCAGGATTTTTTGAAAGGAAAGGTAGGTAATGAAACCAAATTCAATCTCAATTTGTTTGCTCAAAGCTTTTATCATTTTCCAAGGCAAGATTGGAGTTCACTATTGGAGGGCACAACAAGTCTATTGCGAAATGATGGCCTTACTGTCATGATGTTGGATTCCCATAACTCTCAAGCCTATAGTCTAAAAGATAAATTAGTGCGAGGAAAACCTGCTACGCTGGAATTTGGCTATTTACATTCAGCCGAAGATGTAGAGCAGTTCTTAACACAAAGAAAGACAAAATACAAAGTGATCTCATTTCCAGTGCACTTATTTATTAGAGATGATGAGAGAAAAGTAGAACGATTAGCGAGGCACTTGTCTTTCCTATACAGATTATTTTCAGAAGATATAATCAGCAGCAATAAAACTTATCTGGAGACAATGCTTAGGGATAGCAGAAGAATTGGAGACAATTACATACTTGAGAATCGAGTGAAAATAATAATTTTTAAAAAATAGGACAATTGCTGACAAGCGTGTTAACTTAGATATTTTGACAATGAAAAACAGCATTCTTACAGGTTTTAACTCTTATATTTTTGTGGAAGCGCTTTGATAGTGCCCTGGACTACTGGTTTTCAAAAAGCCTAAATCCCTACCTAACAACAGAAATCTTTATTAATGAGTAGTGAATTCTACCTATTATGAAAACAGCCAAGTATTTTGGTCATTACTTCTATTTTTGCTAATTACAGCTCTTCATAAGCCCCGATGCCTGGCACACTACGGGTGAAAAAGGAGTTCTGAAAAAAGGACTGATAGCAAAATTTTCAGCTGAACTGAGGGATTCATCATGATTTCAGAAAAAACAAAAGTAACGCGAACGGGAGTAGGACCAGAACATGCCATAACATTGGTCAGTGGTTATTCTTTAGGGGATTTAGCAGCTCATTTGGAGGGAATCGGATTTACACAGATGAAGATCCCAAACGGCGTTGATTATAATGGAAGTAAAAAAAATGGTGCAGATTATCATCCATTACCAGTTTGGACTAAAATTGTTAGAACAGGAAATGAGCGAGATAACACTGCCACTTTAATTGTCAATGCGTTGATTCCTGGAGACGTTATTGCATTTGGAGAATACCACGGGCCTCTAAGCCATAGTGCGAACCCTTATGACGATTCATGGAAGCATGTGAGGGCGGAACTTAATGCTGAACAGAGAATCCATGAGATAGTTTCAGCACATTTAGTGCGGGAACTTTCAGGAACGCCAATCCTAAGTTATTCCAAATCCAAAGCCTCTTAAACCATTTCTTTTTTATCGGTCATTTCTGTTCCAACACCACTATTTTCCTTGTCAAATTTTTATGGATATGTTGCTCGAATTCGTCTTTTCCCTTTAATTTTGATTTTTTTAATAGTTTTTTATAGTTGATATAGTGGGGAAAAATAACAACTGCTTTTTTCTTTACCGTATCCTCTAACTTTTTTATTATTTTAAGGTAAAAATCCTCCAATTCTTTTGCTATTGTTGCCTTATTCTTGTGCGTTACTCTCATGCTGCCGTTAATAGCTGAATTTAATCCATAGGGAAAATCCGCAACCAGATACTTATATTTTTTATTAATTGAAAAAAAATCTTTGACATCCAATCTTACCGGAATTTGATAATGCTTCAGATTGACCATGCTTTTCCAAATCATTTTCCTGCTAATGTCGCTTCCCTCTACATTGAGGCCCATCAACCCCGCTTCCAATAAAATGCCCCCTGCGCCGCAGAACGGATCGATGATTAGTTCCTTGTCCTTTGCACCGGTAAGATTCACCATAGCCCTTGCGAGCTTTGGATGCAATGAAATCGGGGTTGGCTTTGGACGAAGATGCGATCTGCGTTTTAAGAAATCATCATCATTTTGGTACTTCAAAAGTCCGCACCATACTATATTGCCGAAAAAAAAGAAATGAATGGAAGTAGCTGGCTTTTCAAGGTCAACGGCTGGCTTATTTACCGCATTCCAGACATAACCCGCAAGTTTTTTCTCTAATTCATACTTTATTTTTTTATTGCCCAATGGTGTATCGACTCTAATGGCAAAATTCTTTTTGTAAACTGACTGCCATGGAAATTTAGCCATAGACACGTCAATTTTTTTTGGATTGCAGGCAAACAACAGCCGATAGATATTTTTTGTATATGCGAAACGGCGCCAGGTATTTTTTAGATCAATGGAACCAAAATCCAGCAAGAAAAGATTTTTTATTGCCTTTTTTGACTTTGGTTTTATCAATGCAACTATTTCCTGCTGCGCTAGTTCCGTCTGCCCTTTGTCAAGCTCAAAAATAAAGCGCATGGTTTTCATTACTCAGATCTTATTTTTTATAAATGCAGTAATTTTTGAATCATAGGTTATTTCATTATTTGCATTGGCTACGCTTAAAAAATAAAATAGTGCTTATACCCATTGCTTGGCATTGTATACAAGAATTATACTGTTCCACCCATCTACCTGAAATCGAGAGGCATACCCTTGTACAATAATTTGGTCACAACAGCATCCCCTCTCCAGACCTTGGCTTCTACCAGCATGTTGTTCATATCCTGCAATTCTTCCTTATCGCCTGTTCCTTTTTTGATGAAGTAGCTTTGGATCGGATAGGCAACGCTGTATTCAGTTTCCGCATCAGTAATGTCAACGACAACGCCTTTTTTCATTGCATTGTACTTATCTGCTGCATTGGGGCACTCCCCTCCTGGGCAGAGTTGGACATACGCAACATTGTCGGAATCAAATGCTGAGAATTCCACAGTATCCCCTTTCTTGATGTTACGCTCTGGTGGGCTATAATAATCATAAACCCGCTCCTCATATTCATAGCGCTTTCCCGTTGTTTCTTCAGTAATGCCATAGGTTCTTTGCTTGTACACTTCCTCTATCCTGCCTTTAACATATGGCTCGTTAACTTTGCCGGTGCTGACTTCCCGTATATCCCAATATTCCCCAACATTCTTCAGGCCAACATAGATGTGATCTCCTGCAAGCAATTCCCCCATACCTTTCGTTTCTGATGCAGGAATCGTGGATATTTCATATCGCAAATTGATAAAATCCCCTCTGATCATATCTGTTGGGTCAACAGGAACGGGTTTCAATAAGACTACTGCTCCAAACATCAACGTAGCCTGCTTGAACACTATCATGCTCAATAGGAATACTATCTGCAGGATAACTATTAGATAAAACAACTGCCTTTTGCTCATTCTTCCAACCTCAAAAACAGTTTTCTCCTGTTCTTTTCAAGCAAAATCGCGAGACCGATCAAAAGCAGGCCTGCTATCAGGAAAAACAGGTAACCATTGATGACATTCCAGAGGTATTCCACATATCTGGAAAATACCGCAACACCAAAAGCAAACAAGCTCATGTTGACCAGGGTCTTGTCCTTCTTTGCGATGCCCAAGTACATTACGCCTATAATCAAAATGAACAAGATGATGTTAAAGATGACGGGCATGAGCCAGAAATTGTACCGGGCAAATAACGCCACGACCGGGGTAAAGACAAGCAAAGAAACAGGAATGAAGAGTTCATAAAATTCCATCACATTTTTCCTGTCCCGCTGCATGAATACATACACCCAAGATAGTATTGCAGTGCCAGCCAAAAGCAGGAAAATTAGCCAGAATCGGCTTTGGAACAGAACACTAGCTCTTTGAATTCTCTCAACCAAGGCATCAGGCCTGGCAAAGTCCTTGAACGAGAATAGGTACATGGAAGCGAGGATGAAAAACGCCCCGACAAGATGGAACGGATAGCTGATTTTTTTCAGTAATACTTTTCTTTCATGTATCAGCCCTAGCATGTAGTACAGTATCCCCATAGCCAGGAGCACCAGAAAGAACGCATAGGGAACATAGGAATATCTATCTACCAATCCAAACCAGTACATGCTTTCAGAGATGATGTAGGCTGTTGCAGTTACTATCATCAAGAATACTATCGGGACAAGCATCGATAGATATGCTATCGCAATAATACCCAGAGTCCAAAATAGAAATCCATTCGGCCAATGCGCATTGATGTTATATATCTGCGCAATAAGGAAAATCCCCGACCCAAAAAAAATGCAGCCAAGGAAAATAAGTGTAGCCCCCACCTTCGGCAGGGTATGTTTTTGGTATCGCATCACGAACCCGATATGCTGACTTGCAACCAACGCGGCGATGATCGAGAATACCTTCACTGTTTTTGGTATAGTTGCCCAATTCAGGGCAAAGAAAAGAATGACACCAACGCCAATCATGATTGTGCCAAATATCGCGATGTAATTTGCAAGCGTCAAATGCTGTTCTGCCGTATCTGCATCTTTTGAATAAAGCGATCTTATTTTTTGAGATTGCACTTTGGTAATAATTTTGAGATTCTCCCATCTACTTATTTCTTTGAATAGGTATTCAGCCTTTCCTGCATCTGTTTTTTTTACAGACTTTGCCATCATATATGCGGCGCCTTGTTAGATATATAAACGTTGCGCAATATTCTGACTGCCCTAAAAATCATTTTTTTTCAAATAAGCTCATTTTAAAACGACGCATTGAACCGATACGCAATGACTAAAAAACAATGAAGTGAAATCAATGAAAAAATGACAGCTAAGGCATAACGAAGATGTAACAAAAATCATTAAAAATTCATCAAAAAAATTCAATAACAATAGCTATTCAAAAAATAGTTCAAAAAACAAATAACAAAACTCATCAAAAAAAGATTTTAATCATGATCTATTTTGATTTTTTCAACTTCTTCATTGAGACTGTTTCAATGCAATAAAAACGATAAAACATAACTAAAAATAAAAATCACCTATTCTGGGAATTACTGGGATGTTCTACGCACTTCAAAAATTTCCATAAGTTTTTTAAATCGCTGCCTTATTTATTTTCTATATGGCAAAGGGACGCCCGGTAAAATCTGAAATCAGGCAGAATATGGTGGAGATTCTATACTACATGAAAGAAGGATATGGTTATGACATTTATCGGTCATATAAGGTGCTTTTTCCCAAGATAACGATGCGCAGCATTTATTATCATCTGAAAAAAGGCTTGGCTTTGGGAGAATTTAAGATAAGCAAGATCGAAAAGGAAAAAGGGGATTATTCCTGGGGCAGCGAAGTTGAAAAGACATATTATGGCTTAGGAGACAAAGCCAAACCTTTGGGAAATGAGAAAGTTCGCGAGTTTTTTTCAAAAAAATCAGAATCTGCGTAATTGCCAATGCTGATTTACCGGGTGCCTTTGCTGCGCAATATGATGGGGTACAGGGTACAAAGGATAATGCCGCTTTTCGACATGTTCAGCAGAATGATGCTGCATTTCCTCAATGGCTTCTGGAATCAAGCTTCTAATGACTTTTTCTGCTATCAGCAATATAGCGAATAACAATATGATATCAACTATCATCCAAAAATTCATACTGATGAGGTCATTGATATACAGGACAGAAATCATTGAAAGGTAATACACGAAGCTCGGTTCAGCTAATGTCAACAATATTCTTTGCTTTATGCGATGGGTGAACGCAAAAAAAACCACCATTGCTGCATATAATCCAAGAAGCAGCACAAAGAAAAACTTTCCCCAGGAAAAAAGGTCAAAATGCTCTGTGAAAATTAGTTTTAAGCTAGTAAGGACAATCCACAGCAGGCTCATGCCATCTCCTAATGCAGTGTTCCAGCCTGGCCTTTCCTTCTTGTACCTGCCAAAATATATCTCGCTCACGAACCAAATGATGAGGATAGGTGCAAGCAGCCACCAGATGGATGGGTCGCGCAACGGCGCTGAGAAAATCTCCCCATAACCAGAACGCATGCTCTCTATCGCTGTTGACATGGGATTTTATTTTTTTACCTGTTTATTATTGTTTTGATTCAACGGCTCGTGCCGATTGACACACGTGTGCGAGTTCGTTTCACTCATTTCCACCACTTAACTTAGATACTACTGCCTATTCACTTGGCACTTTGGATTTTTACAATACACTTACCGTTTAATCAATTTCCTCAACAATCCCATGACCGCAAAAGCCTCTCGTTTTGTCAGCATGGCCTTTCCTATGACTCTTTTCCAGACTTTTTTCTGCGTTTCCTTTTTTTCCTTTGTTGGGAATTCAACCTGGTTAAGGATTTCATCCATGAATCCCAAAATCACTTCTTTTTCCTTTTCAGATGCAAATTTAAGGTGGCTGTTGGATTTTTCTTCTGGTTGCGCCTGAAAAATCTCATATGCTAAGATACATAAAGAATGGCTCAGATTCAATGTAGGGTATTTTTTTGATGCAGGGATTGTTACCAGCATATCACATGCTTCGACTTCCTCGTTGGTCAATCCGGAACCTTCCCTCCCCAGCAAAATTGCAATTTTAATGCTTTCAGGCAATGTCGCAATTTTTTCAGCAGCCAGCTTTGCAGAAATGGCATTCCTTGGTATATTATAATCCGTTCCTAAAATTGCGGTTGTGCCGATGACATAGTCATATTTCTTCAGGTAAATCCGGTTTACACTTTTGCCTTTTTGCAGGACATCCTGTGCATGTTTCGCAACTTTTTTTGCAGTTATGCCAATTTTGCATTTTGGCTCAATCAGAATAAGTTGGGAAAACCCAAAGTTCTTCATGCATCGTGCAATTGCCCCAAGATTTTCCTGCTTCCGTGGCTCCATTAAGACAATATCGAACATTTCAATCAATAACCAAATTGGGTATTAAAATCTAGCGCATTGAGACTTTAATCATGGTTTTTCATTTTTATAAAATAATGAGTCAAGGCATGTTGATTTTTTGATGTAACGTTAGCTAATGATTCCGTCCAATGAAAGAAAAGCAATGAAAAACCACGAACAATGATTTGACGAAAATAAAAATACAATAAAAAATGGAAAATCAATAAACAGTTTAAAACCAGGAATTCAATGACTTCTCATAAAAATGAAATCATTCACCTTACCGTATAAACGCAAACGCAATGTTCGCAATCAGCAGTATCAGGAAAAACATGCAGGTGTAATACCAAATTTTATTGCCCCGCAATTCCCCTAAAAACTTATGCGCAACGAGCTGCAGCATCCTGCCGCCATCCGTCAATGGAATTGGCAATAGATTGAATAATCCAATGCCAAGATTAAGGATGATAAGCCAATTCAGCAATCCAGCGATCCAGACTATTACAGAAGGGGTCATAGTTCCAAACCGGTTAGTAAATGATTTTTTGTATTCAGTGTGCTGCTGGACAAAGACTCCAAGATAGGCAATGCTCGCATTGTCGGGATTTTCAGCAAGCGGTATTTCATACTTGTTCTTGTCTGTTTTCATGAGCAGCACATCCCCTGGCTTCTTTCCTTTCAGTGCAGAGGTAAAATTGGACAGGGATTCGATTTTTTTGCCTTCAATTTCCCTGACAATTTCTCCTGCAACAATCCCCGCTTTTTGCGCTGGATAAGAGGTTCCTTCAACAAATCCCGTAACTTCAACGCCATCCAGCTCAACGATATTTTTTATTACAGGAGCCATGGATAACAGCAAGCCTAAGGTAATGATAGCAAGCAAGATGTTGGCAAACGCCCCAGCCGCAAATACGCTCAACTGCTGCCTATGGGGCCTTTTCCGCATTACTTTTTCGTCAGGCTCGACAAATGCAGCTGGTATCAGGGGCAAAAAAATTCCCAGGAATGCAAATCCGCTAGATTTGACTTTGATGTTGTGCACTCTCGCAATGACACCATGAGCAAACTCATGCACGATCGCAATGATGAAAATTGAGATTATCCAATAAAAAAACGGCACAAAGAACACTCCCTTTACCTTGAATGGCAAAACCAACCCAACGCCCGGAGCTGCCTCTGGCCTTGTGAACAGCTTTAGGGTTACATCAATCATGATGATGCAAATTGCTATCATCCCTAGAAAGCCAATAACAACGCCTGCATAGCCTAAAAACAGCATCAATTTCCTGTGTCTCTTCGCCCAGGAATCCATGGAGGGCAATCCAAGCGAAGTCTTATACATCATAATATAAAAGAACGGGAAAGCTCCATGCTTTTCAAGTTTATGCCGCTTCCAATACACAAACAATGACAATAAAATCAGAAAAACGATTGCAGCTGTTGTCTGGACATCTGGCATTTTTACTTCTTGCGCACCGCTTTGAATGAATGGCCGTTGCACTTCCTGCACTTGATCTTGCCAGCAATTATTTTTGCGTTGGGAGTCCTCATCTTAGTCTTGCAGTTCCTGCATACGAACATATTCTTGAACTTTCGCGCATCAGCTTCTGGAAATTTTACCATGTTATCCTTTGATTTGTTTCATGACTTTATCAGTTAAGATGACCCAATAGAGCACATTAGTCCCTTCTGCCACCTGGCCTTGCAACTCTTCGGGGATGTCAAGGTCAAATGTCTCAAACGTCTCGGCATCCATCACGTTTGCCTTGGTGCCTACCATTGAAAGCACTTGTGCGGTTCTTTTTTCAATGATTGGAACATCAATGCTGTCCGAAGCAGGCCCTACTGTTACCCTTTTTTTCCCATCAATCAAGCCAACAGCTGTCAGCCTGACTTTCGCGCTGCCATGCTTTCCTGGTTTAGAGGCCTGGGTGTCAACGACCCTGCATGCTACATCATCCAAGACAATGTAGCTGCCTTTTTGCAGACTGCCGACACTTTCAACTTTGGTTGCCATAATCCACTATTTTTTGTTTTGTGTAAGAAGTTACTTTATAAATCTTATGTTAGCCTTTTGCAGCCAATTTTATATCCCGTGCCTTTACTGTTTTCCTGCCCGCATGATTGGCCAATTGAATGGCCTTTACCGCAATCTGGTCGGCAATTTCCTCAACAACTTCCTTCAAAGCCTCTTTGGCCTTGTCAGAAACCCTATCAGCCCCTTTGTTTTTCATTATTTTTTCCATTGCTGCAAGCGGCAGAAATTTTTCACTCATGGTGTTTTTTGGAGAAGATTGTTTATAAATGTTTTGCAAGTCAACAACATTATTAATCATCACCTAAACAGCAAAAATCACAAAAGAATTCCTTTCGTCTTCAAATCATCCTTAAGACTTTCAGCGTTGACAAACAGCAATGTCTTCATCCCCAGCTTTATTGCAGGTGGCAAGCATTTTTCCTTGTCATCAATATACAGGCACTCTAAAGGAGAATTTTTGGTTTTTCCCAATACTGCGCGATACATTTTCTCATCTGGCTTTCTTGCTTTCACATCATAGGAAAAAATACCATCTCTAAAATGACTCAAAAAGAAATATTTTTTCTCTAAATATTCAATCCTATCTGGCGCATTGTCAGAGAGAAACAAGACTTCATATTTTTTCTTATTCAACTCATCAATGATTGCAACAGTCTTAGGAATGGGAACATAGGAAGAGACCCATAAATCTCTAAATTCATCAGGCTTAAGAGGAATACCCAATAATGCAACGCACTCCTTCCAAAACAAATGAGGATCAATTTTACCCATTCTGTAATTTGAAGCAAGCGGACCTTCCAAAACATCATGCGCTTTTTCTTTGGGGATGCCATATTCCTTATGCATACGATTGGTTACCTCTTTCATTCCATCGGTAAAATAAACGCCCCCCAAATCGAAGATAATAGTTTTTATCAGAAGAACCACCTTCGAATCTTATGTTTCCGTATTAGGGAGATTAATTTCTTCTCCATTAGTTCAGCGTTGGGAAACTTAGCTTCCAAATCCCGAAATTCCTTGGTATGATGCCTTGATCTCCCATTGCCACACGCATATTTCAATTTCTTGTGCAGCATCTCATGGTACATCACATAATCCATCGTGTCGTTATCCTCTTTCAATATAGTGCTCATAGAAATAGTATCTGAGCCGTATTCATACGTTCCCAGTCTCTGCAAAGAAGTGTGCCACACTAAATTCGGCTGCTCCAATGTTCCATAGAAAAAATGCGCATTCAGCCGTTCGAAAGATGCTTCTAATTTTGGGTCGCTTTCGGTCTTTTCAATGGAGATGTGCAGGCTTTTCATGAAATTGTTGTACAGATCGATGTTTAGGGTATTTTTTTTCTGCTTGAATATTTTTACGAGAAGTTCCTGCACCAGCCCCTTTTGTATCTCATTATCCACGGTTTTCCATTTTTTGCTGAAATAAAAATGAAAATCCTTGCCTCGATATTTTACATTGGCATTGAAAGGCTTGAAGCGGTCTGTATAGGACATAGAAAACGAATACTCCTCTGTGTTTCTATCCGGGAACAATTCCCGGAATGCTTCTTTGGCTATGGACATCCTAATGCTTCACTTCATACCTAAGGATCGCTGCAACTTTCCCCATGTCCCTCAGCTGCGCGCCTTCCCTTGTGTCGGTAGATATTATTTTTACCTCAGATCCCAGGGGCTCTGCAGCCTTTTCGAACTCATCAATGACTTCATCTTCCAATGCATCTGATAACAGCAACGTCTCAACCATTCCCATCTTCACCTTATCCATGACGTCAGCATGGCCATATGCCACAATGCCGGGCTGCGTAGCCAAGAGCTGGAAGAATTTGTTCACTATCTTTTTTTCATCAATAACTTCCTCAGCGGCGAGGACATCCTCGCTTTTCTCAAGCAATTCCTGGAGGCCGAATTCTTCTGTATAGCTTAGATCCTTGATCGCTATGATTTTTTTGAGGACTTCATTGGTCAGGTGGCCTCCATCCAGGAAATCATATTTTGTCGGTCCTGGTCCTCCTACGATGATGCCTTTGAGATTCTGATCATGAAGAAATTGCTCCTTCATGTATTCTGCAACTTTCTTGAAATGCTCAATTTTTGCGCCTTCCCTAAGCCTCTCAAACCTGGCAGCTGACTGCCCTCCTGCCTTTGTCTTTCCAGGAACTTCTGAATGCGTCTTCAACAATGGAATGATTGCCTTGCCTTTCAGATGAGCAATGATGGCATCTCTTCTGTCGATGATAACCAGTCCATACACTTCCTTGGTATTCAGCATGTCTCGCAACAGGTCAAGCTGAAATTCTTTGTCGCAGCGGTAGATCCTGGTATTAAGGGGCATGGGCGGCTCGACGCTCCATACCTTGATGTCTTGTTGGCCTTCCCGCTCCGCAACATTGCCTGAAAAAACCGCAAGGCCGTTTTCCGGCGTTCTTTTGAATAATTTTAAATGCTGGATCATTCTTTCCAGGGCATCGGTCACATTTTTTCTGGTAGCAGTTGATTTTATGTTGGAGGCAGTTCCTCTTTCCTGCTCAAGGTGCTGTATTATCTTTATGAGATCGTAACTTGCAGGAACATATACTGTTACCAATTCAGTATGCCTGGCTTTTGCCTGCTCCAATTCCTTTAAGAACCGCTTCAAATCATGCCGTTTTTTTTCATTCATGCTCATAGGAATCACGCAATGCTAACTCGTTAAATGTCAGAAAGAAACAATAAGATTGTAACAAATTTTCATCCACTTTTGATAAGAAATGTACTATATAAACATTACTGTGCTTTTTGCTTGAGTTGGATTGACCTTACTGCACCTCGCATTTTGGCAATTATATAGTCAACTTATAGATTCTTAATCAACCAAAACTGGCGCTGCCAATTTTTCTGGTATTTTTATCGGGTCGTGAATTTAGTGCGGTCATAGTTTTTTTTCTATAGACATGAATTAGATTTGTAAAACTATTTAAATCCGCTTTGGCATTCAATCATTCAGATGCAAAAAAGAGGAATTATCTTAAAAGGCACTTTCGTGATTTTAATAGCTGCCATAATTTCTGGCATTGTCCTTGGCTACTTTTTTTTATCTACAACCTAGATCAAGTCAATTCCCCTCCAAACAAGGTTTATTTATCCAATGGATGGGATCTTATGCACTCTGCAGATTTTGATGGTGCAATTAGAGAATTTGATAAGCACTTGGAGGTTAGCCCTGGCGATTTTCAAGCCAACATCGGACTCGGATGGAGCTATTACCATAAGGGAGCTTATGACCTAGCGCATCCAAAAATTGGAATTCCTGTTGTACGAGTCTTAATTCCAGGGTTGCAGCCGAATTTTCATGCAAAAGGCTTGCATTATCTGGACAAAAAGGCGATTGTAACCCCTCACCTGAACATCTACAGAGAAGTTATGGAAAAAATAAGAAAACGTGAATTCTGGGACCAACAATTGGACGAGGTTCAAGATTTAAATGGATGAGCTAACGCCGGAAGACAGGATTATACTGGAATTGCATGAGAAATCTTCAAGATTCAAGCAAGATCCGATTGGCAAAAGCAAAATTCCTCCCATTTTCAAAAAAATCAACACCAAAAAAATCAACCTGACCAAAGATTTCAAAAAATCAGACTTAAATTTAGAGGAAGCAATTACTAAAAGAGTTTCGTGGAGAAATTTCAAAGGCTATATAGGCCTTAAAGAAGTCTCGAAAGTGCTTTATTATGCTAAGGGGTTCAAAGGCCTCGCAGATTCTGATTTTGGCATCGTGCAGAGAACTAATGCACCCTCTGCAGGCTCAAGAAATTCAATCGAGATTTATGTGCTCCTGCAGCGGGTAAAAGGAATTGAAAATGGCGTTTACCATTATGATAATGAGAATCATGCACTTGAGATCATTGCAGAGAAAATATTCTCAGATAAAGAGCTTGAATCTCTTTACACCGGAAAGGAAAACCTTTTTAGGGCAAATATGTTGATTTTCTTAGCTTCCGTATATAGGAGATCTTCATGGAAATATGGAGCTCGGGCTTATCGGTTTATACACCTTGAAGCCGGGCATATCTGCCAAAACATCTATTTAATATGCGAAGCGATGGGGCTTGGATGCTGTGCTATTGGCAGCTGGGATGATGACGTGCTTAGTAAACTTATTAAAACTGATACCAGGAAAGAAATAGCAGTTTATTCCGCCGCTGTCGGCTCAAAATGAATTTTTTAGCTGAAAAGACACTTTATGTATGATTTTCCCCCATCAAAACCTTTATAAACAATCTTCCTATCAAAATTAAAATGCCGAAAAAGAAAGAAGCGAAGCACGAAAAGCAGCAAGCCAAGGAACAGGACGATCCTGCGCTACTGAACCTGCCGAAAGATGTGCAGGAAAAACTGAAGGCAATCAAGCTTGTTCTCGAAAGATTCCAGAAGAAAATCCTTGACAAATTTGACGAATATATCATGGGCATAGCATTGTTGCCCCCTCCCAAGCCTGATGATCAGCTAACTGGAGAGGAAAAGGACAAGATCAATGTTTTGGTATTGGTGGATGATTCAGACAGCAGAAAAATGTCCAAGCTGGAGCTGAAAGATAAATTGACAGCCATCATCAACAGCACCGCAACAGAGACGGACAAGAACCTTTTGCCACAAACAATTATTCTCTCAGAGCTATGGCAGAATGTTTACGATGCCAAATATGAGATTCTCCAGCTGATAGCGATGTCTGCTCCTGTTTACGACAAAGGCATGCTCGCTGCAATAAAAATAGCGGAGATTCACAAAACCATGGTTCTCAAGAAATTTGAGAAATATATTGTTAGCTATGTTCTTGCAGGCTCCTTGGTGCAAGGCAGGGCAACCCCTATCTCTGATATTGATGTGTGGATCGTTATTGATGACACTGATGTCAAGAAAATGACTAGGGCTGAATTGAAAGATAAATTGAGGGCAATTATTGTTGGCATGGGCATAGAAGCAGGAGAAATTACCGGTATCAAAAACAAAATCAACATCCAAGTCTACATACTGACCGATTTCTGGGACAGCTTACGGGAAGCGAATCCCATCATTTTTACCTTGTTGCGGGATGGCGTTCCATTCTACGACCGCGGTATATTCATGCCCTGGAAACAGCTGCTTCGCATGGGCAAGATAAAGCCATCAGCAGAAGCAATTGATATGTTCATGGGATCTGGAGAGCAGATGCTCAAGCGCGTTGAATTGAAATTGAAAGACATAGGGATGGAAGATATTTACTATGCCATTTTGACTCCCAGCCAGGCGGCCTTGATGCTGTATGGTGCGCCTCCTCCAACGCCAAAAGAAACTGCCGAAGTCATGCGTGAGATTTTTGTCAAGAAAGAAAAGCTGTTGGAAGATGATTTTGTCAAGACCTTGGAAAAAGTTGTCCAGACTCGGAAAGCCATCGAACATGGCGATAAAAAAGAGATGACTGGCAAGGAAATTGATGACTTGCTGAATGAAAGCGGCAAATACCTTAAAAGAATAAAGAGATTGTTCTCACAGATCGAACGCATCAAAGAGGAAGAGGATGTGCTGAAAACCTATGAGGGAGTCATGACAATTTTAAGGGATGTATTAAGCCTGGAAGGCATAGAGAAAGTTACCGATGCTGATGTCACCAAGGCATTCAATGAAACGCTGGTTGCGAAAGGAAAAGCCCCTGAGCAATTTGCAAGGATTGTTGATAACATCATGGGCTCACGAAAACATTACGATGAAAAAAAGCTGACCAAAGTTGAGATTGACAAAGTCACGCGGGAATCCAACGAGCTGATCAAATTTCTCGTTGAATATATGCAGCGGAAGCGCAGCAAGGAATTGGAGCGTGCACGGATACGGGTCAAGCACGGCAGCAAATTTGGCGAGGTTTTATTGCTGGACAAGCAGGCATTCATCATCCATGACACCGAGCATGAAGACAAGGAACTGAGCAAGGCATCCATCAAAGAGGACGGCAGCTGGGGGGCAATTCAGAAAGCGACATTGGAAGAGCTCGAAAAAACCCTTGCAACAGTGCAGATACCGCAGCATGTCTTCATCAAAGAAAAAACATTTGAGCACCTGAAGGATGTATTTGGGAAGGATGTCGAGATTCTAGTTAGTCAATAATTATTTTTTACCTTAATTTTTTAGTAATTATATTTTTTCTCTCCTGATATTGATTATTTGAACTCATTCAATGAAAAAATACCCTGCACGTTTAGTCCAATGGCTCGCTTAGTGATGCATTGCGCTTGCCATTGGGTTACATAATATGCGCGCGCTATGTTGTACGGTGCGCCAATGCGGGCGCACACTATCAATGCGCGGCGCCAATGGCCGCGCCAATGTAACCCGCGAAGCGGTAATTTTGAGTATAAAAATAATTTGCACTGCCTTTTGGAGAAACATTTAAATACATTCTTCCAGACAAAAAACCCATGCCTGCAGACAGACCCGTCCACAAACAAATACCGGCTAATACTGCTTACGTGCAGTACAAAGGCGTCTGGGACATGCAGGACCTGTACGAATTCCTTGCTTCATTCTTCAGCAAGCATAAGATGAAATTCTACGAGCTTAAGTATATTGTCAAGCATCCGGGACCATTTGGCCCAGAGACTTATTATGTCTGGCAGGCAAAGCGCACGACAGAAAGCCATTATTTCCACCAGATAGATATTTTCATCCATACCTACGACACGCAGGATATTGATGTGGTCATGAAAGATGGTTCGCATAGGACGTTCACCAAGGGAAGGCTGTGGATCCAATTCAGGGGAAGCGTGAACATGGACCAGGAAGGAAGATTTGAGGATTCCGCATTCTTGATGAATCTCCGCAATTTCTACCACAAATATGTCATCTGGAAAAAAATCGAAGCAGTTTGGTGGGACAATATGTACTATACTATTTTCCTTAAAATGCATTCAATGGTCAAAGAGAGATTAAAAATGGAGTCAGAGGGATTTGAAGCACGGTATTTCCACAAGGTAAGATAACATGTCAGAACTTAGGGTAACGGTTGATCATCTGCGGCTGAACTACAATGGGCCGTTTGACGCCAATGCATTGTACCATCTAATAACCTCATTTACCAAAGAGAAAGGTTTTGATATTGAGCTTACAAAAGAATTTGAGCATGATACAGCGAGAGGCAAGCAAATTGAATGGGTGCTGAAGCCATGGAAGAGGATGTCGGACAATGTACGTTTCATCATCAAAGTGCGAGTATTGATCTATGACTACAAAAAATCGGATGTTGTGATACAGGGCAAAAAAAAGAAATTAGGCTCTGGCAAAGCAGTCATTACCATGGATGGGTACACAGAATTGGACGAGCAAAAAAGATGGGAAGCGTTTCCAATGATGCAGGCCATCCGCGCGGTGTTCATCAATTTTGTGAACAGGATCTACACTGAGCGATTCGAGCAGCGATTAACGTATGATGTCTACCAGCTCTATTACCACCTGGAAAAATTCTTCAACATGTATACGGCCTATGCTCCCGTCTCAAAAGCGCCCGCATGGGCATCCTCACAATACAGCTACCATGGTTGAGAAAAAACAGATTGTATATGATCTGCGGCTGCATTATAACGGGCCATTGGTCATTGAGGAGTTCTACAAGGAAGTCGAGCAATGGATGAGGGAACATGCGCTGCATAAGGAACTAAAAAGAAAAGAGGAGATTATCCATAAGGACGGCAAGCAGATTGAATGGCGTATCGAGGCCTGGAAGACTTTCGATGATTTGCACAAGGAAGTTGTTGTATTGACGGTATTATTCAATGACGTCAAGGAGAAAAAAATACTGCGGAAAGGCCATACCTTGAGGTTCCAGTATGGCGATGTTTTAGTTACCCTTGATGGCTGGATGGAGACAACATTTGAAGGCAGGTGGACAGAGAACCCCCTCTATATGATTCTGAGAACCTTATGGGATAAGTTTGTTTGGATGTTTCTGGATCCGCATGATGGAAAAGTTTCAGATGACTGCTACGACCTGCATAAACGATTGAAGGCGTTTTTGGAGTTGTACAAGATCAGGATGGCATAGGTCACTGGACATCCTCTGACAGAATATTTATACTACTTTCTCAATTTTGAATCAATCAATAATACAACTCGTATTGCTAATGAAATGAAAAGTATAACTCCGGCATTTGCAGAAATTCTTGGACTGCTTTGCGCAGAAGGCTCTTACATTTTATCTTTTCCAAGTTATTGGGGGAAAGATAGGCAAAAACTACGATACTACAAAGACCATAAATCTGAGAGAATTGAACTTTACAATAAAGACAAAAAATTACTCAGTCACTATCAAGAATTATTGAAAATAGAATTCAATTACGAACCAAAAATAACTAAACATGGTAAAGTAAACATTTGTAAAATCTTGATAATTAAATTTATTCTTGGGCATGTTAGGTTGGGTCACCAAAATTGGTATGTGCCTCAATCAATTCTGAAGGGAAATGATAAACTTAAAATATCTTTTCTGAGAGGTTACTTTGACGGTGACGGTACTTCAAGTACTACAATACGTTTCTTTTCAACCAACGAGAGAGGATTAAAGGAAGTTTCTGAATTATTGTCTTCTCTTGACTTTAAACATACATTCCCCAAACCTCAAATCAAGTCTGGGAGAAAGCCACTCTATTCAATACAATTGAGTAGATCTGAAAGGGAAAGGTTTTTAACGCTAATCAAACCCGTTTCAAAATACCCAGGCATGCGGGGGTTGCCGAACAAGTCTTTCTTTTCGGACCTTAGAGCAAAGCTTGGCCAAATGTGCAGGACTTAAGATCCTGTGGGTTAGTCCCTTCGAGGGTTCAAATCCCTTCCCCCGCATTTTACTCTAAGTTAATTCCAAAATTCCTTTGATTATGTTATACATTTTTATTGCTAGTGGCATTAAAAGAACAAATGCCGTCGAAATTTATACAAGCGAAAAAACTG
>Ga0247727_10005421_pt1 | contig 25926 bp, 25 predicted proteins | sample WisWelCaveWW1625_FD_202498 | JGI IMG/M metagenome (GOLD analysis project Ga0247727, IMG submission 202498) | Biofilm microbial communities from Wishing Well Cave, Virginia, United States - WW16-25 | ecosystem: Environmental > Aquatic > Deep subsurface > Groundwater > Cave microbial mat | place...
GAGGTCGTTTGCCCGGCCGGGGAGGTCGTCAGCCCGGCCGTTGAGGTCGTTTGCCCGGCCGTTGAGGTCGTCAGCCCGGCCGGGGAGGTCAAATTCCCTGGTAAATCGACCTCCCCGGCCGGGCAGGCGACCTCGCCGGCTGATAAATCAAGCTCCCCGGCTGGGCAACCGGGTTGACGGGCTGGGCAACACGGATCCCCGACGCGTCAATGGGGCGTGGCGGTCGGGATGACGACCTGGCGCGGCGGTCAAGCGGCTTCGGCGCGCGGGTTGGCAGGAAAGCGGACTGGGCGAACCGTCGCGCCGGGCTGTCTGATGGGCGGGGCGGCAGGGAAACGCGAGGCTGCGGCCGGGTGATTGACTTTCAGTAGCGGATGCGTACTAATTGAGTGAGGTCTACAGTCACTGGAGCACAAACGGACGAGTTGCCGACTTACCGGCCGATGAACATGCTCAGGCGCAGACGGAGTACAACAACGGCGTGACAGCTCGCACCATCTATCAGCAGAAGAACACGGCGCTGAACTTCGCGCGCGGCGAGTTGTCCGAGAAGCAGAAGGACGCCCACCAGGCGGCGATCGGCGTCTACGGAAAGTGCAAGCGTCGCTATTCAACTTTTGCCTTGACGGTCGTTTGGTTCGGCCCCTAGAATCGACGCCGACAATTTGGTTGTCATCTTATCCAGAGTGGCTGAGGGACAGGCCCTGAGAAGCCACAGCAACCGGTTCGGGCAACCGAACGCAGGTGCTAACTCCTGCCCGAGACTGTCGGGGAAGATAAGGTGAAGAGCTTGAAGCCTCTTCTTATCTTCACGGAACGGGCTTAATTTTTGGCTCCGCCCGACCTCCCGCCGCTCGGCCGCTGGATCGAGATTTCAGCCAGATCGGTAAACACCGTGTGCGGTTGCTCGATCCTATTTCTTTGGTTGCGGCCGGCGTGAAGGGACGACGAATGACGCAAGAACTGGTGCGCGGACTCAAGTGTCGGCTTTGCGGAAAAAAGTATCCGAAAGAGCCAACCAACTTTTGCCCCGAAGATTTCGGGCCGCTCGAGGTCGACTACGACTACGAGGCGATTGCGGAATCGCTGTCGCGCGAGAAGATCGCGCTGCGGCCGGAGACGATGTGGCGGTTCCGCGAGCTGCTGCCGATCGACGGCGAGCCGACGGTCGGCGCCCGCGTGGGCGGCACGCCGCTGATCCGCGCGGAGCGGCTGGCCGCGTCGCTCGGCGTGGACGAGCTGTACATCAAGAATGACGCCGTGAACTTTCCGACGCTTTCATTCAAGGACCGCGTCGTTTCCGTGGCCCTGTCGAAGGCGAAAGAGTTTGGCTTCACGGTCGTCGGCTGTGCCTCAACCGGCAATTTGGCGAACAGCGTCGCCGCCAACGCGGCCGCGGCCGGGCTGACTTCGTACATCCTCATCCCCGCCAACCTCGAATCGGCCAAAGTCGTCGGAACGCAGATTTACGGGGCGAACGTGGTCGGCATCGAGGGCACATACGACGAAGTCAATCGGCTCTGCACGCAAATCGCCTTTCGATTCGGCTGGGGGTTCGTGAACATCAATCTGCGCGCGTACTACGCCGAAGGCTCGAAGTCGATGGGTTTCGAGATCGCCGAGTCGCTCGGCTGGCGCACGCCCAAACACGTCGTCGTGCCGATGGCCGGCGGCAGTTTGATCTGCAAGATCGACAAGGCGTTTCGCGAGATGGCCCGGATCGGCCTGATCGACGACCCGACGTGCAAGATTTACGGCGCTCAGGCCGCCGGCTGCAACCCGATCGTGCGAGCGGTCAAGGACGGCAGCGACACGATCCGGCCCGTGCGGCACCCGCGCACCATCGCCAAGAGCCTCGCGATCGGCGATCCGGCCGACGGCTACTTCGCGTCGAACCTGATCCGCGAATCCGGCGGCTGGGCCGAAGACCCGACCGACCCGGAGATCGTCGCCGCGATGCGACTGTTGGCCGAAACGGAAGGCATCTTCGCCGAAACCGCCGGCGGCGTTACGCTCGCGGCGACGCAACGACTGCTCGAAGCCGGCCGCATGCCGCGCGACGAGCCGATCGTCGTTTGCATCACCGGCAACGGCCTGAAAACACAAGAGGCCCTGAACGGTTCGCTAGGCGAACTCCGCGTGATCCAGCCGTCGCTCGCCGAATTCGAGGCGCTCGTCCAACCGGAAGAACTTGTGGCCGCGAATTGATCTCTAAACCTGAATCTGAGATTGAAAACTGAACACTGAAAACTGAACACCGAAAACTTTCGAGGAGTTCCGATGGCCGTCAAAGTCATGATTCCCACGCCGCTCCGCCAGTACACGGGCAACAAAGATACGGTCGAGGCGGGCGGCTCGACCATCATCGAAGTTTTGCAGGACCTCGGCCGGCAGTACGCCGGCCTCACCGAACGAATGATGGACGGCGGCAAGATTCGCCGATTCGTCAACGTGTACGTAAACGATGAGGACATCCGTTACCTGCAAAACCTCGACACGCCGCTCAAGGACGGCGACGAGGTGAGCATCATCCCGGCCGTGGCGGGCGGGTAGCGGAATAGCATCAATGGCAAAGCGCCCCAAGTTTACGCTGACATTTGCTCCTTCTGGAATGCGGTTCGACAACGACGCAAACGCAGAAACGGCAAGACAAAATGACTCCAAGCGAATCAATAACCGTCCCCGACCGCTACAGCCGCCAGTCGATCTTTCCCGGCATCGGTGTCGAGGGCCAGCGGCGGCTGATGGCCAGTCACGTCACGCTCTGCGGCTGCGGCGCGCTCGGAACGGTGCTGGCAAGTTCACTGGCACGGGCCGGCGTCGGGCACCTGCGGATCGTCGATCGCGACTTTCTCGAAATGCACAACCTGCAGCGGCAGGTGCTGTTCGACGAGAACGACGTGAACGAGGGGCTGCCCAAGGCCGAGGCCGCTGCACGGAAACTCGAAGCGGTCAATTCCACGATCCACGTCGAGCCGGTTGTGACCGACATTGACTACACGAACATCATCGAATTGACGAAGGACGCCGACCTCATTTTGGACGGCACGGACAATTTCGAAACCCGCTACCTCATCAACGACGTCGCCGTGAAGACTGGCAAGCCGTGGGTCTACGGCGGCTGCATCGGCAGTCACGGCCAAGTGATGACGATCATTCCCGGCCGCACGCCGTGCCTGCGTTGCGTGGTCGAGTCCGCCCCGCCGCCGGGCATGGCACCGACGTGTGAAACGGCGGGGATCCTCGGCCCGACCGTGAACATCATCGCCTCGCTGCAGGCGATCGAGGCGATGAAGATCCTCACCGGCCAGCTCGACGCCCTCGTGCGCGAACTGATTATGATCGACATCTGGGACGGCACGTTCAAGAAGCTGAAAATCGCCGGCCTGCTCGACACGGTCGATTGCCCGACCTGCAAGCAGCGCAATTTCGAGTACCTCGACGGCAAGATCGGCTCGCACACGACCTCGCTGTGCGGGCGCAACGCCGTGCAGATTGCTCACCGCACGGCCGAGAAACTCTCTTTCGATCAGCTCGAAAAGCAGCTCGCGCCGCTCGGGCCGGTGACCTACAACCGGTTCATGCTCAAGTTCGACGTGGACGGATTCCAGTTCACCGTCTTTCCCGACGGCCGCGCGATCATCAAGGGAACGAACGACATCAACAAGGCGCGGACGCTGTACGCGCAGTACATCGGACACTGAAGACGTTGAGCGTTGAGCGTTGAGCGTTGAGGCGTTGAGCGTTGAGACGGCGTCAGCAGTAAGACGTCTCAACGCTCAACGCCTCAACGCTCAACGAGGAGTCCTCATGTTTTCTTTTGAGAAGCTTGAAGTCTGGCAGTTAGCCGTCGAGTTCTGCGACGACATTTACCGGATCACTCGCGGTATTCCCGCGAATGAGCGATTCGGCCTTTCAAGCCAGCTTCGCCGGGCGGCGGTGTCGATCGCCGCGAACACTACTGAGGGCAGCGACCGCGGTTCCAAGAAAGATTTTGCCCGCTTCGTGGAGATAGCCTACGGCTCGCTGGCCGAAGTTGTGACTGAACTCAAGATTGCCAAACGCCAAGGAATGCTCTCCGAGAGTGATCTTAAGCTTGCGTACGATAAGGCTGAGCGACTCGGTCAAATGCTCAGCCGACTCCGCAGCTCGCTCAACGCCTCAACGCCCCAACGCTCAACGCTCAACGATTCCCAATGATTTATCTCGACAACGCCGCCACGAGTTTTCCGAAACCCGACCGCGTCTACGACGCGATGGATCGGTTCGCGCGCACGTCGCTGGGCAATCCGGGCCGCGGCAGTCACCGCATGGCAATGGGCTCCGACCGCGTGCTGCAAGAAGGCCGGCACCTGCTGAACCAGTTCTTCGGCGGCGAGGCGGACGAGCGATTCATCTTTACGCTGAATTGCACCGACGCATTGAACATCGCGATCAAAGGTGTGCTCGACGCGGGCGACCACGCGATCACGTCCACGCTGGAGCACAACAGCGTCTCGCGTCCGCTACAGCGACTGAAGAACGACAGCCGAATTGAATTGACCAAAGTCCGGCCCGACAGCGGCGGCACGATTGACCCGGACGACGTGCGCCGCGCGATCACGCCCCGAACGCGGCTCGTCGTGCTCTCGCACGCGTCGAACGTGCTCGGCACCGTACAGCCGATCGCGGAAATCGGCCGCATCGCGCGCGAGCACGAGTTGCTCCTTCTCGTCGATGCCGCCCAGACGGCCGGCGTGTTCCCGATCGACATCCGCGCGATGAACATCGACCTCTTGGCATTCCCCGGCCACAAAGGGCTGCTCGGCCCGACCGGCACGGGCGGCCTCTACGTCGGCCCGCGTGCTCGCGTCCGCACCTGGCGCGAAGGGGGCACGGGCGGCGACTCAAAACAGCCCGTCCAGCCGAGCGAGTTCCCGCACGTTCTCGAAGGCGGTACGCCCAACGTACACGGCATCGTCGGCCTCATTGAAGGCGTCCGATTCGTCCAGGCCGAAGGCATCGACGCCATCCGTGCGCACGAATTGCAACTCATCGAACAACTCGTTCGCTGGGCCGACGAATCGAAACTCTGTCGCGTCGCCGGCAGGTTTTCTCCCGAGCGACACGTCGGCACGATCTCGCTCGTGAATCCGAATTGGGAAACGCAAGAAGTCGCCATCACGCTCGATCAGGCGTTCGAGATCTGCGTTCGCCCCGGCTTGCACTGCGCGCCGTACGCCCACCAAGAAATCAGCACATTCCCCGGCGGCACGATCCGCGTCAGCCCCGGCCGATTCAGCACGGCAGACGACATCTCCGCGCTGTGCGCCGCCCTCAAGGAGATTGCGCAGGAAGCAGCCGTCTGAATGAATTCAGATTTGCCGAGCGATTTGCTTCGCGGATTGAAATCCGAAGTAGTCCGCGGCGTCTTAAAAATCGAACAGCACCTTTTCATCGGCGATCTGACCCGGCCGGGCAGCAGCGAAAAGACCGATGAGGATTGCACACAGGGCGAATGCAAATTGCCAACGCATGATTGGTTCTTTCTTCGGAATCAGCACCTCGTTAATTCTCGGGCGCCGACCAGCCCCAAGGCACACCACTGGAACTGAAACGAGTCCTGCGCCGCCAACGCCTCCGCGTCCGGCAGCGACACCGGCTCGCTCACGGTCGCTCTCGACCAGTCGATCGCCGCGCCGAACGAGTCCCGCAGCCACGCGCCAGGGGCAGTGTGCTCTCGGTACGGCGGGAGCGTGCCGAAGCGAAGCTAGTCTCCAAAGCCCAGCGCTCTCATCATCCCGACGATCCCCACCAGAACCCAGAAGACATTCAAGACGGTGTAAGCAGTTTCCCTCTTGATGATCGCGCAGTACGACAGCAGGATCGCGTCGGCCGTGTTGAAGACCCAGACAAAGAGAAATGGGCTTTTCGGGCCCATCCAACTGACCAGCGAGAAGCTGAAGATCCTCATCAGCACTCCAAGCATCTCAAGGGCTTTTAGGTTTCGCCCAACAAACGCATGGAGGCCAGACAACGTCAGATTCTTGAACATCAGAGAGCCTCTCCTTTGTCTTCGTCGTGGAAGCCGATGCGACCGTCGATGCCGCGTCTTGGGTATCCCTTCTTCTACTCGACCGGCCGGGCGCCGACCAGCCCCAAGGCCCACCACTGAATCCAGACTCGCCGGAGTTCGGTGGGCTAAATACCGCGCCGCATTGAATCGGGTCAAATTCGCTCTCGCGCCATGAACCGGCGGTCTTAGACCGGTCTAAATCCGTCGGTTCAAACTGTTTGACAAATCAGACCCCTTTCAATGCGGCGCGGTGCTTAGTGCAAATCCCGCCGCGGCATGCCGGTCCAGCCGCGGAATTCACGGACTAGTTTGACCAGTTCGGTGACCGACGCCTCAAAGACGATCTTGCCCTTCTCGGCCGTGGCCAGCGTCGGGTCGCCGATCGTGCCGGTTTTGGAGATGCGGCTCCACCAGTCCATGAAGACGATCTTCGAGCCGTATTGCAGATCTTGCCAGTGGAATTCGCTGCCTTTGTGGTCGTTGTAATCCGGCACGGCCTTGTCCATTTGGACGGCGTCGGGATTGAGGTGCAGGTAGAGCGACGTTTCGAGTTCGCAGGCGTGGGCCATGCCGCCTCGCGGGCTTTCGCGGATCTGTTTGATGGCGTCGGGAATGATCGACGGCCAGATGAACGCGGCGCAGAGGGCCTCGGTTTCGAGTACGGTGCGGCGGGCGGCGATGTTCAGGATTGGCATGTTCGAGCCGTGTCCGTCGGCGAGCAGGATGCGGCGGAAGCCGTGATGGGCGACGGAGGTCGTCACGTCCACGACGAAGTCTTCCAAGTGCCGCGGCTTGATGTCGATCGTGCCGGGGAATTCCATGTGGTGCGTCTCGAAGCCGTACGGGATGCCGGGCAGCAGCAGGATTTCGTTCGGCGCCCGCTTCGCCGCCTCGTCGCAGATTGAGCCGATGGTGAAGTTGTCCACGTCGAGCGGCAGGTGGTGGCCGTGGTCTTCGACCGAGCCGACAGGGATGATCACGACCGGCTGCGGGTCGCGTTTCACCACGTCGCGCATTTCGAGCCAGGTGTAATGGTCGTAGCGGTAGGGCAGGCGGGGTCCGAACATGATTGCTCCTTTACAAATCAGTGTTGAACAGTTGAACTGTTGAACGGTTGAACCGGCCCGCGAACGGGCGCGGATGTCCTGCTGGTCAGTTCAACAGTTCAACAGTTCAACTTTCCAAAGGCAATCCGCATGCTCGAAATTGCACGACCCAGCGCGATCGGTTTCGACCCGGCTCGTATCGAACGAGTGTACGCTCGTCTGACCGAATGGACGCACGAGGACAAGCTTCCCGGCGCGGGCATCGCGATTGGCCGACACGGCAAGTTGCTCGAGCCGCGCGTGTTTGGCCGGCAGCGGCCGGACTTGAGTTCGCCGGCCATGCGCGAGGACGCGATATTTCTCATCGCGTCGCCGACCAAGCCGATCACCGTGACGGCTGCAATGCTGCTCGTCGAGCGCGGCGAAATCGAGTTGGACGATCCGGTCGTCGAATACGTGCCCGAGTTCGCGCCGCACGGCAAGGACAAGATTCGCGTCCGGCACTTGATGACGCACACGTCGGGGCTGCCGGATCAGTTGCCGGAGAACTTGAAGCTCCGCGCCGAACACGCGCCGTTGGATGCGTTCGTCCGCGGCACGTGCGAATTGAAACCGGATTTCGAGCCGGGCTCGGCCGTGCAATATCAGAGCATGGGCATCGCGACGCTTGCGGAGATCGTGCGCCGCGTGTCGGGCAGGCCGCTGCGCGATTTTCTGCGCGGCGAAATGTTTCAACCGCTCGGGCTCAAGGACACGGAACTCGGCGCGCCCGACGATTGGTGGACAGGCTCGGGCGGCTCGGCGCCGAAGACCGATCGCGTCGCGCACGTGCGCGTGCCGCAGGAACTTGCCGACAAGGATTGGAACTGGAACGGCCGCTACTGGCGCAGCTTCGGCGCTCCGTGGGGCGGCTTGCTCACGTCGCCGCGCGAATTCGCCGTCATCTGCCAACTGTTCCTCGACGCGCTCAAAGGCGAAGGGCCGACGCAGCGACTCGGCAAGGGCGATTTTGGTTTCGGCCAGCAACCTGGCCGCGCCGCCCCAAGCTTAACCCTCCACTCTCAACCCTCGACCCTTCTCAGCCCCGCCGCGGCCCGCGCGATGGCGACGAACCAACTTCAGTTCATGGCCTCCGTGCCCGAAGCCGACCGCCGCACGCGGCCGTGGGGACTCGGCTGGCGGCTCAACTGGCCGAGCCATTCGGCGAGTTTCGGCGACCTGCTCGGCCCGCGCGCGTTTGGCCACTGGGGCGCGACCGGCACGCTCGTCTGGATCGACCCGGACGCCAACGCGTTCCTGGTGCTGTTCACGACGCAGCCGCAAGAGCCGGAGGGGCGATATCTCGCTCGCATCTCGAACATGGTGTGTGCCGCGATCGTGTGATTTACCGGCGTGCATGGAATGGATCGGCGGTTTAAGGAATAATCTGCGCCTCGTCGGCACTACCGTCCCCCGGATGAAACGAATCGAATGTCAAACCAATTCATCCTCACGATCGACCAAGGCACGACGAGCACGCGCGTCGTCGTGTTTGATTCTCAGGCTCGCGCGGTCGCGTCCGCGCAGCAGGAGTTCACACAGCATTACCCTAAGCAGGGCTGGGTGGAACACGACGCCGAGGAGATTTGGTCCGCCGTCGCCGTGCTCACGCGGCAGGCAATCGAACACGCGAAGATCTCGCCAACGGAGATTGCGGCGATCGCGATCACGAATCAGCGCGAGACGACGGTGCTGTGGGAGCGGGCGAGCGGCCGGCCCGTGCACCGGGCAATCGTGTGGCAGGACCGGCGCACGGCGGATTTCTGCGCGGCCGAAAAGTCGCGTGAGCCGTGGTTGCAGGAGCGGTCGGGGCTGGTGCTCGATCCGTACTTTTCCGGTACGAAGCTGCGGTGGCTGCTCGAAAATGTGGCCGGCGCACGGTCGCAGGCCGCGGCCGGGCAACTCGCATTCGGCACGATCGACACGTTTCTGATCTGGCGGCTCACGGGTGGAACGCGGCACGCAACCGACGTGTCAAACGCGTCGCGCACGCTGCTCTTGAACCTGCGCACTGCCGCTTGGGACGACGAATTGTGCAAGTTCCTCTCCGTGCCGCGCGCGGTGCTGCCGGAAGTGCTGCCGAGTTCCGGCGAATTCGGCCGCACGCGCGGGCTGGATTTCTTGCCCGACGGCATCCCGATCACCGGCGTCGCAGGCGACCAGCAGGCGTCGCTGTTCGGCCAAGCGTGTTTCGCCCCGGGCGACGCCAAGTGTACGTACGGCACCGGGGCGTTCATGCTGGTGCACACCGGCTTCGAGCCGATTCCATCGACGACGCGACTGGTGACGACACTCGCCGCGACGACCGACGCGCGGCCGCAGTACGCGCTGGAAGGATCCGTGTTTATCGCCGGCGCGGCGATCCAGTGGCTGCGCGACGGACTGAAGCTGATCGATTCCGCTCCCGAAATCGAGCGGCTCGCCGACAAGTCCGATCCGGCGAGCCAGCTCATTTTCGTGCCCGCGCTGGTCGGACTCGGCGCGCCGCACTGGCTGCCCGAAGCGCAGGGTGCGATTTTCGGCATCACGCGCGCGACCTCTGCGGCGGACTTCGCTCGCGCGACGCTCGAAGGACTTGCCCTGCAAGTTAACGACCTCATCGACGCCGTCGCGCACGACTTCCCCGGCGGCGTGCGGCGCATGCGCGTGGACGGCGGCGCCGCGCGAAGCGATCGCTTGATGCAACTGCAGTCCGACGTGCTTGGCATCCCGATCGAGCGCGTGACCCAAAGCGAATCGACCGCGCTCGGCGCGGCGTTCTTGGCCGGACTGGCGATCGGCGTTTGGCCGAACGCATCGGCGCTCACCAGCTTGGCGGGCGTCGAACGCACCTTCCGGCCCGCAATGCCGGACGCGCCGCGCCAGGCGATGCTCGAGCGCTGGAGCAAGGCCGTGCGCACGGTAGTGCGACATTACACGTCGGCTGGCGAATAATACCGAATCTGGTACTATCATGTACGTGTCTGCATGACTCTCATCAAGTGTGTTGTCCTCATACCGCTGCGTCGAAACGACAGATCGGCCGTCTCGCGCGGTAAATGCGCGACATCTTGAAACGGTTCCTCCGAGAGTTTGGCGGTTTCACGGTAGCCGGCGAAGTCGAGGGCGGCTGGAGGTCGCCGGAAGGCGTCGAGTACCGAGACCGAAATACGCAAGTGTGGGTGATCGTCGAGTCGTCGCAACTCCCTACTCTGCGATAAACGGTTCGGGAGATCGGCCGCCAGCTTGGACAAGAAGCGATGCACTTGGAAGCGAGCAAAGCGAAAGTGGAGTTTCTCTCAGTCCGCGGGAATCGTGGCAGCGGCAGATCTAAACGAAGGGACTAGCATCATGCAAGCGAAGGCGCGAAGTGTCCGACGACCGGCCGACCGCGCGAACCTTGTCTTGAGGTATGCTCGTCGGCTCGTCAAACGCGTGGAGTCCTGGGCCGATTTCGCCAATGCGCTGTTCGACCAGGAACGCGGTTTTGTGAGCCGCATGTTTCCGAACCGCAAGGACCGGCAGAGATTTCTGAATTCGCCGGAGTACCGCGAGATCGACCGGATGCTCGTTCAATTGATGGATCGTTTCGGCGTCGCCGACGGGGCCACGCCGAAGAAGAGCGGCAAATTCGTCGTGCGAGTTCCCAAAACGGTGCACTTCGCGCTGGAGCGCGAAGCGGCGAGCGAGGGGGTCAGCCTGAATCAACTGGTTGTGGCCAAGCTCGCAATTTCGCTGGGGGCGAACACGACTCGTCGCGGAGCTTGAGGATTGTTCGCCGGTCGATCGAGATCAGGCCGCCGCACCAGTCAACTCACGAGGAGCGCCGATGAAAACACCCTTCGTGTCCGTTCTCTTTTTCTTGGTCGCGTCGTTCTTCGGGGCCGCGGGCCAGTTCTTGTACAAATCCGGCGCGGACCGCACCACGCGGTCGCTGGCCAGCTACGTGTTAAACGCTTGGATACTCGGCGGCGTGGTCTGCTACATTGCCGTGATGGCGTTGTTCGTTGCCGCGTTCAAACGGGGCGGAGCATTGAGCGTGCTCTATCCCGTCTATGCAACAACCTTCATTTGGGCAGCGGTTATCAGCTTGTGGGCCTACAGCACGCCGATCAAAGCGGTAAACGTGCTCGGCATGGTACTGTTGATCGCCGGCATGTTTCTCATGGGAAAGTAGCCGATGGCGGACGAGGGATACCATTCGGTCGAGCGCCGGCCGATCGCGAGTCGTGAGCAGCGGAGTTTTAAGCTCGTCGCGAGTTGGCTGTCGCGTCGCGGCGTCGCCCACCGGCGACGCGCGGCCGGTCTCGATCGCCACCATGCCGTCGAACATGTTCGCCGTCAATCGCGCTGTACTGCGGCCTCGCGCCGCGCGACTGGCAGCCGAGTTGGGGCACGGCGCCCGCATGGGGCATTCCGGCGACGGGGCTGGCCTTGATCGTTGTCGGTGGCCTGGTGACGGCGGTCCGCCGGCTCTGTCGCATCGCACGAACTCTGAGGAATCCACAACCGTGAACTCGGCGACTCGCGAGCGCCTGTTCGGATACGACCACGCATTCGATCATCCGGTGACGCGGGTGATCGTCGTCGCGGTCGTCGTCGTGCTGGTCATCGTGCCGGCCGTGATCTTCGCCCTTTCGATCATGGGCCGAATCGGCGACGTGCAGCGTGCCGAGTTGAAGAAGCGGTACATTTCATGGCTCGTGCTGATCCCGCTCATGGTCGGGCCGGTGCTGCTCGGAGCGGCGTGGACGATCGGGGCCGTCGCGGTGCTGAGCCTGCTGTGCTATCGCGAGTACGCGCGGGCGACCGGACTCTTTCGCGAAAAGACGATCAGCTTGGTGGTCGTCGTCGGCATCCTCGCGATCACGTTCGCCGTGGCGGACAACTGGTATCACTTCTTCGTCGCGGTCTCGCCGCTGACCGTCGGCGGCATGGCGGCGATCGCGATCCTCGCGGACGAGCCGAAGGGTTACATTCAGCGTGTCGGGCTTGGCGTGCTCGGATTCATGCTGTTCGGTTCCGGTCTCGGCCACCTCGGCGGCCTGGCCAACGACGCGAACTTTCGGCCGCTCGTGCTCCTGCTTCTGCTCGCCGTCGAGTTGAACGACGTTTTCGCGTACATCGCGGGCAAGTCGGTCGGCCGGCGAAAGCTGGCCCCGAACACCAGCCCGAACAAAACGATCGGCGGCGCGCTGGGCGCGCTCTTGCTGACGACGATACTCGTCGCGGCCGGCTCGCATTTTGTATTTCGCGACACGGTACTGGACCGCCCGGCCCACCTCGCGACGCTCGGTGTGCTCGTCAGCGTGCTCGGTCAACTCGGCGACTTGGTGCTTTCATCCGTGAAGCGCGATTTGGGGATCAAAGATTTGGGCGTGACGATTCCCGGCCACGGCGGCTTGCTCGACCGATTCGACAGCCTGATCCTGGTCGCGCCGGGCGTGTTTCACTACGTGAATTATTTTCTCGGCGTGGGTCTGAACGAACCGACGCGCATCATCACGGGGACGTGAGCGTGGAAGATTGGAAGCTCGAGCCGGCGCGGGACCTCGGCCTGCCGCTCGCCGAACGGCTGCGGAGCGTGCGGCGCGAGAGCGGCCTCGTCGAAAGTTTCGCCCATCGCGCGTGGTGGCTCGTGATCCGCAGCTATCTTGGCCTGTGCCATCGCCTGACGATTTTGGGCCGCGAGCACGTGCCCAACCGGCCGCCGTTCCTGCTCGTCGCGAACCACTCGAGCCACCTCGATGCCCTCGTGCTGGCGGCGTCGATGAACGGGCGGCTGCGCGATCACGTCTTCCCGATCGCCGCGGGCGACACGTTTTTCGAGACGCCGGTGTTGACCGCGTTCGCCGCATACGTGTTGAACGCACTGCCGCTTTGGCGGCGCAATTGCGGGCCGCACGCGCTCGCGGAACTGCGGCAGCGACTCGTCGGAGAGCCGTGTGCGTTCATCCTGTTTCCCGAGGGCACGCGGTCGCGCGACGGTCGCATGGCCACATTCAAGCCGGGCATGGGAATGATCGTCGCCGAAACGGCCGTGCCGGTCGTACCGTGCTACCTCGCCGGCGCGTTCGAGTCGCTCTCCGCGGACCGTCGCTGGCCGCGCTGGCACAAAGTGACGCTTTCGATCGGCGAGCCGCTCGTCTTCGAGTCGGCGAAAAACGACCGGGCTGGCTGGCTCGAAATCGCCCGCACGACCGAGGCCGCCGTCCGGCAGCTCAGCGGCGAATCGCGTGAGCCGTGCGAACCGTCCTGAATCACTACAGGTCGTGTGCGGGCGATCAGCCGCCGTTCAAGCCGAACGCCTTTCGCAGACACGCGACCGCCTCGCGCGCGCGGCCGAGTTCGACGGCGGCGGTGATGTGCACTTCGCTGGTGTTGATCATGAGCACGCGGATTTGCGGGCCGGCCAGCGCGGCGAACATCTTGGCGGCAACGCCGGTGTGCGTGCGCATGCCGACACCCATGATGGTGATCTTGGCGATGTTCGGGTCGTCCGCAACGTTGCCGCCGATCTCTGCCGCGACAGAACGGGCGGCGGCGACGGCAACGTCCATCTCGCCGCGCGGGACCGTGAATGAGACGTGGGCCAAGCCCTCGGTCGATACGTTTTGCACGATCATGTCCACGACTGCGCCGGACTGCGCGACTCGCGCGAAAATCTTGGCCGCGATGCCCGGCTGGTCCGGCACGCCGAAGACCGTGACGCGAGCCTGATCCTCCGAAAGCGCCACGTCGCTCACGACGATCGCTTCCATCGACGGGAGCTGCTGCACGACGGCGGCGAGCGAATTGGCCCGCGTCGCCGCGTCGCTCGAGGTTTTCTTGCGAATGAACCCGGCGGGCGCCGATTCCGAACCCTTGCTTGGATTCACGCTGTTCGACGAGGACGGCTCGTGCAGATGAAACGCGCGATGCACGGCCCGGAGCGCGTCGGCGGCTCGATCGCGATCGACCAGCACCGAAATCTTGATCTCGCTCGTCGTGATCATCTTGATGTTAACCTGCTCGGCCGCGAGCGCCGCGAACATGCGATCGGCCACGCCCGCGTGCCTGCGCATGCCAACGCCGACGACCGACACCTTGGACACGTTATCCTCGTGGTTGACGCCCGCGGCGCCGATCTCGCGCGCGACCTCATGGGCCACGCGGAGCGTGCCGCCGAGTTCGCCGCGCAGCACAGTGAACGAGACCTGCGTCAGCCCGTCGGTCGAAACGTTTTGCACGATCATGTCCACGACGATGTTTCGTTCCGCGATGCGGGCAAAGATGCGGTGAATTGCGCCGGGCTGGTCGGGCACGCCCCAGATCGTCACGCGCGCTTCGTCTTTCACGACGGCCGCGCCGCAGACGACGACCGTCTCCATCGCCGGAGTTTCGGGAATGATCCACGTGCCCGCCGCGTCGCTGAAACTACTTCGCACGTGAATCGGCACGTCGAATTTTTTCGCAAATTCGATCGAACGGCTGTGCATCACGCCGGCGCCGGCGGACGCCAGTTCGAGCATTTCGTCGTAACTGATCGAGGTCATCTTTCGCGCCTCGGGCACGACGCGTGGGTCGGTCGTGTAGACGCCGTCCACGTCGGTGTAAATCTCGCACTCGCCCGCGTCGCAGGCGGCGGCCAGCGCGACGGCGGTCGTGTCCGATCCGCCGCGGCCCAGCGTCGTTATGTTGTCGGCCTCGTCGACACCCTGAAAACCGGCGACGATCACAATCTGGCCCGAGTCAAGCGCCGCGCGAATGCGATCGGTCGAAATGCTCTTGATCCGGGCCTTCGTATGAAACGCGTCCGTCACAATGCCCACCTGCGCGCCGGTCAAACTCACCGCCGGCTGACCGAGCGATTGGATCGCCATCGCCATCAGCGCGATCGAAATCTGCTCGCCGGTCGAGAGTAGCATGTCCATCTCGCGCGCCGGCGGTTGCTCGGTGATCTGTTTCGCCAGATGGATCAATTCATCGGTCGTGTCGCCGCGCGCGCTGACGACGACGATGACTTGATTGCCGGCCTGCTTCGCGCGAATCGCGCGGCGGGCCGCCGCCATGATCCGTTCGCTCGTGGCGACCGACGAGCCGCCGAATTTTTGGACTGTCAGAGGCACGAGACGTCACTCCTGAATTGCTCAATCATTTGACCAAGAAGAACTGCATCAAATCGTGGCCCCGCTCGAACCGCTTCGCGCCAGTTGCCGCTGCGAACTCGTCGTAGGTTTTTCCACTGGGCGCGATACCCGTGCCGGCCAGCGCCCACGGCACGAAGCCGCGGCCGTGCACGCGCTCGCGGACGAGCGTAGGGTGGTCGGGCGAGATGAGCACATGCCAGTCGCCGAAAGTTTGCACGGCATCAAGCATCGGTCCGACGATGTGCCGATCGATTTCTTCGAGCGCCTTCACCTTTTCGTCCGCCTTGCCCTCGTGGCTGGCTTCGTCGGTGGCCTCGACGTGAACGCAGACGAGATCGAAATCGCGCAGCGCCGCGACGCCCGCTCGGCCTTTCGCCGCGTAGTCGGTGTCGAGGTAGCCGGTCGCGGTCGGCACGTTGATGCGACTCCAGCCGAGGTACGCGCCGATGCCGCGCAGCAAATCGACGGCCGTGATAATCGCGCCGCGCTTTCCAAATCGCCGCTCGAATGTCTCGATTCGCGGCGACTGGCCTTGTCCCCAGAGCCAAATCTGCGTGACCGCCGATTCGCCACGCGCCTGACGGTGACTGTTGAGTGGATGGCTCGCGAGGAACTTGCGGCTTTGCGTCATCAGGTCGCGGAACAGATCGCTGCCGGGGCCGGCCGGCAGAAAGTTCGCGATCGGTTTGTCCGGAATGTCGTGGGGGGCCTGCGTGCTCGTGCTACGTGCGAACGGTGCCGGGTCGTTCGCCGAACCGCGATAGACCAGCAAGTTGCGGTAACTGACCCCGGCGTGAAATTCGAGCGGTCCGCCCGCGAGATGTTCTCGCACGACCTCCATGTAAACCTGGCCGTCCGGAATCGACACGTGGCCGCCGGAAAAATCGACCATCACGTCGTCGATCACGGTAACGAGGTTGCAGCGCACGGCCCAATCGCGCGGGCCGAGTTCGATTCCCATCGCGGCGGCTTCCAGCGGGGCGCGGCCCGTGTAGCATTCCAGCGGGTCGTAGCCGAACAGCGATAGCGTGGCCACGTCGCTCGCCGGCGTCAGTGAATCGGGCACGTTGTTCGACTGGCCAACGGTTCCATCGCGCGCGATGCGATCCATGTTCGGCTTCCGCGCCGCTTGAAGCGGGGTTCGGCCACCGAGACTTTCAATCGGCTCGTCCGCACAACCGTCAGGGATGATGATGGCGTATTTCATCGTTGTATTTCAGATTTCAGATTTGAGATTTTAGTTTTGAACTTGTTGCTAGCGATCACCCTTCCACCCTCATGCACACACTCGGCGGCCGCACGCTCGTGAACCGGTCGATTTCGCCGATCGCCTTCGTCATGTTCGCCTCGATCGCGTTGTGCGTCATGATGATGAGCGGCACGGGCGCTCCTTCGCGGTCTTCTTGGGCCTCGTGTTGGATCACCGAGGCGATCGAGATGCCGTGTTCGCCGAGCACGCGGGCAATTTGGCCGAGCACGCCCGGCCGGTCTTCGGCCTGAAATCGCAGGTAGTAGCGGCCCTGAACTTTGTCGGCCGGCGCGATCGGCAGCGATCCTTCGCCATCGGTCCAAAGCCGCAGCGTTTTGAACGTGAGTTGAGCGCGGCCCAGTGCCGTGTCGATGATGTCGGCGACGACCGCGCTCGCGGTGGGCATCTGTCCGGCGCCGCGGCCGTAAAACAGCGTATCACCGACCGCGTCGCCCACGACGCGAATCGCGTTGTACGCGCCGCGCACCTCGGCCAGCGGCGTGCGCTGCCGCACCAGCGTCGGCGCGACGCGAAGTTCGAGCATGCCGCCCGACAGGCGCGCCGTCGCCAAGAGTTTGATCACATAGCCGAGTTCGCCGGCAAATCGCACATCGGCCGCGTCGAGCCGGTCGATGCCCTGCCGCGCGATCTGGTGGGTCGAAACGCGCGAACCGAATCCGAGTTGTGCCAAAATCGCCAGTTTTTGCGCCGCGTCGGTGCCGTTCACATCGAGCGTCGGATCGGCCTCGGCGTAGCCAAGCTCCTGTGCTCGCGCGAGGGCCGCAGCGTACGAATCGCCGCTCTCGGCCATCGCCGTCAAAATGAAATTCGACGTGCCGTTCAGAATGCCGGCGATCGACACGATCTGGTTCGCGGCCAAACTCTCGGCTAGCGCCGCGATGATCGGAATGCCGCCGCCGACCGACGCCTCGAACGCGACCGATCTACTAAGCTGATGCGCGCGGTCGAAAATCTCCGGACCGCACTCGGCGAGCAGCGCCTTGTTCGCCGTCACGACGTCCTTGCCGGCGTCGAGCAGTTCGAGCAATACCTCGCGCGTCGGCGAAATCCCGCCCCACAGTTCGACGGCAATCTCGACCGAGGGGTCCTCGCAAACGTTCTTGACGTTAGCTCCCAGCAGCGACGACGGCACTGCGGTACTGCGGGTCTTTCGTGGTTCGCGCACCAAAACGTGCTTCAAATCCAGCACGAGACCTACGCGGCGCGCGATCCGGTCGCGGTGTTCCAACAGCAGCCGCGCCACGCCGCTGCCCACCGTGCCGAGTCCCAACAGTGCCACGCCAACGGTTCGCATAGTCGGTTCATCGTAGGTTGGACGCCTGGCAAATCAAGTGCAGGACAAGTTGGATCGTCAACAGTTCAGCCGCCGGCGCAAGTGAATTAGTCACAAGCGGGCGCCGACGCGGACGATGAGCCGCTCCAGCAAGTGCTGCGGCGGCAGCGTGCTGTCGCCTTTGAGGCCGAGGTCGGTTTCGGAGAGCCAATCGTAGAGTTGACCGAGCCGCTCGCGGCCGAGGAAGCGGAGTTGGGCCTGCACTTTTTCGATGAAATACGGCGGCACGCCGACCTTGGGCAGCGCGGTCCGCGGCGATTCGCCGCCGACGACTAGCCGATACGCGCGGGCCAGCTTGCGAAGCTGCGAACTGAGGGCACCAAAAATCATAAGCGGCTGTTCGCCGACGCCCATCAATGAGTCGAGCAGTTGTAGAGCGGACGACGTGTCGCCGCTCGCCGCCGCGTCCAGAATCTTCCACACCGTGTCCACGCGGCCGGCGGCGACCAATTGATCGACATCCTCCGCACGAATGTCCGCGCGATCGCCCACGTAGGCCGCGAGCTTGTCCAACTCCGCGTCGAGTTGGCCCAGTCCGCCGGACACGAGTTCGACGAGCAGGCTCGCGCCGTCATTGAGCAGCCGCTTGCCGTATTTTTCTTTCGCCCAATTGCGGCACCACGCCGGCAGCGAGCGATCGTCCGGCGGCTTGCAGTCGATCGTGAGGCCGCTCTGCACGACCATGCGCGCGAGCCGCGTGTTCGACGGCCAACTTTGCACGATGAGCGCGAGCACTCCCGTGCGATGCGGTTTCTGCACGTATCGCTCGAGCGCCTCGCGGTGTTTGGAAACAAATTCGTCGGCGACACTGACTACCACGAGGCGGCGCGAACCGAGAAACGGCAGCATCGACAACTCGTCGAGCACGTCCGCGAGTGCGGCCGATTTTCCTTCAAACCGGCTCAGGCCCATTTCGTCGCCATCTTTGCCGAGCACACACTCGCGCACGGCCGCCAGCGCGGCCGAGCGCAGGAATTCCTCGTCGCCGGCGAGCACGTAAACCGGTCGCAGCTTTACTGCGTCGCTGCGTTGCAGGATTTCGAACGCTGAAAGCGACGTGCCGGGCTGAGCGGATGATTTTGCCATTGCCGGAGTATAACCCTGGCCACATTTTCCAGAAAAGGGGCCGCGAACGTGAACTTTGCAATACGGCGGCTCGAAATTACCAATCCCTCTCGCCTTGACCGATCTCGTCGCCCGAATAGAATGCCCGCCCGCAAACGGAACGGACGGAATTGGAAAAGGGCACCATGTCAGGCGGAGTCGGCGTCGCTGCGCCGGAAAGCATCACAGAACTGGCAACGTGGCAGCGAACGCTACGACTGTCACTGGCCGACGCCGCGCTCTCCACGACACTTCAAACGCTCACGACGGGCGTGTTCCTCACCGGCTTCGGACTCGTGCTCGGCGCCAGTCAGGTGCAGATCGGCATCCTGGCCGCGCTGCCGACGCTGGGTAACGTCGCACAAATCGTCGGATCGTACTGCATCGAGCGCAGCGGCCGGCGCAAGGGCCTGTGCCTGTGGGCGACCGGCGTGGCGCGGGCGATGTGGCTGGCGATCTTGACGTTGCCGCTCGTACTGCGCCCGGCGCGCGAGGGCGGCGGTCTGACGATTTCGCCCGCAGCACTCGTCTCGTGGCTTGTGCTGTTGCTGGCGGCGTCGAGCGGCCTGGCGGCGGTTGGCGGCGTGGCGTGGTTGTCGTGGATGAAGGACCTCGTGCCGAACGGCCGCCGCGCGGATTTCTTGAGCCGCCGCAATCAGATCGGGACCGGGCTGGCGCTGTCGCTCAGTATTGTCGCCGGTCTGTTCCTCGATTGGTGGGAATCGCGCTGGCCGGATTCGGTTGCGGGGTTCGCGATCGTGTTTGGTTTCGCGGCGGCGTGTGGCCTTTGTGCGATTCCGTTTCTCCGCGCGACGCCCGACGCGCCGATGCCGCCGCGACGGCACGAGCCGTTCGCGAAGCTGATCACGCTGCCGATGCGCGACGACAACTTTCGGCGGCTCGTCCTGTTCTACGCCTTCTGGAATCTCGGCGTGAACATCGCCGGGCCATTCTTCAACGTCTACATGTTGCGCGAGATGTCGCTGCCGTTTTGGTTCATCACGCTCGTGAACACGCTCGCCGGCGTGGCCAGCCTGGTCACGAACCGGTTCTGGGTGCGGCTCAGCACGCAATTCGGCAACAAGCCGGTCGTATTTCTGGCGACGCTGGGCAACGCATTCTTTCCGCTCACGTGGGTTTTCATCCCGCGCGAATGGGCGTGGTTGCTGCTAATCACGCACCTCAGCGGCGTGTTCAACTCCGTGCTGGTGCTCGGCCCGAACAACATCATGTTCAAGCTCGCGCCCGAGCGAAACGCGTCGGCGTACTTGGCTGTCTTCAACGCCGTGGTCGGCCCGGCGACGGCGCTAGCCCCGGTGCTCGGCGGCGTTTTGGTAGGCTCGCTCGCCGGCGTCCACTTGTCGATCGGTCCGGTCGCGCTGAGCGGCATGAAGTTCGTCTTCGTGCTCTCGTTTGTGCTTCGCATCGCGAGCTTGATCCTGCTGCGCCGCGTACACGAGCCGGAGTCGAAGGGCGTGCGCCGCGTCGTGCGCGTGCTGCGCCATGTGACGATGCCCAATCTGCTCGAAGATCTCCGCGAAGCGCTCGTGCTGCGTCGCGAGTCGCGTCATCGCCGCCGCGCCGCGGCGCCACACTTCACGGCAGAAACAGTTCCCGCTGCCGATGCCCGCGCCGACAAACGCATCGAGACCCGTGCGGCGTAGCTGCGACGTTCGGCAGTCATCGAAGTGCGTCAATTCTCCGCACGCGGCACGCGATCGAAAAGATCGCCCAAGCGAAATGCAAATCCGGGCAGCACCGGATCGCCGCACATCACCCAGTTCTCATCCACCTCGGCAAAACTGCCCGCAGCCAAATAGACCCTCGCCCGCCGCGAGGCCGGATCGATCAGCCACACGATCCGGACTCCCGCGCGGAAGTACTCCTTCAGCTTGATCTTCATTTCGGCTTCGGTGTTCCCCTCAGAGATAATCTCCACCGCCAAGTCCGGGGCCACACGAAACACGTGGTCGCGCGGCAGCTTGCGGTCGGGGAATCGATCCCACGAAATGAACGACACGTCTGGGAGTCGCATTCGCTTGGGCAAGATTCTCAAGGCGCCATCCGGAGCGAGTGCGACGCCGAGCGGGTGTTTGTCGAGAAAGTTGTTGATCCATTGAAGGAGGATTCCAGCGAGGATTGATTCAAACGATGCCATGACTTTTTCCACGAGAATGCCATCGACGAGTTCACACAGGCCCTCCTTGCGATCATTGATCGCGAGGGCATCTTCTTCCGTAGCCATCCCCGGCGGCGGATAAAGGCGGATTCGCTCCAGCGGAATCCCGCCCAAATGCGCCTGCAAGTCGGCCAAACTCCAATGCGTGGGCAGAATCGTCTTCAGCCGCGGAGCGCCTGGCGTGTTCACTGTGTCCGGCGTCGTTACTATTGCCATGATCGAATCTCCAAATCACCCACGTGCATTCTGCCAGAGTGCCCCGATCGCGACAAGGATCACCGGCCGCGCGGCTGTTCGATCGTCGCAACGACAAGCGAGGAGATTTTGCAGACCTCGCCTCGCTGCCGCGCCGGCGGCGAAATAGAAATATTTTTTCAAAAATGGCTTGACACGCGATTTTCAAAACCTCAGACTCTGTTCACTTCAATTTCAGAATAGGTCCGGTCGCGATGCGACGGATCGACATAGGCGTGAGTTATCGAAACGGATTTTGATTCGACCTCTCGACCTCTCGACCTCTCGACCTCTCGAAGAAAGCTAAAACGGTGAACGCGAACGTCGAAAAAACCGGTCGAACACCCCTTGCAGTGACGCATGGCGGATTTAGTCTAATCGAACTTGTCGTCGTCATCTCTGTCATTGGGATTCTGCTCTCGCTTTTGCTTCCGGCAGTCCAGCGGACTCGCGAGGCCGCACGACGCGTGACCTGTGCGAATAATCTTCGACAGATCGGCCTGGCACTCAACACATATCACGAACAATACGGCCAGTATCCGATCCTGGGGAGCGCTGACGGCAATCCATCGCGGCCTTGGCGATTCAAGTTCTTCTCGCTTCAGTCCCGACTGCTACCCCACATGGGCGAAAGCGTAATTTACAACAACATCAATTTCGATGTTGGCGCAACCGTCTCCAATGCCCGCGATTCTGTGTACAACGCGACGGCGGCGGCAAGTCAAATCGAGACCTTCTTGTGTCCGTCGGACCCCCGTCGTTTGTCGGTTTCTTCTGGTAATAACAATTACAGAATTAACATGGGCACGATCGCGGAGACCATCGTCGACTTCAGTTTTGAGAACGGTCCTTTTTCGTTGTTTGGGCCAAGGCGATCAAGCGACATTCAGGACGGATTGTCGAAAACCGCCGCATTCAGCGAAAAGCTTCGTGGCGACGGCATGAATTCTGTCGTCACACCAGACGTGGACATCTTTCTGATTCCTCCGCCGAACTCTGCCCTCGTCAGCAACGCAGCATACGTGAACTTTTGCGGTACAATTCGTCCTCCGTTTCCGCCACACGATTCTTTCAACGGGTTTACGTGGTTACTGAGTGGAACTTCCACAACCTGGTACAACCATGTTTTGGTCCCGAATAGCCTGATTCCAGATTGCGGGAAGGACGGAACGGACCCTTACCGAGGCTTGTTTCCGGCGCGAAGCTGGCATAACGATGGCGTCAATCTTTTGATGTTGGACGGATCGACAAGATTCGTTCAGGAGAATCTTGAGTCTCGGATTTGGCAAGCACTTGGAACAAAAACGGGAGGTGAAGCCCTTTCGGACTTCTGAACCACGTTGTTGTTTTACCCAAAATAGAAGGAGTGTGTGATGGACAAGAAGCTCATGTTGAAGTGTGCCGCTGGAGCGATCTTCGTTCTTTCGACAATTGCTCTGGGAACTGGTCTGGCCCACGCGCTCGGTGACTTGAGGACGACCGGCGCAGACGTCCCGCGGGAAACGATCGCTGCGATCAAGGGCGGGCAATGGTTTTCTGTGTGCACAGCCACAAACGGCCACTGCAACTCTTTGAACTTTGGCTGCCCGTTCATCGGAGGGGCATGCAGCACGTGCTCGCCGAATTTCATCGACAAGGTCTGCCAATCCGCTTTTGCGAGCTGCACGACAAATCCCGTGAAAACTTGTGGCCCCGAGTACAGCGGAACCTGTACCGCCGTCGGAGGCGACCCCTCAACTACTTGTACTGGCCCGTTTGTTCTCATTGGACCCTGCGCAGTAGTAAACGTCCGCGACTGCACATGACCTGGGTGCGCTTCGACGGCTGAAAAACCGCGGCACGGAATGGGAATGCCGACGTTCGGCTAGCCGCCGTGTGATGCGGTTTCGCGTTGATGTCCAATCGATGACCGATCGACATTGTCCGGAGGAGAACCATGTTACTCTTGGCTCATGGCGCGTGGTTCGTCGTCGTCATCTGCGCCGCAATCGAGGACCCGCCCGTTGGTCCGACGAATGGTGCTGACTTTCTTGCCTTTATGGAGAGCAGAACAGGCGCAGTTCGGGATTTGGAATTCACCTTTGAGGGCCGGGTTGAACCGCAACATGCCTCGATGAAGGGAACGCGCCTTCGACTGACCGGGCAGTATTCATACGTTCAGAACGAAGGGCATAAACTCGATTTCGATACTGAGCAAGGAGACGGAGTTAGCCATCACATCGCGACAGCCACAAAAGGAAATGCGCGCACGACAAGAACGACACAGGGAGGGGGCGCGTCAGGCCATGTTTCGCGACGCCAAACGGCGGAGCTCAATGCTCCCGGACTTCCGGGGAGAATGTTCTTTCTCAACTCATTCGTTGAGTATGGTTCGCAGATCCTTGAGACATATGAAAATGAAGGCGTGGAGGATATTGAGGGCCGACGATTGTTGAGAGTTTCATTCGAGCAGATTCCTGGCCTACCACAGCATCGAGAGTTGCGGCACACGTTCTGGTTGGACATTGAACGTGATTGGACTCCAATTCGCTGGACATTGACGCGCGGTGGTCGGGTCGAATTGCGTTCGCGCGTCCTCGAGATACAGCAGTTCTCGGACGGTGCTGGAGCATCCGTCTGGGTTCCGACTAGTGGTCAAGCAACCTCGCACTTATATCGCAAGAATCCTCCTCCTCCAGGTGAAAAACAGGACCCATCAACCACGCTCGCGTATTCGGCCGATCCGGTGGTTATCGAGAAGATCCTCGTCCATCCGCATTCCGTGAAGTTGAACAAGAATCTCGGCGGCGACCGCTTGAAAGTTGAGTTTGAAAAGGGGGAGTTTGTCCGCGACGACATTGCCGGCGCGACCTACCGCGTCGGTCAACAGCAGACGCGACTGACCGGGCTTACTGCGGCCGAGGCGGAAGCACTGCTGAACACCGGAATTGACGACGCAGAAACCCAAGTAGACGGTCTTCGCGCGGGCTCCCGATCACGGAATCTGCTGTCGTCGCCCTGGTTGCTTGGCGGGACAGTGGCAACGCTCAGTCTGGGAGTCCTTGCAATTCTCTGGCACCGGCGTCGATTCTAAACTCCCGACTGAGTTCTCCCGATTCGTAAACACTCACGCCGGCCTTCAGGAGTACATCAGAGATGCAACTAGCAATCTTCGCCATCATGTTCATGGCGCAGGCAGACTCGCAGCGTCAACAAAATGATTCGGTTTCGCAAGTGGAGTCCGTGCCTCCAGGACCGACACCGATGGCAGGTGACGACGGTACTCTGTTAGTTGATCTCGACAATCCGTGCGCCGCGACATCGTTGTACGTGCTGCTAAAACTCTCGGGGCGAGCTACGAGCTTTGCCGAGATCCAGTCAAAAGTAGGTGTTGAGGACTCCAGCGGCGTTCCGGCAGAGACGATGTGTAAGACGGCCGCCGCGTTTGGTCTTCCCTTGAGAGTTGTACGGCTCCGGGACTCTGATTTGAAGCGATTGTCGGAGCCATGGATCTGCTTCTTTAATCCGTGTGACGGACTGGCGAAGGGTACAGGGCATTACGCCGTCGCGCGCGTTGTGGACGACGGAACAACCGTCCAGATTATCGATCCTCCACGCTCGGTTCAATTCGTTAAGCGGCTCGACATGTTTCGGGAGGACAACCCTTGGGAATGCATCGCCTTGGTTCCTGAATCGGGGTTGTCGATTCATGCCTGGATTTTCATGGCGGTTGGAGTTCTCGGCGTAGCGGCGGCTGTAACACTGTTCAGGAAACTGCAATAAAGTTGAAACTCTGCCGCGGCCCGTCGCGGGCGGGTGGCTGTTGCAGAGTCCTCGATGCCACGGCCGGGGCTTCGCAGACTCAGCCACCAGCCACCCAACCCTCGTCGATAGTGGCGCGGAGCGGAACTGCGCCAAACGAGCGTCGTTTGGTGCTGCCGAACCTGGGGCGGAGATTCATGAGCGTCGTTTGAGGCTGCCGGACGTGCGGCTTGGCTTCTGGACGGTCGCTTGAGTTTGACGGACGTGCGGGGCGGCTTCTTGACTGTCGTTTTGAGCGGACGGGCATGCGGTGCGTGCATTTGACCGTCGTTTGGGGCGGCCGGACGTGTGGGACGGGCATTTGACCGTCGTTTGGGGCGGCCGGACGTGCGGGCGGGGCATTTGACCGTCGTTTGGACCGGCCGGACGTGCGGGGCGGCTTCTTGACTGTCGTTTGGACCGGCCGGACGTGCGGGGCGGGCAATTGACCGTCGTTTGGGGCGGCCGGACGTGCGGGGCGAGCATTTGACCGTCGTTTGGGGGGGCCGGACGTGCGGCCGGGTTATTTGACCGTCGTTTGACGCGGGCTGGCGTGCGGCAAGAGCGCACGACCATTCTACGTAAGGGGTTACGGAAAACAGCCGTTTTTTGGGCGTTTTGACGGTAGCCTTCTTCTTGAGGAGTCGCAGCATGGCTCAGAACGTGTTGCCGGACAAGCAGGACGCGCTGTTGATCTTGGCCGAGGACGCGGCTGACGGGCTGGCGGCGCATGGGGCGGCGGTCGGGGTGTTGCAGAATACGGAGGTCCGCGTGCGGG
>Ga0247727_10005422_pt1 | contig 25922 bp, 23 predicted proteins | sample WisWelCaveWW1625_FD_202498 | JGI IMG/M metagenome (GOLD analysis project Ga0247727, IMG submission 202498) | Biofilm microbial communities from Wishing Well Cave, Virginia, United States - WW16-25 | ecosystem: Environmental > Aquatic > Deep subsurface > Groundwater > Cave microbial mat | place...
GCGGCTCTTCATCTTCTTCCTCATCATCGTCTTTTTTGTTTTTCTCCTTATCCTTCGGCGGCTTTTTTAATTTTTCTTCCATCTGCTGCCGGCGTTCCTGTTCCATTTGCTGGTAATTCTGGCGGGGTGGCAAAGGCGTTTCGTCTTCGGCCTCTTCCGGCTCGGCCTGTTTTTCCGTTTCCGCCGGCGCTACAGTCGCCGGCGCGACCGGATTCGGTTTGGCCGGCTGCTCCACCGCCGTGACTTTGGGCCGGACGCGCCGCGCCATCGGGGAATTGGGATAGGTTTCAATGAGCTTTTTATAGGTCGCCAGCGCTTGTTTGTTGTCCGACAGCTCGTGCTCGTAAATCCAACCCACCGCATAAAGTGTTTGGGCGGCGTACGGCGAGTCGGGTTGGCGCTGCAAAAATTCCTGATAGAGCCGCACGGCGCGTTCAGGATTTTTTTGCTTGAACAAATTTTCTTCGGCTTGGCGGAGCAGCGCCGGCAAGGCTGGCGAGGCCGCAAGCGTATCGGCTTGACCAAGCCGGCGTTTCGCGCCCAAACCCTGCGGCGTGCCGCCATAGTTGCCGGCAAGAACCTGCAAAATGCTGTCACGCATCGCCAGCGTCGCCGGCGCGTCGCCTAAAATATAGGCGAGGGAGTACATCGCTTGCGGCGCATATTCCGTTTGCGGATAAAATTCGAACACGTCCAAATATTCCCGCATCGCCGAATCGGGACGGCTGAAATTGAACAAAAAAAGCTCGGCCAGCAAAATTTTATTTTTCGCCAATTCCGCCGCCACTTTTTCCGGATCTTTCGCCGCCAAGCTGCCGGTTATCATTTCCGGAGTGGCATTTTTCGCGCGCCGCGGTATGCGGCTGATCGGGCGTCTTTCCTCACTCGATTTTTTGTCCTTGTTATCATTGCCGGCAAGACGGTGCGCCGCTTCGGCCTTTCCGCTCTCCAGCGCGTTGAGCTGTCTTTGCAGAATCGCCACTGATTCCTTTAATTTGATGAACGAGCCGATGGCTTTGCTGCGCTGCTCGGCTTCCGCCAGTTTTTCGGAACGGCTGCTTTCACGGCGAACATTGTCATAATTTTCCTTGGCCTTGGCGAAATCGCCGCTATTTTCATAAATTTCGCCGAGCGCAAAAAAAGCCGCCGCCGAGGCGTCGGTGCGCTGATGATTTTCAATAATGCCGGCGTATTGTTTGACGGCGGTTTCGATCTTGCCTTGGGCCCTGCTGCACTCGGCAATCTCCAATTTGACGCGAGGAAGATCGCGATGCGTGCTGAACTCTTTGTGCATCTCATTGAACTCGTTGAGCGCCTGATTGAGCTTTTGATGATTTTTAAGCGCAATCGCATATTGCAGCCGCGCCTCAAATTTCAAGTTGACGTCGTTTTTAATGGCGGAGCCGGCGCGGCGAAAGGCATCGGCGGCGAGATCGAATTGCTTGAGCTCCACGCAGCATTCCCCCAGGCGCATATAAGCCTCGCTGCGGAGTTTGGCGTCGCCGAGCTTGCGCCCGGCGGCTTCATATTCCTTCGCGGCCTGAATGTATTCTTTGCGGCGAAAATAAATTTCTCCGAGAAGATAGCGCCCCTGATTCACCATTTCGCCTTTTTTCTCGCGCGCCTCCAATTCTTTTAATGTCTTTTCGGCGCCGGCATAATCGTTCAATTCGAGATTGGTTTTGGCCAGCCAGAGCTGCGCGCGCGGCACCAGTCCGCTTTTCGGATACAGCGTGATCAATTCCTGGAACTTGCGCTGCGCTTTGAGATATTCCTGTTTGTAAAAAAAACACTCGCCGATCAACAGCAGGGCGTCGTCAACGTAGCGCGATTTCGGATGCAGTTGCAGCAGCTTCGAAGCCTTCTCGATGGCCTTGTCATATTTCTGAATCTCGCCGGAGCCGGGCCGGTCGGCCGTGCCCGTGCGCCGCTTCCGTTCCTCGGCCGCTTCCCTATAAATTTTTTTCGTATTGTAGAATGTGTTATAATAGCCGCCGCAGCCTTGCAAAATCAGTAAAGCCACGACAGCAGCGGCCGGCGCTGAGAATTTTTTGTGAAAGAAATTGTGCATCTTCATGATAACACCTGTTTTATACAATTGACAAGCGCCGGCAAAATTTCGCCGGCCTTGCCTTGCTAAAATTCTTCATGGAGGTTTTTCCAAGGCGCAACCGGAAACTCGCGATCAAATTGCAAGATGATTTCCGCGCTCGCAACATACGGCCTGCCGAACAAAATCACCAACGGCCGATGATCGCGAATTTCTTTTTCTACCAACGCTTGCTGCACTTGTTGTGCGGCCGCGTCGGCGCGATTGGCCAATTCAATGAGCCGGCGGCGCAAATCGCCGCGCTCGTCATCGTAGGTTCGGCGCAGTGCGCGCGTTTGTCTCAAGGTTGAGCCGTTGGCGCTCACTTCTTTCCCACGCCCCAGCGCGGAATTTTGTTCCCCTTTTCTCAGCGGCGTTATGATTTGCCGAAACCACGCGAGGCGTTTTTCCGACGCCAGCTCATTCAAAGTTCTTATCGTTTCATCGTGCAGCGCCTGCAAACGATTTAGAATTTTGCCCAGCCGCTGCCGGCAATGATTGCGGCAATCTTTCCAGCAACAACAGCCCGGCGATGCCGACCACGACCCCGGCAAACAGCGCCGGCCAAAGCATGGCTGGTAGAAGATACACAATTTCCGGACGGCGCACAATGAAAAATCCTGCGACCACGATTTGCGCCAACACGTGCGCCAGGGCGCCGGCTAAGCTGACGCCGATGACGCTGAAGTGTTTCGAACCATAACTTTTGAGAAATGTCATGACGGCAACGGCAGCGACGCCGCCGGCCAGCGACAGCCAGAATCCCGGGTTCATGAACGAGCCGATGAAAAAACTGCCGAGCAACACGCGCAACAGCGTGACGGCCCAGGCGCTCGCCGCGCCCAACGTGTAAAGCGCCAGCAACGTCGCGATATTCGCCAGTCCGGGCTTGGCCCACGGCAGCGGCCGCGGCACAATCGCTTCGAAGAGAAACATCACCAAGCCGAATCCGGCGAGCAGCGCGGTGCGGGTCAGCCATTGCGCCGGCGAGCTTGTTTTAGTAGGTGACCGCATCGCCCCGGCTCTCTACCGGCGTTTTATCGGAAGCCGGCGGAACATCAGTTGCCGCGTTGCCGTGAATCAAAACGACCATGCGGTTCGGCACGCAAACCAACAGTTCACCCGGCCGCTGCGCCGCGCCTTGCTTGACACAGACTTGATTCCGGCAAGAACTGCGCCGAACTCGAATGCTATTGTTCTCGACACGCAGCGCCATTTCGCCGAGCCCGCCTTGCACACTGAAATCGGATGAATTCGTCAAATTCACCGTCGCGATTTCCTGATTGCCGACGGTGACAACCGCGATGACTTCAGCAGCAGTTTTGTCTTTGGCGCGAACGAAGCCGCCAACCCAGAAACTGCCAACCGCCAGCGCGATAAACAAAACGAAAATGAAACCGTCTCCCACCCGCACATACCGCAATAAATTTAAAGCTTTTTTCGTTGCAGTTCTCATTTCGGTGCTGGATTCATTCGCGCAACCGCCTCAGCGCTTCGAGGCTCTGCTGCGCTTTTTGTTTATGTTCTAGTGATTGCTTGTGCGCCGGATTGAGGCTCAAGGCTTTGTCAAATTCTTTGATCGCGCCTTCGAAATCGTCGGCGATAAAAAGGCTGAGGCCGCGCTTGAAATATCGATCCGTCTGCAAATTGATCTGGCGCTGGCATTCCTCGAGCTTGGCGCGCGCGACGGCGTTTCTCGGATCGCGCTCCAAAATCGTCCGGTAAAATTCAATCGCCTTCAAATATTGGCTGCGGTTGTATTGCGTCTGCGCCTGTTCAAAAAGTTGTTGGATATTGCTTTGCGACAGGGCCTCCTGGCGTTTTTGTTCCGCGACGCGGTTTCGGAGATCGATGCCCAAAGCCTTGTCAAATTCATCCACGGCCTTGTTCCAATCTTTCGCCTCGAAGTAGATGAGTCCCTGCCGCACATATTCATCAGCCCGCCGGCTGTTGATGCCGTTGATGCGCTGCAAAAGATTGCCGGCCTCTTCGTGCCGCGGCGCCAGCTCCAAAATCTGCCGGCTTAGATCGCTCGCTTGATTATAATCACCGCGATCGAAGGCTCGTTTGGCGGTTTGCAGTTTTTCATTCACCTCGCTGTCGATCCGGCTTTGCAGCAGATTCATGCCGGCTCTGGCGGTTTCGTTGGCCGGCTCGAGATCGAGAACTTCGCGATAGGCGCGATAGGCGCGGTTGAATTGCTGCCGCCGGTTGAAACGCTCGGCCTCGGCAAGCCGCCGGGTAATCCGGGCCTTTTGTTCTTCCAACTTCGCTTGCGAGGAATCGAAATAGTCCTGCGCTTTTTCGTAATTCGGCGACAAGGACAAAGCCTGTTGAAAATGCTCGCGCGCTTTCAAAAAATTTTCCTGCTCGTAATAACCCAATCCCCGCACAAACATTTTTTCCGCCTCTTCGTGCTGCCGGGAGTAAATTTGATTGAGAAAATCCTGGGTGTCGGCGTAGTTTTTGCCCACCAGCAAAATGCTTTCAAAAAGTTTTCGCGCTTCGGTGAAATTGCCGTCCTCGAATAATTGGACGGCGTTGCGATACTGCCGCTTGATGTAGAGATCGAGCTGCGGCGCCAGCTTCAAGAGGCGGCTTTGCGCGGCTTGGTGCTCGCGGTCGATTTGCAGCACGGTGATGTAATTCACCGCGGCCTGCACGTACTTGAACCTCTTCTCGAGTGTTTGGCCCTCCTCCATGAGCCTGGCGACTCTCTCGTTTTCCCGCCGAATTTGCGCGGTGAGCGCGCTGTCGAGCCTTATAATTTTGGCGTTTTCCGGCTCAAAAGTCAAATAATGCTTGAATTGTTTTTGGGCCGAGCGAAAGTTGGCGGATTTGGCCAGCGACATGCCGCGGGAAAGATGCTGGCGCGCGCGCTCGCCGGGTTTGGCGCCGAGACGAAAGGCGAGGCCGGAAAAAATTTTTTTTTCGGCAAAGGAATAAACCACGTCAAAACTGTACGCGCTGCCCAGCGCCGCGAACCCGAGGGAAGCTTTTTTCGGTTTGAAATCAAAAATTCCGCCATACAACGCAAAATGCTGAAAGGCCGGGGAGGCGAATCCGAGACGAGTCAAATGTTCGTTGTCGCGCCATTCAAAACTCGCGAGCAAAGCCGGGCCATTCCTGTAGAAACGCGCGGCGGCGCCGGCAACGTAATAAGCCGAGAGCCGTTCGCGGCCAAGCGGCACGTCACTCGCTTGCAGCGAAAAGGCCAATGGAAAAGTCGTGAGCGGATTATTAAAAAAAGAATTTTGATAGGGATCGCGCGATAACGGCAGCCGCGCGCCGAGCGGGTGCCAAATGACGCCCAGCGAGGCGGTGGCAAATTCGTCCCGGTGCAAACGATTGCCGTGCAGAGATAAACCGAACGAGAAGGGTTTGCCGAGGGAGCGAGCCCACGCCAGACTCGCGCGCTCCAGGTTGGTGTTCGCCAGCGGAAATCGCGCCAGACTGAATCCGAAGCTTCCAAACTCCGGCCAATATCCCATCAGCCCGAGCGCGGATAATTCAAAAGGCCTTTTTGCGGCCAGGACAAACTCGTTTTCGCGCAACCCGGCCAATGCCGCCGGATTCCACAGCGCTGTTGTCGCATCCACCGGGCCGAGCAGTTGCGGCCCGCCGAGGCCGATGGTGCGTGCCGCGCCGCCGGCATTTTGAAACAAGCTTTGGCTACAAAGAGGTTGGGAAAAAAATAGTGCAACAGCAACCAGCAGCCAGCGACCGGCAACCAGCAACGCACAACTTCTACATAATAATTTCACGGTCGTAATCAATTTCGCAAATATCCACCGGCTTCATCCGGTTTCTAACGTAAATCGGTTCCAAACGCGTAAACGCATAGTGCCCGTTCAGCCGGCGGGTCAAACTGTATTCGACGACGATTTGGCCGGCGCGCGCCAGGCTGCACAAGCGGTTGGCGATATTCACCACGTCGCCGATCACGGTGTAATCCATGCGATTTTTCGAGCCCATTTTTCCCATGACCGCCAGGCCGTGGTTGATGCCGATGCCGACCCACAGCGGCAGCTCGCCGGCGGCGTCACGCTGTTTGTTGAGCTCGCGCACCGCGCGTTGAATTTCCACCGCGGCGCGCACCGCGTTCTCGACGCTTTTGGGGCCTTGAAACAGCGCCATGATTTGATCGCCCATGAATTTGTCCACCACCCCGCCGTTGGCTTCGATGATCTGCGTCTGCACGTTGAAATAAATATTGATGAGCTTGATGATTTGTTCCGGCTCGGAAAGCTCGGCGTAGGTCGAAAAATTGCGTATGTCGGAAAAGAAAATCGTCGTGTAGCGCCGGTCGCCTTCCTGCGGTTCCATGGCGCCGCGGCCGCCTTGAATCATCTCCACCGTCAGCTTGGAGACGAACTTTTGCATCTGCACTTTTTCGCGCAGATGCAGCACCATGTTGTTGAATTCGCGCGCGAGCTGGCCAAGCTCGTCTTTGCTGCGCGGCTCGACGCGCACCTCCAAATTGCCGCTGCCGACTTCGCGGGCGAGGCGTGAAAGCTCGTGAATTTGGTTGACCATTTTTCGGGCGAAGAAATAGATCAGCCACACCGAGACGATGATGACGAGCGCCGCATAGGAAAAAATCAGCTTTTTGGCGTCATCCAGCGGCTCGTCAATAAAATTTTTTGAAAAACCGACCCCGGCGTAGCCCAGGGGGATCTTGCGCGCCTGGTCTTTGTCCAGTTGCAAGATCGGGTAATAATATTCATAAAATTGATTGTTCTCGCGAAAGATCATTTTTTCATTTTTGAGCAATTCGGCAATTGCATCCGGGCGCAAAATGCCGCCGCGTTTAGGCTCGCCAAGGTCGCTGTGCGCGATAAGTGAATCGTGGCGGTTTTTGACGAAGATGTACTCCAGGCCGTCGACGTTCATATTTTTCGTGCGCAGCACTTCGGTGGTCACTTCATTCAACCGCGCCGGCACCACAACACTTTCCAACATCGGCGCGCGCACGTTTTGGCTCAATTTTTTGAGCAACACGGCGCAGGTGTTTTCCGCGGCTTTGGTCAACACCCGGCGCTCGCCGGGCAAAATCAGCATGCTGTACGTGAAAATCACCAGCACGACGATGACGGCGATGTTGATGCTCAGCTTGAATTTGATTTCAAGCGAGCTGAAGATTTCCGCGCCGCGCGCGATGATCCCCCGCAGCCCCGCGCGCAGGCGGTCGATTTGTTTATCCCAAAACGCCAAACTCATGATGACCAACCTCTTTTGCTGTCACAACTCGATGCGGGCGGTCCTATCGTACAACATCCTCGGCTTGAATCGGCTCGGAGACGGGCGCGTATTGATTCAATTGCCAGTATAAAAAAAAAGAAATGATCGCAAGAAATATCCACAACGCCATCGGCTTGACGGCTTCTCGCGGATGACGCAAGAGCCGGCGAAAATGAAATCGCCGCTTCCGCCTCTGCGGATCGACTTCGTTGTCGGGATTGTCATGCCGCGGTTTGTATCTAAACGCGCGCGGCGGAGCCATTCTGAAAAAATAGCCCATCGTCCAGCCTTTTTTTAATCTATAAAAGTAACCAAAATCGTTTAAAGAGTCAAGCGCGATTTCACGCGATCGTACTTGATATTCACGTTGACTTTTCTGCTTTTTTGCCTTAAATTGCAGGGATGCCTAAAACCTCTAAAGCGCAATTATCATTTACCGATGCGACGCCGCCCGGCAAGCGCGCGTTTTTGGTCGACGGGTCGGCGCTGGCTTACCGTTCGCATTTCGCTTTCATTCGCAACCCGCTGACGAATTCGCGCGGCCAGAACACCAGCGCGATTTTCGGTTTCGTGCGCGCTTTGTTGAAGCTCATCGACGACGAGCATCCCGATTATCTCGCCGTGATTTTCGATACGCCGGAGCCGACTTTTCGCCACAAAGCTTACGCCGAGTACAAAGCCACGCGCCAGAAAATGCCGGACGATCTCGTCGACCAATTGCCGAAGATCCGCGAATTTTGCGAAGCGCTTGGCGCCAAAGTCGTCGAAGTGCCTGGCTTTGAAGCCGACGATGTGATGGGGACTTTGGCGAAGCAGTCCGTCAAACAACAGATCAACGCCTATCTCGTTACCGGCGACAAGGATTTCATGCAATTGGTCGACGAAAACATACTCATTTATAATACCGGCAAAGGCGACAAGGTTGAGATGCTCGATATGGCCGGCGTTAAGGAAAAAATCGGGCTGCCGCCGAACCGTGTCATTGATTTTCTCGCGTTGATGGGAGACGCCTCCGACAACGTTCCCGGCGTTCCCAAAATCGGCGAGAAAACCGCGCTCGAGCTTTTGCTGCAATACGACACGGTGGAGAATCTTCTCGCCCAAGCGGATCAAATCAAGCGCGCCAATATTCGCCAGAGTTTGCAAGCCAATCGCGACGTGGCTCTGCTTTCTAAAAAATTAGTGACGATTGAGACCAACGTTCCGCTGCCGATGCAGCTTGACGATTTCGCCTTTCGCGGCATGAACGCAACCGCCGCCGCCGCGTTGTGCCGGGAATTTGAGTTCAATAGCCTGGTGCCGCGTTTTACGCAGACCAGCGCCGAAACCGCCAAGGGAAAATATGATTTGCTCGACATGCCCGCTCGAGTAAAATGGCTCGCGCAACAACTGGCGCAGATTGATTGCTTCGCTTTTGACACGGAAACCACCGCCGAAGATCCGCTTCGCGCCGAGCTGGTGGGGATGAGTTTTTCGTGGCAAGCAGGAACAGGTTATTACATTCCGGTCGCGCCAAAGGGAGCGCAGACTTTCGGTCTGCGAACTGTAGAAGAAAAAAACTTTCCAGATTTTTTCCTCCAAACCGGACAAGACAACACCAGCTTCTCTCTTAAAAAACTCTTCGCCCCGTTGCTCGAAGACCCTCGCCGTCTGAAATGCGGCCAGAACGCCAAATACGACATGCTGGTGATGTCGCGCTACGGCGTGAAGATGGCCGGCGTGGTTTTCGATACGATGATCGCCAGTTATTTGCTCAATCCGACCAGCCGGCAGCACAATCTCGACGCGCTGGCGATGGAGCATTTTAATTATAAAAAAATTCCGACGAGTGATTTAATCGGCAAAGGCAAAGCTCAAATCACCATGCGCGACGTTCCAGTCGAAACCGTGTCGCGCTATGCCTGTGAAGATGCCGATTTCACCTGGCGCTTGCGCAATCATTTTCTGCCGAAGCTCCGCGAAGCTGGTGTCGAGGAATTGTTTGAGCAAGTCGAAATGCCGTTGGTGGCCGTGTTGTCCGAGGTCGAAAAAGCCGGCGTGAAGCTCGACCTGCCGTTTTTGAAAAATATGTCAACCGAGCTGGAAACGACGCTCGTCACGTTGATGGCGGACATTTATGAGCTGGCCGGTGAAGAGTTTAATATCAATTCGCCCAAACAGCTCGAAAAGATTCTTTTTGATAAATTGAAACTGCCGCCTTCGCGCCGGACCAAAACCGGCCGTTCGACCGATGCCGATGTGTTGGAGAAATTAAGCCCAAAGCACGAGCTGCCTAAAAAGCTATTGGAGTATCGCGAGCTTTCGAAGCTGAAATCGACTTACGTGGACAGCTTGCCGGCGCTGGTCAATCCGTACACCAAACGCGTGCACACGAGCTACAACCAGGCGATTGCCGTCACCGGCCGGCTCTCGTCGAGCGACCCGAATTTGCAGAACATTCCGATTCGCACCGAAATTGGCCGGCAGATTCGCCGCGCGTTCGTTCCCGGCGAAAAAGGCTGGAAGTTTCTTGATGCGGATTATTCGCAAATCGAGCTGCGTATCGTCGCGCATCTTTCCAAAGATGCGGCGCTCATCGAGGCGTTTCGCAATGACCAGGATATTCATACTTCGACCGCGGCGCGGGTTTTCAATGTCGATCCGCAAGAAATGACGCCGGATATTCGCCGCCGCGCCAAGGAAATCAATTTCGGCATCATTTACGGCATGGGCGCCTATGGCCTGAGCCAGCGCCTCGGCATCTCGCCGGAAGAAGCGCAGAATTTTATCACGAATTATTATGCGCAATATCCCGGCGTCAATGCCTTCATGATGGGCACGATTGCCGATGCGCATAAAAAAGGCTATGTGACCACGATGCTCAATCGCCGCCGTATTTTGCCCGACATCAACAGCGACAATCGCCGCGCCAGCGAGTTCGCCGAACGCACCGCGATCAACACGCCGATTCAAGGCACCGCCGCGGATATGATCAAATTGGCGATGATTAAAATTCACCAACGCTTGGTCAAAGAGAATCTGCGAGCGCGCATGATTTTGCAAGTCCACGACGAGTTGGTCTTCGAAGCGCCGGAAGATGAATTGAGCGCTTTGGAAAAACTCGTGCGCGAGGAAATGAGTCAGGCGATCAAGTTGGATGTGCCGATTAAAGTCGATGTTGGCGTTGGGGAGAATTGGTTGGAGGCGCATTGAGAACTGATCGCGTTGGATGTAATTCAAAATGATTTGATGGAACTTATTATGAAAATTGAAGATGCAATTTCAGCAGCAGTAAAGAATATTGCCAAGTATGGGGATACTGACATCTTTCCCTTTCCTATAGAAAAACACGTTTTTTATGATTGCCATGATGAATGCAAACGGTTGTTAATGGAAATGCATTCAGACTTAGATACATTTTTATCTTCACATCCTCCTATAAGAATCGAAACTCTGACGCAAGTTGGTTACACAGGATTTAGATGGGCAACTCAGATTGAGCCGTTCTGGAACGCCTATTATTTGGCATTGGTGATTCGCCTTGCTCACAAAATTGAAGCTGAAAGAATTCCTGAAGAAGAAAAGATTGTCTTTTCCTACAGGTTTCATTGGAATAATAAGGAAGCAAAGCTCTTTAAGGATATCAACTGGAATGACTTTAAGCTTCGTTGCTTAGAGTTAAGCAAAGACTATCATTATGTTGTTCTTACTGATATCGCAGACTTCTACACCCGAGTTTACCATCATCGAATTGAAAATGCACTTCAACGCTTGCCTACTTCTGGTGACATACCCCATCGTATAATGAAGCTGCTGAAAACTTTTTCAATAACTGTTTCATATGGCCTTCCCATTGGAGGTCCCGCTTCACGCATTCTTGCTGAGTTATCGTTGAATGATACTGACAGATTACTTAATCGTCAGAAAATAATATTTTGCAGATATGCTGATGATTACTGTATTTTTTGTAAAGACAAATCTGATGCTTATAGAACCCTCGTTGTTTTGTCTGAGAAACTGTACAACGAAGGATTGGTTCTACAAAAAAACAAGACAAAGATTCTTACAGCAGATGAGTATCGTGAAATTTCTGGTTTACTGGATAAGAAGGGTGCTGGCTCAACAAATAAAAAAAGTTCTGATGAGGAAAAACTTTTGAATATATCTATTCGTTTTGATCCTTACTCCGAAACTGCAGTTGAGGACTATGAAAAACTTAAAGCCGCGGTCAATGAGGTAGATATCATTGGAATACTGGGAAGAGAACTAACGAAAACTGCTATTGACTCTGTTATAACCAAGCAAGCAATAAATGCTATCCGTGTTTTAAAACCACATGCACAAGAAGGTGCAATAATGACTATCTTGGATCCAGAAAACCTCGTTGTTCTTGCGCCGGTCTTTGTGACAATTATGCGTGCGGTGAAAGGTGTTTATAATGAATTAAGTGAAAATGGTAAAGATTTTGTGGACAAAACATTGATTGAATTATACGAAAAGAACTCTCATTTGCTAAGTGTTGAACTTAATCTCAGTTATTATATTCAAGCTCTATCCGAAAGGCGAACGACCAGAAAGGAAGAAATCCTGATAGAGCTTTTTAAAAATCAATCTAACGTTCTTATTCGTCGTCAGATAATTCTCATCATGGCAAATTGGCGCTGTCATTATTGGTTGTCGGATTTAAAACGAAAATATGGAGGTTTAAACGAATGGGAGAAAAGGATGTTTATTATCGCATCGTATTTTCTTGGGGACGAAGGGCGCCACTGGCAAAACAACCAACAGAATACATGGAGCAGAATGGATATAATAGTAAGAGATTGGTTTGCCAAGCGATTTAAAAAACAGGCTGATGTTCCAATATGATTTCAGAACGTGATTTTGCAAAATCCTTTCAGAGCTTCTGGGCAGAGTTGTTGCCTCTCTTGACGCCAAATTTTACTCATATAATAAACGAGTCATATAAAGAGCGTCTCGTAGATGATGATGGGCAATATATTTCGCCAATTTCCGTTAGTAGCGAAATGCGTCATTCTGCATTGGTCGCTGAATTTGCTTTTTTCTTGGCAAAGGCTGCACATTTAAATAATATGAAAATTTCTAAAATCATAAAATACCCCCAAAAAATTAAGGAAGTAGAATTGACAACTATTCAAAGATTATCAAGAGTCGAGGCGAGTTTTACGATTGCAGATAAAAATTTAAGTTTAAATCAAGATGAACTAGCGGAAGGAATTAAATTGGCTAAAAACTACGAGATATTCTTATTGATTTTTGATGAGTCAAGCGAAGTTGAGTTTAGTCCGAAGATTTCTGGATCTGGGTTTCTGAGTAACTGTGAAGGCGATATTTCTATTGGATCAACGCTTTTTGAGGTAAAAACTGTTAATCGAAATTTAGCAGGAAAAGATATAAGACAACTAATTACGTATCTCGCTTTGCAGGCATCAACTAGTAAGAGAAGGTGGAATAAAGCTGGCTTTTTAAATCCTAGAAAAACAGTATATCATATTTTTGACATAGATGATCTGATATATCAAATTTCTGGAGGAAAAGCGGCTACTGAAATTTTTGGCGAGATAATTGATTTCGTAACATCACGAGAGATACAAATAGATTCACAATTTTAGATTTTCTCGGCTACTGCGCGCCCTCAAAATAGCGTTTGATTGTACCGCGTATTTTGCTATATTTTAAAGTGAGTTAGAACAACTAAATTTTTTGAGAACATTTGTCAGGAGAATTAGTATGGGACTTGTGAGCGAAAGTTTTATCGTAAATTCAAAAGGCGAGAAAATGGCAGTGGTCATGCCGATGCAGCGGTATGAACGACTTTTGGAAAGCCGCAAAACTTTGCCTGCTATTGCCAGGCGCGGCAAAAGCAATTCTGTTAAAATAAAGGGGGGGATAACTGAATTAAGGCAACTTCTCTTCCAATTGCCTCAAAGTGAGTTGGTCGAATTGTTCGAGGAATTGGAAAGCAGAATAGAAACTTTTGAAATGATGCACGTGGCCGAATCGGCATTTGCCGAGTGGCTCGAACCTGAAGAAGATACTTATGACGAAGAGTAAGGGCGGCTGGCGTCGAGGTGACATCATTTTGGTCAGTTTCCCATTTACAGATTTGCGCGGCAAGAAAACTCGTCCAGCGCTTGTGATTTCCAGCTTTGGCAACGATTTTATTATTGTAGGAATTTTTACGCTAAAACCGGCCTTCCGAAAATTAAGACCAACTTGGCTTTTTATTGAAGATGATGGATCGAAATTTTTTAAACAAACGGGTCTGAAAAAGACTTCGATTCTCAAGGCTGAGAAAATTACAGTCGTTCATCATTCAATCATTCAAAAGAAATTAGGAAAAGTTTCCGATGAGTTTATGGGTAAAGTCGAACTTGCGTTGAAAAAGGCGTTGCAATTCAAAAACTAATCAGTATCGAAAGAATTGGCTGGTCGCGCATAAAAAATATTTCCGAGCCGCACGGGAGCGTGGCTCGAACCGGAGGAAAATCGAGGAAAAATAGGCAAGGCGGTTATTATGCCAACAACAAAAACTGCAAGATCGCCGGAGAATGTGCATGGCGAGATTGAAGCGCTGAAAGGGCGTGTCGCCAATCTTTCCAGTCTCATCGAGGTCAGCATCATCATCAACAGCACGCTCGATCTCGATAGCGTGCTCAGCCTCGTCATGGAAAAGGCGCAGTCGGTGATGGATGCAGAAGCCTGTTCCGTCATGCTGATCAACGAGAAGACCGGCATGTTGGAGTGGGAAGTGGCGCTCGGCGAAGTGAGCGCGCAAGTCATGAAAAAAATTCAACTGCGTGTCGGCGAAGGCATTGCCGGATGGGTCGCGCAAAGCGGCCAGCCGCTCATCGTGCCGGATGTCAGCAAAGACCCGCGCTTCTCCAAAAAGAGCGACGACACGACCGGCTTCATCACGCGCTCGATTCTCGCGGTGCCGCTCAAAGTGAAAGAGCGCATTATCGGCGTCGCGGAAGTCATCAATCCGCTGCGCGGCAAGTCGTTCACCGAAGATGATCTCGATCTGTTCTCGACCTTCAGCCGGCAAGTGGCGCTGGCCATCGAGAACGCGCGCATGCACCGCACGATGTTGGAGAAACAAAAACTCGACCAGCAGCTCGAAGCGGCGCGCACGATTCAAGAAAGTTTCATGCCGCAAACGTTTCCGGAAGATCCGCAAAAACGGTTCGAGATTTTTGCCAAGTCGATACCGGCGACGCAAATCGGCGGCGATTTTTATGATTTCATGATGTTTGAAAACGACACGCTCGGCATCGTGGTCGGCGACGTTTCGGGCAAGGGCGTGCCGGCGGCGCTGTACATGGCGCGGCTGGTCAGCGATTTCCGCGTCGCGAGCCAGCGGTATCGCGATCCGGCGCAAACGTTGAAAAAAATGAACGAAGGCCTGGTCGAGCGCGGCCGGCGCGGGATGTTTGTGACGCTGCAATATGCCCAGCTCGATATCGCGACCGGCGCCGTCAATTTTGCCACCGGCGGCCATTTGCCGGTATATTGGTTGCAGAGCGACGGCGAGAGCGGCGAGTTTATTTCCTCCGGCGGCGGCGCGCCGCTTGGCATCATGGCGACGACGCAATTCGTGCCGAAATCAATCCGGCTCGGCCCCGGCGATTTTCTCGTCACTTTTACCGACGGCGTGATTGAAGCCAAAAACACCGCGTTTGAGCAGTATTCGATGCAGCGCTTGAAGGAGTTTTTGTGCCGCCCCTGGCCGTCGCCGAAAGAACTGGTCGAACACGTTGTTGAAGATGTGCGCAAATTCACGCAGGGCATGCCGCAGCACGATGATTTGACGGTGGTGGCGTTGAGGTGGAAGTCGGCCTAAACCGCGTTAAAAGAATTGAAAATTTTAAATTGAAAATTGTCAATTTAAAATTTTTTATGGAAAATATGAACCCGCGCAGTCAAAACGAAAAAAATTTTGTTGACAGCGCGCCGCCGAATACGGTCGCGTTTCGCCTCGCCAGCGATCCCAAGTTGTTGAAGATCGTCCGTCTCGGCATCGGGCATTTGTGCGACCTCGCCGGTTTTCCGGAAGAACATCGCCATCGCGCCATGCTCGCCGTTGACGAAGCGTGCTCGAACATCATTCAACACGCGTACGACGGCGCCACCGACAAGCCGATCATCATCACCGCGAGCCTCATCGAAAACGGCATCGAAGTGGTGCTGCGGGATTACGGCAAGAAAGCCGATCCGGAGAAATTCAAATCGCGTGAGTTGGACGACATTCGCCCCGGCGGACTCGGCGTCCATCTGATGCGCAGCGCCATGGACGCGGTCGTCTACGACAATAGCTTGCCGGAGGGCAATCAGTTGACTCTCATCAAATATCTACCACAACCAAGGAGCGATTCGCCAGAGGAGGTTAGATGATTGAAGTTGTGACACGCCAGCAGCAGGATACGATCGTGGTCTCGATCAAAGGAGACGTCGACCTTTACTCGTCCCCGTCGGTGCGCAAAGTGATCATCGCGCTGACCGAGAAGAAAACGCCGGTGATCATGGTGGACTTGAGCGGCGTGAGCTACATGGACAGCTCGGGCGTGGCGACACTGGTCGAGGGCTTGCAGCAAACGGGCAAATACAAAGGCAGGTTCAAGCTTTTCGGGCTTGGTATGGCCGTGCGCGAAGTTTTTGAGCTGAGCCGTCTCGACAAAGTGTTTGAGATTTATGCGAGCGAGGAGGCTGCGTTCAGCAGTCTGGCATGAGATTCTTGGCGAACATCGCCGGACAGGTCGGCCGGCAGACGATCTATTTTTTGGTGCATCTCGATCGCGTCGTGCGCTTGGGCGTTGAAACCTTGTGGTGGACGGCGGTCGCGCCGTTCAAGGGCAAAGCCGTAAGGTGGCGCAGCGCCGTCGAGCAAATGGTGCGGATCGGTTTTGATTCCATCCCGATCGTCTGTACCATTTCTTTTTTTGTCGGCTTGATCATGGCGATGCAGTCCGCCTATCAACTCAAGCGTTTCGGCGCAACGATTTTCGTGGCGGATTTGGTGGCGGTGTCGATCATTCGCGAGTTGGGGCCGCTGCTCACGGCGATCATCATTGCGGGCCGCAGCGGCTCGGGCATTGCCGCGGAAATCGGCACGATGAAAGTGTCGGAAGAAATCGATGCGCTGCGCACGATGGGCTTGAATCCGATTAGTTATCTCGTGGTGCCGCGCACGCTGGCGATGGTGATCGTGCTGCCGTGCTTGACGCTGCTCGCGGATTTGGTTGGGATTATCGGCGGTTATCTCATTGGCGTCACAACGTTGGATATCAGCACGATTCGTTATTATACGCAAACCGCCAATGCGCTGGTGGTGAAAGATTTGACGACGGGTTTGATTAAGACGGTTTTCTTTGCGATCATCATTGCCTCGGTTGGCAGCTATCAAGGCTTCATCGTCGAAGGCGGCGCGGAGGGCGTGGGCAAATCCACGACTTCATCAGTCGTCGCGTCGATTTTTTTGATCATCGCGGCGGATGTGTTTTTTACGGCGCTGTTTTATTCGACGTTTTAATTGAAGCAGGAGTTCAGCCATGATGCAATATAAAGGTTATCTCGCTCACGTGGAGTATGACGATGCGTCGAATATTTTTCACGGCGAGGTCATAAACACCCGTGACGTCATCACTTTTCAGGGAAAATCTGTGAACGAGCTTAAGAAAGCATTTGAAGACTCGGTCAAGGAATATCTGGCTTTCTGTAAAGAACGTGGCGAAGAACCTGATAAACCCTTCACCGGCCGTTTAACCGTTCAGCTTTCACCACACCAACATAAAAAAGTTGTCATGGCCGCGGAGAAAGTTGGCAAGCATGTTGATTCATGGGTTGCTGAAGCGCTCGTGCAGGCTGCCAGATAACAAAGGTGGTTCTTTGAGAAAGAGTGGGCAATTTCGTGTCGTTCTCGCTGAGATAAACGGAGATCAAAAGCAGCAATTGCGTTATTTTGCTCTGCTGAATTTGGGCATGGTGCAGTCGCTTGCAAGCGGCGTCATTAGCGCCGTAGAAGCTGTTCGGCTTTTCTACAACGCCGACAATTGTCTTTATGTTCACGAACATTTCCGGAATAAAAAGGCTGATGCTATTATGAGCCATGGCATCCAATTGCCGGATCTTTTTGAAGTCCTGTCTGCCGAGGAAGCCTCGCGCGAATTTTCCCATGAACTGGAGATAATGCGATCTCTTTGTATGAGCCTCTTGGCGACAAAGAGAGCAAATGGCGTTAGTAAGCGTGTTGTCGCCTAAAGTTTGATGAACCGAAAATCGCCAAAACTAACTTAGACCGTTACACGTCTCACGTTACACGAACTATGCCTGAAGACCCCCTCATCTCGATCCGCAATTTACAAACGCATTACGGCTCGCGGCAGATTTTGAAAAACATCAATCTCGATATTTACCGCGGCGAGACGATGGTGATTCTCGGGCGTTCGGGCTGCGGCAAGAGCACGTTGTTGCGGCACATCGTCGGTTTGGCCAAACCGACGTCGGGCGAAATTATCATCAAAGGCCATGACATCACCAAATTGAGCGAAGACGAGATGCTGCCGGTGCTGCGCAAAGTCGGCATGTTGTTTCAGAGCGCGGCCTTGTTCAATTCGATGTCACTCGGAGAAAATGTCGCGATGCCGTTGCGCGAGCACACGAAGTTGGAGCCGTCAACGGTCAAAATCATGATGCGCATGAAGCTCGAGTCGGTCGGACTCGGCGGGTTTGATGATTTCATGCCGGCGCAGCTCAGCGGCGGCATGAAAAAACGCGCCGGCTTGGCCCGCGCGCTGGCCATGGATCCGGAAATTTTGTTTTGTGATGAGCCTTCTGCCGGGCTCGATCCCATCGTGGCCGTGGGCATCGATCAGCTCATTATCAAGCTCAATCAAGCCTTGAAAATGACGATCGTCGTGGTCACCCATGAATTGTCCTCGGTGTTTTTGATTGCGGATCGAATTGCAATGCTGCACAATGGCTCGGTTTTGGCCGTCGGCACGCCGGAAGAATTGCGCGCCAGCACCGATCCGATCATCCAACAATTTTTGAATCGCGAAGCCGATGAAGAGAAAATTGATCGGGAGCAATATTTGCGGTCGTTGGTGGAAGGATAGTATCCTTTTCTCATACTCACTCCTACTCGTGCTCTTACGCGCTTTTAACAATTTGAAAAATGAGTACGAGTAGGAGTAAGAGTAGGAGTAGGACTAAAAGTTGATCAAAAAAGAAAGATCAAATGGAATACCGTTCACACGAAATCAAAGCTGGGGTTTTAGTCATCGTCGCGTTTGCTGTGTTTGTCGCATTTCTGGTGGCGATGGCGAAAGTGGATTGGGAGAGAAAAGAGAAATCGTACAGCGCGCGGTTCAGTTACATCGGCGGCATCGAACGCGGCTCGCTGGTGCGCTTCGGCGGTTTTTTGGTGGGCACGGTGACGGACGTTTACATCGCGCCGGATGATAAAACCAAACTCGAAATCAAGCTCACGGTCGATGATCGCACGCCGGTTCGCCTCGACTCCGAGGCGTTTATGTCCTCCATCAATTTGATGGGCGATTTTTACATCGAAATCACGACCGGCTCACCGAGCGCCGAGCTTCTGCCGTCGGGGAGTGTTTTGCGCAGCCGCGATGTGCCGTCATTTACCCAGCTCAGCGGGCCGTTGGCGCAAATGAGCGATCAGCTCGAAACGCTGCTGATTCGCGTCAACGATCTTTTGCGCGACGAAAACCGCGCGCACATTTCAAACATGTTGGCGAATACCGATACGCTGCTGGACAAAAGCGCGGGAAATATTGCGAGCATCATCGCCAACATGAACACGCTGACCGTGCAGTTGCAAAGCCTCGGCGGCAAGCTGGATAAAATGATGGCGAGCAACACCAGCGTTTTGGAAACCACGTTGACGCAACTGAATGCGACGCTGGCGCGCGCCGATACGTTGTTGTTGGCGTTGAATCGCGCGACGCAATCGTTTGACGGCATGGTGACGCACAACCAGGCGAGTTTTTACGAGGCAATGCAAAATCTCCAGGATGCGACGCAGCATTTCGAGCAATTCAGCCGGTCGATCAAGGAACGCCCGTGGAATCTCGTGCGCAAATCCAACCCGCCGGAGCGGAAATTACCTTAAAAACGATAAATAAAAAGAACGAAAATGAAAATGAGTCAAATGGCGTGTTTATGTCATTCTGGAAGAATCCTTTTGCAATTCAAGAGAATTCTTAGGAACAAAAAAGATTCCTACGGAATGACAGTTGTTGCGGCTACAGCTAGCGTCCAGAACGAAAAATTGAAAGCCCGATCTTTTGAGAAACAGCTCTCTTCGGGCTTTTTTCTTTTTGCCTTTTGTGGTTTGCTTTCCGCCTGCGGTGGCGTGCCGGAAACTTATTATTATACTTTGGCCTTTGAGCAGAACGCGCCGCTCAACGACGGCCACACGCCGCTGCCGTTTGCGTTGGGCGTGGAAAAATTTCAATCGGAAACCATTTATGACGACGATCGCATCATTTATCGCGATTCGCCTTTCGAAGTCAAATATTATTTTTATCGCCGGTGGGTGGCGCCGCCGCGGCATCTCATCACCGAGAAAGTTTTGAGCTATCTTGCCGATACCGGCCTGTTTGAAAAGGTCACGATGCATCCGTCGACCGTCAACGTGAAATATGTTTTGAGCGGCCGCCTGCTCGCGTTTGAAGAGTGGGACGAGCAGAACAATTGGTATGGCAAAGTCGCTTTCAAAGCGAGTTTGTATGAACCGGCCACCCAACGCGTGGTTTGGAACGGCAGGTTTGAGCATCTCCAGCCGGTTGCCAAAAAAATTCCTTCCGCCGTTGTTGAAGCGATGAGTGTGAGCATGAAAAAATGCTTGGATGATTTAGCGCGTTCTCTTGGCAAAGAATTTAATGTCCAAAAAATGATTCCTTAGCGGTTCAATTTTCTGTAATTCAAATTGAAACCTGCTCATTGGTTTCAATTTGAAACCTTTCTTTTTTCCTGAAATAAGTTTGTTGTGTTCACGGTTTTAAGTAGTTGAAAACTATATAGAAAATAAAACGCAGTGTGATGAAAATTCTTGGCATGAAACTTGTCAAATTAATTTTTCAAGGACATCGACGGAGGCCGGTAACTCCCCTAACCCCGGTCCGTCACCACTCTAATCGAAACCGAGCTTAATTGGCGTAGCCGACCAGCCCCTAGAAACGGTTACTTCAAAGCTCGGTTTTTTTATTTTGGGGCAAAGACTGCCCGAGGGCTTCACTTGTTTTGCGATAAAGGTGAATCATGCGGCCTCGATTAGATCGAGGCCGTTTTGTTTTTACAACAATAAATTCGGCGCTGGCGCGTTTATTTTAACAAACGGTCGACCGCAAAATGTTTTTAGACGATTCCGAATTGATTTGCGCCTACCAAAACGGCAACGAGGAAGCGTTCGCGGCGTTGGTGCGAAAGTACCAGCGTCCATTGTTCACGTTCCTTCTGCGGCTGGTGGGCAATCGCCAGAGCGCCGAGGATTTGTTTCAAGACACGTTCATGCGAGTGCTGCGCGCCTTGCCGAAATACAAGGAAGATGGCCGCTTTTCCGGTTGGCTCTTTGGGAGTGCAAGAAATCTCGCGATCGATTTACTTCGCCGCCGGCGCGTGCATCAAGGATATTTTCAGGATGACGAGGAAGCGCTGAACATGGCAGTCGATTATCAAACCGCAACCGACGCCGAGGTGGAAAAAGCCGAGTTGGGGCGATTGGTCGAGAACGCCTTGCTGCAACTGCCCGCGAAGCAGCGTCAGGTTTTTTTGCTGCGACAGCACGGCGAGATGAGTTTCAAGGAAATCGCCGAATTGCTCGACGAGCCGCTTAATACCGTGCTCAGTCACATGCACAACGCGGTGACGAAGTTGCGCCAACAATTGAGGTGTGTCGATGTCTAAATACTCTTCCACGCCATGCCGTGATTTCCCGTTGCAGATGTGGCTTTGGCTCAGCCACGAGATGCCGGCGCCGGAGCAACAGTTTTGGCAGCGCCATGTGCAAGCTTGTTCTCGTTGCCGGGAAATGCTGGCAACTGCGCAATCCGTGCAAGAAAAGTATGCCGGTTTGCCGCTTTACGCTGCGCCGGAGAGAACGATTCAAAAACTCATCAGCCAGGCAACTCCACCGCAGAAATTAAAGTGGCCGGAGGCGCTCGGCAATCGGCTCTCTGCTTTTTTTGATTTCAAGCCGCGGCTGGCTTTTGCCGGCGTTGCGCTCGCTGTTTTTTTAATCACTGGGTTTCATTATTTTGCCTTTCAACCGAAAATGAAACACACCTGGGAGGCGAGGGCTTTCGACCAAAAGGCGGCGGAGTTGTTGCACGCGATTCACGAATACAATCAAGATTTCTCGGAATTGGACGAACAACTCGATGATTTAAATTATCGGCTCACCGCGATGGCGGCGGAGCTTAAAAACGCAGAACAATGAATTCTCTTTTGTAAAGCTTCAATCTTTTATCATTCCTGGAGGCCAATTATGAAAACAAAGCTTTTGCCTTTATGCTGCGGATTGGGTTTCTTGTTTGCCGTTATTGAACCATCGTTTTCGCAAGAACAACCTCCGCCACGCCCGGAAGGAAAATCCCCTTTACCGGCCAAAAGGCCGGTTCCGGCTTTCCCAATGGATGAAGCCGGCTTCACCCCGGCTGCGGAAAGGGAAGCCCTGGAATATATCCGCCAGTCGAATCCCAAAGCCGCGGACGAGCTGGAGAGCATCAAACGCGAACGTCCTGAAATCTATTTCGGCAGGTTGAAAGAAGTTCTCATGCTGACCCATCAACTCGAAATGGCGCTCGCTGAAAAGCGGGTTGGTGATGCGCGGGTTTTTTTCGAAAGAGCGCAAGCATTCGGCATGGAAGAACAACGTCAGCGTGAGTTGCTAAAGATGGATGTTGCGCGCCGTATGCGTGAAGAACGCCTGCGAAGAACGCAGAAGGATGATCCGGCGCGTTTTGAGCGCGAGAAAAAAATCGCCGAATTCGAGCGCCAGAGCCGCGAATTAGCCGAATCTTATTTTAAAGCCCAAGACGAAGCCGCGCGCAAAACGCTTCGCACCAATCTGGCCGAGATCGTGACGCAGCTTTTTGATCTGCGTGAGCAAAATCGGCAAGAAGAAGTGAAACGCATGGAAGCGGATTTGAAGCGGCTGAAAGATACGCTGGAGCAGCGCCAGAAAAATCGCGCCAACATCATCGAGCGACGGATTCAGCAATTGACGGGCGAGGCGGGGTCTATGGAGTGGGAGTGAGCAAGAGACAAATTGACGAAGAAGTTGCTTGCCGTAAACTGAAACATCACAAGCGTCTTCAAATTTTTGTATGATGTTGCAATTTTTTGCATTATCATTAGTTATATTTTGCGCTTAGGCATGATGACAAAATTTTGCTACGCGGGTAAGTTATTTTTATGAAATCAAAAGTGAACATCGGTTCGACGAACGAGCAACTGGTGGGGCCCAATCTATTCTGCCTCCGCGTCCGAAAAAGTACAAAAACAGTGCACCAAACGGTGCAAGTTTTCGCAGCGGTTAAGCATATCGCCATAAACTCTGCGAAATCTCTGTTCATATTTTCGGCAAGAATCTTGCTGTAAGCAACAAGGTTAGCTCCAATCTGTCCGAAACGTTTTAAACTTGAGGAGGTTTTTCGTCGGACGTGTGTGATCAGATCGCTGTGACTGCCGCACTTTACGAGTGCGATACGAAGGTAGCTGTCTTTTACCATGATGATCATAAGCGGAACAAAAGCTTTTGTCCGCTGGCGCTCATATCTTGGCAGGGAATCTTTTTGCCTTGGCTGCGGATCATCACGGCGATTATTTTTTTGCTGGGCGCCGCCGGCAACCTTTTGGCGCAGGAACAACCCCCGCAGGCTGCGGTGATGGATTCTTCCGAGATCAAATGGAGTGAAGAAACCGCTTATCAAATTGACCGGTTGCGATTGCTGCGCTGGGTGCGGGCGCATCAGGACACCAGCGCCAAAGAGGTTCTCGTTAAAATTTTGGATCTGATCACCGAAGCCGATGGGTTCGCGCGCCAGCGCGATTATATCACCGCGCAGTTGCTTCTCGACACCGCGCAGGAATTGACCAGGCTCTTTGCCGAATCGACGCCGGTCGTGAAGCCGGAATCGGAGGGAGTCGGATCCTTTGAAGCGCCGGCTGCGGCCTCCGAATGGCGGCGCGAAATTCTGTTTGGCGTCGATCTGTGGCGGCAGCAATATGAGCTTGGCGCTTTTTCGGCGGATACGACTTTTTCCGATGGCAACCCCTTTGTCGGTTTGCGCATTAGCTTGAACCACGATCCCGCCGCCAAATTGTATGCGCAAAAATCAAAGCTCCCCCCAAGCCGAGTGACGCCGGAAAATCGCGCGTTGAAATTCGATGCGTATGCGCTGCTCAAATCCAGCCGCGATTATTTCAGCGGCGAGCTGGAATTTAATGCCCGGCAGCCGCTCGGCAACGGCTCGTATTGGCGTGTTCAAAATCGTTTGGAAGGAACCAGTTATCACCGTGATTTCGATTTGCAGTACTGGCAAAATATCACCTCGGCGCTGGCGGTGGCCGACCTCAGCAAGAACTTTCGCTTCGAAGTGGCGGATGAATTTCGCCTGCGGCGTTATCGCGCGCAAAACGACTTCTATCCGAATTACATTCAAAACCGCGCCGCTTTTGGCGTGGTTTTCAATTCCGGCTACACGACGCGGCTGGATTCGCGCTACAACTACATCGTGCAGGCGCACGATCTCTGCCCCTCGCATGATTATCTCGAACATCGCGTCGAAACCTCGGTTTTCCAAAGCAGCGCGGCCAACTCCACGGTCGCGCTGGAAAATATCTGGCGCCAGCGGATTTATCCGAACACTCCCAGCGGCGACGCCTGCCGAAATTCCTACCAGAAAACGTATCAAGAAGAATACGCCCGCGCCGATCTGCGGCTGGGTTTGGCCGATGATTTCGCGCTGCGCATCGAAGGCGATTTTGTTTTGCGCCAATATCAAACCCCGAGCGATTCCATTCCCGATTTTTTGGGCGCCACCGTCAACCCGCAATTGCAGCTCAGCCTCTCTTCGAGCCTGCAAATCCGGCTGGGTTATCTTTATGCCTTGCGTGTGTACGACGATAACATCATTCAACAGCCGCGCTCAACTGCCGCCACGACGGCCACCGTCTTCCCTTTTTATGAAGATTATTATTCGCACGGTTTCACCCTGGGCATCGATCTGATTCGCACCGACGGCCTTTTGCTCAGCGTCAATGAAAATTTTGAAATGCGCACGTACCCGAATGCAACGGCGAATCAATTTTCCGACTTGGGCCTGTACTCCTACACCGACCGCAATATTAATTCCGTCCTGTTGTTTTTCTCGTGGACTTTTCTCCCGCGCTGGCAGGCGAACGTGCTGGCCAATTTTGACAACGACTACAGTCGCGTGGACAACCAAAGCGATTCCCGCAACACGCTCTTCTCGATCGACCTCGCCTATTCCTTTTAATTTTCTGCGGGCGGCGCTGCAACTTTGCCCGAGCTTTTGCGTTAATAAATTCGCTCCGTCAAAAATTCACGCGGCGTGGCTTTTAAGAATCGAGGAGAGTGAATTATGGAAAACAATAAAACTCGTTTGATGATTGCCGGCGCGCTGATCGTCATCGGCCTGCTGTCCTTGCTGAACAATTTCGATCTTTTTCAGCTCAGCGCAGAATACGTCCTCAGCCTCATATTCGCCGGCACCGGCCTGGTGCTGGTGCAGCACGGCCGGACCACGCCGCGCAAATGGACGTTTTATCTCGGCAGCGCGTTCGTCGCCGTCGGTGTGATTATTTTTATCGCGGAAAACCGCCTGTTGCCGGATGAAATGATCGGCACGCTGTGGCTGTGGCTCATCGCCGGCATTCTGTATCGGGTTTACCTGCGCGATCGCAACAAGCATTGGTGGGTTTTGCTGTTTGCCGGACCGATGTTTACCATCGGCCTGGTGGTTTTGCTCGAAGGGTTTAGTTTATTGCGCGGCGACACCATCGGCGTCTTGATCATGTTGGGTTTCGCCGCCACTTTTGGATATATTTACACGCTGCGTTCGCCGGAGCGAAAATTGGATTGGGCCAAATTTCCGGCCGTCGCATTCTTCCTGATCGGCGTCTTTATTATGCTTGCCAACGAGCTTAGCGGCGCGATACCGTTCGTCATCTCCGGCCTGTTTATTCTCACCGGAAGCTATCTGATTTACCGAACCGTGCGCGCGGATTTCGGCTCATCCAAACAGGATCCGCCCAATATCCCGGCGGAATTGCCGCAAGTGAGTTGAACGGTGTGATGTTCGATTTATCGATGTTTGTCAACGGGCAGACGACTGAAGGTTGTCTGCCCGTTCTTTTTTAAAATTTGAAGTGATTTTCCCTTGACTTGTACGCAATTTGTGCATACATTCTTTATGTACAGACCTCGTCAAATTAGCCCCCAAAATCGTCGCTTTTTTGGACACTGGTTGGCGCGGTGCCGACCGAAAACTGCAGGATTTTTCCATTCGGTAGGCGCGACGCAAGGTTGTTGAGTGAAGCACAA
>Ga0247727_10005423_pt1 | contig 25920 bp, 27 predicted proteins | sample WisWelCaveWW1625_FD_202498 | JGI IMG/M metagenome (GOLD analysis project Ga0247727, IMG submission 202498) | Biofilm microbial communities from Wishing Well Cave, Virginia, United States - WW16-25 | ecosystem: Environmental > Aquatic > Deep subsurface > Groundwater > Cave microbial mat | place...
ACGCTCCGGCACTGAAAAAGTGGGGAATAATGCTGGCCCCGAGTGGGGAATAATCCTGACCCTGCGGTGGGGAATAATGATGGCCCTAATTCAATTTAAGTGGGGAATAATCGTGGCCCCCGACATGCGGAAACAGAAAAAATACGGAATCTATGTAGTCCGTCGGCAGACCACTAATGAAGTTCTGTACATCGGGAAGAGTGGAACAATAGACCGACAAGGTAAATTCAAGGCACAAGACATCCCCAAGCGATTAAAAAACGTGAAAGGTAACAATATATCTTCAAATGTATGGTTTAGCGCTCTTGTTAAAGAAAAAGGATGGATTGTTATTGAATACGTTTTTCTTACAACAAAACCTATATCGCCAGCATTTGTGGAATCAGGTCTTTTGCAAGCATATTTGAATGATTATGGCTATTTGCCATATCGTAATACAGCATTTTAGCAGGACACGAAATTGATGCGCACATGTGGCTATGGAAATTTTAACCCCACGTTACAGCAAAGAAGAATTCGCGCGCCGCGGCGACGATCTTTATGAGTGCAGTATTCGCCCCCAGATTAAGATGAAAAATAAAAAAGCAATAATGTTAAAAAGCGTGCAGTTGCAACCGGACTAATTTGGGTGGTGCCAAATGGATTTGAAATTTGAATGGGATGATGAAAAGGCAAAAAAGAATCTTAGAAACCATCAAGTTAGTTTTGAAGAAGCGAAGTCGGTTTTCAAAGATCCTTTTTTAATAACGTTTCCAGATTCAAAGCATTCGATCGGCGAACAACGTTATCTCAATATCGGGCTTTCTGTGAGAGGTCAGGTTTTAATTGTCGTTCACACGGAGCGTGGCGAGAAAGTTCGTATCATCAGTTGCCGTAAAGCAACTACAAGTGAACGGAGAGATTATGAAGAAGGCAATTTCTAAAAAAATCGACTTTAACGGCGATGACGATATGTTGCCGGAGTACGATTTTAAAAATATGAAAGGCGGCGTTCGCGGCAAATACTACAAAGCGTATCGCGCCGGACACACGGTTGAGATTCATAAAGCCGATGGGACAACCGAAGTCCATTACTTCACGCTGCAAGACGGTGCGGTAATGTTGGAATCCGATGTACGAGAATATTTCCCTGATTCGGATGCAGTCAATGAAGCTTTACGCTGTTTAATTCCGTTGATGGGCAAAAAGCAAAATGGCAGGCAAAAGAAAAGTCTGCCCGTACCACATAAGCAGATAGCCTGATAACTATCATGCAGTGTAGAGAAAGTAACCTGTCCCCAACCGAACCTCGCCACATTCGCGCGCCGCGCGGCAACACGCTCACCTGCAAAGGTTGGGTGCAGGAAGCCGCGATGCGCATGTTGATGAATAACCTCGATCCCGAAGTGGCAGAGAACCCCGCCGCGCTGGTGGTGTATGGCGGTCGCGGCAAGGCGGCACGCAACTGGGCGTGTTACGACGCCATCGTCCGCAGCCTGCGTGAATTGGAAAACGACGAGACGCTGCTCGTGCAATCCGGCAAACCCGTCGGCATTTTTCGCACTCACACCGACGCGCCCCGTGTGATTATTGCCAACTCGTTGTTGGTTCCGGCGTGGGCCAATGCCGCGTATTTTCGCGAGTTGGAAGATCGCGGTCTCATCATGTACGGCCAGATGACCGCCGGCAGTTGGATTTACATCGGCACGCAGGGCATTTTGCAGGGCACGTATGAAACGTTTGCCGCCGCCGGACAAAAACATTTTGACGGTTCGCTGCAAGGCAAGCTGATCGTCACCGGCGGCATGGGCGGTATGGGCGGCGCGCAACCGCTGGCCGCCACCATGAACGGCGCCGCGTGCCTCGTCATCGAAGTCGATCGCCAACGCATCGAACGCCGCGTGCAGCAGCACTATTGCGACCGGCTTGCGGAAACCCTTGATGAAGCGTTGCAATTGGTGTTTGCCGCGAAGCAAAAAGGCGAGGCGCTCGCGGTCGGCCTGGTTGGAAATTGCGCCGACGTTTTGCCGGAAATGATTCGCCGCAATATCATTCCGGATATTTTAACCGACCAAACGTCCGCACACGATGAATTGAATGGTTACGTGCCGCATGGCATGTCGTATGAAAAAGCGCTCGAACTGCGGCAAAATAATGCATCGGAATATATTAAGCGCACGTACGAGTCGATGGCCGTGCATGTAGCCGCGATGCTCGAGTTGCAAAAACGCGGCGCGATCACGTTTGATTACGGCAACAACATTCGCGCGCAAGCGCAGAAAGCCGGCGTCGAGAATGCGTTTGATTTTCCCGGCTTCGTGCCCGCCTACATTCGGCCGCTGTTTTGCGAAGGCAAAGGCCCGTTCCGCTGGGCCGCGCTGTCCGGCGATCCCGAGGACATTCGCGTCACCGATAAACTCGCATTGGATTTATTTCCGGAAAATGAATCGCTGCAGCGCTGGATAAAACTCGCCGGTGAGCGCGTAAAATTTCAAGGGCTGCCGGCGCGTATTTGCTGGCTGGGCTACGGTGAGCGCGCGAAATTTGGCGTTGCCTTAAATCAGTTGGTTGCCAGCGGCAAAATCAAAGCGCCCGTGGTGATTGGCCGCGATCATCTCGACACCGGCTCCGTGGCTTCGCCGAATCGTGAAACCGAAAGCATGCTCGACGGCTCCGGCGCGATTGCCGACTGGCCGATTCTCAATGCGCTGCTCAACACCGCTTCCGGCGCTTCGTGGGTTTCCGTACATCACGGCGGCGGCGTCGGCATCGGCTACTCGATTCACGCCGGCCAGGTGATCGTCGCCGACGGCACGAAGGAAGCCTCGGCCCGCCTCGAACGCGTCTTGACGAACGACCCCGGCATCGGCGTCGCGCGACATGCGGATGCGGGCTATGAGCTCGCGCGGAAAGTGGCGAAGGAAAAGGGGGTGAGGGTTCCAATGTTGGAACGTGATAGCTTTTAAAATTTCCAAAAACGAATAAGAAGCTATCGAATTGTTTCTTGCTTGTTTGAACAGAAGGAGGAAATACACATGAATCGAAAGTTTTTTGCTTCCGCTGTTTTTTATTTCGGCATCGGTTTTTGTTTTTTCGCTTGTAAGGAATCAAATGAGTGAATTAACACAAACAAAATCCGACGTTTGGTCAGCCATCAAGCTCAACCGAGATAGGATAGAGGCTTTCGGAGTAAAAAAGCTTGGCTTGTTTGGTTCTTTCGTGCGCGAAGAGCAGCGCCGGGATAGCGATATTGATTTGCTCGTCGAGTTTGAACAAGGCAAGAAGACCTTTAAAAACTTTATGCAGCTTTCGTTCTTTTTGGAAGATATTTTGAAACGTCGCGTTGAGTTGATTACAACAGAGTCGTTAAGCCCTTATATTCGGCCTTACATTGTCAAGGACATTGAATATGTCGCGTTCGCCTCTTGAATATTTACAGCACATTTTGGACGAGACGGAATATCTCATCAAGCATTCGGCGGGCTTGAATAAAGACGTATTCATTCACGATGATACCTTGCGACGGGCTTTTGTGCGAAGTATCGAGATTATCGGTGAAGCGACAAAAAATATTCCTGAAGAGTTTAAGCAAAAATATGCTCAAATCGATTGGCGGCCATTGGCAAGAATGCGCGATAAGTTGATTCATGGTTACTTTGGAGTCGATTACGACATTGTGTGGGACGTTGTCATTAACGAGATGCCAATATTGCAAAAGGAGATTGAACGCATTCTTCAAATCGAGCGAAATAACTTAAATGCGACAAACGACGCAAGCGAATCGTCATAGCATCGGCGTCGCGCGGCATGTCGATGCGGGCTACGATTTTGCGCAGAACGTCGCGAAAGAGAAGGGCGTGAAGATTTCGATGATGGAAGCCTGAGCATTTCGCATAATTCATGTTGGATGTTATACAGGCATGATAAGCAATACCCCAAATAATCACAGATGAACGGTTAGTGGTATGGCAGTTATAACAATGTTCTACGGCATCATCGTCTCGATGTATTATCTGGATACTAAAAAGCATCATGTGCCTCATATTCATGTCAAATATCAAGACGAAGAAGTGGTTTTTTCTATTCCGGATGGTCAGGTGTTGGAAGGGAAATTAAAAGCCAATAAATTGAAATTGGTTCAAGCCTGGATTGAAATACATCAAGAAGATTTAATGGCTGATTGGGAACTCGCCAGCAATGGAGAGGCGATTTTCAAAATCGAGCCTTTAAAATAGGAGTGATGCGTCATGAATCCCAGAGTCAAAGATGTCAAGCCCAATTCTGATTATACACTCATCATAACTTTTGCAAATGGTGAAATTAAATCTTTTGACGTGAAGCCATATTTGAATATCGGCATATTTAAAGAATTGAAAGACAAGAGTCTATTCAACTCGATAAAACCGTTCTTGGGAAGTATCCAATGGAAAAACGGGCAAGATTTTTGCCCTGATACACTGTATTTGGAAAGTGTAGCCGTGGATGATGTTGGTATTTCTCCAAGCATTGAGCATCGGGCAGAATACGTTGATGCCGATAAGATTGCAGCCTGAAAAAAGTACATCAAAATTATGCCCCCGCTCCTCATCCACAACGCCCGGCTCGCCACGCCGGTTGCTTCGACTGATGCGACGCCGAACTGGCAACTGACGGAAATTTTTCCGGCGGCGCTGTATTGCGAAAACGGGCGTATCGTTCGCGTCGGCAAAGAGCAGGAGGTGCTCACAGGACTTCCGGCTTGCGAGCAATTGGATGCGAAACAAAAATTGATGACGCCCGGCTTGGTCGATTGCCATACGCATCCGGTGTTCTTCAATCTGCGCGCGCACGAGTTTGTGCAGCGGGTGCAGGGCAAAACGTATAAAGAAATTTCTGCGGCGGGCGGCGGCATTCGCTACAGCGTGCGCGATTTGCGGCAGGCCAATGATCAGGCGTTGTTGCAACGAGTTTTGCAGCGCCTCGATAATTTTTTGCAATACGGCACGACGACGATTGAAGCCAAAAGTGGATATGGCCTTTCGTTGGAACATGAGCTGAAGTCGCTCGAAATTTTGCAGCAGGCCGGAAATCAACACCCGGTCGAAATCGTGCCGACATTTCTTGGCGCGCATGAAGTGCCGGATGAATTTCGCGAGCGCCGCGAAGATTATATCAAGCTGGTGATCAACGAGATGATTCCGGCCGTGTCGCAGAAAAAGCTCGCGCGTTTTGCCGATGTGTTTTGCGAAGAGCATGTTTTCAAAGCCGCGGAGTCGCGGCGAATTTTGCAAGCCGCCAAGCATGTTGGTTTGCGGCCCAAAATCCACGCCGATCAACTGACGGCGAGCGGCGGTGTGGAAGTGGCCATCGAAGTCGGGGCGGTTTCGGCGGATCATCTCGAAAATACTTCACCGACGCTTTTTGAAAGTTTACGCCGCTCCGGCGTCGTGCCGGTGTTGTTGCCCGGCGCCGATTTTTTTATCTGTGCGACGAAATATGCCGATGCGCGTGGGATGATCGCTGCTGGCTTGCCGGTGGCGATCTCGACGGATTTTAACCCCGGCACGTGCATGACGGAAAATCTGCCGATGATCATGACGTTATCTTGTTTGCATTTGCGTCTGACCCCGGCGGAAACGCTCATCGCCGCCACTTTACATGCGGCACAAGCGCTGGCCATGGGGAACCAGATCGGCTCGCTCGAAGTTGGCAAACAAGCAGATGTGGTGATCTGGAATGCAGAAGCGCTTGAAGAAATTCCCTATCATTTCGCCGTCAATCTCGTACATCAGGTTATCAAAAAAGGCCGCATGGTCTGGTCGCGTGACCATGCGGCAATTCATTGAATTATTGAAGGAGTTTTGGCGTTACTCATGAAGCTCAAAAGAAAAATAGCCGGACCGCTACCGCTATTCGGTGTTGGATGTCTCTGTCTTTTATTTACGCTTGCCTGCAACAATGATAAAACCATTCCGTTGAGTTCGGGGCTGGCTGATCCGGCGCAGCTTGGTCAACGCCGGCAGGCCACCACTGTTGTTGGGCTCGACTCCACGGCCAGCAAAGTGGTGAATACTTTCGGCACCGCCAATTTATGGGTGGGAAAATTTGATAATCTCGAAAGCCGGTTTTTGCTGCGGTTTGCGAAATTAAGTTTGCCGGACACCGTCACGGTTGTCGCCGCCACGCTAAAGTTGCACGGTATTTTGGCGCAGGGTAAAGGCGCCGATTTTGACGCCACGATTCACCAGGTTACGGCGACGACGGCGTGGGACTCGGCCAAGGTGACGTGGGGTAGTGGAAATTTTCCGGTGGATTTTAACTCGGCGCCAATGAACACGCAACGGGTAAGCGCGGTAAAGGGCGATTCGATCATCTTCAAACTTGATCCCGTTGTCGTTTCTTCATGGCGCACTGTTGATGGGCGGCAGCAGGGCGTTTTGGTGCAAGCGCCCGGCGCAACATTTATGAAAGCCTTTGGTTCGCATTTTAGCACGCCAAAACAACCGGTGGTAGAGTTGATCACCCTCAAAAGAGGAAATACGAAGAACGACACCACCCGCTTTTCGCCAACGGTTTCGATCTTTCTTTTTCAGCGACTTTCGGCGCTACGCCAAGGCCCGCTCTACACTGGCTTAGGCGAACAACATGTGAGCACGCTTTTTTTTGACGTGAGCGCTATTCCGAAAAATGTCACGATTAGCCGCGCCCTGTTGACCCTGGAGGTGGACACGTTAAACTCAGTCTTCTATTCCAATCGGCTTGACCTGCAACTTTCCTACATCGGGCCGATCGCCATCCCCAATTATAATTTTAATCCGCTGCGCTTCGAGCCGTTCGGCTCATATCAAGACACGCTGCGGACGGCCGAACTGGACACGGTCGGGGCCGCGTCGCAACAGGTGACGTTCGCCATTACCAGTGCGGTGCAGCAATGGGTGGCGGATTCAAAAAATAATCTCGGCGTCGTCCTGTTTCCAATATCATTTTCGGCGCGGGACTTGGCGCGGGCGGCGTTTTACTCGCGGGAAACGGCGCCGGCCCGCGCGCCCAAGTTACAAATTGAATACACCCTGCCGCCGCAATAAGGATTGCCGGCTGGGATAAATTCAGCGGTTCAAGTATAACTCTTAAAATCTATTTTTGGTAAAATATGATTTCAAAAAAATATTTGCGTTTGAGTCGCTATGTATTAATTATTGCTCTGGTGCTGGTCGAAGCCGCCCTTGCCGGCTCGATTTTTTCACGGCGCGGCGTCGGTCTGTTGCGTTATCGCGACAATGTGCGCGCCATCGGCATGGGCGGCGTTGGCATTGCGCTGAACGACAGCATCGCTTTTTATTTTCTCAATCCGGCCAGTTTGACGCGCATCAATCTCACCCGTATTCAAGGCGATTTTCGTTACGAACGCGCCAGCATTGATTTAGGCGCTGGCGATAACGGCTTGCTCAGTGATGGTGGCGTGAACAGCCTCGGCCTTGCCATTCCGGTAAAACACGGACAAGTCGTGGCATTGGGCGTGCGCCCTTACAGTTTTAGCGATTTTCAATTTCTGCGTGAAGATAGCACCGGCACCGAAAGTTTGAGCAGTCTCGGCGGGATCAGTGAGCTTTATCTCGGCTATGCCCGGCAACTCGGCGCGTGGCGCGTGGGTGCCACCGCGGATTTTTATTTTGGCCGTTTGGATCGCATTTGGCGCTTGAATCATGAATCGAGCGAAATCCGCAACAGCGAAGATGTCTTGAACCGTCAAGTTACCGGCGTCAGTCTGCATTTCGGTGCGCAGATTCAGCCGGGACCGTGGCGCTTCGGCAGCGCGATGGGCTTGCCCACCCGCCTTAATGTCACGACGGAACTGAACACGCTTCCCGGCTTCACCGGCGTCATTGGCAAAAGCAAATTGAAACTGCCGTTTTGGTGGAGCGCTGGTTTAGGTTATGCGCCGAATCGCCGCTGGCTGCTGAGCGCCGATTATCGCACGCAAAAGTGGGGATCGGTAGAACCTGCGGAGTTGTTGGGTGATCGCGGCGCGGATAGTTTTGAACTCAGTTTCGGCGGCGAATACATTACGAGCGTCGATGCGTTGAGCGGTTATTATAAGCGCGTGAGTTATCGCTTCGGTGGCAATTATCAGCAATTGCCGTATGAAGAGCCCGTCGGCAAAAATGTAAAACAATTAACCGTAAATTTCGGCCTGGGCTTGCCGTTCGGCCGCGGATATAATCGTATTGATTTTGCCGTCGAATTGGGCAAGCGCGGTAACTTGACCGATAATCTAGTGAAAGAAAATATCGTGCTGGTGCATGTGGGCATTATCGGCAGCGAGCGGTGGTTTCAACGCCCGAAGCGCCGTTAGTTTGCCGGCCATGGCTTTACTGAAGTCAAATTTTAAATTGTTAATTTGCAATTTAAAGTTTACCACCAAGGAGGAGTGAAATGCGACATCTAGCACAAAGCGATCCGGAAGTGTATCGTTCGATTATTCACGAAATTGCGCGCCAAAATGATACGCTGGAATTGATCGCGTCGGAAAATCACGTGAGTCGCGCCGTGCTCGAAGCGATGGGACAACCGATGACGAATAAATACGCTGAAGGTTATCCCGGCAAGCGTTATTACGGCGGCTGCGAGTACGTTGACCAAGTTGAAGATTTGGCGCGCCAACGGGCGTGTCAGCTTTTTGAAGCGGAGTATGCGAACGTGCAACCGCACTCCGGCAGCCAGGCGAATATTGCGGCATACTTTGCCTTCCTCAAACCGGGCGACACTGTGCTCGGCATGAGTCTCGCACACGGCGGCCATTTGACGCACGGCAGTCCGGTGAATTTTTCCGGTCGCTTGTTTCGCATTGTCTCGTATGGCGTTAATCCCGCCACCGGCCGCATCGATATGGACAACGTTCGCGAGGCGGCGCAGCGCGAAAAACCGAAGATGATTATTGTGGGAGCGAGCGCTTATTCGCGGCAATTGGATTATAAAATTTTTCGCGACATCGGTGATGAAGTGGGCGCTAAAATTTTTGCCGACATCGCCCACCCCGCGGGCTTGATCGCCGCGAAGTTGCTCGATAGCCCGATGCCGCATTGCCACATTGTCACCACCACCACGCACAAAACCCTGCGCGGGCCGCGCGGCGGCATGATTCTCCTCGGCAAAGATGCGGAGAACGATATCGGTATCGCCACGCCAAAAGGCCGCGCCAAGAAATGGTCGGAGATTGTTGATTCCAACATCTTCCCCGGATTTCAAGGCGGGCCGTTGATGCACGTGATTGCGGCCAAAGCGGTGGCCTTTCGCGAAGCGCTGCAGCCCGAATTTATCGAATATTCACAGCAGGTGATTCGCAACGCGCAGGCGCTGGCGCAAAAACTGCTGGATCTCGGTTATGACATCGTTTCCGGCGGCACCGACAATCATCTCCTGTTGCTCGATTTGCGTCATCGTAAACTCACCGGCAAAGACGCCGAAGCCGCGCTGGAAGCCGCGGGCATGACGGTGAATAAAAATATGGTGCCGAACGATCCGCAGCCGCCGACGGTCACCAGCGGCGTTCGCCTCGGCACCCCGACGCTGACCACGCGCGGCATGAAAGAAAATGAAATGCGCGAAGTCGCCTTTTTGATGGATAAAATTCTTTCGGATATCAACAACGAATCGACGCTCGAACGCGTGCGCGCCCAGGTGCTCGATCTCAGCCGGCGGTTCCCGCTTTACCAAGATTTGCTATGAAATTCAATTAATCCTTTTAGCTTTTTCACTTTTTATCTTTTTTGGGATCTATGCGTTGTCCATATTGCGAATTTGCGGACAGCAAAGTGATCGACTCGCGTTCGAGCAGTGAAGGCCGCGTCGTGCGGCGCCGGCGGGAATGCCTGGCCTGCGAGCGGCGTTTTACCACCAAAGAGTATGTCGAAGAAACGCCGCTGCTGGTCGTCAAAAACGACGGCCGGCGCGAGACTTTTGATCGCGAGAAAATTTTACGCGGCGTGCAGATGGCTTGCAGCAAGCGCCCGGTGTCGATGGATGCCATCAACCGCCTCGTCGACAAAGTGGAAAGCAGTCTGCGCGATAACAATCGCGAAGAAGTCAGCTCGCGCCAGGTCGGCCAGCAAATTATGGCGCATCTGCGCGAAATCGACGAAGTCGCTTACGTGCGTTTCGCCTCGGTCTATCGTAAATTTCAGGCCAAAGAGGAATTTCTCGAAGAACTAAAAGGACTCGAAGAAAAGCGCTGATGGATACCGAGCAAACCAAAACTGCGAGTAACGGCGCCAAGTCCGAAGAAAAAGAGATGCCGTTTCTCGAACATCTGGAAGAATTGCGCTCGCGTCTTATCAAAGCGCTTTTATCCGTGACCTTCTTCACCGGCTTGAGTTGGTTTTTTATCGAACGCATTTTCGATTTTCTCGTGATGCCTTATCGGCAGGCCATCGTGCTCGCGAAAGCCAACGTCCAGGATCCGGCGACGTTGGAGAGTGTGCGCTTGATTTTTACCAATCCCACCGGCGGTTTCATGATCTATGTGAAGCTGGCGCTCACCGTCGGCCTGCTCTTTTCCATTCCGGTTATCGTTTATCAAATTTGGCAGTTTATCGCTCCTGGCCTGTTTATGCGCGAGCGCCGGATCGCCGTGTGGGTCGTGTTCTTCACGACGTTTTGTTTCATCGCCGGCGCCATGTTTTGTTATTATGTCGTATTGAAATACGGCCTGGGATTCCTTTTGACCTTTCAATCCGACGTGTTGACCCCGATGGTGTCGATCGACGAATATTTTGGTTTCGTCACGATTTTATTGATTGTCTTCGGCCTGGTGTTTGAAATGCCGGTCATCGCTTTTTTTCTCACGAAGATCGGTTTTCTAACACCGGAATTTATGCGCCAGAAACGGCGCTACAGCATCGTTGCCATTTTTGTCGGCGCCGCGGTGTTGACGCCCTCGACCGATGCTTTCACCATGATACTGCTGGTCCTGCCCTTGCTGGTGTTATATGAAATTAGTATCTGGGTTTCGAAGGTCGCCTTGCCGAAAGAAATGAAAGCAGCGATTGGCGAGGTTGCGGCGAATTAGATGCTCGTTGCTTGTCGCTGATGTCTCAGTTACAAGCAACCTGCAACCAACTACAAGAAACCAGCAACCAGTTATGGAGTTATAAATGAGTATCAAGGCCGATCGTTGGATAAAAAAAATGGCGCTCGAACACGCCATGATTACGCCGTTCGAAGAGAAGCAGGTTCGCCAGGGCGTGATTTCGTACGGTCTGTCGTCTTACGGGTATGACGTTCGCATCGCCGACGAATTTAAAATTTTTACGAACGTGTTTGGCGCGGTGGTTGATCCGAAAAATTTCGATCCGAAATCCTTCGTTGATTTTCGGGGTGACGTTTGCATTATTCCGCCCAATAGTTTTGCGCTCGGGCGCACCGTGGAATATTTTCGCATCCCGCGCAATGCCATGACGATTTGCGTCGGCAAATCGACGTACGCGCGTTGTGGTATTATAACGAACGTTACGCCGCTCGAGCCCGGCTGGGAAGGGCACGTCACGCTGGAAGTTTCCAACACCACGCCGCTGCCGGCAAAAATTTACGCCAACGAAGGCATCGCGCAAATTCTTTTTTTTGAAAGCGACGAACAGTGCCTGGTTTCGTATGCCGACAAAAAAGGCAAATACCAAGCACAGCAAGGCGTGACGTTGCCAAAGGTGTAGTTTCGTAGTCGCGCCTTTAGGCGTTGAGCTTTGATTTTTAAAACAGTTTTTAAAAAGAAACAACATGCCCTAATGGGGCTACGACGAACGTTCTTGTTAATGAGAAAGCGCAACACCGCATGACAGCCAATGGCAAGGTCGATCTGCACATTCACACCAACCAATCTGACGGCCTGTTGCCGCCGGAAAAGGTGGTGCAACTGGCTGCCAGTGCCGGACTACGGACGATTTCGATCACTGATCATGACGAAGTCGGCGCGCTGGAAGTGGCGATCACCACCGGCGAGCAACTCGGCGTGGAAGTGATTGCCGGCGTCGAATTGAGCGTTTCGCACAATGGTTTTGACATTCATATTCTCGGCTATCTGCTCGATTTTCATCATCCGCGGCTGTTAGAATTTTTGCATTTTTTTCAAGGGGAGCGGGTGCGCCGCGTCCATCACATTTTGGAAAAATTGGAGGCGCAAGGCTATGCGGTGCCGTTGGAAATGGTGTTGCGCAAAGCCGGCGCGGGCAGCATCGGCCGGCCGCACGTTGCCGATGCGCTGGTGGAAGCCGGACATGTGTCTACTTATTATGAAGCGTTTAATCGGTTCATTGCCGATGGCAAACCGGCGTTCGTTCCCAAAGTCCGTATTTCCGCGGCCGAAGCCGTGGCGATTATTCATGAAGCGAGCGGCCTTGCCTGCCTGGCACATCCCGGACAAAATCTAACGGAGAGTGTCATCCTCGATGTCATCAAAGCCGGCGTCGACGGCATTGAAATCGTGCATCCGAAACACTCGCTTTCACAACGCGAACTGTACCGGCGTTTGGCGAAGACTTATAATTTACTCGAAACCGGCGGCTCGGATTTTCACGGCGGCCGCAAAGAAGATGAGCGTTTGGGCGATTTTGTGATCGAGTATGAAAAGGTTGAAAAGATGAAAGTGCGGCAAGCGCAATTAATAAGCTGAACATAGTCAGAAAAATAATTTTGCAAAGCTTTATTGCCATCAGATTTGAAATTAAATCCGTTGGTCGTTTTTCAATCCGTTGGGCAAATTTTTATCATGTGTTTTAAATATGTCCCTCAAATATAAGTCCCTCACCGTCGGCCCGTTTGCCATGAACGCCTACATCCTCTGGTGCAGTAAAACCCTCGCCGGCGTTCTCATCGATCCGGGCGACGAAGCCGATCTTATTTTGCAAACGGTCAAAGATTTAAAAGTGAAACCCGAGCGCATTGTGCTGACCCACGCGCACATTGATCATGTCTGGCATGCGAAAGAGGTGCAAGAACATTTGCAACTGCCGCTGTTCATGCACCGTGATGATTTGCCGCTGCTGGAGCGCCTGTCCTATCAAGCCCAGATGTTCGGCCTGCCAGCGCCCACGCCGCCGCGAGTCGACGGCTTTCTCACCGAAGGCGATGAAGTGAGCTTCGGCGAAGTGAAAATGAAAATTCTCCACGCGCCAGGCCATTCGCCGGGCAGCATCGTGCTTTACGGTGACGATACCGCCGTTGACGGCGATGTGCTCTTTCAAGGCTCGATTGGACGCACGGATTTGCCTTCTGGCTCGCATGAAACATTGCTGCGTTCGATTCACCAGAAGTTGATGACGCTTCCGGATCACACCCGCGTTTTGCCGGGGCATGGGGACGAGACGACGATTGGCATCGAGCGGCGGAACAATCCGTTTTTGCAGATTCAGAGCAACTGAATTTTATGTTTGGGCAGGAGGAATTATGATAGGCAAAAAGTTATTCAAATCTGCGCCGGTCGCTTTATCTTTGTTTTTATTTGCTGCTTGCGAACATGATACGACACCACTCAAAGCGCAGCAAAAAATCACGCGAGAGCAGGCGGTTCGTATTGCTGTGAATAAAATCCTGCAAGCGGATTCGGTTAATAAAGCCATTTACGCTTTCCGTGAATTGCTGCCCAGATCGGCAACGATTTCGACGGTTTCGGCCTCGGGTGATCCCGCCAGGTTTTATAGCGTCAATTATGAAAGTTGGTTCTTGCTCGTTGATGATGAATACTTGATTTTGGAATGGCCGCACCAGTGTCGATATGTTTTTGTCAATGCGGAAACCGGCGAATGCGAAGTTTTCAATGATTATCGCTTGCCGGCCCGATTCGCCGAAGTGGATACGCCTTTTGTCTGGGCCAGGCCGCAAACAAAATTGCTGCCGCCGCTTAACTTTCAAGATGAAAGTCATGGGTGCGGCAACGTTGTGGTCTTTAAATTCAATCGAGAATACACTGTTACGATCATAGTTTGGGCCGACACTGCCAAATTGCGTTTAGCGAAGGTGACGAAAACATTTGAGTTGAGGGAACAGCCAAATGGGTTGGCGGTATATCTGGATTTCTACGATTATTTACCCGAAGGAAATGGGATTTTAAATCAGTATTATTGTAATGACGTTTCCTATCGGTACAAGCCGCCCAAACAATGGACGGCTCGGCAAGGGCAAGTGCTCGTCACGCTTTCCGCGTTCAACAATGAGGGAAGAGGTTACAAGGCGACAATTCGCCTCATAAACGTTCACCTTTTTGACGGCAATGGCTTGAATGAAGTAGTTATCGATCAACTTTTTTTTAAAGAGGTTTTTGTCGGATGGCTTCCCGGATAAGCGTATAAGGCGATAAGGCGGATATTAAGCCAGAGGCGAATTTCAATTTTGCTTGCACGACCTTGAATGTTTTAAGGAGAAAGGATTCATGATTACACTTGAGGATGTTAAGAAAAATACCCTCGTTGACGCTTATATTGCGCGCGCGGATCAATATCTCGAAGTCGTCGGCTATACCGAACATGGCCGCCGGCACTGCGGGTTGGTGGCGAAAAATGCCCGCAGTATTTTGCTCGATCTCGGCCTCGCGGAGCGCGAAGCCGAGCTGACGGCGATTGCCGGATATTTACATGACATTGGCAATGTTTTTAATCGGGTGAATCACTCCTTCACCGGCGCGGTGCTGGCGCATACCTTGTTGCTCGGCATGAACATGGAAGTCGATGAAATTACGCAGATCGTCGCCGCCATTGGCAGCCACGATGAAGTGAGTTGCGAGCCGGTGAGCAATATTTCCGCGGGTTTAATCATCGCCGATAAATCCGACGTGCATCGCTCGCGCGTGCGCAATCCCGCGATGATCAAATTTGACATCCACGACCGCGTCAACTATGCGGTGGAAAGCAGCAAGCTGAATGTTGACCGCGAAAAGCGCGTCATTATGCTGGATTTGACTCTCGACACCAAAATTTCGTCGGTCGCGGAGTATTTTGAAATTTTTCTCTCGCGCATGCTTTACTGCCGCCGCGCCGCGAATTTTCTGAGCTGCGAGTTCAGCCTGGTGGCGAATGGCAACCGGTTGTTGTAAAATATCAAAATTTTCCTCCGACAAAAATCTTGACTTTCTTGGCGCGGTTTGATATATTGTAAAGCCGAGCCAGGCCGCCGAAGTGGTGGAACTGGTAAACGCGTCCCGATGCTCGGGAGACGCCGTGATCACGAGTCTTTGATATGCCGAAGTGGTGAAACTGGTAAACGCGTCCCGATGTTCGGGAGACGCCGTGATCACGAGTCTTTGATATGCCGAAGTGGTGAAACTGGTAAACGCGCTGCGTTCAGGGCGCAGTGGGCGTACGCCCTTGGGGGTTCGAGTCCCCCCTTCGGCACGACAAAGCCAGAACTAACAATTCTGGCTTTTCTTTTGGAAAGAGAAGAATTCATATCCGGACAATTCGATAAATCCGGATACCAAAAATTTCCGTATGCCAAAATCAGAAGAAAAACAGATTGCGTACAATCGCAAAGCCCGGCATAATTATGAACTGCTGGAAAAGTATGAAACGGGCGTTGTTCTCGCCGGCACGGAAGTGAAAAGTCTGCGCGACGGGCGGGTGAATTTTAAAGATTCGTATGCCGCGTTGCGCCACAACGAAGTGTGGTTGCATGGCATGCACATCAGCCCCTATTCGCACGGGAACATCAACAACCACAATCCGGAGCGTGATCGCAAATTGCTGTTGCATCGCAACGAGATTCGCCGGCTCATCGGCAAAACCAAAGAAACCGGATTGACCCTGGTGCCGTTGCAGCTTTATTTTAAAAACGGCAAAGTCAAGCTGGAGTTGGCGCTGGCGAAGGGCAAGAAAGAGTATGATAAACGTGAAGCCATCGCCAAACGCGAAGCGGATCGCGAGCAAAAGCGCGTCTTTAATGCGCGGCGCGAATGGAAGTAAGAACTTTTAGTATTTTGTCTTATGTCAAACCTGTACGACGAACTTTTAGCGCGTGGTTTCATTCAGCAAGCTTCCAATGAAGCTGCCTTGCGCAAAAAACTTTCTGAAGAGAAAATCATTTGCTACATCGGTTTTGACCCGACGGCAGATAGCTTGCACGCGGGGAGTTTGGTGCAAATTATGGCATTGGCTTTGGCGCAACGTTACGGACATAAACCGATTGCCCTTTTAGGCAGCGGCACGACGATGATCGGCGATCCGAGCGGCAGAACCGAGTTGCGTCAAATGCTCACCCGTGAAAAGATTGTGGCGAATGGCGAAAAAATCAAGCGGCAACTCAGCCGCTTTCTTGATTTCGATGCTGGGCGCGCGATCATGGTTGACAATGCCGATTGGTTGCTGGGTTTGAATTATATCGATTTTCTGCGCGATATTGGACGGCATTTTAGCGTCAACCGTATGTTAGCCGCGGAGGCTTATAAAGCGCGTCTGGAAACCGGCCTTTCTTTCATCGAATTTAATTATCAAATTTTGCAGGCGTATGATTTTCTGATGTTGTATCGCCGTTACGGCTGCACGCTGCAAATGGGTGGCAACGATCAATGGGGCAATATTTTGGCTGGCGTGGATTTGGTTCGTCGATTGGAGAGCGCCGAAGTCGAGGCGCTGACGACGCCGTTGATTACGACGGCTGACGGCAAGAAAATGGGCAAGACTGCGGCGGGCGCGGTTTGGTTGGAGGCGGAAAAATTTTCACCGTATGATTTCTACCAATACTGGGTGAACGTTGATGATCGCGATGTCGGACGGTTTCTAAAATATTTTACGTTTCTACCACGCGAAGAAATCAAAACACATGAAGCCCTGCAGGGAGCGGATTTGCGCCAGGCCAAAGCCACACTCGCTTTTGAAGTAACAAAAAATGTGCACGGCGAAGAGGCGGCCCGACAGGCGCGTGAGGCGGCGCAAGCTCTGTTTGGCGCGGGTGGGGCTTCGGATGAGGTGCCGCAAATTCATTTGCCCAAACAAAATTTTCAACAGGGAATGAGTGTGATTGATTTGTTCGTTGCGGCGGGACTCGCGAGTTCAAAAAGCGACGCGCGGCGGCTCATTACCGGCGGCGGGGCGAATGTGAATCAGCGCCGCATTCTCGCCGTCGAAGAGAAAGTCGATTTAAGCGACGTGCAAGACGGGGCTTTGTTGTTGCGCGCCGGCAAGAAAAGATATCAGAAGGTCATTGTCACGGAAAATTAATCTCCATCGGCGGATTCATTATTGGTGATGAGCTGGCCAGCGGTTAATTGGGTTGGGGGCTTGCCGAGATGTCGGCCATATCCTTGTCGAGCGCGCGCAAAGTCTTTATGCGCGTAACTTTGAAATCGTATTCGTTGACATAAATTTCTTTTAATTGGCCTTTAAGGGGTTTCAATCTGAAAGCGGTAAAACCAGTTCTCTCCTTCGTGGCGGAGCCGCCAGCGTAAAATGACGCCGCTCATGGCAGCCTTTGCCGCTAGCGTCGCTCGTTTTTGCGATAGCATGCGGGCTTGTATTCTTTCGCGGCCGTTGACGGCATCGACGATAATGGTGTCAAGCGCACTCGTATAGCCGTCGACAACGGCCTTACACAGCGTATCGCCCCGCATGACATAAACTTCATAAACCGTTTTCGCCGCCTTGACTCGCCGTTCGGTAAACTCGACGCGTCCGGCGCCAATTTTGGCCAGTGCGATCTGCTGGACCCGTTCATCGCCGATCAGCCGGCGATTTTCCTTTTGGGCCCACCCGCTCTCCACGTCGCATACAGCCCAAAGGCACAAAAGCAACAGCGTCCGTTTCATGTATTCTCCTCCGTAAGATGGTTGCGCGGAAGGCGTCTATTCATAAAGTCACGTGACCGGTCATACATCGTGTAAACTATACAGGAGAAATGAACGATTTGCGGAAAAGTTATGACAAAAGGCGAAACAGTGTTGCAAAAAATTAATTGCAGCGGTTTCGCAGTTTGAACAAATCCTGCGGCGTGTTTAAATTAAACAACGCGTGCGGAGCAGACGGTGAAATAATATGAACGTTTAATTTTTCCAAAACCGTTTGCACGCGGCGTTCTTGATTTTGCAGCGCGTTGGCAATGACCGGCAACGCGGTTTTTGACCACAGCGCGCAGAGCGGCTGCAACCCCTCGGGCGGTTGCGGTAAAACAACTTGCGCCTCGCGCGGCGCGGAAAGAATTTCTTTAATGGTGCAAGATTGTAAATACGGAAAATCGCAAGCGAGGAAAAAATTCCATTCCTGCGGTGAATGCTGCAAGCCGGCGTGAATTCCTGCCAGGGGACCGCAGCCGGGATAATGATCAGCTAGGGTCGGTAACTTTAGATGCGTATATTCATTGGGAGAATTGGTGACGAGAAAAATTGTTGCAGGTGATGGAATCGCGGCGATAACGCGCTCGATAATCGACTGGCCCTCAAAAATAAAAAGGGCTTTATTCCGGCCGAAGCGGCGGCTTTGGCCGCCGGCTAAAATATAAAAATGCACTTCAATGAAAGATCGTTTGTCGTTTGGAAAATTTCACACTGATTCTGGGTAGGGCCGTTGGGGCGTAACTCTTGTCGTAGCTAAATTTTCTTCGTCTTTTCCTAACAATGATTTTCTCTTCATCTCCAACCTTGTTAGTATAAGCATACCCATCTTCATGTGTTGCTTCGCCAACAATTGAAACGACATCATCACCAACCGCAACAACTCGCCCTTTATGGACGGCGACCCATTTACCGGGGTATTTCATGAGAAGATCGGGCCGCATTTTCCAATAAGACTCTTTGTCGGCTTCAAAGCCAGCGTGTGCCATCGGTATTTTGTCGTTGTTCATAAACCTTCCTTCCATGGAAAGGCGGCGCTTGCGATAATTTCCACTTTCAAAAAAAACTAAACTGTAAGACTAAATTATTAACCTTTGCAATCAAACGCAAGCGCAATTACAATCAAGATAATTTCTCCAAAACAGAATCGGTTGATGAAACGGCAGGCAAAACTTCCACCACCGCATTATAATCCGGAATCCCGCACGCCGGATCAACAACCCCGCGGCGAATGAGATGATTGCCTTCCGGCCAGTGTACCTGCAGATTGCCCGGCCGAATCGGCATGATTTTGACGCGACCGTGAAACTCGCCGATATCATTTTTCAACGTGATCGGCGCGCCCTCGAGCAAGCCCAATTCTCGCGCATCTTCCGGACTCATAAACACATCATCGCGGCGGCTGCCGGTGAGGGGATCGTATTCAGATTGCACCATGGAATTAAATTGCTTGCCGCGTCGCGTCGTTACGTTAAATTGCCCACGCGCCAATTTCTTTTCAGTCGGCGTCAAGACCGTGAAGTGAGCCTTCGTATCTGAAGTCTTAAAATGTGGCCCGTCGCAAAGCCGCATGCCGCCCCACTGCACGGCATCGCCTTGCTTTTTGAGGTATTGAATGCCGACATAAAACGGCACGGCCTTCGCAATCTCATCGCGAATCTGTTTGGCATTTTCAAAATGAATTTGTGAACTGCGTTCCGGATAAACCTGCTGCGCTAATTCCATAAAGATTTCCCATTCCGATTTTGCCTCACCGATACGCCTTCCTGGAATTTCCGGAGAAAAATAAATCATCCGTTCCGTCGAGGTTTCCGTGCCGCCGCCTTTTTGCTCGTAACGCGTTCGCGCCGGCAGCAGCACCACGGTGTCGGCAGGATCAACAAACATTTGCGGCGAGAGCACAATATCCTGATGCACTCGCAGCGGCACGCGTTGCAGCGCGGCGCGCACGAAATCCGGTTCCGGCAACGTTTCAAGAAAATTGCCGCCGGCGGAATAGAGCAAATCCAATTTGCCTTCGTGCGCCGCATCGATCATTTCCACCGCGTTCAACCCTTTCGTCGCCGGCACGCGGAAGCCCCACAACTTTTCAAATTTCTGTGCATTCTCTTCCGTTACCGGCACGCCGCCGGGAAATTGATTCGGCACACAGCCGACTTCCGCGCCGCCTTGCACGCCGCTGTGGCCGCGAATCGCCATTAAGCCGCAGCGCGGCCGGCCAATAAAACCGCGACTGAGACAAAGGTTAATAATCGCTTTCACATTCTCGACGCCGTTGGCATGTTGGGTAATGCCCATGCTCCAAACAAAAATGCCGCTTTGCGCTTGCGCCAGCATCTCGGCGAAGCGCAACATCTCCTCGCGCGAAGTTCCGGAGGATTTTTCTAACATTTCCCACGGCTGTTGCGCCAGCGCTTGTTTCAATTCTTCAAAACCGGCGCCGTAATCGCGAATAAACGACGCGTCAATCCAATCGCGCTCGATCAGGGTTTTGACGACGCCATTCAGAAAGGCCAGATCGCCGCCGATGTGAATTTGAAAAAACGCATCCGCGAGTTTGGTGCCGAACATCGCGCTCTCAAAAACCGACGGCACCCAGTAACGTTCCAATCCCGGTTCGCGATAAGGATTGATCACAATGATTTTCGTGCCGCGTTTTTTCGCGTAATACATGTATTTCGTGGTCACCGGCTGGTTGTTCGGTGTGTCGCTGCCGATGAAAACGAGCAAATCCGTGCCGAGCCAATCTTGATAGGAGCAGGTCGAAGCCGAGACGCCGAGCATTTGTTTGAGCGCGACGGTGCTGGGCGCATGGCAAATGCGCGCCGAGTTATCGACATTGTTTGTGTTAAAAAAACGGGCGACTTTTTGCGCGACATAATAAACTTCATTGGTGAGGCCGCGCGAAGTGAGATAAAACGCGAGCCGATTCGGATCCGTCTGGCGAATGCGCTCGGCAATGACGCGATACGCCTCGTCCCAGCTCACGCGCTTGAAACCGTATTCGCCTTTTTTTCTCATCGCCGGATAGGGCAGGCGGCCCAATTTCCGGAGCTCTTGCGCATTTTTTTTAGCCAATGCCGCCGGCTCTTCCAGCAAGCGCATATCGAGCGCCGCGGCCGTATTTAAACGCAGGAGATTGAGCCGCACCATGCACAAATGCACGCCCTTCATCGTGAAATCGCGAACGCCGGTGGTGCCGAGCGCGCAGCCGTCGCACACGCCGCGCGTGAGAATGCGCCAGGCGTACGGCAATTGATCGCGATTTTGCCAGACGATTTTCAGCATCTCCAAATAATGATTCGGCTTCACCTGGCCAAGCCCGTTGGGAATCAGCGAGACCCACGAGGAAGGAGCCCAAAGTTTTAAAGGCATACGTTGTCGTTCTCCGCGGCGGAATCAATTGATAAATTTTTGCCCTGTTCCATGGATTTAAACCGATGAAAAAGACAGTTAGGAAGGTTTTGATAATGGTGGGTAGAGATTTAGCTTTTGACGATTTCGCTTTTCGTAAACTTATTTGTCCAGCTCAACTCTGATTTTTTCGAGAGCATCTTCTTTGGTTTGCCCTTCAACGGCAACATCCGGTAAACCCCAAATGCTGGCAGGGTATTCCTTTTCAGAGGCTGGTTGAACTAACACATTTAAAGTCATAAGATCACCTCAAATAATTTCCGCATAAAATATACGCAAAAGAATAACCGAAAGCAAGATGGGAAAATCGTGGCGCCCGTGCGCGCGAGGCAGACAAGATGTCTGCGCTACACCTTCACTGAGGGGGAAGGCGCGATCAACTCAACTGAAACGTTCCGCAGCCGAAATGCGTGTGTTTGCCGATATGAAGAATGGAAGCGAGTTCAAGATAAGGAAGGATGGAAGGCGGAATCGGCGCGAAGGTTTGTGTGCCCATCCAGGCGCCAGGCCAATCATTGGGCGCGCGGTCAAGATTTTTTGCCAGCAACGCGCATGACGTCGCCTGCGCCAATGCCGCTTGCAACGCGGCCTGCCCTGCCGTATTTAAAATTGTCGCGACGCCTTCGTGAGATTTGTGGCGAGTGACAATCAAACGATTCACCCGCGTCATGAGCGCTTCGAGAATGAGGCGCAGATTATCGCCGGACACCTCTTGCGGCGCCGCGCCCATGAGATCAAACGGCGTCAACCAATGCAAATTCCGGAAGGCGCGCGGCAAATCCGGTTTGAACGTCAGACCTTCGGCCCATTGCACCGGCGTCGGGCGATAGCGCAAATCCAATTTCCCGGCTTTCACCAAAGGCTTCCACGTTTTGCCGTGCGCTACGTAAATCGAGTCAATCTCAAAATGCCCCCACAAACGATTTTGTTTGAGCCACGGCGCCGGCGCTTTATAACCGGCTTCTTCCATTGCCGGCAAAATCAATTCGAGAAACAGGCCGTGATCCGCGCTCTCGCCGAGCAGCTTGAGTTCCCAAAAAATCAGCTCGCCGGATCCAAATGCGCGCCTGGAAGGATGGGCGAATAATACGGTTTCCAACGGCCAAGTCGTGGCCGGAAAAGGCGCCGTGACATTTTGCTCGCGATCGGAAACTTGCGCATAAAATTCCGCCAGCGGCGCGAGAGCCTTTTTCCACGGCGCCGCTTCTTGCGTGGCGAGGCGATTGGAAATAATCGTCCCGAGCACGAGCGAAAGCTCGACCGGCAAATATTCCGGCAGCGTGACGAACGCGCTGTTCACTTTCCACGCGATCAAATAACGGAACAAACTAATCGGAATTGGGGAGGGCTGCATATTCGATCAATTCATATAACAATTTGACGCGCGGCTTGGGCCACTGCCGAATGCGCCAGGCCGTGAGCATGTCTTTGGCTTCCTGATTGAGCTGGCCGAGAAAACGTCCCCAGTAAAACTGCTCTTCTTTCGCATCCTCCAATTCCAGCAATTCGTGAAGCTGGCGCTGCTCCGCCGGATAAAGCTTGGCGCGAAAAACTTCCGCCATTTCCAGCAGGCTCAAAAATTCCGCGGCTTCAAACGTGAGCAAGCCCATCCGCTCGCGCGCGCGGTATTTCAAAAATTGAAACGGCGACGAATAAAACTGCGCGGTCAAACGCGGCGCTTGCGTCTGCGGCGCGGCATGCGCGGCGTGGCAAAGAATTTCTCCCATCGTGAGCGTGCCGCCGAGGCCGACGGTCGGAAAAATTTGCAGCAGGCCTTGCACGTCGTCGCCATGATAAAACAGCAAATCCTGCAGCCACGGTTTTAACTGGCGGCGATACATCATCACCAGAAAACGATTCGCGTCATGCACGTAAGCGCCCATAAGATTTGGGCCGATCGTGCCGTCCGCCGTGCGCACTTGCTGCGGCATTTGATTGACGACGCCCCAAACCACGGCGGCGATGCGCGACGTGCGCGTCAATCGGCGGGCACGATCAATGATCGCAACACAAAATTGACAATAATCATTTTGCTCGGCGCGCGCAAAAATGCGGCAACGCACGCACGGGCCATCCAGCGCAGAAAGCGGCGGGCCGAGGGCAAGCTCTTCCGCCGCAGATTTCGGCGGCTTCGCAAAATAACGCAGCGTCGCGATCAACTCCGAACCGCTCTCGCAGCGGCGCAGCCAATCAAAGGTATTGAGCATTCAGCGCTTTTTTAAGTTCGTCATAATACGCGATGGCGCTTGGATTGATCCATTCGTTGACGTTAATGGGCAAATGCCAATTTTGATTCGCGTAACGATTGGCCCAATCCGTCAAATAACTTTCCGGTTGAATTTGCAAACGCAAGCTGCCAAAGCCGAGATAGCGGCCCGCACCCATTTTATGCGCGAGTCCCGCCTCCAATCCCAAACACCAGATCAGTCGCTGCAGCTCCTGCTGCTCGAGATTCCAGAACCGAATATTGAAGCGGCATTTTGCGCCCGGCAAAATCGCGCGCATGTAACTCGCTTGCGCGGTGTCGGGTTTAAAATCATCCAGCTTCGTGACATTGGGCGCGAGCGGTGCGTGCGCGAAGAGCCGCCATTCATCCGCGATGAGCGAAACCGGCACGCGGGCTTTCGTAAGATTCTTCCACTCGCCGTTGATGAAATGCCACGCGCCGTACGGATACGGCGCTTTGAACCACGCCAACTGCGGCGATTCGAAGAGGCCAAAATTGAACGCGAGCCTTCCCATCAACGCCTGGTTCGGGCCGTTGCCGACAAAACCAAATAAACTATCGACCGGATTGAGCCGGCTGATATCCGCGCTCGGTTTGAGGGAATCGCTCGCAATCGTGTACAGATGGCGAACCATGCCCTTGATGCTCTTGGCTGGCAGCGCATAATTTTTTTGCGGCCCGCGTTTATTCGCTTCCGGCGGCGCCATCGCAAAAAAATCGTGGCCGTAAATCGGGCCGTCCGCCAGCATCGCTTTGAACGAAGGCTCGCCGCTTTCCTGCACGCAGGTCGGCGTGAGAATTTCCGCGGCCACGATCAGCTCGCCGCAATAGCCGCCGAAGGCGCGATGCGAAATAAAACCTTGACTGGTTTTAATGGGCGCCGTCGTTTTCTTCTCGCTCGCCGCGAGCGTATTCACCGGTTGCAACGCGCGCGTTGCGGCCTCGCCATCAAGATTGAGCGTGTGCCAAATGCCGGTTTGCGCAAGGCGCTGTTCGCCGAATAATTTTTTGCCGATGCCGTTCGGATTGCTCGTCATCCACTGGAGCCCCGCAATCGCGGCTTTCACCCAGCCGAAGCCGCAGGTTTTCTCGCCGCCGATTGGAATATCGCCGCGCTGAAAATCTTGCAGCAAATGCGTCAGCAGCGCAAAGGTTTCCAAATCTTTTTCCTGAAAATCCTGCACGTCGAGGCGCAGTTGAAAATTGAGCTGGTCGCCAAAGGCATAAAGAAAATCGGCTTTCGCTTCTTCAATCGGCTGCGCGGTTTTGGGATCCATCCGCACGCCATCCATCGCACACCACACGTTTTGCGGCGTTTTCGGATCGGCCAGATAAGCGTCCGCAAAAAAGACGAGACCGCGTTCGCCCTGCTTGCCGAAGAGACGATCCAGTTTCGCATTCGTCTGCGGCGATTCGCCCCACAACGTTTTCAACACCTGCGAGGCGCGTTTGCGAAACGCGCCTTTGATCGTGCTGCCCGGAATAAAAACTTCCCAGCGCCCGGATTCTTTTGCCGACGGCGACCACACGAGCATGCGCATGAAGATTTTATCATACGGCTTGCCGTGCTGGCGCGAAGCTTCGCGATTGGCCGGCCCGCCGTAGCGAAAATCCGTGTTGTCCGGCTGCGTCAATTCCTGGCGCACGCGCTGCCGATACGTTTGCAGCAGCGCGATTTGATTGCGGTCGTTGCTGATGCTCTTTTGCAAATTGCGCTGGTTCAACATGTGATGGAAATCAACACGATTGTGCGCGTCGAGAAATTCCTTCCATGCCGCGGCGCGCACGCCTTCCGGCGGCGTCGCCGAATTTCGCCACTGCGCTTCTTTGATCTCGCCGTTGAGCAGCATCGTCTTTATACGCAGATGCTCTTCACGGCTGATGATTTCCGCGTCGATCCACGGATCGCTGCGCAGCAGCTTGATTTGGCGATCAACCTGCTGATAAAGCGCCGGAAAGATTTTGCTGCATGCCGGCGTTAAAATCTGCACGAGGCCCGCTTCGTTTTGAATTTGCGCTTCGAGGCGTTCCGCGAGTTGCACGTCGAAACCGAGATTGCCTGCGATTTCAAGCCACGTCTCGTGATCGAATTTTTGCGTGATTTCACGAACTTGCGCCATCACCTCGAGCACGCGATTCGCCATGTTGGATTTTTTGCCGAGCGCCTCATCCAGCGCAGTTTTTGCGACCTCCTGGCTCGCGAACGGTTTGTCAACGAGCGACTGCAAATCCTCAATGATTTTTTGCGAGAGCGGATGTTTGCCTTTGCCGAGTTTGGCCACTGCGGCTTTGGGAAAAACCCAACCTTCAACTTCGCGCGTCGCGCGCTCGCGCAGCCAGATCGCAAGAACTTTCGGCAGATATTCCGCGAGTTTCTTTTTCCACGCCTCGGGGCTGAGAATCGGGCCGCCGATGCCCATTTCCAAACGCTTGCGAATCGGCTCCGGCAACGTGCGCATCGCCTCGACGAGCAAGCGGCCTTCAATCGCCGCAAATGCCGGCACCGCCGGATCAAGCTTCC
>Ga0247727_10005424_pt1 | contig 25917 bp, 25 predicted proteins | sample WisWelCaveWW1625_FD_202498 | JGI IMG/M metagenome (GOLD analysis project Ga0247727, IMG submission 202498) | Biofilm microbial communities from Wishing Well Cave, Virginia, United States - WW16-25 | ecosystem: Environmental > Aquatic > Deep subsurface > Groundwater > Cave microbial mat | place...
CGAGTTCTTCGTGATGCGCGATGGAACTCTCTTGGCCAACGAAATAGCGCCGCGGGTGCACAATTCCGGCCACTGGACCATCGAAGGCGCGCTAACTTCGCAATTCGAACAACACATCCGCGCCATCGCCGGCTGGCCGCTCGGGCCAAGCACACGCCGTTGCGACATCGAATTGCTCAACCTGCTTGGCGAAGACGCCAGCGCCTGGCCCACCCTAGCCGACGACCCCCACGCGCGCCTCCACCTCTATGGCAAACGCGATACCCGGACCGGCCGCAAAATGGGGCATGTGACGCGACTCTTACCGCCGGCTTCCAACCGGCCTTAGTTTTAAGCCACCTTCCACCCCTCCCCGCACATCGCCATATTCGCGTCAGCCGATTCCGCGCGAGAGCCCTATGACCATACAATCCCCCCGCCACGCCCCCATCCTCATTATCGGCTCGGGGCCGGCGGGCTATACCGCCGCCATCTATGCCGCCCGCGCCATGCGAAAGCCGATGCTGATCGCCGGGCTGCAGCCCGGCGGGCAAATGACTATCACCACCGATGTGGAAAACTACCCGGGCTTCGCCGACGTGATCCAGGGGCCGTGGCTGATGGAACAAATGCGCGCGCAGGCGCTGCATGTGGGGACGGAATTGGTCGAAGACGTGATCGTGAAGGCGGAGCTGGGCGCGCGCCCGTTTCGGCTCACCAGCGACAGCGGGCAGATTTACACTGGCGACGCTGTGATCATCGCCACTGGCGCGCAAGCCAAGTGGCTGGGTCTGCCGAGTGAGAAAAAATTCGCCGGCTTCGGGGTTTCAGCCTGCGCCACCTGCGACGGTTTTTTCTTTCGCGGCAAACAAGTAGCTGTGATCGGCGGCGGCAATTCGGCGGTGGAGGAAGCTTTGTACTTGGCGCACCTCGCCAGCAAAGTGACTTTGATCCATCGCCGCGATTCTTTTCGCGCCGAGAAAATTCTGCAAGAACGCCTGTTTGCCAATGCCAAAATTGAAGTGGTTTGGGACCATGTGCTGGAGGAAATCCTAGGCGGCGGCGATCCCCCCGGAATCACCGGCGTGCGGCTGAAAAATTTGAAGACCGGCGCGGTGAGCGAACGCAAACTCGACGGCGTCTTCATCGCCATCGGCCACGCGCCCGCGACGGAATTGTTCAAAGGCCAAGTGGCGATGAAAGAGAGCGGCTACATCATCGTGCGCCCAGGCACGACGGAAACCGATGTTGCGGGTGTCTTCGCCGCCGGCGACGTTGCGGATGATACTTATCGCCAGGCTGCCACCGCTGCGGGGCTCGGCTGCATGGCCGCCCTGGAAGCGGAGAAGTTTTTGGCGGCGTGTGAGCACGCGGGCGCGCGGGGCGCGGCAGCTTAGGGCTGGAGGCTGGTCGCCGTAAACTGCCGCCCAGGTACGGACCCGCTGAAGGCGCCGGGAACGGTCACAATCGTCCTGTTTCGCTTTGGGACGGAGTGCGCCCTCGACGCTGTTTTACGCGGAATGGATGATCAGGGTTGCGCCGCACGAAATCCGCCACCTCGTTGAGCTTCGTCGGCAGCGGTTCCGCATCGGGGCAGCTGCGATAGCATTTGAATCGAAACCCGTCGTTCCACAATGCCTCCACCTTCTTCCATTGGGCGATATCCGATTTCTTCGGAGTGATGAATGACCGACCCATCCACCGAAGCATACCGCCGCAACCTGGACAAATGCGGTAGTCACGGCCCTTCGCAGAAGGGTCTGTCTCAAACTTGAATGACCGCCGACAAGCGAAGCACGCGTGGGCGCAACTCCGCTTGGCGCTTTGCGCGACCCCATCTCGCGCCGACGCTCCATTCGTCGGGCCTTTTCGTTGCGACCAACCATTAGCAATTGTAACCTGGGCGGCTATGGATGCCAATGTTCGCTCGGAGCCCAACAGGGCTCAGACTGCGCCCAATTCGTACCAAGACTGGGCCGCTCGGCCTCCACTACGCTCAGCTTCCGCCCCCTACCCCGCGCGCGGGTACTCGAATGGGGAGTGCGGAATTAGTCCGAACGAACCGCGGGGGTTGGCATAATCTCCGAGCAGCAATTCGTAGTGCAGATGGATGGGGATTTGGTAGCTGGCGGTGTTGCCCATCAGGCCTATTTGTTGGCCCGCCGCGACGTGCGCGCCGAGCACCACATCGTTGGCGAAGTTCGACAGGTGCGCGTAGCGCGTGTAAACGCCGCGGCCGTGATCGATCAGCAGCATGTTGCCGTAATCGTCGCGGTATTTGCGCTCGATGACCACGCCGTCGCCGCCGGCATAGACCGGCCCGCCATCGCCATTGTGCAGATCGAGCCCCTTGTGCATGCGGCCATTTCTGGCGCCGAACGCCGACGACAAACACGCCCCGCGCGTTGGGTTGATGGCGACGGCGACGCCGTTGACCGCCACCAGCTTGGCATAATTGCGCACGTTGAGCGACGCATCGGCGGCCGGCGCATTGGCGACGCTCATGCGCGGACACAGGCGCAGCGCATTTTCAAACACAGCGAGCCCGCTGACATTGGTCGCCGCCGCGCTCACCGGCACGTCGGCTTGTTGCTCGACCGGGCCTTCGTCGCGCTCGATGACAATGGACTCCCCCGCCGCGGCGGCGAGATCGGAGGCTTCGCGCCGCAGCCGCGCGAATTGGTCGGCGCTCAGCATATCGCTCAGCCGCGACATGCTCAGATCGTCGATGCCGAGCCGTGCGGCGATCGCCGGTAGACGATCGGCGAGCGGGGCGACGATTGCGCTGGGCGCTGGGTAAAGCGAACCGCCGAGCCAGCCGATCAAGATGAACAGCCCGGCCCAAAGAAAACCTCGCGCAAAACCGAACATGGCGCCCTCCACTTGCGCCCCGGCGGCGCTCTTGTGGATAAGTTACCGTGATCGTTTCGTTTGCGCAAAAATCTTGGCGCGTGGCCGCCTCGGACTCTTTTTCACAACATCTTGTGGTTCCGGGCTTGCACTGACTACCAAATCAGCGAATCCTCTCGATTGCGATTCAACGGAGGATGCGACATGGAACTCGGCCGTGAACACGTGGAAGCCCTGGATTTGTGGCGCCGCGTCACCGTTTCGACGGTGCGCTCGGATGCGCCGGACCTGACAGCCCGGCAAATGGCGGTGCTGATGACCGTGCGTTTGCAGCCCGCCCCGCACACCGTGCGCGGTTTGGCCAGCGCACTTAATGTCGGCAAGCCGGCGATCACGCGGGCTCTCGACACGCTCACTCGCTTGGGCTTTGTGCAGCGCCGGCGCGACCCCAAGGATGGCCGCAACGTGTTCGTCGAACGCACCGAGCGCGGCGATGCGTTCATGGAACAATTGGGTGCGACCATTCTGCAAGGCGACGCGCCGCAACGGCCAAGGCTGGAACTGGCCTCGTAAACAGGGCTTTCGCCAAACAAGCCGGCGTCTCGCACCCCGCGCGAGACGCCGTTTTGCTGTGTGGCTGAAGCTGCGAGCCAGCTGGCGCCGCCCATCCCCGTGTGTGGACGCCCGGCGGCGCCGAGGCCGATAACTATTATCAGAGTTAGGAACGCGCGATTCCGTTGCTCCCAGAGGCGTTGCGTAATTTCAGAGGTCTCTCGGTAGTGAGCGGTGAGTTCGCGTAAGGTCTCGTCTGACATGCATTCCTCTTCCGGACGGCGCTTGGGAGTGGTCATACACCAAAGCCGCTTCCTAACCTTTCACTTTCGACCGGCATCAAATGGGCCAAACCGGATCGGATGGCCACATTGTTACTGCAGGCGCATTTGGCGGTTTATCGCCAGCTTGGCCGTGGCCGCCTCGCGGATTAGCGGGCCATTTCGTACAGGAAGTCGATGTAGGCCATGGTGGCGCCGGTGAGGCCCATGACGCGCGGGTTGGTGCTGTCGATGACGAAATATTCGTCCGGCGCGTGCGCGCCGCTGCCATGGCCGAGGCCGAATTGCGCCGCGGCCAGACTGAGCGGGGCCGCGGTGAACACCGTGCCCGGCCACGAGCCCGCCGAACGCGGGCTGAGCGTGGCTTCGACGCCCAACCGCCGGCAGACGGCGAGTTCGGCTTGCACGATGCGGCTGGTTTCACTGGTCTCGGTCGGATCGTAGCCGCCGGTGACGTTCACTTCGATATCGGCAAACCCGCGCGCGCGCAGATGCGCGTTGAGCTTGGCTTCGGAATCGGCGCGCGTCATGTTGGGCACCAGCCGCAGATCGAGCTTGGCCGCGGCGCGGCCGGGCAGAATGGTTTTGCCGCCAGGGCCGGTATAGCCGGCGACCAGGCCTTCGATATTCACAGTCGGCTGTGAGGCGAGCCGCTCCAATGCCTGCCGCCAGGGCAGATCGTCGATGAAATGCTGCACGCTGTTGCGGCGCTTCCAATCCGCTTCGCTGGTGTTGCGCGCGTTCTGCGCGATCAGCGCGCGTTCGCGGTCGGTCAGCGGACGCACATGCTCGAACCAGCCTTCGATGATGGGCGTATTGCCATCCGGCGTCACCAAAGTTTGCAACGCCGCGACCAGCCGCCAGACCGGAGAATCCACCATCGCCTTGTTGCTTGAGTGGATGTCGCGCGCCGGCCCGCGGCCCCAATTGGCGCCGCTGGAGACGAGCTCGCACTCAATAATGCCCTTGGCGCCGAGCGTGAGGGTGACGCCGCCGGTTGCGGGATCCTGCGAACTCGAGGGAATGAAGATTCCGCCGGCGCGCGATAGCGCCGCCGTTACATCCGCACGGCGCACGATCTGATGGAAATGGGGGCTGCCGATTTCTTCTTCGCCCTCGGCGACCAGCACGAGATTGACCGGCGGCGGGCGCCCAGCAGCGCGCAGGGCATGCAGAGCGGCCAAGAATGCGCCTTCGGGACCCTTCTGATTGACCGCGCCGCGCCCGACGATGACCTTGCCGAACCCGGCCTTGTCCATGAGCCGCGCCTCCAGCGGCGGCGCCGTATTCCATTCGGCCGGATCGAACTGCTTCACGTCGTACATGAAATAAACGCCGAGCGTTTTCGCCGCCCCGACGTCCCAGGTGGCGAACACGCCAGGCGAGCCCTCGGTCTGCATGATTTCGGCGGTTTGGAAGCCAGCGTCGGTGGCGAGACGCTGCATGAATTGCGCGCCTTCCTGGATGTTGAGCCCTTCGGCGGCGATCGTGGGATGGCGGATCCAATCCTGGATGCGGGCGACGCTTTCGTCCTTCTGGCTTTCCACCGCACGCCGCAGCGCGCGCCGGTTCGGGGTCGCGGCCTGCGCCACGCCGGGCATCAGCGCCAATGGCGCAAGCGCGGCGGCGGCGCCCATCAGCCCGCGTCTGCTGGGTGCGACTGCATCATGTGGCGGATTGTGCTTGGCGCTCATCTTTCCCTCCCGTGTTTGCCCCAGAGGTACCCCAACGAATGCAATGCGCCAAGTTCAGATCACCGAACAGATACCGTAATCGCTCAGCGCAATTCGTAGGTGACGCTCAGGCTCACGCTGGTGGCGATTTCGCCGGGCGACACTGGCGTTTGCGCGCCGTCGGCGGCTATGCGCTGCATCGTCATCACCGGCATCGGCGGCTGGTAGCCTCCGCCTTCGCTGATGGCGATGACGCGATGCACACGCAGGGCGAAGGCTTGCGCGTACAGATCCGCGCGGCGGCGCGCGGCGGCGGCGGCGTCGCGGCGGGCGACGTCGAGCTGCGCGTTGGCGTCGGCGTGCGAGAAGGAGACGCCGTTGACGGTGTTGCCGCCGGCGGCAACCGCGGCGTCGATCACGCGGCCGACATTGGCGAGATTGCGCACGCGCGCGTTCACATTGTTGTTGGCTTGGTAGCCGGTGAGGCGCGGCTGTTCGTTTTCCACATACGCATATTGCGGATTGACCGAGAGGTTAGAGGTTTGGATGTCGCGCTCGGCTACTCCGGCGCGGCGCAGCGCCTGCGTCAGCGCTGTCATGCGCCTTGCGTTCTCGGCCATGGCGGCGGCGGCGGTGGCGCCTTCGGTGACAACCCCGAGCGACACACTCGCCATATCCGGCGCGGATTCGGTGCGGCCTTCGGCGCTAACATTGAGCAGCGTGCCCTCGATGGCGTGCATGGAATGGTGCTCGCCCTGGGCAGGCGCTGTTTGGGCCGTCGCTAGAGCGGGGGCCCCGGAAGCGGCCAGGAAACTCGCCACGGCCGCAGCCTTCATGATGTGCATTTGCGAACTCCTGTTGAGGTCCCTCGCCGCCCCTCTGACCCCGGGCCAGGGCTAAATTACGGCGAACACAGGCCTTTTTCTCTGCCCGCCAGCCAAACCATTGCGCCGCTGAAATGGCAACCCGAAGCGAGCATCCGAATCGGGTAAGAGTGGGGTTCCCCACTCCGCCAAAGGCCCAATGCGTTTTTCCGACGATTTCGTGCGCCAGCTCCGCGAACGGGTGTCCATCACGGATTACGCCGGGCGCCGGCTTGCCTGGGATAAGCGCAAATCGCGTCCTGGAGCTGGGGATTTCTGGGCCTGCTGCCCGTTCCATCAGGAAAAAAGCCCCTCCTTCCACGTGCTCGACGCCAAGGGTCTGTTCAAATGCTTCGGCTGCGGGGAGAAGGGCGATGTGTTTACGCTGGCGATGAAGCTCGAAGGGCTCACCTTTCCCGAAGCAGTGTCGCAGATGGCCGAGCGCGCCGGCATGGCGCTGCCGAAGGACGAAATCGAGGATCGCGGCGAGAGCGATCGGCGCAAGCGTTTGCTCGCCGTCGTCGCGCGCACGGCAAGGCTTTACGCCGAAGCGCTGCGCGCGCCTGGCGGCGCCAATGCGCGGCGCTACCTCGAAGCGCGTGGAATCGGCATCGAGCAATGCGAGCGCTTCGGCATTGGGTTTGCGCCTGGCGGCTGGACCTGGGCGCTCGACAAGCTGCGCGCGGAAGGCTTCGCGCTCGAAGAAATTGTAGCGGCAGGGGTTGCGCGCGAAGGTGAAGCCGAGCAACGCGCCATCGACACCTTCCGTGACCGCATTAGCTTTGAAATCGGCGACGCAAGCGGCAAAATCATCGCCTTCGGCGCTCGCGCGCTCGACCCCAATGCGCGTGCGAAATACATCAATTCGCCTGAATCGGCGCTGTTTTCCAAAGGCCGCGTGCTCTACCGCCTAAAGCAAGCGCGCGAGCTTTTGGCCAAGACCAAAGCCGCCGGCCTGGTGGTCGCCGAGGGCTATCTCGACGTGATCGCGTTCGAGCGCGCCGGCATCGCGGCGTCAGCGCCGATGGGCACCGCGCTGACCGAAGAACAATTGCAATTGGTCTGGCGCGCGGGCGGAGAGCCGGTGCTTTGTTTTGACGGCGACAGCGCCGGCAAGCGCGCCGCCGAGCGCGCGCTCGATTTGGCGCTGCCGCATCTGGGGCCAGGGCGCACGGTGAAAATCGCGCACGCGCCCGAGGGCGAGGATCCCGACGACATTTTCCGCCGCGCCGGCGCCGATGCGCTCGCCGGTCTGATCGCGGCGGCCGCGCCCGCTTGCGATGCGCTGTTCGAGCGTGAAAAGGCGCGGCGGGAACTTGGCACGCCAGAAGCGCGCGCGGCGCTCAAGGCCGGCCTCAGGGAAGCGGCCAATCGCATCTCCGACCCCGACACAAGGCGGCTCTATTTCAGCGACCTCTTGTCCCGCGCGGACGCGCTGTTGCGCGGCCAACGCCCGCCTTTCCAGCCCAGCAAGGGCTATCAGCGCGGCGCGCCGCCGCTGGCGATGGCGACACCGGAACTGAAGGCCAAAAGCGCCGCCGCTCATCCTCGTCCCGCGGCTGAGAATTTATTGCGCGCGGCGGTCGACTCCCCCACCGTTTTGGCCCGCTTTTCCGACTGGATCGATCGCCTCGCCATCGCCGACCCCGACCTCGCGGCAATCCGCGCCGCCCTGTTGGTGCTATCCAATAGCGGAGACAGCGCCGAAACCATTGACCGGGAGGCTCTGAGTCGCCATCTCACCCAATCGGGTCAGGAACGCGCCGCGGCGCGCGTTTTGTGTTGGAAGCACGAAGCCAAGCCCCCGGGGCGAAACGGCCGACAGACAAAGTGGTCTGAAGCAAACCCCGGAGAATGGTTGGCCTCGGTGACACGTCAAGTGGTGCTGCCGGCAATCAGGGAGGAATTGGCGGAACTGAGCATGGCCGCGGCGCAAGACGACAGCGGCGCCTTCGCCCGCTTTCAGGCCTTGAGCCGGGAAGTCCAGTTGATCGAGGCGCGGGTCCGCGAAGCCAGGCTGGAAGAAGATAGCGCCGAAGACGAAGCCGACGGCCGCCTCGCCGAACGGCTTGAAACCTAGATCGATGCTGGAACCGAGATGCCGATGAGCAAGAGTGAAGAAACCCCGACGGAAGAAAAGGAAGCCCCCGACGGGCCGATCCTCGATCTCTCCGACGCCGCCGTGAAGAAGATGATCAAGGCCGCCAAGACCCGCGGCTTCGTCACCCACGAGGAATTGAACAAGGTTTTGCCGAGCGAGGAATTCTCTTCCGAGCAAATTGAAGACGTGATGTCGCAACTCAGTGAAATGGGCATCAATGTAGTCGACAACGAAGAGGAAGGCGAGGCCGCCGAGGACGAAACCGCGCGCGCCGTGGTCGCCCGCGAAGAACCGGCCAAGCCCGTCGTCACCAACACGCGCGAGGACGCCGACCGCACCGACGATCCGGTGCGCATGTATCTGCGCGAAATGGGTACGGTTGAATTGCTCTCGCGCGAGGGCGAAATCGCTATCGCCAAGCGCATCGAGGCCGGCCGCGACGCGATGATCCGCGGCTTGTGCGAAAGTCCGCTCACCTTTGAAGCCATCATGGTGTGGCGCGACGAATTGCGCGAACAGAAAATTCTCCTGCGCGACATTATCGACCTAGAGGCCACCTACGGCGCGGAAATGGGGATCGTGCCGCAATCGGCGCCCGGGGTGAACGCCGACGGACTGGTGGTGCCGCGCACCCCGGAGCAAATCGTCGAAGACGAAGAAGCCGCCAAGCTCAAGGCCGAAGCGGAAGCCGAAAGCGACAGCGACAGCGAGTTCGACGACGAACAAGCCATCTCGATGTCGGCGATGGAGGCCGAACTCAAGCAAGGCGTGATGGCGACGCTCGACGCTATCGCCGAAGCCTTCGGCCAATTCCGCAAGCTGCAGGAAAAGCGCATCGATTGGCGCCTGCGCGGCAAGGCGCTGCCGGCGGCGCAAACTGAAACCTATGAAACCGCGCAAAATACCATCATCGAAGAGCTGAAGAAGCTCAAGCTCAACAATGCCCGCATCGAGAGCCTGGTCGAGCAGCTTTACGCCATCAACAGGAAGCTCATTCAGCTTGAAGGCAAGCTGATGCGGCTGGCCGATTCAAACGGCGTGTCGCGCTTGCATTTCCTCGAAGCCTATCAAGGCAGCGAGCTCGATCCGAAATGGACCGAGAAGATCGCGATCAAGTCGAAGCAATGGGCCAAATTCGTCGCCGCCGAAACTGGTGAAATCGGCGACATCCGCGGCGAAATCGGCAGCCTGGCGCAAGAGACCGGCGTGCCGATTGACGAATACCGCCGCATCGTCCACGCCGTGCAAAAAGGCGAGCGCGAAGCGCGGCAAGCCAAGAAGGAAATGGTCGAGGCGAATTTGCGCCTGGTCATCTCCATCGCCAAGAAATACACCAATCGCGGCCTTCAGTTCCTGGATTTGATCCAGGAAGGCAATATCGGCTTGATGAAAGCGGTCGATAAATTCGAGTATCGCCGCGGCTACAAATTCTCGACTTATGCAACCTGGTGGATTCGCCAAGCGATCACGCGGAGCATCGCCGACCAGGCGCGCACCATCCGCATTCCCGTGCACATGATCGAGACCATCAACAAATTGGTGCGCACTTCGCGCCAGATGCTGCACGAGATCGGCCGCGAGCCGACGCCGGAAGAACTCGCCGAAAAACTTGGGCTGCCGCTGGAAAAAGTGCGCAAAGTGATGAAAATCGCCAAGGAACCGATATCCTTGGAAACGCCCATTGGCGATGAAGAGGATTCCCACCTCGGCGATTTCATCGAAGACAAAACCGCGATTTTGCCCGTTGACGCGGCGATCCAATCGAACTTGCGCGAAACCACCACCCGTGTTTTGGCGAGTTTGACTCCCCGCGAAGAACGCGTCCTACGCATGCGCTTCGGCATCGGCATGAACACCGACCACACACTAGAAGAAGTCGGCCAGCAATTTTCCGTAACGCGCGAGCGCATCCGCCAGATCGAAGCAAAGGCGCTAAGGAAGCTGAAGCATCCGAGCCGGTCGAGGAAACTGCGGAGCTTTTTAGATAATTAGGTGCACTCAAGATCGCACTTGGCGTTCGGGGATGAAAGTTGCGGTGAAGACGCCGTGACTTATGCGCTGGTGGTCATTCAGCGCCACAACTTGCCAGCAATTGAAGATGGCATTCGCCGCGTCAAACTGGACTTCGGCAGCGAGGCCGACTCGGCCCTCTCGACCGCCTCGAGGCCTTTCTTCGCGCCGAAAGCCGCGGTCGTGCTGAGCGCGCCATCACCCGCCTCAAAAGGGCATTCGGCTGTTGGCTGATTTTCCCGAACTTGGTGTCAGTGTCGGGGAAGGTTTGCGGCAGCTTATCCTGCGCTATGGTAAGAGCGCTTACGTGGTTCGCTACATCGTGCTGGAAAACACAATCATCATCACCCGCATCTGGCACGGGCGCGAGAACCGCCCTCGCTAAACCCGCGCCCCTACCACCCGTAATTAAAACTCACGCTCACCCGCGCGCGCTTGGCTTCGTTCATTGGCACTTCGTGGCGGATGAAGCTTTCCCACATCACCAATTCGCCGGCGCGGGGTTCGACGTAGACGAAGCTTTGCGCGTCTTCGGGGGCGTCGTCCTGGCGCGGGGGCGCGGCCATCATCAGCCCCAGGCGCGGGTCCTCAAGTTTTAACGCCGATGAGCCGGGCGGGGTGTAGACATAATACGTACCGCTCAGCACCGAATGTGGGTGCACATGGCCGGTGTGCACGCCGCCGGGCTCCAGCACGTTGATCCAAACCGAATCCAGCGTCAGCTTGCCGCCGCTAAGATCGAAATGCAGCGTGCGCGCAAACGCCGCCGCGTGGCGGTCAAGCAGCTTCTTCAACGCCGCGAAAGTCGGATCGCGCGTGGGCAGATCGTCGAGCGAGGCGTACGAGGTGTAGCCCTTGTAGCCGTTCTCGCGGCTCCAGCGTTTGCCGGCGGTGTCGTCTTTGGCGATTGAGCGGCAAGCGGCGGCGAGGTCGCGGTTGAGCGCGACCCCACCCTCGAGGCGGGCGCGGTAGAGCTTGGTCACGAAAAGCGTGGAAATGTCGGCCATGGGGGCAGCATAGACCGCACCGGGTCGACCCGATATCCGGTTTCCGCGCCAAAATTACCGCCAAGCGCGGTTCAGGCGCGCCCTATGGCCGCGGCAAAGCAACCGCGCCGCGCGTAATGGGCATGGATGGTGCTGACGGCCGTATGGGCGAAGAAGGTTTTGATCAACTCGGCGGCATCGGCGCCGTCGCAAAGCTCGGCTTCGATCATCCTGTGGCTGGTGTCAAATCCGCGCAACGACAGCGGCCGGCGCGCCATGGCGGGGGGAACAACGCCGACGGACTCAAACCGCTCCCGTGTATTACGCACGAAAATCGGACCCTGCTGGCGGTACGGCGTGTCGGCGGGCTGGTGCTGGTAGCTGAGCAGCAAAACGTGCTCACCGATCTCGGCGTCGTCCAGGCTGATACGGCACGGCGCGCCAGGCTTGGCTTCGACGCGCACGCGTTCGACGCCGCGCGCGGCCAGTGCAGCATCGCTCAAACCGAACAGCGCCAGGTACGGATCGGGGTCGAGGCCGGCAATTCGAAAGCTCATGGACAAACTCCTCGCCAGCATTTCTGCCCTCTCCAAAGCCTCAGCGCTGGCCGCATTCGGACCTTGTGTTAAAACTGCGCCCATGCGCCTCAACCAAGTCACGGCCCCCGCCTCCGATCTCAACGCTTCCATTGCATTCTATCAAACATTGGGCCTCAAGCTGATCGTGAAAAGCTCGCACTATGCACGCTTCGAACCGCCCGAGGGCGAGGCGACGTTTTCGCTGCACCTGTGCGCGGGAGAAATTCCGCGCGACAATGCCCCTCAACTCTATTTCGAGTGCGCCGATGTCGTTGCCGAAGCGCGGCGGTTGAAGCAAGCCGGCATCGCGTTCGAGCGCGAACCTGTGATGCAATCCTGGCTCTGGACCGAAGCCTGGCTGCGCGATCCGGCGGGCAACGCGATCTGCCTTTACCACGCCGGCGAGAACCGCACCCATCCGCCGTGGCGGCTGCCGGAGTAATCGAACGCCTGCCCGCCCAGTCAGGGCGCGATCAGCACAAGGGGCGGCCGCGGCTGGGACTCGGCGGATTGATTACGCAACAGCAGCTGCGAAAGCAACGCCAACACAAGCGAAGAGCGATCTCCCAGATCGTGGGTGTCGGCGCACGCGCCTTCCCTTGGGCCGCGTTCACATTCGCGCGACACCGCCGGCCCCGCGTAGTAGCGCGCGCCACCATAGACAACGCTGGCCGCGTACGGGCGATCCTCGGCGCCTCGAACCACGCGGAATAATGGTACGCCTGCGCCACCGCCGGCTAACCCGGCGGCGCCGACCAAGATCGGCGCTTCAAGCGTAGAATTGGCGGCTGCATCGCCGGGCGATCGCAGCAGCTCTCCAATATAGAACACAATGTCGTCGAAGGTGCGCAGCACAAAAGTGTATTGGGTTTCGCCGACGATAACGCGCGCGGCAGCGTCGCAAAGCTGATCGGCCGCGTGCGGGCGTGGCGCGGTTGCCGGGGGCAGCTCATAAGCAGCGACCAGTCCACAGACACCAGACAAGTCAGTTTGTCGATTTGGCGTAAGCGCGCGCACCCGCACCGCCAGCGTGCGCACTTGGCGAACAAACTCGCAGCCACCTGTATTTACGCCCTCAATGCAATTACGTTCGAAAGAGCCGGCATCGTTGCCAAGCTCAATTATGCTGGGTTGCGCGCCTGCCCGTCGTTCGACCACAACGACGCGCTCCACCATCAGCAGCATCAGGATTTCGCCCGGCCAGCCGGCGTTCCAATAATCCGCGAACACATTTTTTCCGACCGGCTGAAACATGATGTTCTGTACATCGGCTGCGGCAAATGCCCCGACGGTATAAGTGGGATATGGAGTTTGCGTGCGCTCGAACGAGAGTTCGCCTTTCCCCCAAGGCGAGCCGATATCGCCCAGCTCTATTCCGCCGATGTTGAGACCTTGTGTATCGACTATGCTTGATGTGCGTTGTAACTCTGAAACAACTACATATTGCGTCGGCAGCCGGTCTCGCGCGCGTAAGATGTTGAGCAGGATTTGTCCACCCATCGCTTCCCCGTAAGCCTGGTTGAGCGAGAGTATGTCGTCAGCCAGCGCCTGCCGCGCGCGGGTTTGGCGTTGCTCTAGGCGAAGCCCAGTGGCGCAACCTGCCAGCGCAATCGCCGCGATCATGCCAATTGCGGCGCGAACGAGATGATGACGCATGTCCCCCGCCTCTAAATTTCGACACGATTGCGCACCGTTTTTTCCGCGAACGGGAAGCTTTTCGCCTCTCTGAAGAACACGGCCGCGAGCTTTCCCCTGACCGGCATGGGTTGCACCTTGACGCCGGCTCGGCTTCAACACCGCCATGCAACACCTGATCGAAGGCTATCGCATCTACCGCGAGAAGCGTTGGCCGAAATTGCGCGACCTGCATCAGCGGCTGGCCGAGGCCGGGCAGACCCCGCGCACTTTGGTGATCGCCTGCTCCGACAGCCGGGTCGATCCGGCCACCATCTTTAACGCCGGGCCTGGCGAGCTGTTCGTGATCCGCAATGTCGCCAATCTCGCCCCCCCTTTCGAGCAAGGCGCTGGCTTTCACGGTGTCAGCGCGGCCATCGAGTTCGCGGTGCTTCACCTCAAGGTGGAGGCCATATTGGTGCTGGGGCACGCCCAATGCGGGGGGGTCGCGGCGGCGCTAGAGGATCGCCGGCGCGACCCGGCCTCGTTCCTCGATTCCTGGATCGGCCTGCTCGACCCGGCCAAAGGGCGCATCGCCGGCTGTTCCGGCCATCCCGCCACCGCGCTCGAATACGAATCCATCCGGGTGACGTTGGAGAATTTGGCGACCTTTCCGTTCGTCGCCGAAGCCATGGCCGCGCGCGACCTCAAACTCGCCGGCGCCCGCTATGGCGTCGCCGATGGCGGCCTGGAATTGTTCGATCCCGCCAACGGCTCGTTCAACACCGTGGTTTGACGCGAATTCACGCCAATTACAGTCTAACCCCTGTGCCAAGTTGAAACGATTGTGCTATTGGCCCCAAAGTCGCATGGGCCTTTGGCGGGGGACGCAGGTGACGTCATGGCGGACGTACTCATAGTTTGTGTGCGCGAGGATGAGCCGCAGGCGAAAGCCTTGGCCGACATGTTCGAAGCGGCGGGGTTCACCATAGGCGGCGCGCCCTCCAACGACGCTGTCTTGCGTTCGAGTGGGGCCGGCGTCGTGGTTTGGTCACAAGCCTCGATCCGCTCGCGTCCGTTTCTCGACGCCGCCCAGCGGGTCATCAATGCCGGCAAGGCGGTGGTCGCGAGCCTGATCGAGCCGCCCCCGGCCTCCAGTATCGGCTCTTCGCCGGCGTTCGACCTCTCGGTTTGGGAGGGCGATCCCAACGACCCCGCGCTCGATCCTTTGTTCTTCGCGGTCGATCGCATGGTCAATTCCGCGCGCGCGGCGGTGGGCGGAGCGCCCACGCAACCCGCCCCGGCGCCGTTTGAGCCCCAGCCCCGTCCGGCATCGGCGCCGCCGCGCGCCACGCCCGCGCGCCGCGGCAGCGGACCGAGCAGTGATTATATCGGCGCCGAGGCCGAACATTGGCGCACCATTCGCGAAAGCCGCGACGCTACCGATTTCATGGATTATTTGGCCCGCTACGGCCCCGACGGCGCCTTCGCCGACGTCGCCGAACTACGCCTGAAGCAGCTGACCGACGGCCCGCGCGCCCCGGTGCGCGGCGCGGCGGCGGCGCACGCCTCGCGCCCGATGACGCCGCGGTCGATGCCGCGCCCAGAAGCCCTGCCCCCACGCCGCCCCGAGAGCCCCAGGCGCATGGAAGCCGCATCGCCGCCGCGCCGCCCCACCACGGAGCGCGGGCTCGACCGTTCGGAGCTGCACGAGGCCCCGCGCGGCGAAGGCGGGCCCTTGCGCGCCTTCGTGCTGATCGCGTTGCTTGGCGGCGCCGCTGTCGCGGGATTGTATTTCGGCGGGGGGATTCCCGGCATCGCGGCCAGAGCGCCAGCCGACGAAACGTTGGAGGCGACTGCGCCGCCGTCGCTGGACGAGGCAGACCGCGCCGGCCCGCTCGACACGCCCGACAGTCTGTCGCTCTCGGACGCCGCCGCCGAGCGCCCGCTGCAAACCGCCGCCCGCGCGCCGCAATCGCCCCGTCCCGCCGAGCCGGAAGCGCCGCCGCCGGCGCCGGTGACTTCGTGGAGCCCGGGCGGGCCGCTGTCGCTAACGCCAACCGACCGAAATGCGGCGGCGGCAAGCACAATCATTCCGCTCAGCCCGCCGGCCTCCGACGCGGCCGTGCTGGCGGAAAACAATGTGGCGGCCCTGGTGACCCGCGCGTCGGTGGCGACAGTGAGTTGGGCGCAGCGGCCTTCAGCCCGGCGGATTTCCGATCTTTATCCGTCGCGCGCATCGCGTGCGGGACTTGGCGGCCGCGTGCAACTTGATTGCACCGTACAGCAGAACCTGGCGCTCGCCTGCGGCGTGGCGACGGAAACGCCGGCGGGCATGGGTTTCGGCGGCGCCGCGCTCAGCGCTTCGACCGCCTACCGGGCACAAGCTGCCCTGTCGGACGGCAGCAGCGCCATCGGCGCGCGCGCGCGCGTCGCGTTTAACTTCCAGGCGCCGCCGGAATAACGCCTCCTTAGCGCGTGATGCGCAACGAGCCGATGCCGGTGCCGATGGCGTCGAAGGCTTGCAACAATTCGGCTTGGCTGTCGGCGTGGTAGTAGTGCGCGCCATCCTGAGTGGCGCAATCATCCAGCAATTGATCGGCGACGCCGCCGGCGGTGATACGAAAGCCGATCGCGTAAATCTCGATGCCCTCAGCCTTGATCGCCTCGCACAACAGCGCCTCGCGCGCATTCATATAGGTCACCATGCTGGCCGAGTTGGTGATGCCGTTGCGCCGCCACGCCGCCGGGATGCCGACCGAGGCGATGGCAGGCGGAGCGGTCGCGGTCTGGAGAGTGGTCCAAAGCCTGCGCATGGGGAGGCCGGCATATTCCGATTGGAGCGCGTCGTTGCCGGAATTGAGCGAGGTGTTGTCGCCGTCGGTGAACAGCACGATCACCTTGCGCACCGGATCGTCGGGGTCGTTGTAGGGTCGGCCTTGGGTGAACGGCGCCCCCGGCGAGATGACGCGCCAAGCCCAGGACAGGCCCTCGATCTGGTTGGTGCCGCCGCCGTACCAATGCCGCATGGCTTGGATCGCGGTGATCACCGTGTTGTCGTTGCTGGTCAGCGGCACGATCGGCGTCGGGCAGCCCCTATTAGGCCCTCTCGCGGCGGTAGTGGCGCTGACATCGTTGATGCTGACAGGTACGCCGGCGCGATACTTGTAGATCGCCGTGGTTCGATTGCTCGACGCTATCGCTGTTTCCGCGGTGAAGGCCGCGCCGAGGCCGAACACGTCGGTGCGGTCATAAGTGGTGTCGGTGATCCAATTGTTGGCGCTGACGTCTTCATTGCCTTCATCAGGCGAGAAGAACGGCACGAACATGGTTGCGGGCGTTGCAACCCTCGGCGCGGCGTCGTCGATGTCGTACGGTTCGGGCCGCGCTTCGACGCAGCCCCGCCAAGCCGCCTCCACCGGCAGAGTGTTGTAAACATCGAACAGGTTCACGCTGCTGGGCGCGAACGCGTAGCACCTGGCGGGATCGTCGTAGGCCGTGCCTGGGTGGGCGGCATTGCCCTTGACCCAAGTGACGCTGAAGCCGCCAAAAGTCACCGGGAAGCTGGCTACATCGGTGCAAAGACCGCCGACCGTGTTGCGGCGGCCCATATAGCGATCTTCGAAGAATTCACCGTGATGGGGGTTGACCGCGGTCGTATCCATCCAGTCCATCTGGGTGGCGCCGTTGCCGATGTTCACCTGCGCCACGAACGGCACCAGCCCGACGCTGACAGTATCGCCGTCCAAGCTGAGCAGGAATTCGGCGAGGGTCTCGGCCCCGTCGCGCAACGTGTCCATGTCGGCGCTCATAGAGCCGGTGTTATCGAGCGCCAGCACGACTTCGATTGGCGGGCTGGCGCGCGCCTGCGCTTCAGCGGCGACCGAGATTTCCCAAGGTTGGTTGCGGATAAGAGTGGCCAGGCTGAGCGGCATCGGCATGCGTGCCGAGGCGCGGTGGCCGCCATCCCCGAGTTCAAGCACCGTGAAGGTAGCGCCCTCGGCCATGTCGCCCATTTCGGCATCGAAAAACGCCCGCGCCGCCGCCTCGCGCTCGGCGATCGGCCGATTGGAGCTGCGCTCGGCCACCAGGGCCGCGCCGTCGGCGGCGTTTTGCATGTGTGCCCGCAGCGCCTGGGCGCGGGTGAAATCCACGGTGAGGCCGATCAAACCGACCAGGACGGTGCCCATCAGGCCCCACATCATCGCGACATTGCCGCCGCGATCGCGTGCGAACGCGCTTGCCCGGTCACGCCCAAACCAATGCCCAATACGCATTTTCCCGCCTTAAAACGGAGTGTTAGAGACGCCCACCATTACCCGAGCGGCGTTAACACCTGATTTGGGAGCTTGGTGAACGGGCGGATTTTCCTTGCCCTTCTCCAGTAAATCAGTATCGACACAATATCATATTGATATACGCTGGAGAACATAATGGCTGAACGCAAAGCCTTCGCGCTGCGGCTCGATCCGGCGCTGCACAACGCCATCGTGCGCCTCGCCAGCGCCGATCTGCGCAGCGTCAACGCGGAGATCGAGTATCTGCTGCGCGAAGCCCTGCGCGCGCGCGGGATGAGGGTGGAGGCGGGGGAAAACGACAAGGGAGAAGGCTGATGTCGATCGCTTGCTTGGACCAACACATTGGACTAAGCTTCGTCGATGACCATCCAGATGAACATCGCCGAGGCCAAAGCCAAGTTGAGCGAACTGGTCGCGCGCGCGGAGGCGGGCGAGGAGGTGGTGATCGCGCGCGACGGGACGCCGGCGGTGGTGCTGAAGCCGGCGAACGATGCGCGACCTGCTGCGACGCGCCCGATCGGGTTCCTGTCGCATCTCGGAACGGTCTGGGCCGCGCCGGACGCCTTCGACCCGATGAACGCGGAAGAGGTGGCGGCGCTTTCCAACATCGGTCCCGACGATCCGCTGTCCGACTGGAAGCCGTGAATCTGCTGCTGGATTCGCACGCGGTGCTGGCCATTGCGTTTGAGCCGCCGAAGCTCTCAAGCCGCGCCCGCGACGCCATCCAGGCGCCGGGCAATATTGTGTTTATCAGCGCGATTTCGCCGTACGAGCTTGAGTTGAAGAAGGCGCTTGGCAAGCTGAGTTATCCGGACGTCGCCGACTGGAGCACGCTCGCCGCGCAAGCCGGCTGGCAGGCGCTGCCGATGTCGGTCGCCCACGGCGTCGCGGCCGCGCGCTTGCCGCACCATCACGGCGACCCCTGGGATCGCTTGCTCGTGGCCCAAGCCATGCTCGAATTGCTGACGCTGGTCAGCGCCGATAAACGGATCGCGCGCTATGGCTTGGCCGTGCTGTGGTGATTTGGTCATGAGCAAACGGACGCGACGTTGAAGCTGCTTGCCCTCGCCCCTTGAGGGGAGAGGGCGTCGCGCGCGTCAGCGTGCGACGGGTGAGGGGAGCGCGGCGGCTGCCGAAAAAGCGCGCGTCCCGTTGCGCAAGTCCCGATCCGTCGCAAGCCCCTCATCCGGCCGCTTCGCGGCCACCTTCTCCCCGCATGGGGAGAAGGGGCGAAGTATCTTCTCTCGGCGATTTCCGGAACGCAGGCCGACACTGGGCCGCCTAGTTCGCCGCCGCCTCCCACTTGCCGCCGCCGCAGCGCCCCGTTCGTCGCCGGTCAATCCGTGGCGATTTCCAGGACGCCTAAAGAAGCGCTTAGAAAATCAGCGATGTCCATGCTGCGAGCAAGAACCGCTTCGGCGATGGCAAGGGTGGGCGCGTTTCCCATGCGGATGAGTATAAGCTTGGGCGGCGGGCCAACGCGCTCGACGAGGTTTCGGAAGTCGTCATCCTTGGAAAGCAAGGTCAAACCCTCACTCCGCGCGCAAGCGTGAATGACGGGATCGTCCGCGGTTAAAAGGCCGAAATCGGATACATGCCGGCACCCCGGAAAACTCGGCTCAAGCAGCCGCTTGAGCCGACGCGACAGATTCTCGTCGATAAGAAAGGTCACTCCGCCGCCACGCTGGCGGCCCTGCGTTCTCGGTCCGCGGCGAAAGCAAGCACCGCGCGGATGTCGTCATGCGTCAATTCTGGAAAATCGGAGACAATTTGGTCCGGCGTCATGCCACCCGCCAGATACTCAAGCACATCATAGGCCGTGATCCGCATGCCGCGGATGCAGGGCTTGCCGGAGCGCTTGCCGGCCTCGAAGGTGATGAAATCGCGCCAGTTCACGGCGAGAGCGTGCGCTCTTGCCGGCACGAATTCAAGGGCTGGCGCCGATGCCTATCCGATGCCTACGACCTTGCCCCCGCCGCCCCGTCCCGCTAAGCACCCTCGATCCCACTATCGGATCGATTCTGACGCCGCAAGAAGCGGGCGGAGAGCCATGCCGAAACGAACCGACATCTCCTCGATCCTGATCATCGGCGCCGGGCCGATCATTATTGGGCAGGCGTGCGAGTTCGATTATTCGGGCGTGCAGGCGGTGAAGGCGCTGAAGGCCGAGGGCTACCGGGTGATCCTGGTGAATTCCAACCCGGCCACCATCATGACCGATCCGGAATTGGCCGACGCCACCTATATCGAGCCGATCACACCCGACATGGTGGAAAAGATCATCGCGCTGGAAAAGCCCGATGCGCTGTTGCCGACCATGGGCGGACAGACCGCGCTCAATTGCGCGCTGACTTTGGCGCGCACTGGCGTGCTCGCAAAATATAATGTCGAGATGATCGGCGCCAATATCGAAGTGATCGAGAAAGCCGAGCACCGGCAGAAATTCCGCGACGCCATGGACAAAATCGGGCTTGAGTCTCCCCGCTCGCGCTTGTGCAATTCCATGGATGGAGCGCTGGCGGCGCTGGATTTTGTACAACTCCCCTCGATCATCCGCCCGTCGCTGACTTTGGGCGGACTTGGCGGCGGCGTGGCTTACAATCTCGAGGAATTTAAGGAGATCGTCGAACGCGGGCTTTCCGCTTCGCCGATCAGTGAAATTCTGGTCGAGGAGAGCATCATCGGCTGGAAAGAGTTTGAGATGGAGGTGGTCCGCGACCGCGCGGACAATTGCATCATCATTTGCTCGATCGAGAATATCGATCCGATGGGCGTGCACACCGGCGATTCCATCACCGTAGCCCCGGCGCTGACGCTGAGCGACCGCGAATATCAAATGATGCGCAATGCCTCGATCGCGGTGCTGCGCGAAATCGGCGTCGAGACCGGCGGCTCGAATGTGCAATTCGCGGTGAACCCAAAGGACGGCCGCTTAGTCGTCATCGAGATGAACCCGCGGGTGTCGCGTTCTTCAGCTTTGGCCTCAAAAGCCACCGGCTTTCCCATCGCCAAGGTCGCCGCCAAACTCGCCATCGGCTACACGCTCGACGAAATCGCCAATGACATCACTGGCGGGGCGATGCCGGCGAGCTTCGAGCCGACCATCGATTACGTGGTTACCAAAATTCCGCGCTTCGCCTTCGAGCGTTTTCCCGGCGCGGATTCAACGCTGACCACTTCGATGAAATCGGTCGGCGAAGCCATGGCGATCGGGCGCACGTTCCAGGAATCGCTGCAGAAGGCGTTGCGTTCACTTGATACTGGCCTGATGGGTTTCGATGAGATTTCAATCGAGGGCGCCGCCGATGAGGATTCCGGCCGCGCCGCCGTGCGCGCGCGCTTGGTAGCGCCGAAGGCGGATCGTTTTCTGGTTGTCGCTGAAGCGCTGCGGCGCGGCGTGAGCGTCGAGGAAATTTGCGCGGCCTCCCACTATGATCCCTGGTTCGTGCGCCAAATCGCCGAGATTATCGCCACCGAAGCACGCGTGCGCGCCGATGGCTTGCCAAAGGACGCGGCCGCGTTCCGCGCACTGAAAGCGCAAGGCTTCGCCGATGCGCGCCTGGCCAAACTCACCGGCCGGAGCGAAGGCGATGTCCGTACGCTTCGCCGCAAGCTCGGCGTGCGCCCGCAATTCAAGCGCATCGATTCGTGCGCGGCGGAGTTCCGCGCCACTACGCCGTACATGTATTCGACGTATGAAACGCCGTGCTTTCAGGTGTCACCTCTCCCCCGTCCGGGGGAGAGGTCGACCGCGAAGGGGTCGGGTGAGGGGAAGGAAGAGCGAACTTCGCCTAGCTCGCGCCAGCCCCCTCATCCGTCAGCTTCGCCGACACCTTCTCCCCGGGAAGGGGGAGAAGGGCCGCTTATGATTCCGGCCGAGTGCGAATCCGATCCCACCTCGCGCCAGAAAATCATCATCCTCGGCGGCGGACCCAATCGCATCGGCCAGGGCATCGAGTTCGATTATTGCTGCTGCCACGCGGCTTTTGCCTGCGCCGACCTCGGATTTGAATCGATCATGATCAATTGCAATCCGGAAACCGTATCGACCGATTACGACACCTCGGATCGCCTGTATTTCGAACCACTCACCACCGAAGATGTGCTCGAAATCCTCGAGACCGAGCAACAGAATGGCGAAGTGCTTGGCCTGATCGTGCAATTCGGCGGGCAGACGCCGCTGCGGCTTGCCCAGCCGCTCGCGGACGAAGGCGCGCCGATCCTCGGCACCGGCGTCGATGCCATCGATCTGGCCGAAAGCCGCGACCGCTTCCAAGCGCTGCTCAACAAGATCGGGCTCAAACAACCCGATAACACCACCGCCCCCTCGCTCGACGCGGCGCGCGCGGCGGCGGGCAAGCTCGGCTATCCAGTGATGTTGCGGCCTTCCTATGTGCTCGGCGGCCTCGCCATGCAGATCGCCCACAGCGAGGAGGATTTGGACGAATACGTGGTACGCCTGACGCGTGCGCTGGGCGGACCATCGGAATTCGCCATCACCGAGAAAAAACCGCTGCTGATCGACCGCTATTTGCGCGACGCCATTGAAGTTGATGTCGACGCCATTTGCGATGGCGAGGACGTGTTTGTCGCCGGGGTGATGGAGCATATCGAGGAAGCCGGAGTGCACTCGGGCGATAGCGCGTGCGCGCTGCCGCCCTATTCGCTGTCCAAGCAATTGATCGCCGAGATCGAGGCGCAATCCCGCAAGCTGGCGCTGGCGCTCAACGTGCGCGGGCTGATCAATATCCAGTTCGCGGTCAAGGACGGCGAGATTTTTATTCTCGAAGCCAATCCGCGCGCCTCGCGCACCGCGCCCTTCGTGGCCAAGGCAATCGGGCTGCCGATCGCGGCGGCGGCGGCGAAGGTGATGGCTGGGGTAAAGCTCAGCGAACTCAAGCTCGACCGCCCCTCCAAAGGCCATGTCGCGGTGAAGGAAGCCGTGTTCCCGTTCGCGCGCTTTCCCGGCGTCGATACCGTGCTCGGCCCGGAAATGCGCTCCACCGGCGAAGCCATGGGGATCGACGCCGATTTCGAGGCCGCCTTCGCCAAGAGCCAGATTGCTTGCGGGGCAACGCTGCCCACCGAGGGCTGCGTGTTCATTTCGGTGAAAGGGGCCGACAAGCCCGCGCTGACGCCAGTCGCGCGCGACCTGATCGCCATGGGGTTCCGCATCCTCGCCACCGGCGGCACGGCCGATTACCTCAAAAGCGCGGGACTGGCTGTGGAGCGTGTAAATAAAGTGGCCGAGGGCCGGCCCCATATCGTTGACGCCATGAAGAATGGCGGCGTCCAGCTGGTGTTCAACACCACCGAGGGCGCCCAATCCTACCGCGACAGCGCCTCCATTCGCCGCACCGCGTTAACCCAGGATATCCCCTATTACACCACGGTCTCCGGGGCTCGGGCGTCGGTCCAGGCTATCCGACGGCTCAAAACCGGCGCCCCGCTGGGCGTCAGGGCGCTGCAAAACTACGCCTGATCGGCGCTGAAACTCTGACGCAACAATCTGCTCGTTGAGGGAGGCGCTTCGATGCGCGCATTGTCGTCGCCACTTTTCTGGCGGCCTTGGCCATCACATCATGCGAAACGACAGAGCGCGACGACGCGCCTTGTTCCCGTCGGCGTGGAAACAATACACATCACAGACGCAGTTCGGCGCGACGTGATCGATCCTTCGCATCCGCGCTAATGGATGATCGACATTTATTATTGCGCGCGCCCCACACCGCCGCGCGGCGCCTACGCGCACGATCCCGCACTGCTCGAAGCCATGATCGCCGAGCAGTATTACGGCGTCAGCGAGGAAGCGTTGCGCAGCTGGGCGACGATCCCGGCGGCGGCCGTCGAAGGCGCGCCCAAGGGCGGCCGCATCGCCCTAGGCTTGGCGACGATTTGCTCGTTGCGCTTGGCCAACGCGGCAACCGCTCCTGGTACGTCCGCATCACTGGCGGCAGCCACATGAGCTTTTCCGACGCACCCCGGATGATGCCGGCCACGCTGACCCGTTTCGGTGAGATCATGCCGCCCGAGCGCTTGGACGCCGTCTATGCGGGGATGGTGGATGCGTTCGCCGGCGCCTTTGTAATGGGCGCCGGTGGGGATGAGGCATTCGCCGCGTTCCTGGCCACACCTCCGGAGGCGGAGTTCCAATCGACAGGCGGGCGCCGGTCGCCGGAGCGCGGCTGAAAATCGCTGGCCCCCTATGAAAAAACCCTCGCCCGGCCTATGCTTGACGAGAAACCGGAGCGGGTACAACCTTCCCCTCCCCAGACGGACTTTTACACACACCCCCATGGAAAAAATACCAATGACCGCCGAGGGTTATCAGGCCCTCGACGCAGACCTGAAGCGTCTCAAGACGGTTGAGCGCCCTTCGGTGATCCAGGCGATCTCGGAGGCGCGCGCGCACGGGGACCTCTCCGAGAACGCCGAATACCACGCCGCCAAGGACCGCCAGAGCTTCATCGAGGGCCGCCTCGCCGAACTTGAAGACAAAATCGCGCGCGCCCAGATCATCGATGTCTCCAAGCTCTCGGGCAAACAGGTGAAATTCGGCGCGACCGTGAATTTGATCGAGGAGGAGTCCGGTGAGAAGTCGAAATACAAGATTGTTGGCGAGGACGAGAGCGACGTCAAAGGCGGAAAAATTTCCATCACTTCGCCGATCGCGCGGGCGCTGATCGGCAAGCAAGAGGGCGACGTGGTCGAAGTTATGGCGCCTGGAGGGGCCAAATCGTATGAAATCGTCAAGGTGAAATTCCTCTGACTCCCCCTCCCCCACCGATCGTGGTGCGGGAGGGGGTTGGGGGGTGGGGTGAAACGCCGGCGTTTCAAGTTTCGCGAAGGCCCACCGACGCAGCAACGCGCAGGCGCATGATAATGTTGTTGTCCCGTCACCCTGATTTCCGTCGTCGCGTATTGCCCTACCCCCTGCCCCCTACCCCATGGGATCGCTCCGCGATCCCATCCACTATGAATCCCGATCGCTTCGCGATCGGGAGGGGGAGGGGGTGATGCGCAGCGTCGGCTTCCAGCCCGCCGAGCCCTTGAACGTCTGGATCGTCAGTGACGGGCGCGCCGGCATTGAGAACCAGGCGCTCGGGCTCGCCGAGGCCATCGCGCGGCGCGCGCTGGTGCGGCTCGCCAGCAAGCGCGTGCAATTGCGTTCGCCCTGGAAATGGCTGCCGCCGGGCTTTACGCCCGCACCGCGCCAAGCGCTGTCGGTCGGGTCCGACGCGCTCGAGCCGCCGTGGCCGGATATTTTCATCGGTTGCGGCCGCGCCGTCGTGCCGTTCGCGATGAGCCTGCGCGACTGGTCGAACGGCAGAACTCTCGTGGTGCAGCTGCAAGACCCGCGCGTGAACCCGCGCGAGTTCGATGTCATTGTCCCGCCCATCCATGACGGGCTCGAAGGTCCCAACGTGCTCTCCATCGTCGGGGCCTGCCACCGCGTGACCCGCGAAAAGCTCGACCAAGCCGCGTTGGATTATCCCCACGCGCTCGAAGACCAAGCCTCGCCGCGTTTCGCCGTCTTGATCGGCGGCAAGTCGAAGCGGCAGAACATCTCCGCCAAACGCGCCCGCGCTATCGCCGATGCGCTGAGCGCGGTGCAGCGCGAAACTGGCGGCACGCTCATGGTCACGCTGTCGCGCCGCACCGGCGAAGCCGCACGCATGCAATTGCGCACTTGGCTCGCGCCGAATTGCGTATTGTTTTACGAAGGCGAAGGGGCCAACCCATATTTCGCCATGCTGGGCGCGGCCGACCACATCTTCGTCACCGCCGACAGCGTCAGCATGGCGACCGAAGCCGCCGCCACCGGCAAGCCGATCCACATCCTGGCCGTCGATGGCCCGGCCGGAAAGCTGGGCCGCTTCCACCAGAGCCTGATGCGCCGAGGTTGCGCGCGTCCATTCGGCGGACGCCTGGAAACCTGGACCTATCCCCCGTTGCTGGAGACCGACCGCGTCGCCGCCGCTTTGCTGACCGCTTGGGCCGCGCGGGCGGGGAAACGCTAGCGTTCGCATAGGGCGTGCGTCATTCTTGTTGCTTTTCGCGGGCGCGAAAAACGGAGGGCCGGGACGCGGGTTTGCGCGCCGCAAAAGATGCGCCGTTGTCTCGGCGCTTAT
>Ga0247727_10005425_pt1 | contig 25915 bp, 30 predicted proteins | sample WisWelCaveWW1625_FD_202498 | JGI IMG/M metagenome (GOLD analysis project Ga0247727, IMG submission 202498) | Biofilm microbial communities from Wishing Well Cave, Virginia, United States - WW16-25 | ecosystem: Environmental > Aquatic > Deep subsurface > Groundwater > Cave microbial mat | place...
GGGTCAAAAATAATTACGTCTTTCAGCCGCTCCGGCGGGATGAGACCGAGAATGTTATCAATCAGGTCGCCGTGCGGGTCAATCACGCTAACGCCTTTACCGGCTTTAATATCCGAAATCGCCATGTTGACGATTAAGCTGGTCTTACCGGTGCCGGTTTGCCCAATGATATAGGCGTGGCGACGGCGGTCTTCATCATCAATAAGAATCGGCTTTACTTCGCCACGAAAGGTGCTTTCCCCTATTTTCACGCCGGTTTCGGAAAGCAAAGTCGGTGGCGCGGATTCTTTAGATTTTACCCATTGGATTTTCGGTACATCCGTGGTTGCGGTCGGCAAATGGAAAATGCTGGCCAGCTCTTCGGCGTTGAGAATCATAGACTCGCTGTTATCAAATTGCCGGAAAATAAATTGGGAAATCAGATTTTTCGGATTACGCGGTTTAATGATTTTAAATTCATTGCGGAGTGGAGCGGCAAATTGGTTAAAAGAACCGGTAACGCCGTCCACCAACTCGTCGGCGCGGAGCGGCGTCTGGGCCGCGGAGAGAATCCGGCAGTTGACGGCGAAAAGCGGCTGGCCGATTTTTTGTTCCGCCAGCTTCGCCAGTTCGGTATGTTCCGGACTGATGACGTTTCCTTGTTTTGGCGGTTTTTTTAAATCATAGATATATTTTTTAATGGAGTTTTTAGCGGACAGTGGCGCCGGCTGGATAACGACTTGAAGAGCCAATCCTTCGCCAAGCGGATTAATTTTGGAAAAATTGCTGATAATCGGAAGGAAGGTGTCTATCCCCGCTTCTTTATAGGTGCGGACCGGCAGGTAAAAGGTTTCTTTTTGTTTCAGGTACGCGGCACTGATGGCTCCACTGGAACCGAAAATAGTGTAGTCTTCGCCTTTGTTGACTTGGGCGTTCGGCCAGAAGCCTTGGATTTGCCGGGACACGAATTCCACTGAAGCGGCCGGCACGGCTACGAAAAAATGAATATCTTCGCCGACGTTCTGCACTACCGCTTCCATAGTCGCGGTAATTTTTAAGTTGGCGATGATGCCGAATAATTGGGCGGAGGTGTTGATTTCGGCCAGCGGGTCTTTTTTCTCCTCCCCTTTTATTTGCGGCAGGCGGATAGAAAGCAGTTTTAAATTAAGCGAGGCTTGAAGCTTTCGTTGCGCGGCGATTCTCTGCAGTAAAAAAAATATGCCGCCAATAATGAAGACAATTAGAACTCCGCCAACAATGTACAAAGGATTCATTTAATAATTCCTCGGCGCTTAAATTCGTCGTAAAGCTTATCGGTCAGCGAATCGTGGAAAGCGTCCAGGAACAGCGGCCCTTCTTTGGCGGCTTCTCTGGTTGCCCTGGCAATGCCTTTGTGCCAAGCCATGTCCAAAAGTTGCTCCACAGCCAGTTTAACTTTGTCCGGAGCGGTTTTGAGATAATTGGGAAGCACGCTGGAGGGCGCGCTGGCTTTGCCGTCACCGCCGACGCTGACTTGGTTGGGCTGCGGCGTGTAATGGGTTTGAAGAGCCGCTTTGAGAGTCTCTTTTGTCTGTTCTTTTTCCACGCGGCCGGTCCGGATTTCCGTAGCTAGACGCTCAATGTCTTTTTCCAGCGCCGTATGCTCAAATTTTGGGGCAACTGCTTCTGCCATATATTACCTAGTATAACATACGGAAGGCGCGAGACTTATCGTTTGCCGGAAGACCGCGCAGGCTAATGGAGCTTGGTTCGCGAAGCGATCCATTAGCCGAGCGACAAGAAAACCAGTTCGCAGGAAACTGGTTATTCTGGTTCCGGAAATGATAAGGCGAGCGCTAGCTATCCGTGCCGGATTTCTGTTACATCCCCGTCTTGAAATACGTAGTCCTTGCCTTCCAAACGCACCCATCCTTTGGCTTTGGCTTGGCTCCAGCTTCCGGCTTCAATCAATTTTTGCCAATTGATTACTTCCGCGCGAATAAATTTCTTTTCAAAATCAGTGTGAATCGCGCCGGCGGCCTGCGGAGCTTTGTATCCTTTTTCAATCGTCCACGCTCGGGTTTCATCTGCCCCGGTTGTAAAGAAACTGATGAGGTTTAAAATTTCGTATGCTTTGCGGATTAACGGCGTCAGGTCTACGCTTGGTACCGACAAATCGGCAACTACATAGTCAGCGCCCACTTCTTTGATTTTTTGTTTGAGCGCGTCGGAAACATCACTCGGTTTGCCATTAAGGAAATACACCTGTTTTTTGGCCGTTAAAAGATTTAATTCTAACATTCTAACATTCTGCAGAATGTTAGAATGTTCTTTGCCGGAGATTGAGGCGCCCTTTTCCAGAATCGGTCGGAGTACTTTCAGGCCATCAAGCGCTTTGATGGATTCTTTATCCCCTTTTTTTGCATCCGCCTCAAATCGTTTTCCTGCTTTTTCAATAGATTCTAAATCTTTCAGTGCTAATTCAGTATTGATAATGTCCATGTCGCGAACCGGGTCTACCGAATTTTCCACGTGGATAATTTCCTCGCCGCCGAAACACCGGAGTACCATCACCATCGCCTGCGTTTCTTTGATGTGCGTTAAGAATTGATTGCCCAGTCCCTCGCCTGTGTTGGCTCCTTTTACCAAGCCGGCAATATCATAGAACTCAATCACCGCCGGGATAGTTTTAGCGGAAGCGCTGAACTTCGTTAGTTTATCCACGCGCTCGTCCGGCACGGTAACAATGCCGACATTTGGTTCAATCGTGCAAAACGGATAGTTGGCGATATTCACCTCCTTTTTTGTCAGTTCTTTAAATAAGGTTGATTTGCCGACGTTGGGCATGCCGACAATCCCAATGGATAATTTCATAGTGCAGTTAATTGTAATAAAAAGAGCCCACGCTGTCTATTGCAACAGGTGGGCTCGGATGTGCAGGAAAGTACTACTTCTTGGAGAGGTCTACGTTGAGCTGCGCCGGCGCCTCCTTGCGAGGCTTGGGCGGCGGCAGTTCTCCGGTGTCCACGCGCTTCAGCGCGGCAATCAGGCCATCCACGCCGGTGTAGGCCTTACCGCTGACCTCGTCCAGCACTACTGGCTGACTCGGCAGCTCCTCAATGGAGAGCTGGGCCGCCAGCAGGGCCTCGGATTCCGGTTCGCCGAGCGCTACGCCGATGACCGGGACATGCTTGGCTTTTTGGAAGTGGATTTCGGCATCCAGCACGCCGGGCAGAGCCAGCGCTTTGCCGCCAGCCGCTACCACGACGTTAGCGCCTCGGCAACCATCGGCCACGAACTGACGCAGCTCTCCGGGGTTCCGGTGACAGCTCATGACGTGGACGTCCAGCGAGATGATCTGCCCGAATTCGCTAACCGGCGGTAGAGCCGCAACAGCCTTGCGGACGTGTACGAGATCGCTCTCACTGCCGACTACGACCGCCACCTTCTTTTTGGGCCGGCCGAGTTTCACGCCGAGATGTCCACCAAGATAGTTCTCGATGGTGTGGCCGGTCAGACGCCAGAAAATGTAGCGGTAGGTCTGGGTGGTGGCAGTGATGAGATGCGCCGGTACTTCCATCGCCTGGACCTTGGCGAGGTCCTCGGGTTTCGTGGGGTCTAGCTTGTTGATGCCCATCTCGATTCCCCAGTTCCGAACCAGCTGTTTGTCGTATGGCGGAGGCGCTTTGCGGCCCTCTGCCGGCTTCCGGCCAACCTGCCATTCGGAGCGCGGCCAGTAGCGGCTGGAATCCGGCGTCAGGACTTCGTCACCAAGGCAGACTTGGCCATTGTCATCAATACCGAACTCAAACTTGGTGTCGGCCAGATTGATACCGCGCGTCTCGGCATACAAATGTCCGATCTGATACGCGGCGAGCGCCAGATAGGTTTCTTCCGGATATCTTTTCCGGATCTGGTCGGCGTTGATGTGTTCATCGTGCCCTTCCACCGCCTTGGTGGTTGGCGTGTCGTAGTTTCGCGGCAGACGGTCGCCGTCTTGTAAGCCGGGCGACAAGCGGTGGCCGCAGACGACGCCGGTTTCTTTGTAGGCCTTGAGCCCGGTGCCGGTGATGTGCCCGCGGATAATGAATTCCACCGGGTGCATGTTCAGTTTCCGGACAACCATTGCCCGCGCTTGGATTTCGGGATTGCCCCGCAGGTCAGGCGGCAAGATGCTGTCAATGTCAGCGCCGTAAGCCAGGAAGTGGGTATTGATTCCGAGCTCCTTCAACTTCTGGAACCAGAAGTGGCTCATCGCGCTCAAGATGATGCCTTTCATCGGCACCAAGGCATTGAGCACGAAATCAAAGATGCTGATGCCGTCGGTGGCCACGGAAAGCAGCCGCAGGTCGCGGTCATCCAACTTGTAGGTGTCTCGTACCTTGCCGCGATTGATGCAATCCAATCCAAAGCGCAACAGCGGAACACCGGCGCGCGCGGTCGACAGGTTCGCCATATTCTCCCCTTTCAATATTTCAAAAAAACATTGCCGCTTATACGTTCAGCGACGACTTATGGTAGCACTTTTTTAAAATAAAAGATAGACTAGAACCAGATTTTCTTGATTTCCTCTAAAACATCATCCGGAATTGGGATTTGCGCGCCGGGTTTGGACTTGCCAGGATAGCGCCAGGCGCTAATCATGATTTTCTTGCCGGCACGTTGTTGGAACATCACCCAGATTTCTTCTTTGCGTTTCGGCGTGTCGTTACGCTTCATCACCGCGTAGGTATTCGGCGCCACGCCTTCTTCTTTGCGTTCGGCGGACTTGATGACGGCTTTAATTTTTCCTTCACCCAGTCGATAGAAAACCATTTTGTCTTTGATATGGCGGGTCCAGTGGGTCCGGCTGTCGTCTTTGGGAAATCTAGCTAGCATAAGCTTTATAATAACATTATAGACGCTTCTTAATTCTGCTATAATTAATTCTAATGCAGCGATTACTTAATTATTCCCGGTGGCTGTTTTTGGTTTTAATTATTTTTGTTTCCGGCATTTTAATGTTGCGCGCGGCTAAGGAAGACTCAGCCATTGTGGACGAGCTCGCGCATATTCCGGCTGGCTATGCCAATGTTCGGTATTTGGACTACCGATTGAATCCGGAGCATCCCCCGGTGGTGAAAGCGATTGCCGCACTCCCTCTTTTGTTCCAGCAAGTCACGTTTCCGACTGATAGTCCGGCTTGGACAACTGATGTTAACGGGCAATGGACAATTGGTCGGCAGTTTTTATATGAATCCGGCAATGATGCGGACCGAATGATTTATGCGGCTAGGATTGGGCCGATTATCCTGACCCTCCTTACCGTTCTTTTGTTGTATTTTTGGGCGGCGTCCGTGGTTGGGCGGTGGTGGGCGCTTTTACCGGCATTTTTATTCGCTTTTTCACCGACGGTTTTAGCGCATGGCCATTATGTCACCACGGATATCGGGGCGACCTTAGGAGTTCTCTTGGCAACGGCGACATTTATTTGGTTTTTGGGACAGCCGTCGCGAACGCGGCTGGTAGTAGCCGGATTAGCTTTCGGCGTGGCCCAGCTTTTAAAGTTTTCCATGGCGCTTCTAGTTCCCTATTTTGTTTTGTTGCTGGTTGTTTTTTATCTGGCGGGAGTTTGGCGGGATTGGGCGTCAACGGAATCAGGCGGCCGCTGGCGGCGTTTCAGTATCCGAGCGTGGCATTATGGCCGGTCTTTATTTATTATTTTTATTATTGGCGGCGCGGTTATTTATGTTGTTTACTTTTTGTTTACGCTGGGTTACTCGATGGAGCGACAAGTTTTTGACACCAAAGCGATTTTAGGAGATGGCGCAATCGTCTGGATGGCCGGCAATCCGATTTTCCGGCCGCTGGCCCAGTATCTGCTCGGTTTGCTGATGGTGGTTCAGCGAGCGGTTGACGGCAATACGCTTTATTTCCTCGGCGAAGTTACCAACGTTGGATACAGAAGTTATTTTCCGCTGGTTTTTTTGATGAAAGAGCCGTTGGCTTCTTTGCTTTTAATTCTCGGCGCGCTGGCGCTTGGCGTATGGGGTTTCTTGAAAGGCGTGGCAGTTTGCTTGTTTAAAAAATTTCAGCCATTGGCGGAATACCTCAATACGCATTTTGCCGAGTTTGCCATGATTCTTTTTGTCGGCATTTATTGGGCTTACAGCATCAAAAGTAATTTAAACATCGGGGTTCGACATTTGCTGCCCACCTTTCCGTTTATCTATGTTTTAACGACCAATGCAATTCGGAGTTGGTTTGGCATTGAAGAATTGGGTAAAATTCGTAATTTTGTGATTCAGATTTTAGTTTTGACCAGAAGTTTTTTCGGTATTTCCATCAAGGCGGCGATTTTAAGCGCTCTCCTGCTTTGGTATTTTTTGTCATCCATACTTTCTTACCCTTATTTCCTTTCGTATTTTAATATTGCCGTTGGCGGCACCAATAACGGCTACAGGCGGGTGGTAGATTCTAATTATGACTGGGGGCAGGACTTAAAGCGTCTGCAAGCGTGGGTAACGGCGAATTTACCGGATGACGAACGCATCGCGGTGGATTATTTCGGCGGTGGTAGCCCGTTTTATTATTTAGGCGAACAAGCCGAGCCGTGGTGGTCCTCTAAAGGCACGCCGGTTGAAACCGGTATTCATTGGCTGGCGGTTTCCGTTAATTCGCTTCAAGTAGCAAAAGATGAGTATAGCTGGTTAGAAAATCCATATCAGCCATATGCCCGAGTCGGGACTTCAATTTTTGTATATAAGTTAGACTAAGTATCTATATTGCGAGCGCTAACCGTGGTTTGCAATGTTAGGTAGGTTTCCAGCAACTCTTTTAACCTTCCGCTGGCGGTCATGGTGAGGGTAATCCGAGGCGCGAATGTATCGCCGGCTTGCTGGCCGCTTAAAACAACTGAGAAGACCGTAACTTTTACGTTATCGGCGGTTATCGGTGAAAAAGAGCCGTTTACTCCCCGCTCCAGCGCGCCGGTAGTGGTATTTAAGCGGTAGGTTATGGATTCGGTTCTGATATTAGTGAAATTAAGGTCAACGCCGTTGGTAGTGAAGCTGGTGCCTACGCGGGCTTCGCGGGCGATTTGTTCCGTTATCTGACTGACGTTGTCGTTGACCGCCATCAAATTTACCAAGATGCGCTGATTTTTCAAGGCGGTGATAAAAATAGTCACGCAGACTCCAATAATAATAGTAAAGATGGTCATGGAAACTAATAGTTCTACCACAGTAAATCCTTTTTTAGTATAGAAGCGCCTATTCGCTCTGCTACCAGTTAGGAGTAGGGTAGCTTCGCGAACAGCCGCTTCTATTTTAATTTTTGTATTCATAGATTTTATCGCCAATTATAAAAATGGTCTTCAATGTTGATTGAATAAGTTCCGCCGTGAGAATTCCAATCAACCACTGAGTTCACCTGGAGTTCGTTGCCGCCGCTTAAAGTCTGCGTGGTAACGGTCCGTTTATAGAACGTGGTATTGCCGCCGTTGTACTGGAATAATTTAGTGTTAGGGTCAAAAAAAAGCGTCCGGTCCTGACTGGTTTGAATATTGCTGCCGGCGGTATCGTACTGGACTTCATAAGCGCCGGCAGTAACGTTTTCATTCCAGGCCCGGGATTGGATGATATTGGAATCAACAATATTTTTAATGACCTCAACGCCTTCCGAGGCCAGGTAAGTGGCAACATAGCGGTCAGAAACAACCCGATTGAGACCAAGCGAGCGAGTTAAAAGAGTAAAAACGCCAAGAACGCCAAAAAGAATAACGCTCATGGCGACCAGCGCTTCCACCAGCGACTGCCCCTTTATTTTATTGCGTAGTGATTTGTCCGGCATTGTTTACTTTAACTATAACAGTCGCGGCGCTGTCGATGGTAAGAGCGATGGTGATAACTGCCGTGGTCTGGGCTGGCGTGAGAATGGTTTGCGGGTCCGGCGGAATGAATAAAACTTCGGTCAAGGTTGGGTTCAGAAATTGAATAGCTGAATTTAACGGTATGACTTCCACGTCCTCGGACGCGTCAGTGTACTGCAGGTCATTATTGGAGCAGAGTTCTTTGAAAATAAGATAGCGGGTTGTTTCAAAACGTACGCCGTAGCCGCAAATCTCCGAAGCTGTGGTCGTGTAGGTTTGAATGGCCAGTGATTTGGCGCGCAGGAGCGCGCTGACCAGCTTAGCTTGCTCGCGCAACAGCAAAATTTGCCGTTCGCCGGCCCGGGTATAGAAAATCATCATGGTGGTGAGCATGGCGGAAACGCTTAAGACAATCAGCATCTCAATTAGGGTGAAACCAGTTTTTTTCATATTAAAAATAGGGAAAGATAAACATTAATTATATATGGTCCATAGAGCATCATAGCTAAGCCGCTAAAAGCCAGAAACGGTCCAAATGGAACCATGTCCTGCATTTTTTTGCGTCCGGCAATCAGGAGTCCGGTGGCGTAAACGGCGCCGCTGACAAAAGCCAGAAAAATAACAGCGGCGATATTCGGCCAGCCAACCAGCCAACCCAGCGCGGCGGCCAGCTTGACGTCCCCTATTCCCATCGCTTTGCCGCGGGTGATTAAAACAATTAATCCGAACACGGCCGCTCCGACAACTCCCGCGAATAGGTGGTTGACCCACTGATTTTTAAAGATTAAGAGGACTACTCCCAGTATACCTAAAAATAGGTTGAGTTGGTCAGGGATAACCATTAAACGGATATCAATCGCCGCCAGGAGAATAAAAGTCAGTCCGGCTAGACCGATAATAATTAACTCCGGAACGGTGAATCGGTTGGTTAGTGTTGGTAGAATAGCCAGCAGTAGGCCGGCTAATAATTCCACAATCGGATACTGCCAAGAAATAGCGTGGTTGCAGGAGCGGCACCGGCCGCCTTGGATAATAAAACTGACCAGCGGCAGCAACTCATACCAGCGGAGTGTTTTTTTGCAGTGCGGGCAAAACGACCGATTCGGAAATAAGGCGCCGGCCAGCAGCGCGGCATTTTCTTGATAGCGTAAAGCCACGACATTTAAAAAGCTGCCAATCGCCGCGCCGAACAAAAATAAAATGAGATTAAGGCTGAACACAGTATTCAACTTCACCGGCTCCCTGGGAGCCGCAATTAATGGTTGCTAGAATGGTTCCGTCAATATCGCCATTAACAGCTGGGTTACTGATGCCATCCAGGGTTGCCTTAAGAACGTAGGTCGAGCCATTGGTGGCATATTCATAGGTTTTAGCCGGATAGGAAGGGTCATTGGAAAGTTTATTGATGCCGCTAAGCTGTTCCAAGGTGGTTTTGGCCTGGGCCCAGGTTCCAGGCGGGAAAGAACCGTTTGTTGAATAATAAAATTCCAACGCTCCCTGAATTTGGCGAATGTCGGCTAATCTCCGAGTATCCCGGCCGCGCGACCGGAACGCGCTTACACTGGCCAGTACGATAGAGGCCAGGAGTCCAATAATTGAGACAACAATCAAAACTTCTATTAATGTGAATCCTTTTTTGTTTTTCATATATAGTTATTCTAGCAAAAAAATATCCCTTCTGATAAGAAGGGATATTTTCTAAGCATTTGTTGCTTAAAATTGGACGCAATACTGTTTATTTGCGTCAAGGCAATTTAAACCCGCATCTCCTGAAAAGCCGCTTGGAATTGCATCAATATCGTCATTCAGCGCAGCATTGGTACCGTCTTCTAAAGCAGCGCCAAGAACATAGCTTTGGCCGTTAGTCTGATAGAGGTAGTTGCTACTCGGATTAGGATCATTAGGTAATTTAGCAATGCCAAGACCGGGGGTTGGTCCTTCAGTCGCAGTTTTAACCGCAGTGTAACCACCAGCCGGGTAAGAGCCGTTTTTGCTGTAGTACAGCTCTAACGCGCCTTGAACTTGGCGGACATCAGCCAAGCGCCGGGTATCGCGGCCGCGGGAGCGGAAAGCTCCGAGTCCGACTAAGATAATGGACGCTAAAATACCGATAATGGAAACGACAATCAGAACTTCAATCAATGTAAAACCTTTTTTATTGTTCATATATTTGTATCTTTATCTTTATATTACTTCGACCGTTTTAAAATCCTTGGGCCAGGTTATAAATTGGCAGTAGGACTGAAGCAAACAGCACGCCAATCATCAAACCGATTACTACCATTATAACGGGTTGAATTAATTCTACCAAATTATTGATAACGCCATCTACCTCCCTTGTGTAAAACGTGGCCACGCGTCCGAGCATCTCATCCAGCTTGCCGGTGTGTTCGCCGACGGCCACCATTTGGCTGACTAGTACCGGGAAATAAGCGCTGTTGGCCGCTAAGACCTGGGATAGGAGTTCGCCTCGGCGGATACCCTCGGCCGCTTCGTGGAGTGCCTCCCGGTAGATTAAGCTGTCAATGGTGTGGCCGCTGATTTCAATGGCTTGGGCAACCGGAATACCACCGCGGAGAAGAATATTGGAAGCTTCGGCGAATCGGGCAATATAGATTTGCTTAAAGAGGCTGCCGACGAGCGGAATGCTGATGGTTACTTGGTCAAATACTACCCGGCCTTCCTGACTGCGGAAGTAATCTATGGCAATAAAAATTGCGATACCGAGAATGGTCAGGATGGCCCACCACCATTGCAGGATAAATCCGCCGGAGCCGAGGAGTATTTTGGTAACCAGCGGTAATTTGACTCCGGATTCGGCAAAAACCGGTTCCAAGGCTGGGAAAACAAATACCAAGAGAATCACCATCACTACTCCGAAGAGTCCTAAGATAAACGCCGGATAAATCATGGCATTCCGGACTTTGGAGATTAAATTAGCTTCTTTCTCCAGATATTCGGCCAAGAATTCCATGGCTTCCTCCACTCGTCCGGTAACCTCAGCGGAGCGAATCAGGTTAATATAGAATTCGCTGAAAACATTGTTGTGGCGTTCCAGCGACTGCGAGAGCGCCAATCCGGCGTCTATGTCCGAAGCGATTTCAAAAATAGTTTCTTTTAAAATAACATTTCTGGTTTGAGCGTATAAAGTTTTCAGCGAATCGCTCAAGGAAATTTTGGCTTCCAGCAAAGTGGCGAACTGACGCGTAAAAATCATCAGGTCTTTCCGTTTTACCCGGTTGAAAAAATTAATTAACCCTTTGAAAGCCACGGATTCCCGCTCGGCATCCAGACTTAAAATAAAAAGGTCGTGTCCGCCGAGAATGCTGGAAGCGGCGTCGCGATTAACGGCTTCCACGTAGCCGACTTGCATTTCCCCCTCTTTAGTTCTGGCGCTGTATCGGTATTTCATTTTATCGTCTTTCTAATAGAATACGTAACTCGCCCGGATTAAGAGAATATAACTCACCGTTTTCCAGAGAAATTTGCTTGCCTTTGATGAGTTTAGCCAGCGAGCGGTTGAGCGTCATCATTCCCTCTTGCATGCTGGTTTCAATCACCAGGTCAATTTGATAAGCTTTGCGTTCGCGAATCAGGTTACGGATGGCCGAATTGACCAACATAATTTCATAGGCCGGAATGCGGCCGCCGTCAACGCGCGGAATCAGACGCTGGGAAATAATGCCGACCAATGTGGCCGACAACTGGGAGGTTATTTGTCCTTGCTGTTCCGGCGGGAAACTGTCAATGATGCGGTCAATAGTTTGGGCCGCCGAATTGGTGTGGAGGGTGGAAAGAACGAGGTGCCCGGTTTCCGCGGCGGTCATGGCGGTGGAAATAGACTCCGGGTCGCGCATTTCTCCGACCATGATGACGTCCGGGTCTTGCCGCAAAATTGTCCGCAATCCCGAATGAAATGAGGGGGTGTCTATTTTTACTTCGCGTTGGGAAACAATACAACGGTCTTGGACGAACAAATATTCAATCGGGTCTTCAACGGTAATAATATGGTCGGTGCGAGTGTGATTAATTTCGTCAACAATGGCGGCCAGCGAGGTGGACTTTCCTTGTCCGGCCGGGCCGACAACCAATACGAATCCTTGAGTGAGGCGGCTAAAATCGTGGAGAATCGGCGGCAGGTTCAGCTCTTCAATTGTCCGGATTTTGTTGGGGATTAAGCGGAGAGCGGCCGCCATATATCCTCTTTGGAAAAAGACGTTGGCGCGGAAACGAGCTTTATCTTCAAAGCCGTAAGAAAAGTCCAACTGGCGATGGCGGAAGAAATTTTCTTTTTGTTCCGGCGATAATAGGGCCGTCACCAGTCCTTCGGCGTTTTCGGCGTTGACGATGGCTTCTTTGGGAATCGGAACCAAAACGCCGTCAATACGTAGAGTTGGTTTAAACCCGACGGCGATATGCAAATCTGAAGCATTTTGCTGGGCCGTCGTCAGCAAAAGCTGCTTCATTTTATCTTTATAATCCGTCATTATTTTAGTTTATCATACTTCCTCGGTTTCCTTGAGAACGTCTTCCATCATTACCAGCCCATCCAGAGCTTTAAGGATGCCGTCTTGCCGCAGAGTAATCATTCCTTGTCTCTTGGTTTCTTCCATAAGCCTGTTTTCATTTACTCCTGCGCTGACGACATCCGCAAGTTGCGGGGTCATCTTGAAAATTTCATACATGGCCATGCGCCCCGTCACTCCTTTATTTTTGCAGACCGCGCAACCGGGCGCGTGATAAATCGTATACGGCTCTTTATGTTTAAAGGTTGATTTGACATCTGCCGGAAGTTTTTCCAATTCTTGCTTGATGGCATCAGTAATGTCAGCCGACGCTTCGCTCCCCTTTTTGCAGTTTTGGCAAAGCCGTCCAAGCAAGCGTTGCGCGACCATCAGGTTGACCGAAGTAGGCAATAAAAATGGCTGTACGCCCATATCAATCAGGCGCGGCAGAACACCCACGGCATTATTCGTATGGAGTGTTGACAGCACAATATGGCCGGTCAAAGCGGCGTTGACGGCCAAGCCGGCAGTTTCCTTGTCGCGGATTTCGCCAACCATGATGACGTCCGGGTCTTGGCGTAAGATTTGGCGCAAGCCGGAAGCAAAGTCGTATCCGATTTCCGGTTTTACCTGTGATTGGTTGATGCCGTCCATTGAATATTCCACCGGGTCTTCCAAGCTGACCACGTTCACGTCTTCTTTATTAAGAATCTGCATAGTCGCGTAGAGCGTCGTAGTTTTACCGGAACCGGTCGGACCGGTAATCAGCACCATGCCGTAGGGCTTCTGGATGCCTTCGTTGAATACTTTTAAGTTTTTACCGGTGAGGCCGAGGTCGTCCAGTCCTTTTAAGCCGACTGAAGGGTCCAATACGCGGAGCACCACTTTCTCGCCGAACGGAGTCGGAAAACTGGCGACGCGGAAGTCTATATCCCGTTCAAAAATCACCGTCCGGAACCGGCCGTCTTGCGGCACGCGGGTTTCGTCTATTTTCAAGTCAGACAGCACTTTGACGCGGGAAATAATCGGTTGTTGAATTTCCACCGGCAACGAAGAAACTTCTTGAAGGTCGCCGTCAATGCGAAAGCGTACCCGCAGCTTTTTGCGCTCCGGTTCAATGTGAATATCGGAAGCATTAACGTTAACGGCTTCCCGCAAAATTGAAGCCACGATTTTGATAATCGGCGCTTCTTCGGCCACCGTGGTTTTGCCGCCTTCCTCCAGCTTTACGATTTTTTGGAATGACGAGCTTTCACTGCCTGCTTTAATGGTAACCGCGCGAACCGCCATTTGGATTTCATCGGCGAACGGATTGTATTTCCGTAAGACCAAGTCGGCGTCCGACGCCGAGACCAAATAGACGCCCAGATTTACTTTTAGCTGTTTGGCGACATATTTCAGGGCTTCCTGCGCCTGGAGACTATCCGGGTCAACCATGCCGACTACCAGCATATTTTGGTCCCGGGAAATCGGAAACATCTTGTAGGTTTTGGCGGTTTCCGCCGAGACGAGTTTTAAAAGGTCCAGGCTGATTTGGCTGACGTCAATTTTTTTATACGGAATACCGAGTAATTGGGCTTTAATCTTTATCACTTCTTCTTCTTTGACCAAATTGCGTTGGTAAATAAGCGCCTCGGCGCTTTTTTTAAAGACAGCCGTGTCTTTCGTAATTTTTCCGGCGTCAACGGCGCTTAAGAGCTTGGCATCAACTAAAGATTTGAGAAGCTTGGCATCATCCATTAGAAGCTGACAAATGGGTTATCCCGGCCGATTTGACCGATGGACGGCAGTGTTGTGTATTGTTTCAGCGAGCGGAAGACAGCGCTGTTGACCACCGTAGACGGGTCAAATTTAATTTTGGAGATGGCGGCCACCGGCTCCAACTGTTTCGGAATCACCACTTCCAGCGCGGCTGGTTTTACGAAAAACAAGAAATAACCGGCTAGCCCGATAGTACCGAAAATAAACAGTACCAAGAGAATCGCGAACCAATTCGCCCCCTTCTTTTTTTCTTGAATGACGATAGCCATATTATGGTTGTTGGTAGTAAGTATTCAAAACGACCGAGAAGTTATAGGCGTCTTGCCCCGGTTTGGCGGCAGAGTCCAGACGAATTTCGCTTAAGTCCATTACCCGGACATTAGACTCTATCGCTTGCAGGAAATTTTTAAGGCCCTGATAAGGTCCGAAAAGTTTCAGTGTAATTTGAATGGTGCCGAGATTCTTGGCGAACGGCTGTTGAGTTGCGGCCGGCTTGAACGCGAGGGTGTTTAATCCAAAAGCCTGGGTGATTAAACCGCTGCCTTTGGCAATGGCGTTAATTTGCTGGAAAATCGGCGCCACCTCTTCCCCGCTGGGCAGGGCTAAGGAAACCATATCTTGAAGCTGAGTAGTGCCTTTATACTGATTAATTAAATCCTGAACCTGCATGATTACTTTTTTCTGGTCGGCTAACAGCTGATTTTTAGCGGCCAGCTGTCCACGTAAGTCAAGCGCTCTTTTATATTCCGTTCGGATAAAATTAGCGTAAATAACCAAGCCCGCTATCAGAAAGACAATGCTGCCGAGTAAACTGAAAGATCGTTTAGTGGTAGTCTTCATAATTTGAATAAACTTGGCATTAAAACCACCTGGACTTTGAAGGCTACCCTGTTTTCGTTAAGTTGGGAATCGGTTATAATGTAGCGTTCAACTTCTTTGGATTCTTTAAACGCCTGCAGTTGTTGGGCGAGCGTTTCATAGGAATCAGTCTGGCCGTCCAGCGCGATGGTCCGCTCCTGGCTGGTGGCGGTCATGCGGGTAAAGAAAACTTTTTTATTGGTGACTTTTTGCAAGAACGGCAAAAACTTGGAAGCGATAACATGCTTGTCCAAAATATTTTTCAAATTAAGAACTTGAGAATAAAAACGGAGTAATTGCTCCTGATTTTCTTTGGAAATAGTCTGCGCCAGTTTATTGATTTTATCGTCGGTGTCGGCAATTTGTTTTTCCAGATAAGGCTTATAACCGAAAAGCAATCCGGCGTAAATAACTAAAGCTATTGCCAGGAGCGCCAGAGAAAATACGAATAACCGGACTGGCCAACCGGTGGTTGGTTGTTCCGGACTGAATTGTTGGCTGAGATTATTTTGCTGGTATGGAGGCATAAAATTACCAGTTACTGTAGTTCGCGGATGCCTAGACCTAGCGCAACAGCAAAAGCCGGACCGATATCTTTGGTGAGCGGCGATAACTGCGGCGGGTAGACTATATTTTTGAAAGGATTAGCTTTTTGGACAGGCAAGCCGATTTGCTGGCTGAAGTATTTTTCGGCGCCGAGGAGATTGGCTCCTCCGCCGGCCAGCACCACCTGCGTTACCTTCTCGTTATAGCTTTTTTCAAAATTATCCTTTGTCCGCTTCGCTTCATTTATTATAACATCCAAATACGGCACAATGAGTGTGGATAACTCGTATTCTCCGCCGGAGGCCATTAGCCCCTTTTGAATTTTCAGGTCTTCGGCGCGGCGTGGCGTAATGTTCAGGCCGGAGGCGATGGTCTGGGTGAGAGACCCGCCGGCAAAATCAGTCTGGGCGGCGAATTTCAAAAACCCGGCTTTGGCAATGGAAAGACTGGTGGAACGGGCGCCAATATCCACAATCAGGGTCGGTTCGTTGGTATCGCGGGTGAGAACGCGCGCCAGGCTGATGCCTTCTATTTCCAGAGCTAAAAGATTAAGCCCGGCTTCCCGGAAAATTTTTTTATAACGTTCAATTTGTTCGTTGGGGATGGAAATTAAAAATATCTGCTGGCGGACCACGCCGTTTTCGTCGGTTCGTTCCCCTACTACCGACCAATCAATTTGCACGGCGGAAATCGGCAGAGGAATGTATTGCTTGGCCTGGAATTGCATGGCTTGCGCCATTTCTTGCGACGACATGGCCGGCAGTTCAAAAAGAGTGGTGAAAGCGGCGAAGGCCGGCAACGAGCCGATGGCGTTTCGCGATTTGACCCGTGAGTGATTCAAAAGCAATTTTAAATAGGCCGCGACTTCGCTCTCCAGCGCTTTTAAGCTGCTGGTTTGAAGAGCGTTATTAAAACGTTCCAGATAACCGTAAGTTTCCAACAGCCCGTAGTTTTTTAATTCGGTCCGTCCGGATGATTTTGCCACCTCCACGACTTTAATGGTTGTGGTGCCGAGGTCAACGCCAATATAATTTTTAACGCCGAATAGCGAGCTGAAGAAAGACATGTATACTTACTAGTATAACAAATATATGTTACAGAAGTTGAAAAAAATTATTCTGGACGCCATTTTTCCGCCGATGGATATCAGCGGCGCGCCGGTTTTTCAAACTATGTTTTGTTCGGTCTGTCGGGCGCGGCTGGCGCGCGGAGCGAAAATTTGTCATAAAACCTCGCTGTATAAACTGGCGGCGGCCACGGCTTACGACGGCCCGGTAAAAAATTTATTGCTGAAGTTTAAATATGGCAAAAAGCAGGCCGCTCTCCTTCCTTTTCAAACGGTGCTGGCCAGTTATGGCCGGGAAATTGAACGGACGCCCGGATTGAAAAATTACGCGTTACTGCCGATTCCTCTCTCGCCCAGAAAAGAGCGCGAGCGCGGTTTTAACCAGGCGCAGAATATCGCCCATGTTTTAAGCCGGCAGTTTGGCTTGCCGATTCTGAATAATGTGCTGGTGAAAGCGAAAGACACGTCTCAGCAGGCGGACCAAAAAGATTGGGAGGCGAGAAAAAAGAACGTGACCGGTTCTTTTGTGGTGATGCGTCCGGAAGCCGTGAAAGGAAAGAAAATTATGCTGGTGGATGACGTGTGGACATCCGGGGCGACGATGAATGAGGCGGCGCGGGTATTAAAAGAGGCTGGCGCGAAGCAGATGATCGGCTTTGTGATTGCCAAAGCCGGCTAGATTTTCGTTCCCCCCTGCATTTTTGTCATAAATTAAATAGAAGCGGCTGTTCGCGAAGCTACCCTACTCCTAACTGGTAGCAGAGCGAATAGACGCTTCCTATTTATTACTGTGGTCTTTTTATAATTCTCCCGGCGAGCGCGCCTTGGTATTTGCCTTCTTTGACTGCTAACTGGCCGTTGACCAGCACGTATTCCGGTTTATTGTTCTTAAGAAGAACTAGGTCGGCTTTCAATCCCTGTTTAATCAGACCGCGGTTTTTGATATTAAACTTGGCCGCCGGAGTCGCGGTGATTTTTTTGACCGCCAGCTCCATGGGCAAAATATTTTTTTCGGCGGCCAGAGACAAAAATTTCGGAAACGTACGCAGAGACCGTTCGTGTTTGATGATTCGGCTTTCGTCGCTGACACTGGCGCTGTTAGAAGCCACCAGCGCCGGGTCACGCATCAAAGCCTTGAGCATGAGCGTCTCGTTGATATTTTTTAAAAAAACAATCGCCCGCAGTTTGCTGACGGACATCAGTTGCAACAGCGCCTCTTTGATAGGCAGTTCGTAATCAGCGGCGTATTGGCCTAGGGTTTTGCCGGCGAGAAATTCCGCGCCCGGCGCTTGAGAAATAGTCATTGATTCGCCGTTTAATTTCGGTAATTCTTCCAGGATTCGTTCACGGATATGGCTAGTTTGGATATTTTCCAGCATGATTTCCAACCCGCCGTTCTGCGCCCAGGTCGGCAGTAAAGTGTAAATCGGAACAATGCTGGAACTGTAGGGATAGGAGTCAAAATGAATATCAACTTGTTCGTTGGCGGCATCCAGCATATCCAGCGCGGTTTGGTATTGGTTTTCAAAGCCGAGAATCGGTTTGAAATGGCTGATAAGAGTTTTTACCTTATTTTCCTTGGCGATTTTAATTGTTTCGTTAACGGCGGCGACTAAGCCGGCTTGTTCGTCGCGAAGGTGCGTGGCGTAAACGCCGTTATAGCGGGCGACAATTTTAGTCAGCCGGGCGATCTCGGAGTATGGAGTATTGCGGGCGTGCACGTATCCCAGACCGGTGGAGAGACCGAGCGCCCCCTCTTCCATAGATTGTTTGACGATTTTTTCAAACACCTCCAGTTCGGAAGTAGTCAGGTCGCGCAGGTCGTTGTTGATGATGGCGCGGCGGATAGTGGAATGGCCGACCAGCGTGCCGAAGTTTACTCCGATTTTAAAACCGCTTAAAGTTTTAAAAAATTCCGCTACCGTATGCCAGTCAACGTTAATCTGGTTGGTATCCGTCCATTTGCGGATGGATTCCAATGTTCCGTACAAGAGTGGCGCCAATGAAGCCCCGCAATGGCCGCCGATAATGGTGGTAACGCCTTGCAGTAAAAAATCCTGCTGGGACGGATAAGTAAACAAACTTAAGAGGTGGTCGGAGTCGGTGTTTACATCTATAAATCCGGGAGTCAGCGTGTATCCCAGCCCGTTAATCACTTGGTCGGCTTTTTGGCTGGGAAAACTGCCGATAGCGGAAATAGTATCTTCTTTAATCAGGAGGTCGCTACGATACGGCAGGCTTCCAGAGCCATCCACGATTTGAGCGTCTTTAATGAGAATCATTACTGTAAGTATAACATTCCTGCCTGCCGGCAGGCAGGTCAAAATAAAATGAGCCCGATATCGTTATGTTCTGTTGGCACAACGACATCGGGCTCGGTTTGGAGCGAAGCCTCTCTTCTAGTATTCGTCCACTGCACAGCGGACAAACTTGGAAAAATTGCTCCGCCGCCAGGGTTAGGGGCAGGTGGAAAATGTTTGCGCCTCCTCTACTCCACGGACGCGGTGAGCCGTCATGCGACGACTGCTCCGCTCTCTGTGTTCGTGGGTTGCTTGAAGCCCACGTGCGTTTTGATTGCCCTTTCCGCGTTGGCGATGGAAGCCGGATCGTCAGCCGAACCGTTCAGCTCGGTAATTCGCTTCATGTCGTCTCGGTTCTCGGCATGCTTGAGCTGTCGCTTGCGATGGCTGAGCCGGTTCGTAAGTCGCTTGAGTTCCTTCTGGCAGCCGAGCTTGTGGCCGCTTCCCTCGAAACAGGAAACGCAGTAATCCATTGGTCACCCCTCCTCTTAAATAAAAACAAAATAAAGGTCCAGTAATTATAATAACACATATTAGACAAATAAGCGAGCGACCCTTATGAAAGCCGACTCAAAAAGAAAAGCACCAATCCTAACGTGCTGAAGATAGCGGAAATAATCCAAAAACGCATGGTGACTTTGGTCTCCGGCCAGCCGAGCGCTTCAAAATGATGGTGAATAGGCGTGGAAAGAAAAATCTTTTTACCGTTACGCAGTTTTTTACTGATAACCTGAATGATGACCGATAACGATTCCAGTACGAGAATGACCCCGAAAAACGGCAAGAGTAAGGTGGTGTTGGTCAGCATGGCGATGACGCCCATGGTGATGCCGAGCGACATAGCGCCGGTATCGCCCATAAAAAACCTGGCCGGATATATATTAAACCACAAAAACGCCAAGAGAGCCCCGACGGTGGCGCCGCTGAATACCGCCAGATGAAAACGGCCGAGCGCGAAAGCCACCACAGTCAGCGCCACGAAAGCAAAAAGTAGAACGCCGCCGGCTAAACCGTCCAGCCCGTCGGTTTCATTAGCGGAAAAAGCGCTGGCGACGATAATAAATACGAATAGCGGAATGTACCACCAGCCGATTTCCACGTTACCGACAAAAGGAATGTTTAAAACGCTCCATTGTAGACGATAATAGAACCAAAGTGCTCCGACGATTGCCACCAGGAGATACATAATAAGTTTTTGGCTGATGCGCAGCCCGCCGCCGTGGGGCCCGATACGGAGGGTTCCTAAAACATCATCCGCTAAGCCCAAGAGCGCGGCAATCAGCATAGTCGCAATCGGCAGATAAGTTTGAGCCCGGTCCACGAAATTAAAATCGCTCCAAAAACCGCCAAAAAACTTGGCCAGGACAAAAAATAATAAAGCTAACAGCAGAACCGTGCCCCAGATGATGACGCCGCCCATGGTCGGCGTCCCCTCTTTTTTGGCGTGCAGTTTGGCAAAAATCGGCGTCTCCGAGCTGACTCTAATCTGTTTATGGAAATGAAATTTCAGGAGAAGATTAGTAACGAATGGCGTGAAAAACATCGCCAGCGTGAAAGCCAGCATGGAAATACCCAAAACGCGGACTGCTTCAATTAAAATCATTGTTTAATCCAGTTATAAATCTTTTCCGTTTCGCCGAATCGGTCGTCAGCCCCCATTACTATAATCAGCAATGGTTGATTGCGGTAATTAAACAATGATACCAGATTGCCGTTGGCGGCGTCAGTATAGCCGGTTTTACCGCCGATGAAATCCGGCCGCCCGGCAAAGCGATTGATATTTTTTAAAATTTTGCCGTTGACCGCTGTTTCTGTTTGGCGGGTCATCACCAATAAATCTTGGTGGTTGGTTATGATATAACGCACCAATCGTTCAACGTCGGCGGCGCTTGATTGATTGAGTGAGGAGAGCCCGACCGGGTCAAAAAAACTGGTATTAGCCATGCCCAGGTCGCCGGCCCGTTGTTGCATCAAGTCAACAAATTCTTTTTGGCCATATGATTCGGCCAGAGCAATCGCCGCTTGGTTGTGGGATACGGTAAGCATGGCGCGGATTAAATCGCCGGAAGTGAAGGTTTCGCCGACGGCAAACCCCAATTATTTCCTTCAATAGCCATTGCCTCGGCGCTTAGCGAAATCGGTTTAGTCATACCCAGTTTTTCGGAGGCAATGACGGCGGTCATTAATTTGGTTAAGGAGGCCATAGCCCAACGTTTTTTATTTTCTACCGTCAGGAGCGGCTGGCTGGTCGTCAGATTAACGGCGTATCCGACCGCCGCATTCAAAGTCTGTCTCAATCCTTGCTTCGGAGCCGCTGTCAGCTCAAAAGTTTTGGTAGGAATAACAGGAATAATTTTTGGCGCCTGCCCCGACTCTCGCGTCGGGGGAACCATCGTAGCTATCACTTTAATAGCGGAAGTCAGCCCCGCCTGCTGGACGGGCAGGTCTGGACGCGGCAGTTCCGCGATTCGTTCATTGCCGGCCGCCGTAACGGAAGTTTGTTCAATATCCTGCTGTTGAATCAGTTCGCTGGTTTTTTCTTTGTAAGCGCCGCCGACCAAGACAGACAGCAAAACAATGGCGGTAAAGCCGAGGCTGCTAAGGTTGTGTTGGATTCGGTTGGTCATTTTCTTGGACTGGGGCGCGCATTACCTCAATCATTTTTTGATACTTTTCGTATTCCGGCAGATTTTTTCGTTGGCCGATGCCGATTTGTTTAAGGAATTCAAAACTGGGATTATATAAAAACGCATTGGAACGTTTTGGGTCCGGCGCGCGTTCAATCAAGCCTCGGAGCATCAGAGTTCGGAGGGTAAAAGTGGAATTAACGCCGCGGATGTATTCCAGTTCGGCCCGGGAAATCGGCGCGGCGTAGGCAACGATAGAAAGCGCCTCTAAAGAAGCCGGCGACAACCCTTCGGTGAATTCATCTTTAACAACCGCTTCCAATAATTGGCCGAAATCCGGGCGGGTAACCAGCTGTAATTGCTGATTGTCGGCAACTACAGCCAGGCCGCTTCCCCGCTCTGATAATTGCTTAGCCAGTTCCTGGTGCAACGGCGCCACTTCTTTTTCTTGGCAATTCAGCAGTTGGGCGATTTTTTTATACGATAGCGGTTCGCCGTAAATAAACAAAAGCGCCTCTAATTTTCCAATTAATTCCGATTTCATGACTGGGGATGAGATTTTCTAAACAGTATATCACCAAATTGTTCGGGTTGCTCAACTTGGACGATTTTGTCTCGGAGCAAATGCAGAATAGCCAAAAATAAAACCACGATTTCATTTTTGGATTTGCTTTTAGACATATTTTTAAAGCTTTCGTTGGCGGCGGCCTGGACGCGAGTCATCAATTCTTTAATTTTATCTTCCAGTTTGATAATCGGCTGGTTGATAGTCTGAGTTTTCGGCAGAAATTCTTTAAGCAAGGCCGCCAGTTTAAACAGCGTATCCGCCAGTTGCTGGGCGGAAATATTTTTAGGCGGATAAAATACGGAGGTTTCGCCAAGCGCCATAAACAGTGGCCGGGAATGCATTATATTTTTTTTCTTCCACAAGAAATCAATCTTTGCAGCCGCGGCTTTGAATTCGCGGTAGATTTTGAGCCGCGACTCTAGGTCGCGCACATCCGTTTCCTCTTCTTCAGTCAGCTGGAGATTGGGCAGCAGTATTTTTGATTTAATCAGAACTAGGCGGGACGCTACCACCAAGAAATCAGCCAGCACGCCCGGCTCCACTGACTGCGCCTCCATTTTCTTGATATATTTCAGGAAACTAGCGGTCACCTCCGCCAAACTGATTTGGGTAATATCCAGTTTCTGCTCCTCAATGATTTCCAGGAGTTTTTCCAACGGCCCGGCGAATTTCTCAGTTTTGACTTCAAAATTAGAACTCATAACTTTAAACTAGCAACATAAGACTATAAACTTTTTAATTTTTTCTTAAATCCTCCTAATTGGTTTGCAATTTTCCCAAGTTTTTCGGTAAAAGTTTTAAATTCTTGCTCAGTAATTAATTTATTGTGATGAAGAATATCAATAATAGCTACGGTTTCATTTATAGAGCCTATCGCAATATTAAAAAATCTATTTAATTCTTTGTCTGAGTGTTTTCCACTTCCTTCTGCGATGTTAAGTGATATAGATAGGGTTGAGCGTACAAGTTGGTTACTAATTTCAAAATCATGACTTGCCTTAAGTTTTTTAGTTAATTGTAAAATATCAAAAAATAATAATTTTGAGTCTTGATAAACGCGCCAATCTAAGAATCTGAACGTTTGCATATCTTTAAGTTTATAGTTTTTAGTCTGTAGTTTGAAGCGCTTCTCTTGTGTACACGTTTGAAGCGTTCCATATCATCCAGCCGTCAAACAAGTCGGTTGATGCTGAGGTTGTGCCGGTGTCGTACTGAGCCTGAATCTGCGCTTTTACTTTAGCCGCGTCATAATCGGCTCCGAGGTCAAAATCCTGGAACCACGGCCGAAGCTTGGCGACATGCCAGCGCGGGTCTTCCGCCGGCGTAGTAGTGCCCAGCTGAACCGCCAGATTTTTTTCGTAGTCTTTAATGCGTTGCGCCGCCACGTCCAACGAATATTTTACAACTTCATATGGGTGCGCCCCGGGATTTTCAAAGCCGATAAATCCTTTAAAGTAATGCGACGGATAGACCATCGGAGCTACGGCGTCAAAATACGGCAAAGCGTATTCCAAATGCTGGCCGATGCCCAGCCCGTCTTTATTGATGGTGACCAATCCAAAAAGGTCGGCGGAAAGTTTAACGTTCGGTAATTCTTCCCGGAGGTGTTTAAAAAAATCCCTGAGCACCTTTGTTTTCAGCGTTTGCTCGTCCCAAAAAGGATATTTGATGTCGCTAAGCTGGCCGTCGGAAGCAAACCGAATATAATCAAGATTCACTTCGTCCATGCCGCGCTCGCTGATTTCTTTGGCAATGGCGATATTATAATCCCAGACTTCCGGAGCGGCCGTATCCATCCAAAGCAGTCCTTTATTATCCTGCCAAGTTTGTCCGGTGCTGGAACTGTATAACGCCAAATCGGGACGCGCTGTTGCCAGTCGCGGGTCTTGAAATACCGAAACGCGGCCAATGACGTATATTCCTTCATCATGCAAACGTTTAATCAGTTTATTTAATTTGGGAATGCGCCGTTCCACCGCGTTATATTTTTTTGGCAGCGGTAAATTAGTGTTGTACAAGACATAGCCGGAATAATCTTTGACGTCTACCACCAGCGCGTTCAATTCAGTGGTTTTAATCAGATTGATGAGGTAGCTCAATTTTTTTTCATTGCCGGCGGAATAAGCCGTAGCGTAAATCGCTTTAATAATGGCCGGCGGATTGGCGAGCGGTTGCTGCGGTTCAATATCAACTGGCTCCAACTTTGGCGTCGGGGTCGGCAGAGGCGTCGGCGTGCTGGTGGCGGTTAAAATAGCGATGGCCAACGTATTTTCTTTGTCCAAAAACAAAAAAATGCCTGCGCCAACAACAGCGACGGCGGCGATGGCCGCAACGACGTGCCAAAACTTCATATTTCTATTATACGAGAAATTTGCGTATAATCATATAGAAATGGCCCTTGCTTTATATAGAAAGTACCGCCCAAAGACTTTGGAGGAGCTGATTGGGCAGGAACATATTGTTTCCGTGCTTAGAAACGCCGCCAAGCAGAATAAACTGGCGCACGCTTATTTATTTTACGGTTCGCGCGGCAGCGGCAAGACAACCGCCGCTCGCCTGCTGGCTAAACTGGCTAACTGCGAAACGCGTGAGAAAGACAAAAAATTCACCGCTACGGGCGAGCCGTGCAATGCCTGCCAGCGTTGTCAGGATATTGATGCCGGCAAGGCGCTGGATGTCGTGGAAATTGACGCCGCCTCCAATACCAGTGTTGATGATATCCGCGACTTGCAGGAAGGAGTTAAACTTTCGCCGTCTTCTTATCCGTATAAAGTTTTTATTATTGATGAAACGCATATGTTGAGCAAGGCGGCTTTTAACGCGCTTTTAAAGACCCTGGAAGAGCCGCCGGCGCACGCTATTTTTGTTTTGGCAACAACCGATTATGAAAAAGTGCCGGCCACCATCGTATCGCGTTGTCAGCGTTTCCATTTTAAAAAACTAAGCATTGAACATATCGTTACCAAGCTGAAAAAAGTGGTGAAGAGCGAAAAAGTGAAAGTGGCTGACGACGCTTTGGAATTGATTGCCTCCGTGGCCGAAGGCAGTTTGCGTGATGCCGAATCGCTGTTGGACCAGCTCACTACGCTGGAAAAAGAAGTCAGCGTGGAAACCGTGGAGAAAACCATCGGCCAAATCGGTTTTGTGCGGACGTCTAAACTGGCGGATTTTATTTTAAACAATAATTTGAACGGGGCGCTGGAATATATCGCCGATATCAGCAGCGGCGGCTACAATGTTGTGGATTTGAATAAAGAATTGATTCATTACTTGCGTCGGGTTTTAAGTTTAAAAATGGACGCCAAGCTGGAAATGGTTTTAAAAAACGAATTTACCCAGAAAGAATTTGAACAATTAAAAGCGCATACTGTTTTGATGGATAACAAAAAACATATTCCCTTGCTTCGTTCTCTGCTCCGCGCCTACAGTGAGATGCGCTATTCCCCATTCGCGGCCGCGCCGTTGGAAATTGCGTTGATAGAAAACTTGCACGATGGAAAATAGAAACACCCACGGCCTCGTAGGTGTTTTTGTTACGTTCTCCCGCCTACTTCGGAATCCCGAGAACGAAGATTCCGTCATGCCAGTACTGCTTGATGAAACAAAAAATAACGACTAAGACGAACGCGATGAAAAAGAACGCCATGTACAGGTCTCCGTTTCCCTGCTTTTTCTCCATAATCAGCCCCCTCTAAGCCGCCGGTAAAATAAATAAGACGGCGCAATACCGTCTTTTCAATGTTGCTGAAAGCACCATAACATAAGGACTTTTTGACTTCAACCCGTGAACGTAGAGAACGGAGCGGTCGTCGTATGACGGCAACCCGTGAACGTAGAGAACGGAGCGGTCGTCGTATGACGGCAACCCGTGAACGTA
>Ga0247727_10005426_pt1 | contig 25908 bp, 21 predicted proteins | sample WisWelCaveWW1625_FD_202498 | JGI IMG/M metagenome (GOLD analysis project Ga0247727, IMG submission 202498) | Biofilm microbial communities from Wishing Well Cave, Virginia, United States - WW16-25 | ecosystem: Environmental > Aquatic > Deep subsurface > Groundwater > Cave microbial mat | place...
CTCGAGCGCGGCGACGTCCGCGCAGGCCCCGACGCTGGCGAGCTCGAACGCCGAGTGCACCGCGGCGTCGACCACTCGCCCGTCGGCGGCCGAGAACTTCGCGGTCAGCTCGGCCATCTCGGAGCGACGCTGGTCCAGGCATCCTTGCCGCAGCTTCGCGGCGCGCGCGCCCAGGCGTCCGCCCTGCCGGGCCTCGCAGACCGCCCGCTGCATGGCGACCCACTCGGCGGCCTGGCCGTCGAGGACGCGGGCGACGCGTCCGAACGTGGGGACGGCGTGGGTGCGGTCGCTGTCCGCGAACGCCGCCCGCACGGCGGCCTTCACCCGCGCGTCCCACACGCCTTCGAGTCGGGCGGCGGCGCCGCCGCAGGAGTCCGCCGGTGTGCGACCGAGGTAGAGCGCGGCGGCCGCGGCGAGGAAGATGAGGAGGCCGATCGCAGCCACGGCCACCGTGCGACGGCGGGATCGGGGCTTCCGATCGAGCGCGGCCAGGAGCGCGTCCATCGACGGATACCGCGCGGCCGGGTCCACCGCGAGGCCGCGCTGCAGGACCGGTCGCAGCCAGTTGGGCGCGCGCGTGTCGGCCGGTGGCTCGGCGACTCGCCCGCTGGTGACGGCCTCGGCGAGCTTCTCGACGGTGTCGCCCTCGAACGGCAGGCGTCCGTGGAGCGCCTCGTAGAGCGCGACGCAGAAGCCGAACTGATCGGAGCGCGCGTCCGCTTCCTCGCGCAGGTGCTGCTCCGGGGCCATGTACGCGGGCGTGCCGACGAGCGCGCCGTCGCGCGTGATCCGGGCATCGAGCGACGGGCGCTCGTCCGGGGCGACGGGCGCCTGTTCGGCGGGGAGCGAGGCGCCGCGGGCCAGTCCGAAGTCGAGCACCCGGACGCGCCCGTCGCTGCCGACGATGACGTTGTCCGGCTTGAAGTCCCGGTGAACGAGCCCGACCGCGTGGGCGGCCGCGAGACCGCGGCCCGCGTCCACGAAGACCCGCAGGATCTCCTCGGGCGAGCGGTCCTTGCGACACCACGCGCCGAGCGTGTCGCCGGCGACGTACTCCATCGCGGCGAAGACGGCGTCGCCGAAGAGGCCTACGTCGTGGATCGCGACGATGTTGGGGTGCGAGAGCCGCGCGAGCGCCTGGGCTTCGCGCAGCACGCGCGTCTTCACATCCGGGGCATCCAGGCTGGGGCCGCTCCCGGCGCCCGGCGTCCGCATGAGCTTGAGCGCGATCGCCCGGTCGAGCTGCGGGTCGTACGCCTTGTAGACGATGCTCATCCCCCCCGAGCCGAGCCTCTCGAGGACGACGTACCTGCCCACGTGGCTGCCCGCCGGAAGGGCCGCGTCCTCTTCCTCGCCCGCACGGAGCATGCGGGCGAGCACGGAGTCGGTGGATCGGTCGACGGGATCCAAGCCGCCGGAGTCTACCGCCCGTGCCGGGTCGCGCCGAGGAGCTGGGTCGCGTGGAGCTCGTCCGGTGGAAAGCGCTCCAGGAGCTGGATCAGCCGCCGCACCATGCCGAGACGGACTGCGCTCGTGCCGTAGGTGAGTCCGTCGGCGCCGCAGCGCGCCACGACGCGCGACAGGATCACGAGCCCGGGAAGCAGGACGCTCCGACGGCCCTCCTTGAGCCCGGGCGGAGCGCCCTCCCGTCGAACGCGATCGATCACCGCCGTCAGCTCCGCGGCGGTCACGCGCCCCTTGCCCACGACCGAGGCGAGCGCCTCCGCGGTCCCGCCCGTGGCCACGATCCGTGGCGCGCCCGCGACGGGCAGGGTGGCGAGCGCCTCGTCGCAGTACGCCGAGCTCTGGGCCAGCCACTCTTGCGGCGCATGCTCGAGCCGCGCGAAGCGGTACTTGTTGCGGATTGCGCCGAGCGGCAGGCTGCCGCTCTGCGCGGCGCCGCGCCCGGGCATGAAAGCCCATTCGAGGCTGGCGCCCCCGAGGTCGCACATCACGGCGGGGGCGGAGATTCCGAGCTCGCGGAAGCCGCGCGCCATCAGCGCCGCTTCGTCCTGACCGCTGATGACACGCGGTCGCACGCCCGTCTCCGTGACGAGGCGCTCCGTCAGATCGTCCAGTTCGGGCAGCTCGCGAAACACGCCCGTCGCGATCGCCATCGTCCCGGATACGCCGCGGTCCTCCAGGTGGCGTTTCGCGTCGCCGACGCACCGAACGACCTCGAGGGCGGCCTGCGGCGAGAGCGAGCCTCGCTCGAAGAGGTCGTGTGCCACGCGCCACGGGAGCTTCACCGTCTCGACGGCCTCGTCGCGGTCCGCCCCGCGCGGCACGAGGTAGAGCTTGAGCGAGTTCGACCCCATCTCGAGCAGGCCGAACGCCTCGCGGTCCGCGGTCACCCGTGCATCTTAGTCTCACCCGCGCCTTCGGATCGTGGGGCCCCCCCAGCGTGCGACGAAGAGGCAGTTCGCGTTGCCCCGGGCCTGGCAGGAGACCTCCTCGACCACGAGCCCGGGAATGGCGACCGAGATTCCCGCTCCGCGGAAGAAGCCGATCGACGCGAGACAGTTCGTCCGTGTCGCGAAGCCCTCGAAGTCGTGGAGGAGGTGCACCTCCTTGCGGCCCATCGGTTCGACGACCGACATGCTTCCGAAGTCGTAGAGCTTCGGGTGCAGCCGCTCGAGCTTCTTGTAGAACGAGCTCGGGTCCTCTCCGCCGGCCTGGTAGGTGCGGTAGAGGGACGCCAGGTTGACGGCGGCCGTGTAGGAGCCGACGTCGATGCAGATCCGTTCGTCTCCATCGGCGCACGCGTCGACGATGGCGCGCTCGAGACGGCTGCACAGGTCGAGCGGGTACCAGGCGTTAGCGAGGATCGGGCCCTCGACCGCCGAACGCTCCTCGACCGTCAGAGCGCCCTGGACCTGGCGCCACGCGGCGTCTCCGTGATAGCGCAGCACGAAATCCCTGCGCGTCCTGATCGTCGAGCCCTTTACGTTCGGCAGTGCCCGAGGATACCGCCACGGAGGCGATCGTGGAGCAGAGTCAGCGCAGGTAGGGTGTGAAGAGGTTTTCCTCGGCGCCGCTGTAGCCTTCCTGGCAGCGGGCGATCTCCATGTTCTCGAGGTCGACCACGAGGTACGCGGGGGTGCCCACGATCCCGTCGTCGTTGCAGTCGGCGAGCGTCCCCGTCGAGAAGAGGATGTCGGATGCCCACGCATGCGTGCCGCCGAGATCGTCCTCCCAGTACCTCTGCGCCTCGTCGTAGCCCGCGTTGATGAGGACGCCCCAGGCGACGAGGCCGCGGTCCGCGTAGTCTTCGTGCCAGCCCTGGATTTCGGGATCTGCCAGATCCCGGCATACCCCTCAAGAGGGTGACGATATCAGTATCGTCAGGACCGTCGCTTCGTCCGGGTCCCGATCCGCCCAGCACCAGAAGTCCCCGAGGCCGATCTCGTCCTCGACGCCTTCGTCGAGCGCGGCGCCGGCCAGCACGATGTCGTCCGCCACGTCGCCGATCTCGTCCCCGTACGGGCCTTCGGGGTAGTCGGGACACGCGCCGGGGTCCGACCCCGTGTCGGTGTCCACCTCGGTGCCCGTGCCCGTGTCCGAATCGGCGTCCGTGTCGGCGTCCGTGTCGGTGTCGGCGTCGGCGTCCGCGTCGGTATCCGCGTCCGCGTCCGCGTCGGCATCCCCGTCCCCGTCTCCGTCACCGATCACCTCCGTGTCGGTGTCCGAGTCGCCGTCGCCTCCACCGCCGCCCGCCGTCGGCATGCAGCCGACCGTCCAGGTGACGACCGCCATGAGCCAGAAGTTGCGCGCCATCGAACCCCTCCTGCCCCCCGAGACCCTCATTACCATTACCTGGTCTGCAGGCTGCATGCCACCCCCCCCTCAGGATTCTTCGCGCGGAATCCGCGCGTGACGAGTCCGCGTCGGACGCGCGAGACCGCCGCGGTCTACAATCCCGCGTTGATCGAGGAACGCCCCACGCGCATCGATCGCTGGCTCTTCGCCGCGCGCTTCTTCCGCAGCCGGTCGCTGGCGGCCGCGGCGGTCGACGCCGGACATGCGAAGGTCGGCGGCGCGCGGGTCAAGCCGGGGCGACGTCTGTCGGTGGGCGACGTCGTCCGGATCGCGAAGGGCGAGCTCGCCTGGACGGTCGTCGTCCGTGCGCTCTCCGAGCGCCGCGGTCCTGCGCGCGTGGCGGCGCTGCTCTACGACGAGACGCCCGAGAGCCGTCTCGAGCGCGAGCAGGCGATGGCCGACCGCCGCCTCGATCGCCTCGGCCGACCCGTACCCCTCACGCGCCCGACGAAGCGGGACCGCCGCCGCGTGCTCCAGATCACGGGGAAGGACTGACGTACCATCAGTCTTGTGACGCGCTGCGCGTACTGCGGGGGAGATCACGACGCGGGCGCGCCGGAGTGTCCGGAACGAACGGTCTCGGTCTCGTCGGGAGGCGGACCCGTCTCCTCCACCGCACCGTCGGAAATGCCCGTGTTTCCCGACCTGGGTCCGAAGTTCCGGGTCGTCGGCCTGCTGGGGCGCGGAGGGATCGGGACCGTCTACGAGGCCGTCCACGTCCCGCTGCGGCGCACGGTCGCGGTCAAGCGCATCGCCGCGGAGTTCGCCGCGCGGACCGAGTCCGTCGAGCGACTGCGGCGGGAGGCGGAGACGGCGGGCCGGATCGGTCATCCCAACATCGTCCAGGTCGTCGACTTCGACATCGCGCCCGACGGCCTTCCGTTCCTGGTCATGGAGAAGCTCGAGGGGGAGACGCTCCGAGCGCGCCTTCGCTCGCGCGGCCGACTGTCCGCTTCAGAAACGGTGCTCGTGCTGCGGCAGATCTGCGCGGCCCTGTCCGCGACCCACGCGCACGGAATCTTGCACCGCGACGTCAAGCCCGAGAACGTCTTCATGGCGCGGTCCGAGGACGGCGCCGAGACCGTCAAGCTCCTCGACTTCGGCCTCGCGCGGCCCGAGCAGGGCCCGACGCTGACGGTCGAGGGCCAGTTCGTCGGGACGCCCGCGTACCTTGCCCCCGAGCAGGTCTCGGGCGGGCGCTCGACGGAGCGGACGGACGTCTACGCGACGTGCCTCGTCGGGTACGAGTGCCTCTGCGGCGCGAGGCCGTTCGAGGCGCGAGGCCTCGAGGCGGTCCTGGCCGCGATCCTGGAGCTCGAACCGGGGCGCCCGACGGCCTCGGGCGCTGCGCCGGACGCCCGACCGCTCGACGACATCATCTTGCGAGGGTTGGAGAAGGACCCCGCGAAGCGCTGGCAGTCGGCCGATGCGCTCGGTGCGGCCCTCGGCGACGCCCTCGCGGGCAAGCACGTGCGCGGACTGTGGACCTCACGGCTGGGACGGATGTGGCGTTCGCGGGCGGGCCGCCTCGCCACGATCGCGATCGCGGCGGCGGGCCTGCTCGGGGTCGGTGCGATCCTGCGGGCGGACCCGGAAGGGCAGCGGACGGATCCGCTTCCCAAGCTGCACGCAGACGTCGTCCGGGACCTCGGATGCGGAGAAGCCGGAACCGCGCGCGCGAACACAGCGCTCGGCCGCGCTCTCTCTCGCGTCCGCTCCGTCCGCCGCGTCGAGGCCGCGCCCACGGCCGGGTTGCGGCTCGAGTCCTCCTGCCGCGCGGAGAAGAATTCCGTCGTGGTGCGGGCCGTGCTTCGCGCCGCGTCCGGACGGGAGCGGGCCCAGACGGCGGTGCGCAGCGCCCTGCCCGCGGGGGCGGCCGCGGGGGCGGTCGTGGAGCTGTGCGCGCGGATGGGCTGGGAGGTGCCGCGCGAGGCGCGCGAGGCGGCAGTCGGCTCGGTCCCCCTCGAGGTCGAGGCGCTCGTGGATCGGGTGAGCAAGACCGGCTTCACGCTGGAGGCGGTCCTGGCCGGCGAGGCCCTGGCGCGCGAGGCGGTGCGCAGGGCGCCCGATCACCTCCCCGCGCGGATCTGGCTCGGCTGGATGCTCCTGCGCAAGCCGCGCTTCACGCGCGATCACCGGCTCGCTTCGGTGCGCGAGTCGCAGCGGCAGGCCGCACGCGCGCTGGAGCTGGGTCCCGACGACCCGGAAGCGCACCGGCTCGTGGGCATCCTCCACTACGTGATGCGGGAAGACCTCGACACGCTTCGCGAGCTGCGCTGGGCGGAGCGGGCCGGAAAGGCCGACGCGCAGCTCCACCTGTACCGCGCGCGGATCGCGGGCTGGCTCGGGCAGCATCAGGCCGAGGTCGAGGAAATCGGGCGCTGTCTCGAGGTCGAGCCCGAGAACCCGGAGTGCCTCGGCCGTCGGATGTACGGGCACGTGCTCGACCAGGGCCCCCGGGCGCTCGAGCGAGCGCTCGCCGATCGGAGCGCCGAGCCGCGGCTGGCGGTGTACGAGCGCGTGCACGCGCGGGCGCTGGTCGGGCGGGTGGACGAGGCGGCGCTGCTTTACGAGGCCGGGCTGGCCGGCGCGGGAGGCACCATCGACGTCGTGGACCGCCCGTTCCTCGAGGGCCTCATCGCCGCGCGTCGCGGCGACCGCGAGGCAGCGATGCGGAGCCTTCGCGCCCTCGAGGAGATCGCGCGCGAGGAAGACCTCACGCGCAACCTCGCCACGAACGCCTGCTACCAGGCGGCGGAGCTCTCGGCGGTCCTGTCGGATCGCGAGCGCGTGATCGTCTGGGCGCGCGAAGGCCTCGCGCGCGCGTTCTGGAACGACGACTACTGGGACAAGCACTTCGTCTTCCGGGCCATCCGGAGGGACCCGCGCTTCGCCGAGATCGTCCGCGAGGCCCGCCGCCGTGGCAACGAACGCTGGGAGCAGGCCCGGCGGCTGGACCTCGTGGACTGAGCTCAACAGAAGCCAGCCAGGAAGCCCGCGGCGGCGGCGTCCGCGGCGGCGAGGACGACCCAGGGCAGGACGCGCCGCCGCAGGCGGTCGGCTTCCAGAAGGGGGTCGTCTCGAAGCAGTCGCAGCACGGTTCGGCGGGGCTGATCGCGGTACAGCACCTCGGCCGTGCCGGGACGGACGATCGCCGTCTCGTGGAGCTCGCCCGGACAGAGGGGCCACGCGAGCTGCGCCACGTCGTCGTCGCGGGCGGGGACGACGGCGAGTCCCTTCACGCATCCCATGCCCACGCGCTCGAGAAAACGCGCCTCCTTCAGGATCTCGAGCACGCGGCATGTGCAAGTGACTGCGAACGCGCCGCAGACGACGAAGGCGATCTGCCATCCGTCGTGTTTCTGCGCGAGTCCGATGCCGAGGGCCGCCGCGGGCGCGACGATGGAGAGGAGCACGAGCAGGGGGGCCGCGCCGAACGTCCTCGCGGGGCTCCGGGTCTCCCGGCCTGCGCAGAGGGCGGCGCCGGCGAGGATGGGTGCGTATGTGGCCCCGAGGGCCCATCCCCAGGGCAGGGCCATGACGTGCTGGGGGTGGCCCGACCACGAGAGCAGGCGACCGGAGACCCGCTCGAACGCGATCGAGAACAGGAAGGTCGCCACCATGGAGATGGAGGGGGCGGTCGCCGCGGCCAGCAAGTAACCCGCGCGATGCCTGCGGAGCAGCAGCGCGAGCAGGCCGACGGCCGAGGCGAGCACCGGCGCGCACAGCGCCGTCGGAATCCGCAACACCCTGTCCTGGAAGGCGAAAACGATGGGCGTCCAGGCGGCGGCCGCCACGGCGGCGGAACCTGCGAAGCAGAGGATGTCCCTGCGCACCTGGGAGGTACGGACACGGAGGAGGGCGCGGAGTTCCCTGCGCGATGTTCGTCGAGACGGAATGATTGCTTGGAGGGCGGCGATGCTCCGTGGACGCGAGACCGCGTGTGGAGCAGGATCGGGCCGTGAGCGCCCGCTGGACTGTCGTCCTCGCTTTGGCGGTTGCGCCAGCCTGCGGTGCGCGGTCCGTGCGGGACGACTCGAGCGGCGAAGGCGGGGCGGACGCCGACGGCGACACCGATGCAGATTCGGACGCCGACTCGGACACGGATACCGACGTGGACGCCTACTCGGACGGGGACTCGGACTCGGACGGGGACTCGGACTCGGACGGGGACTCGGACTCGGACGGGGACTCGGACTCGGACCCGCCCTGCAACTTCGGTTGTGCCGAGGCGGATCGCCTGAACTGCTCCCCCTGGGACGCCACGAGCGCCGCGGAAGGTGACCTCGCGGTCGACGGCGACGGAGCGCTCACGCTCGCGGCCGGCGCCTCCATGGGAACGTACTGGCGCGTCTTCGCGGGCTGCCAGACGTGCGGCCGTTTCGCGGGCTGGTTGAACATCGAATACACCGCCGAGACTCCGGGGGATGCCAGGATCGAGTTCGAGGTCGGAACGGGAGCGTCGGCCGGCGACGCCCTGGCCGCCGTCGGCCTCCTGCTCTTCGACGTGCCGGGCGACTCGTCGCCGCTCGCACTGGACGGCGATGCCGATGACTCCACGATCTACCTCGCGGTCCGCGTGACGATGGTCCGTGGCACCGGCGAACAGGCCCCTTGGCTCATGCCGCTCGACGTGCACTTCATGGTGCATCTGTGTTGAGGTGCCGATCCATCTCCTGACTCTGCCTCACCAGCGTGTGACGTGGTCCTCGACGACGCCGGCGAGGGCCTGGACCTGGGCGTCCGCGATGCGGCCCTCGAACGCGCCGACGGGCTGGACGTAGTTGCTCGCGATGAGACCGAGGTCGAGCGCCTGGCGCCGGACGCCGCGCGGCGTGAAGACGAGGTCGATCTCGCCGCCCGCCGTGCGGACGGTCCACGGGCCCGTGGCGGGGTCCGAGACGAAGTCGATCGTGACGCCTTCGTGCGGGAGCAGGACGAGGGAGTCGCCGGCCCAGATCGCGCACTCGCCGCCCCCTCCCTGGTTGAAGCCGGTCACCAGGTTGAACCCGACCGCGCGGCCGGCGGCGTCGCGGCCGAGCCCGAACGCCCAGCGCCAGCGCGTCTCGCGGGCCAGGAGGCCGTGCGTGTAGTCGACGCCGCCCAGGCCCGAAAGGTCGTGCTCCTTGCCGTCGACGTTCACATGCCCGCGGACCGGGTGGAGCAGGGACTTCACGGTCGCGTTCACGACTCCGCCCGCGCCCGTGGCGGGCGCGACGAGCGTGAGGGCAGGAGCGGCGGAGCGCTCGAAGCGCAGAGAAGCGGACAGCCGGCGCCCGAACGACAGCTCGAGGCGCAAGGCGCCGCCGTCGGCCTCGCCGCGGACCGTCGCGGAGCCCGAGGCGCTGCGCCAGCGGGACGACACCCCCTGCCAGGTCTCGTCGCCGACGTGGACGAAGGGACCGGGCGTGATGCCGCCTTCGCTCGCGAGCATGCGGCCGGCCCCGCGGTCGAGCACCCAGCCGAAGCCGAGGCCGATGTAGCCGAGGTCGGCGATCGCGGCGCCGACGAGCAGACGGTCGTCGGCCGCCAGCAGGAACCGCCAGCGCTTCTCGCGCAGCAGGCGAACCGTGCGGCCGGGCGCTGTCCGCAGTCCGTCCCAGGAGACGAGGCGCGGCGCGCCGGACCACCGACCGATCCGCGCGTCGCCACGTTCGTCGACGACGGCGGCCGGCACCTCAGCCCGGATCATTCATGAACCTCGCTACTGCAACCCGCGATACGACGCAATCTCCGCGCGTTTCCTCGTTCCCCCATCCTCGACGTACATCCAGTACGCCTGCGGTGGGGGAACTCCGGGACGCGCGGATCTTGGCGGGGCGCGTGAATGCGCTCCGCGAATTCACGCCTCCCCTCGCCGCCTCGCGGGTTTCGCCACGCGAGTTCATGAATGACCCGGGCTCAGGAGGGTCCGTCATCGGGTCGCGTCGATCGTGCCTATGGCGCCCTTCGTCGCCGGGACGCGAACGCCAGCAAGCCGATCGACGCGAGCGCGACGCCCTCGCTTCCCCCCGCCGATGCGCTCCCGCCCGCGCAGCATCCGCCGGAGCCGACGGAGCCCCCGTCGTCCCCGGTCGCTGCGTCGGCGTCGGCGTCGATGTCGGCGTCGATGTCGGTGTCGACGTCCGCGTCGATGCCTGTGTCGGTGTCGCCGTCCGTGTCGCCGTCCGTGTCCGTGTCGCTGTCCCCGCCGCCTTCGCCCGTGCAGTCGGCCGAGCACCCGTCTCCGCCGATCCGGTTTCCGTCGTCGCACTCCTCGCCGGCGACCGTCAGGCCGTCGCCGCAGATCCCCGTGCAGACGGACGGCTCGCCTTCGCAATCGAACCCCTCTTCGGGCTCGCACGCCGCGTCGCATCCGTCCCCGCCGGCCGCGTTCCCGTCGTCGCACGCCTCGTCGATGGCGATGAGTCCATCCCCGCAGGTCGAAGCGCAGCCGGTCTCGTCGCAGTCGAACCCATGCTCGGCCTCGCAGGCGCCGTCGCACCCGTCGTTGTTGATCCGGTTTCCGTCGTCGCAGGTCTCGGTCCCGCCTGCGTCCGTCCACATGTAGCCGTCGCCGCAGGTCGCGTCCTGGCAGGCGCCCACGCACGCGTCCGCGTCCGAGGCGTTGCCGTCCTCGCAGTCCTCGACCCCGGCCTGCACGAAGCCGTCCCCGCAGCTCGCCGCCTCGCAGGTGTCCAGGCACGCGTCGGTTTCGATCGCGTTGCCGTCGTCGCAGTCCTCGACGCCCGCCTGCACGTAGCGGTCGCCGCAGACGGCATCCTCGCAGGTCGCCGGGCATGCATCCGTGTCGTCGGCGTCCCCGTCGTCGCAGCCTTCGACGCCGGCCCACACGAAGCCGTCCCCGCAGCTCGCGCCCTGGCACGTCGACAGGCATGCGTCCGTCTCGACTGCGTTCGCGTCGTCGCAGTCCTCCGCGCCCTCGGGGATCCCGTTGCCGCACACGCCGACCACCGCGCAGTCGCAGGTCACGGTCCAGTCGCCGCACCCCCCGCCGAACGGCGTGAAGAACACCGAGAAATCACCGTCCGCCGGGCAGTCGAACGCTGCAGACGAGCACAGGCCGCACGAGTCGTCGTTGCAGGCGACGTACGCCGCCGCGCAGGCGACGTCGTCGTCGCAGATCATCATGTACGGGTCGCCGGCGCATCCGCAGTCGACCAGGCACGTGCACGGGTCGCCCGCGGCGCACCCGAACGTGTGCGGATCGCTCCAGCAGTTCAACGCGTCCTCGCAGTGCCCGGCGCGCGCGATCCCCGGCGCCGCCAGGAGAAATGCCACCGTCCAAGCTGCTCTCGTGACCATCGAAGCCTCCCCGTGCCGATCGGATCGTGCCGCCCGGCGACTGCGGCGTCAACCGGCGACTCAGTCGCCCGGAAGCTCCATCGCGTCCTCGAACACGGCGTCCACGCGCAGGACGGCGCCGCCCGTGAGCGGGATGCTCTCGCCGGGGCCCGCGGCGCGATAGCGCCAGGACCCGTCCGGCTCGCGTCCGAAGTGCTCGAGGCGGCGCTCCGATTGCGAGACGAGGACGTAGTCGGTGAGCGCTGCGATTCGGCGGTAGCCGTCCCATTTCAGCCCGCGGTCGTACTGCTCGGTCGACTCGGAGAGAACCTCGACCAGCACCGTGGGGTTGGCGACGACGTCGGTCGAGCCCTGCTCGAGGCGCACGGGGCCGCACACGACGGTGACGTCGGGGTAGACGTAGCGCTCCCCCGGACCGAGACCGACGCGCTGATCCGACGAGAACGTCCGGCAAGGGCCCCCTCGGAGCGCGGCATGGAGCGCCGCGGCGACATTGACGCACAGGGCGTTGTGCCTGGGAGTACCTCCCGCCATCGCGAAGACCTCGCCCCGGACGAACTCGTGGCGGACCGGCTGCTGCCGCTCCCAGGCGAGATAGTCGGCCGGGCTCAGACCGGAGCGCTCTGCGAGCCGAGGCACGCGATCAAGATAGCAGAGAGGAGCCTGCGGCGAATCCAGCTCGCCGAGCTGCTAGCGGACGGCGGGGTTGCGCAGGAGCACGAAGCCCTGGCCGGCGGAAAGCTCGGTGTTGGGGGTGCCGAGGTCGGCGGCCCAGTGCATCAGGTTGTTGTTGTCGCCGTAGACGGTGTCGGCGATGGGGTCGTCGTCGTAGAGCGGGTCGCGGCCGGGGTTCTCGGTCGGGTGGAACAGGCCGAGGTAGTGGCCGACCTCGTGGCCCGTGACCGCGGCGAGCTGCGCGGCGTTGAGGACGCCGGGCTCGCCTTCGACGGCGACGCCGGAGTGGAGCGTGCCGTGGAGCTTGACCGGGCCGGGGACGCCGCCCGCGATGCCGAGGATGGATCCCGCGATGGCGCGCACGTAGAAGACGTTGACGGCGAAGCCGGTCAGACCGTCCGAGAGCCGGAAGAGATCGGAGAGCTCGGAGTCGAAATCCTCGTAGGTGTCGATGACGCCGAGGCGTCCGGCGTCGCCGGCGGGCGCGTCGTAGTAGGTGACGTCGCCCAGGACCATCCCGGCCTGCGCGAGGATCACGTCGAGCTCGTCGAGCGCGTTCTGGATGCGCGCGTTCGCGGGGGCTTCGGCGGCCGAGACGCCGATGTCGACCATCCACAGGTTGATGTCGAGCGTGCCCGCGTCCAGGACGGCGCCTGCGCGCTTGATGTAGGCGGTCAGGTGGACGTCGATCTCCGGCCACGCGCCGCCTTCGACCTGCGGGACGGAAACGTTGCGCCAGGTGTAGAGGCCGGTCTGGATCTCGAGTCGGTCGACCGTCGAGTTCGGCATGAGCATCGTGTCGACGTGCAGCCACGGGAAGCAGCGCAGGGGCTGGTCGTCGCCGGAGCCGAGGTCGCCGGCGCTGAGGAGGAGATCGACGTCCGGGTCGTACACGCTCGTGAAGGAGATCGCGAGCGGTTCGACCTCGTCGGTCTGCAGGGCGTTGACGGCGAAGGAGACGGCGTCGGGCGGGATCGCGAGGCCGACGATGGTGGAGCCGCCGCCGTCGCGCGCGATCGTGACGTCGCCCATGTCGAACTCGTCGACCTGCGGATCCGTCAGGCGCGTGGAGAAGCCGCAGCCCGGGTAGGTGCCGGCGACGAACCCGACGAGGACGTCGACGCAGGCCATTCCGAACGCGCAGTCGGAGGCGTCGACACACGGGGCGCTGCAGACTTCGGAGTCGCAGCGGCGGTTGCGGCAGTCGTCGTGCGCCTCGCACAAGTTGCCGACCGTGTAGCCGGGCTCCCTCGGGGCGCCGCAGCCGAGGCGGAAGTCGTCGGGCGTGCCGTCGACATCCGCGTCGACAGGAAGGACGAGGCAGACCTCGTCGCGGGCTTCGCAGTCCGGATTGTGCGCGCAGGCCGGCGTGCAGGTGCCGCCGAGGTCCGCGGGCAGGCACACGTCCGACTCGCACTCGGCCGCGGTCGTGCAAGGCTCGCCGAGGCCCAGCAGCGGCGGGGCGGCGTCGCCCGCGTCGAGCGACGCGTCCGAGCCGGCGTCCTCGGGGCCGGAGTCCTCGCCGGCGTCCACGCGGATCGTCCCGCCGTCGTTGCCCGCGTCGACCGGCGGGACCACGGTCTTCCTCTCCTCGCCGCAGGCGGCGAGGAAGGCAGCCCCCATGCACGAGACGAAGCCGGCGAACCGCACCTTCGCCGCCACTGTACCTTGCAAGGATGCCAAGGGTCCACGCTCCCCGACTAGCCGGCCATTCGAGGAGCCAGGGGCGGGACGGGCGCGGAAACCACGGGGTTTTCCGGTGGCACGGGCAATGCTTGGTGAGCCGGCACATGAAGACTCTCGAGACCCTTCGCAGCGACGCAGACGACAGGCTCCGGGCCGCGGATTTCGACGGTGCGCTGCGGCGGTATCACGCGATCCTCCAGCGCGAGCCGCGGGCGAACGACGCGCGCATGGGCGTCGCCGACGCGCTCGCGGGGCTGGGACACAGGACGCTCGCCGCGCAGGTCTACCGCGCGACGGCCTGGGCGTTCGCGCAGGCGGGACATCCGCTCAAGGCGCTCGTCGCCGCGAAGGCGATGGCCTTGATCGACCCGCGCGCGGACGACGACGCGGCGCGGATCGCGCGGCTCTTCGCCGCGGACTCGGCGCGCGTGTCGGAAGGCGGCGGACGGCGCAACAGCGTTCCGCTCGAGGCGCCGGCGCCGACGACGTCGGTGCTCGACGGCGGCGAGATCGCGGACGTGGTGCGCGCGGCGGCGGCGGAGGCGATCGAGCTGCCGGCGATGTCCGTCACGCTCGAGAGCTTCGCTCCCGCTCCGATCCTTTCGGAGATCGCCGGCGAGCACGCCGAGGTCCTCGTCCGTGGGAGCCGCCTGCTGCGGCTGCGCGACGCGGAGCCGTGCGTGCTCGAGGGCGAGGCGCCCGAGGCGGTCTACCTCGTCGCGCGCGGGAAGCTCCTGCTCAGCATCGGAGGCCGCGAGATCGGCCACGTCGGCGAGGGAGGGCTCGTCGGCGAGGAGCCGCTCGTCGGGGCATCCGTCGCGCTCGCGAGCGCGTGGGCCGTGGGCGACGTCGACCTTCTCGAGATCCGGTACGACGCTTTCACGAGGGTGTCGCGCGAAGAGCCCGCGGGGCAGAGCGAGGCGCTCGGACACGTGCTGCGTGCGCATTTCCTGCAGACGCTGCTGCGGACGTCGCCGCTCTTCCGCGCGATGGAACCGGCACAGCGAGTCGGGTTGCTGGAGAGGATGCTGCCCGTCACGCTGCCGGGCGGCGCGTCGCTCGTGATCGAGCGCCAGCCAGCGCGCGGCGTCTGGCTGGTGCTTTCCGGCCAGGTGTCGGTCCGCGTGGTCAGCGCGGACTCGCCGGTTTCGCGTGCGGTGCACAGGATGGAGACGAAGGAAGGGTCGGTCGTGTCGGTGATCGGTCCGGGCGGGCTCGTCGGTCTTGCGTCGAGCCTGACGGGCGAACCGGCGACTGCGGCGTCTTCGGTGACCGCGCCGGCCACGGGGCTGTTCCTTTCGGCCGAGGATCTTCGGGCGCTCGCGGAGACGAACCCGGAAGTCGGACGCGACCTCGTCGACGAAGCGTTCTCGCGCCGCCAGCGCACCGGCGCCGCGCGTCGGTCGCTGGGGACGTCGTCGCCCGAGGCGCGCATCCAAGCATAGCGGCGGGCAGGTCGTTGCGGCTACGCTAAGGGCGTGACGACGCTCGACGTCACGCTCGGCAGGTACGTCCTCTTCCGCAAGCTCGCGGCGGGGGGCATGGCCGAGGTGTTCCTGGGCCGGCTCCTCGGCGAGGCGAACTTCGAGAAGCAGGTCGTCATCAAGCGGCTGTTCGAGCACCTCGGGAAGGACGCCGAGATGCTGCGCATGTTCCAGGACGAGGCGCGGCTCGGAGCGCTCTTCGATCACCCGAACATCGTGCAGGTCCTCGAGCTCGGCCGCAGCGCCGGGCACTGGTTCATCGCGATGGAGTACGTCGACGGGCCGGACCTGCAGTCGATCCTGCGGCAGGTCGTCAAGACGGGGACGGACCTCCCTCTCGAGCACGTCGTGCGGATCGTCGTGCAGGCGTGCGAGGGCCTGGACTACGCGCACCACAAGCGCGACCGCGGCGGACGGCCGCTCAATCTCGTGCACCGGGACGTCACGCCCACGAACCTGCACGTCACCTATCACGGGGTCGTCAAGATCCTCGACTTCGGCATCGCGTTCAGCCGGGCGAGCATCGAGGGGGAGCGATCGCTGCGCGGGACCATGGGCTACATGGCCCCGGAAGCGATCCGCGGGCAGGGTGTCGACCGGCGCGCGGACGTGTTCTCGCTCGGCGTGGTGCTCTACGAGATGTGCACGCGCAGCCGGCTCTTCCGCGGAAACGCGCTCGAGGTCATGCGGCAGGTCTGCGAGGCGCCGATCCCGCGTCCGAGCCTGCGGGCGCCGCACCTGCCGACGTCGCTCGAGCGGATCATCCTGTGGGCGCTCGAGCGCGATCCGGAGAAGCGGCCGCAGAGTGCCGGAGAGCTGGCCGACGCGATCGAGACGGACGCCGTCCGCCTCGGATTGCGTGCGTCGACGGCGGCGCTCGGCGCCTACGTGCAGGGCGCGTTCGGGGTGACGCCTGTCATCGATCCCGCCGACGCGGCGCGCGCGCACCGCGACGATCTGTCGCGGATGCTCGAGGTGGATCTGCCAGACGACTTCTAGGTCGTGGTACGCTTTCTCGTCATGGGGGCGGTGGGCGTCGTGTGGATCTGGATCGCCATCGGATGTGGCGTGCAGTCGCACACCCCCTCTGGCGGAGATGGGCCGGATGCCGACGCGGACGGGGACGGCGACACGGACGTCGACGCGGACGCGGACACGGACAGCGACACGAGCACGGGGAGCGAGACCGATCCGCAGATCTGCAACGACCTCGACGGGGACGGCTACGGCGTCGGGCCGGCGTGCGACGGTCCCGACTGCGACGACTCGAACCCGGATCTGTGGACCGAGGCGCAGTGCGACGCGGTGTGCGACAGCGACCCGCACGAGAGGGGTTGCGCCTGCGACGCCGTGGAGCCGGAGATCTGCTACCGGGGCCCGGAGGGAACGCTCGGAATCGGTCCGTGCCGGGCCGGGCTGCGCAGTTGCGAGGACGGGGCGTGGTCGGCCTGCGAGGGCCAGGTCGTCCCGGCGGTGGACGTGTGCAACGACCTGGACGACGACTGCGACGGCGCGATCGACGAGCCCCCGGACTGCGACGACGGCCTCGACCACTGGAACTTCTGCATCAGGGCCTTCGACTCGGCCACCTTCTGCGGGCTGGACTGCAGCGACGGCGAGCGTTGCCCGGACGGATCGTCGTGCCAGGACGTCGGGGACGGAGCCGGCGGAGTGGCGACGCGCCAGTGCATCCCGGAACACATCGTTCGGCCAGGAGACGACTGCAACGACGCCGACCGCGCGCTCTGCCCGCCGTTCTGCAGCGCCTGCGACTCCGACGAAGACTGCGCGTTCGCCGGCGAGGTGCCCGACGTGTGTCGGTGATGGAGGTCGGCGTGCGCAGCACGATCGTCGTGGCGGTGCTCCTGGGTGGCGGATGCGGTGCGCGGTCCCAGACCCTCGTGGGTTCGGACGGTGACGACGGAGGCAACGGCGACGCAGATGCCGACGGTGACGCCGACGCCGACACGGATTCCGACCCTGACTGTGAGGACGTGGACGGCGACGGATTCGCCGCCTCCGAGTGCGGCGGCAAGGACTGCGACGACTCGGATCCTTCGATCTTTCCCGGTGCTCCAGAAGGGGGCGAGTGGGTCGTCTCCACGGTCGACGACCGCGCCCACCATCAGGAAGGCGCGATTGCGCTCGATCTCGAGGGGCGCCCGTTGATCACGTCGTGGGGCGCGGACAACGCGCTCGAGTACTACGCGTGGGACGGAGCCGCATGGTCACGCGAGGTCGTTGACGATCGCGCGGGGATGCCGTCGTCTGGCCTCGCGGTCGACGCCGACGGCGTCGTGAATGTCGCTTACGGAGTCCAGAACTACGAGAGCGACGACGGTCTCGGGAGGTTTCGATACGCGGTCAGGAGCGCTGCGGGGTGGACGACCCAGATGGTGGATGCCGTCGAGGGCAATGCGGACCCCGTCGCGATGGCGCTCGACGCCGCCGGTCACGCGCATACGGTCTACAACACCGACGACGCCCTCCTGTATGCGACCGACGAAAGCGGCGAGTGGGACGTCCAGACCGTGTACCGCGGTGGTGTGGGGCGCGGCAACATCGCCGAGATCGACATCGCCCTCGATTCCGAAGGGGCCGCACACGTCGTCTTCTACGACGGCATGCACCTCGCGCACGCTTCCAACGAGACGGGCGCCTGGGCGACGACGATCGCCGATCCCGCGTCCGGCACCGGAAACGCCCCGTCGCTCGCGATCGCGCCGGACGGCGCACTGCACGCCGTGCACGGGGGGCCCGCGTTCCGGTTGCTCCATTCGATCCGTCGCGACGGCAACTGGGAGACGGAGAGCGTCCGCGACGAGCCCGACACCGCACGCTGCACGGCAATCGTGGCGGACGACGAAGGTTCACTCCACGTCGTATTCAGCCTGAACTCCGGCCTCGGTTACGCGACGAACAACGGCGGCGATTGGGTCGTCGAGCAGGTCGACCCGGAGAACAACAACGACTGGTGCGCGATGGCTTTGGACGAGGTCGGGAACGTCCATGCGGCGTACGCGACCTCCGGTGGTCCGTCGCACCTTCGTCACGCCGTTCGTCGGTCCTTCGACGACGGCGTCGATCAGGACTGCGACGGCGACCCCGGCAGGTAGGCGCCGCGCCTCCAGCGATTGCTCGAGTCCATCCGGTGCCCCCCGGGGGGGGAGGGCGTGAAGGGCACGGCCGAGGGGCGCGTCCATCGTTCATGAGGCGGGTCACGGCTTTCGGTCTCGTCGGTGCGATTTCCGCTGCGGCTTGCGGCGGGGAGTGCGATGCGGACGGGGACGGCCACGAGGCGAAGTCGTGCGGGGGACGTGACTGCGACGACTCCGATTTCTCCGTCCATCCCGGAGGGAAGGACGACCCGTTTCCGTGGATCTCGGAGACGATCGACGAGGAGGGGACCGTGGGCCTGCTCGCGTTCGATGAAGCAGGCTCGCCGCAGGTGGTGTACGCGACGGGATCCTCCGCCCCGTCGGTCCGACATGCGTTCCTGCAAGAGGGCGCGTGGCAGATCGAAGAGGTCTTCCGCGAAGCCGACGTCATCGGCGTCTCGGTCGCTTCGGACGGCACGCTCTACGCGGGCCTGCGCGACCCGGGGGACACGATCCACCTTGCGACGCGATCGGCTGGCGCCTGGAGCGTCGAGGAGGTGCTCGATCTCGATCGGGGAAGCGACGCGTCGCTCGTCGTGCCGGGAAGCGAGCCGCTGTTCGCCGTGGTGCACTCGGACGACTTCTACTCGTTCGTGGGGATCGCTGCCCGCTTCGAGGAGGGCTGGGCGGTCGAACGGATTGCCGAGTACCCGTCGTGGGGTGGCCTCGACAGCAGGGTGCACGGGATTGTTGGCGAGGACGCAGCGCTGCAGATCGCGGCGTGTCTTTGGGGGTCGATGCTCCTGTATGCGGAGCAACCGGATGGCTGGTTCGTCCACGAGCTGCCGGACGCGTCCTGCCGCACGGAATTCGGCATTTCGAGCGCCGCCGCGGAGGGCGCCCTCCATCTCGCTTTTGTCGATAGAAGCTATGGCATCGCCCACACGACGGACGCGCAGGGCTGGTCGCTGGAGCCGGTGACGCCCCACACACATTCCCCGTCTCTCGCGATCGGCCCGGACGGCCCCTTGGTCGCCTTCACGGATGAGCGGGAATGGACGACGGGCAACATCCGGATCGCATCGCGTGCGACGGGCGTCTTTCAGTCTTTCCGTGTGTCCCGCGACGCCTTCGGCGGTGCGGGCCGTGGCGCCGCGCTCGCCATCGCGCCGGACGGGACGGCGCGCATCGTGACGGGCAGTCCGCTCCGGCTTCTCTCGCCGGCGCCTCCGCTCGACGCCGATTGTGACGGCAGCGTCCGCATGCCGCAGGATGCGGACGCGGACGGGTGGCTGGACGCAGGCGTCGTCGCCCCCGATTGCGACGACGCAGATGCCTCCGTGTTTCCCGGCGCGCACGAGGTGATCGGGGATCTCGTGGACTCGGACTGCAATGGCTCGGATCGCTGAAGCGCTCGCGGCCGTTTCGCTCGTGGCCTGCGGGCAAGCGCCCGAGGCGGACCCCGCGGCCTGCGAGACGGACGCGGACGAGGACGGCTTCGTCGACGCCCGCTGCGGCGGAGACGACTGCGACGATGCGGACGACGGAGTCCACCCGGAGGCGTGGGAAGGGCCGCAGGGATGGAGGTGGGAGACCCTCGATCCGACGTGGAACGCCCGAGGCGCGGGGATCGCCGTCGGAAGGGACGGCGCCCTCCACGTCGTGTGGGTTCTCCCGGACGGCCCGCGTTACGCGACGGATCGGGGCGGCCGCTGGACCATCGAGCGGATCGCGGACGCCGAGCCGGAAGGACGCATCGCCCTCGTGCTCGACGCCGAAGAGTCTCCGATCGCCGGTTGGGTGGCGTCCGACGAGGCCGGATCGCTCGTCCTCATTGCTCGGCGCGGGGCCGATGGCTGGCAGATCGAGGACCTGGCGGCATCTCCGAACCACGGACACGTCGCGCTCGCGGTGGATGGTCTCGGGGTGCTCCACGCGGCCTGGGCGGATCGCGACGGCGTCCGGCACGGTGCCCACGACGGCGCGGGCTGGCAAGTCGAGACGGTTCCGTCGTTGGATCTGGCGCAGGGCTCTCATGGGCCGCCCGCACTCGCGGTCGACACGGAGAGCCGCGTTCACGTCGCCTTCGCCGCGGGAGGGCGCCTCTGCCATTCCGTGCGCGAGGAGGGCGGCTGGACGACCGACTTGGTCGAAGACGTCGGTGTGCTGGGGCTGGAGCCTCCGGCCGTCGCGGCAGGTCTGGACGGCGTCGTCCACGTCGTCTATCAGCACCCGCGACTGGACGAGGTCCGCCACGCCTTCGGTTCGGCGGGCGGATTCTCCATCGAGACCGTCGACGACGCGGGCCGAACGGGCGTGTCCGTCTCGATCGCGTTCGACTCGGCCGGCGCACTCCACCTCGGCTACGCCCGGATGGACGGTCCTCCGCGTCATGCTGCTGCCTCACGCTCCGGCTTCGTGCTCGCCTCCGCGGACGTGTACGGCGTCGATCCCGCGATCGCGCTCGGAGCGGACGACGTCGTCCACATGGTCTACGCGTGGGGCGGGGGTCCGCTCCGCCATGCGGCGAGCTCGGCGGATCCCTGGCTGGACGCCGACTGCGACGGCGTCCCGACCGACGCGGACGGTGACGGATTCCTCGGCGGCCGTATCGCCCAGGACTGCGACGACGCGGACCCCGAGGTGCACGAGTCCTGCGCCGACTGGTAGCGCATCGACCTGCCAGTCGAGGGGATGCTCGAGGTCGATCTGCCGCGATTTCTAGCGGGAGGCCCGGGCTGCGCCCGCTTCGCGTGATCAGATCCGCATCGCGCGACGGCCATCGACGGTCAGGATCGGGTCGCGGCCGATGCGCCACTTCACGCGCGGGGCTGGCGGCTCGGCGTGCACGCGGCCTTCATGCACGAGGTGGTGGTGACAGACCGGGCATAGCGCGGTGCGGTTCGACAGCTCGTTCGAGCCGCCGTGCGAGAGGTACACGATGTGGTGGTCCTCGACGATGCGGATCCCGCAGACGGGGTTCGTGCAGCGGAAGACGTCGCGCAAGAGAACCTTGCGGTTGGCGGGGTTGTGCTCCCGGTACAGGTGCCCCCAGGTCGCGACGAAAGTATGGGCGAGGAACGCGACGAACGAGCCGCCGATCCCGCAGCGTCGGAACTGCCGTTCGAGCGCCCTCCAGAGGAAGAACGTCTCCTCGGTGACGCGAAGCTTCACGGTGACGTGGCCCGCGGCGGGCCGGAGCCGGCGGCTGACGTCGTCCAGATCCTCCTCGGAGGGGACGGCCTTCTCCTGCCGCTTTTCGGGGACGGGACCCCCGGATATCTGGAAGACCCTGCCCGACAGCACCTTCCGTTCGATCTCGACGGTCGCCTCGAAGAGATCGTCGTCCGGCGGGCCGTCGTCGACGACGCCGGGGTCCCCGCCGGCGCGCGCCAGCATCTCCAGCGCCTCGACCTCCTCTCCCAGATGACGCACCGTCCGCTCGCGGGCGCGGGCGAGCCATGCGTCGGCGGTCCCGGGCGTCGCGACCCGAGCGGCAAGGCTCGCCGAGGTGTACGGGATCTCGCCCTTCGCGAGCGCCCTGGCGAGGGCAGGCAGGTCCGCCATACGGCGTGACAGCGTGATCCTCGCGCGCAGCGACGAGAGCGAGCAACCCGCCCGCTCCCGCGCGTACTGCGATTCGGACGCGTAGCCCATCCGCCGCCAGCCGCTCGCGTCGAAGAAGCGGCGCGAGAGTTCGCCCAGGACCGCGTCGCGCGATGCGAGATCGGCCGATAGCGAACGGATCAAGGTGTCGAGCGCGCGCGGCGTCGTCGGCATTTCGGTTTCGGGCGCAGGCGTGATCGCGTCGACCTCGCGCGCGAGCGCGTCCTCCACCATCTCCTCCGCCTCGCGCTGCCACGCGGCCCGCTGCGCGCGGTACTCCGCCGCCCGCCGCAGTTCCCCGCGGTCGGGCGACGCGGCTTCCAGGTCGAAGGAGACGAGGTTCTCGAGCGTCGTCTGCCCCTCCGCGAGCAAGGCGTACGCGACCGCCTCGTCGGACGTGCCGGCATTCATCGCCGCGACGATCTTGCGCGCGTACTCCAGGGCCCAGGCGTCCCCGGCCGGTACCGTCGTCGTCAGGACTCGCCTCTGGACGACGACGTCGTCGCCCGGGGCTTCGGCGTCGACGGGACGGACGGGCGGGAACTTCGTCTGCACCTGCCGGACGGTGCAGGTGAGGGCCTCCTTCAGGACCGCGTCCTCGGTCTCGGGCGTCGCGCGCCGGCAGACGACGTCCGCCATGCACCACGAGATCCGGCCTGCCCACAGTGCGGCGCGGACCTTCGGCAGCTTGCTCACCCTCCGCGCGAGCGCCCTCGCATCGGCCGCCCACCGCCCCGGCCGCCCACACCGTTCGAGGGCGTACCTGTCCATGGACGGGAACCCTTGCTTCACGACGTTGGACACCGGCGAAACCCTGGAGATCAGGGCCGTTGCGTAGCCGGCGATCGGCTGGCCGACGGGCGTTCGACCGCCCGGGACGCCCTCGGCGGCCGGTTGCGGCCAGGGACGACCCTGAGCCCGGCGCTGGTCTTCTGGACGAGCTGGCTCGCGTCCTGGCTGCCCAGGAGCGTCTCCGAAGGCAGGAGGCCGTCCTCCTCGCCAGCGTCCGCGGGGCCGGAATCCCCTGGAGGCGGGCGGCCGAGGTCGCCGCCCGGGCTCTGGGAATCCACGCCACCGATCTCGCGCTCCGGAAGCTCGACCAGCGCCTGCGCCGCCGCCTCTCCCGGGCGGTCGGGCGGGGCGAGGTCGACGGGCCGGAACGGCTCGTCAAACGGAAGGTCGTCGAGGAGCGGTTCGATCTCGACGGGTAGCGCAGGTCCTGCACCAGGGGAGCCGGCCCACCCTCGGGCGAGCGGCGGCTCATGCACGGCGCGTGACGCGCGGGGGGCGAAGACGAGCCGATGCCCCGCCCCCCACCTCCCGGGGCGGCGTATCCGGCCCGGCGCTCGGGACGCAGGCCCGGTGGCTCGGCCCCTCCCCCGCCCGCCGCCGCCGCTCGACCGCCCTCGACCCGCGCAACGCCGCGCGACCCAGGGCGATCTAGGCGGCGTCACCATGACCTCCGGGCCGGATCTTCCCCTTCCAGGGCAGCTACGAGGCGCCGTTGGCAGATTGCACGGGCCAGTACGAGGCGCCGCGCACCTTCACGGCAACCAGCGCGCGGGCGAGTTCGTGCGAGACGAGCACGCGCTTGTGCGCCGCCGCCCCGCTGCCGAAGTACTCACTGGTCTTCACGATCGCGCGCGTGGGACTCGCGGCGAGGGCCGGGAAGAAGCCGCGGGTGACGGGCCGGTACTTCACGCGGCCGCACTTCGTACACCGCTCAGAGGTGAGCCAGTCGGGCACGATGCCGACCTCCTCTTCGACCACGAGCTGCACGACGGTCTTCAGCTCGGTACCCTTCGTGTTGGTGACGGGTCGGCAGGCGATGCCGCGGGGCTTGAAGACGCTCGACCAGATCTCGGGCGTCACGAAGTACTCGTCGAAGACCCAGTTGAGCTGGAGGATCGCCCGCCGACCCCACTTCGGCTCGCCCTTCATCTGGAACGGCGCCTTCTGCTTCATCCCGATCCCGCACGCGTCGCACCCGTCGGTCAGGTCGTACGTGGCACGGCGGTAGCCGAAGTCCTCGTCCGGCTGCGGATAGCCGTGATGCCAGTCGGGAACGAGGTTGAGCCACCTGGCTGCCTCGACCTCCTCCTTCGTGAACTCGGTGGTCAGGAAGTCGGATACCTTCCACCTCTCGAAGAGCAGGCGGAGCTTCGACCAGTTGGGATGCTCCTCATCAACATCGAACGCCACAAACGAGAGGCTGTCACCCGGCAAGGCGGTGCCCGTGGGACGTCGCGCGGCCACCCCGAGCCCCTCCAGCTCTCGCAGTTGGGAAGGCGTCGCCGACAGGCCGATCCTGTGAACGAACCTCATAGCCCGAGCGCGCTCGAGATCTCGGGATAGCCACGGTAGACCTCACGCGCGGCTGCCTCCACGGATTCTCGAGTCGCCGCTTGCGTGCCAGTGCGGTACGGGATCAGCTCCCGCCACCTGTTGGTGAAGACCTGGTGCTCTGCTCGCGTCACCGCCACCGAGAGGCCTTCTGCTCGCGTGGATCCGAACAAGTGCGCGAACCGCTGCTCGATCAGGTGATGGGCTTGCAGCTCGGTCCCTTGCAGCGCACCACGCAGCTGGCCATACGGCTTGATTCCGAACTCGGCGGCACGTGACAGCCCACCGAACGACCTTGCGGCACCGGGCAGGAAGCGGCGGACAGCGCTTCGCACCCAACTGGCTCCGCGCGACAAGGGCCTGCCCAGGCGCCTGGCCCAACTGAGCAGCCGAAGGCCGGTTCCTGGGGACGGCATGACCGTCATCACGACATCGGCGGCAGTCTCGTAACCCTCGCCCAACTCGCGCGCATGGCCGCCCATGTGCGCGAGTGAGCCCACATCTTCGTTGCGCTCCTCAGTGAGCCAACGAGCGCGCCCGGGGTCCGTCGCGCCTTGACTCGCGCCCGAGGCCGCCTCCGAACCCGTGCTCGGATCGGCACGCCCGGCGCCTACCTGGGGAACCTCTCCGGTGACGTTGTGAGCTTCGGGATGCTCCAAGATGTCCGCTTCGGTGAACGTCACCTCGCCCGGTTGCGTGCCTGACGGCTGTGTCTCTTCCAGGCCGAAGGGATCCACGAGGCGGATCGGATTCGCGCCCACATACGCGAACCTGTTGCCGGTCGCCTTGACGTCTACGCCATGGACGAGGAGTGGATCCGGGCTCAGCCACCGCCCGAGGCTCGCCGCGTAGTAGCGGAAGCCGAAGTAGTCGAGGCCCGTGGACTCGTCCCGCTCCTTGCCGGTGAACGCGTAGAAGGCCTCGAAGCCCAGGTCCGAGACGACCTCGCTCTCGAGCGCGCCGTACGGCAGGTAAGTCGCCGCGCTGCGCGGCTCCCCTGCCTCGTCGAGGACGACGCTCGTCGTGCCGAGGTGGTTGGACAGGTAGAACGACACCTCCGCCGCTTCCCCGTCCACCGCCGACACCCGCAGCAGTCTCTGCGCGCCGACGTGCAGCCACTTCGTCGGCGTGAGGCTGCCGAAGCCGCGCTCCTCGTAGCTGTCGGAGAAGTAGAGCGCCTCGTCGATGTCGGTGCGCTTGATGCGGCGCTGGTCGGCGTAGTCGTAGGTGAACTCGGAGGAGACGTCGCGGCCGGGACCCGAGACCTCGGCGGACGCGAGGCGGTGGACGGCGTCCCAGGTGTAGTCGTGGACGGTCACGTCGCCGGCCCGTGTGACGGTCAAGGACTCCATGTCGCCCGAGGCGTTGTAGGTGGCGTCGAGCTGGTTGTCCGCGTCGATCTCAGCGTGGACGAGCGCGTCGGGGCGGACGGCGGGGTCGGTGTCGACGCCGTTCTCGATCGCGCCGAGCGACCGGTCGAAGAAGCGGTCCTGGTCGTCGCGCCAGTCCGTCATGTTGCCGAGGTAGTCGTAGGCCCAGGACTGCTCCTGGGGTCGTAGCGGCTCGTCCTCGGCGTAGACGCTGCGGTTGCGCAGGAGCCGGTAGAGGGCGTCGTACGAATAGTCCTGGTCGGCAGGGGACGGGGACCAGCCGGCGGTCTCGTCGGGCGTTCGCAGGTCGCGGATGGCGACGATGTTGCTCGCGCGATCGAACTCGTACTGCCAGTCCTGGAAGTAGCGGCCGCCGGCGGTGCGCGAGGACAGGCGCGTCAGGCGCAGGCGTCGATCGTACGTGTATTTAGTTCGATGCTCACACCCCAAGAAATCGAATTCGAACTCTTCTTCGTCAGACCTCCCTTCGTCGGTGGGCTCGGCGGTCGGCTCGTCGCTCGA
>Ga0247727_10005427_pt1 | contig 25906 bp, 18 predicted proteins | sample WisWelCaveWW1625_FD_202498 | JGI IMG/M metagenome (GOLD analysis project Ga0247727, IMG submission 202498) | Biofilm microbial communities from Wishing Well Cave, Virginia, United States - WW16-25 | ecosystem: Environmental > Aquatic > Deep subsurface > Groundwater > Cave microbial mat | place...
CGCGCAGGAAAAACACCGCGACGACGAAGTCGGGCTGGAACGTCACTTCCAGACTCTTGAAGCGTTCGACCCATTCGCCGGTCAGGTACATCGGGATGCCGGCATTGAGCAGCTCGTACTCGACGACTCGAGGGTCGGGCTTGAGTTCATTGAATCGTCGCTCGAGGATCTCGGGGAAGATGCGGGCGTCGTCCTCGACTCCCAGGCCGTAGGTGAACGAGTCGCCCAGCATCAGGATGCGAAAGTGACCGGGCGGCTTGAGAGGACGGTACTCGCGATCGCGCAGGCGATCGAGGCGGCGCGACTTCACGGTGTACTCCTGGCTTTCGCGTTGCTCCTCGGTGAGACGCACGTACCAGGGTCGATCCTCGGACAGCCGGAAACCCGTCTCCACGGCGAGGACGGTGAATGCCGCCGAGGCCATCGCCAGAGCCCCTCGCATCCACCTCCGTCGACGCATCAGCGGCCGTCTCCGCTTTCCTGCGGCGCGGGCGGGACCTGGATCGTGTCCAGCTCCTTCTTGAGCTCCTGGAACTCTTGCATGTCCGGGTACAGGGACAGCAGACGCTCAACGCGGTCCCTGCTGACCCGGAGATGCACGTCCCGCTCGTCGGGGATCCGGACGATGGCGTTGTAGTGGTAGCGAAAACTCTCGGCGATCAACAACGCATTCGACGGCGCCAGCCGCACGGCGCGGTCCGAATGCTCGATCGCCTCCTTCAGGGATCCCAGCTCGAAGCACACTCCGGCGAGATCATGCTGATAGCCGGGGTTGGCCGGGTTGAGCGCGATCGCAGAGGACAGGAGCTGGTAGGCCTCGCGCCAGGTCTGTTGCTCGATGGCTTGCGACGGGTCCTCCCGGCGCAGGAGCAGGCGGGCCTGATCGACGTAGGCGCGCGCCGCCGTCCGGCGGTCCGGGTCGATCGCCTCCTCTGGGGACCGGAAGGGCTTCAAGATGTCGCCCCACAGCTCCTCGCGCGTCGTCTCGGTGCTCTTCCACTTCTCGCTCAGGAACTCGCCACCGACGCGCACCAGCTCCAGGAGGGCCGCCGATTTCTCCGTCGGCTGCGGCGCCGCCAGCAGCGTGATCACGTGCTGTGTCAACCCGGGATTCCGTGGCGCGCTCGCCGGGTTCGACGGCTCGCCCGAAGCGGCCGTCCGGTCCGCGAATGACTCCGCGAGCTTGATCATGTTGCGTGCGCCGGGATGGTCCGGCCGGAACTCCTGGCAGCGCCGTGCATCCGCGATACACAACGTCTGGAACAGCTTCTGTCCGGTGTTGTTGAACATCTCGAGATAGACCGCGCTGCGCTGCAGGAAGAGCTGCGCCTTCTGGCGATCGACCGCGGGTCCGCGGACGTCGCCGGTACGCCCGCGCGACTCCACGATCTCGAGGGCGGTGCTGACCTGCTCGAGAGCGATCTGCAGGAACTCCTCCGAGACGTCGCGGTCGAGATTGGAGGAGCGCGACAGCTCCCAGAACATCTTGGCGAAGCGCGCAAGGATCCTGGGATCCGTCGCACCCGCCTGGTGAGCCGAAAGGATGTCCTGCAATCCGAGCTCACGGCTGTCGGGGTCGCGCATCTCCACGCGCAGCACGCCGCGCATCAGGCGCGCCTCGTGATTGGCGGGATCGGCATCGAGCAGCGGGCGCAGGATCTCGTTCAGCGCATGGCGGTAGACGCCCTCGGGATGGTCGGCGTATTTCTCCATCGCGGAGGCGATCGGCACCAGACTGGGCGAGCTCAGGTCGGTCTGGATCAGCCGCGCCCAGCGCGATGCGCACGGATACAGCGCATTGACCAGGCCGAGCGCGGCGACCGGGTCATCCGGGCTCAGCTCGCGCGCCTTCTCGAAATACTCGAGGGCCGAGAGGTTGAGGTCGGACTCCAGAGCCTCGTATCCCTGGAACACGTACTCGGAAGGCCGGGAAGCAGCCGCGCTCTTGAGCTTGGACCAGAAGGCGGTCGAGACCGTGGTGATCAGCGCCGCGACCACCAGCAGCGCCGACAGGATGGCGACCGTCCGGTGTTTGCGGACGCGTTTCAGGATGCGCGTGATGATCCGCGGGCGCCGCGCCAGGATCGGCTCACCCTCGAGGAACCGCTCGAGGTCCTGTGCCATCTCGAGGGCCGAGCTGTACCGGCGGCGCGCCAGCTTCTCCAGGGCCTTGAGCGTGATGACCTCGAGCTCCGCCGGCACGTCTTTGCGGATCGATCGGAGCGGCGGCGCCTCCGTCTCGAGGATCTTCTGCAGGATCTCCTGGGTGGAGTTGCTCAGGAACGGCGGCCGCCCGCACAAAAGCTCGAACAGCGTCGCTCCCAGGGAATACACGTCGGTTCCGCGGCCGATGTCCTTCTCGGCACGCACCTGCTCCGGGCTCATGTACAGCGGCGTGCCGACCATCGCCCCGGAGTCGGTGATGCTGGCGCCGCGCTCGGGACGCGCCAGGCCGAAGTCGGTGAGCACCAGGCGACCTTCCTTCGACAGGATCATGTTGGCCGGCTTGACGTCGCGATGGATGATGCCGCGCTGGTGAGCGAAGTGCAGGGCGCGCGCCGCGGACAGGATCAGACGCGCCGCCTCCTCTCCCGGCAGGGCGCCGCGCTTCTTCAAGACCTTGTCGAGCGCCTCGCCCTCGATGAGCTGCATGGCGTAGAAGTGCATCGACTTCACCTGCCCGATCTCGTAGATCGGGACGATGTTTTCGTGGCTGAGCTGGGCGACGGCGCGGGCCTCGCGCAGGAACCTCTGGATCGACTTCTCGATCGCGCCGAGCGCCGGCGGCAAGACCTTGAGCGCGACCCTGCGACCGAGCTTCTCGTCGACGGCCTCGAACACGATGCCCATCGACCCCAGACCCAGGGCGCGCTCGATCCGGTAGCCGCCGAGCACCATGCCGATCATGCTCTTCATCGCGCGCGGGAACGTCTCCTCGGTGCGGGGCGACGAGTCGAGCAGCGATTCCGGGCCGCTGTCGTGAAGTTGAGTCAAGACAGCTCGCTCCCGGGAGGCAGCTCGAGCGCGATCGCGCGCAGCTTGCGCAGGACCACGAACAGCCTCTCGAGCGCGGCCGTGGGCAACGAGTTGGGCCCGTCGGACAGCGCCTGATCCGGATTCTCGTGAACCTCCATGAACACCAGGTCGGCGCCTGCCGACACCGCCGCCCTCGCGAGGATCGGAGCGAGCCTTCGGTCGCCACCGGATCGATCCTCGGAGCCGCCCGGAGTCTGCACCGAATGGGTCGCGTCGAACACCACCGGAACACCCAGCGCCGCCATGGCGGCGATCGAGGTCATGTCGTTGACCAGACGGTGGTAGCCGAAGAACGTGCCGCGTTCCGTGAGCAGGATGTCGCGCGCTCCCGCGGCCCGAAGCTTGGCGACGACGTTTTCCATCTCCTTTGGTGCGACGAACTGCCCTTTCTTGACGTTCACCGGTTTCGATGTCTCCGCCGCGGCGAGCAGGAGGTCGGTCTGACGGCACAGGAACGCCGGAATCTGCAGGACGTCGACGTACCGGGCGGCGAGGGCGGCCTGGTCCGGCAGGTGGATGTCGGTGAGCACCGGGACGTGCAGCTTTTCGCGCACCCGTGCGAGAACCTCGAGGGCCGGCTCGATTCCGATCCCGCGGAACGACTTCCCGGAAGTGCGGTTGGCCTTGTCGAACGAGGCCTTGAAGATCCACGGCACGTCGGCGGAGTGCGCCGCCTGCGCCACCTGCTCGGCGATGCGCATCGTCGTTTCGCGGCCCTCGACGACGCATGGGCCGGCGATGATCGAGAGCGGCCGGCCCGCTCCGACCGTGAGATTGCCGATCACTGCGCTGCGCGCGGCGGGGGGGGTCATTCCGTCAGCTCCCCTCAAGGGGACTTCTCGTTCATTCGTTTGGCGCCGATGTGCGGGGATTCTAATCTCCGCCCCGATCATGGGCGCGAAACCGACACTTCTGTTGACCGGTGCGGGAGGACTGGTGGGCTCGGCGCTGTACCGCGCATTCCTCGGCTCGTTCCGGGTCGTCGCGCAGGTGCACCAGCGCTCCCTGCGGACCAGGATTCGTCGCGGCGATCGTGTGGTGCGCTGCGACCTCAGGACCGCGGGCGCGGCGTCCTCGCTGGTGGAATCCGCCGAACCGGAATTGATCGTGCACCTGGCGGCGCTTTCGTCCCTTTCGGCGTGCGCCAAGGATCCCGTGCTCGCGACCGCGGTCAACACCGACCTCTCGCGAGAGCTCGCGGCCGCGGCGCATTCGACGGGAGCCTACCTCCTGTTCGCCTCGACCGACCAGGTGTTCGACGGTGACGGCGCGCCCTATGGCGAGCGCGATCGAACGAGTCCGATCTCCGTCTACGGACGCACCAAGGCAGAGGCCGAGGACGCGGTGCTCGAGGCCTGTCTGGAAGCGCTGGTCATGCGCTTCTCCCTGGTGCTGTCACCGGCGGCGGACGGTGAGAGCGGCGCCCTGGAGATGCTCGCGGCGGCGCACCAGCGCCGGGCCGAGCTGCGCCTGTTCATCGACGAGCATCGCACGCCGATCTCGATCCTCGACCTTGGTCGCCAGATCGAGCATGCCCTGCGCACGCGGGCCAGCGGCGTATTCCACGCCGGCGGCATGGAGCGCGTCGATCGCATGCAGCTCGGGCGCAGGATCGCGGAGGTTTTCGGCTGGCACGACGCGGTGCTGGTCGGCGCCTCGCGGAAGGACAGCCAGCCGGCGCGTCCTGCAGATCTGTCCCTGGTCAGCGGGCGTCTGGTCCCCGAAGGATGGCCGCGACCCAAGCCTCTGGACGAGGCCCTGCGCGAGATGAAGAGTGAGCCTCTGCTGCTCGGCAGCGGATGATCTGCTTCATGCATAATGCGGGCACGGGAAAGGAAGCGCCTGCCCGATGCTTTTTGCTCGTGGCGGGTCCTCGCGAGGCATGCTTCCGGAGGAGGACCCGATGAAATACGTCATCGTCGTGATTCCGGGAATGGCGGATCTGCCGTTGACCGCTCTGGGCGGCCGGACCCCCCTGGAGGCCGCCAGCACACCGCATCTCGATCGGCTGGCGGCGCGCGGCCGATTCGGCACCGTACAGATCGTGCCCGACGACGCTCCGCAAGGCTCGGTGATCGGTCTGCCCGCGCTGATGGGCTACGATCCGCTTCAATGGACTCTGAAGCGCGGGCCGCTGGAGGCGGCCGGAATGGGCATCGCCGTCGGGCGCGACGACCTGGTGATGCGCCTCAACTTCATCTCGACCTTCCGGGGCACGATGGCGGACACGCGTGCCGGCCACATCGCCGACCGCGAAGCGCAGGTGCTCCTTGAGTCGCTGAGGAGCATAAAGACTCCACTCGACCTGAGCATCCACATCGGTCTGGGCTACCGGCATCTGATGGTCGTCCACGGAGGTGCCCCACTGGAGGTCGGGACGATTCCTCCCCAGGAGGTTCTCGGCCATCCGCTGCGCGACTTCTACCCGTTCGGGCGCGACGCCCAGCCGTTCGCCCGGTTCCTCGACGACTCCGCGGCGATCCTCGCGCCGCACGACATCAACCGCGTGCGGGTCGACCTCGGCGAGAACCCCGCGGACGCAGTGTGGCTGTGGGGAGAAGGAATCGACCAGGACCTGCCGACGGTCGGCTCGCGCCTCGGCCTCAAGTCCGCGATGGTCGCGGCCGCGCCCCTGGTTCGAGGGCTGGCGATCAAGGCGGGCCTGTTCTGCCCCACGATTCCAGGGGCCACGGGAGACCGCGACACCGATCTGCCGGCGAAGCTCAAGGCCGCCCTGGACGAGCTTTCGCGCAACGACCTGGTGTATGTGCACGTCGCGGCGGTGAACGAAGCATCGCGCGCCGGCGATGCCGACGGAAAAGTGCGCGATCTGGAGGGGATCGATCGGGAGCTGATCGGATCCCTGCTTTCGTGGGTGGAGGAGAAGGATCGCGAGCGACGGATTCTCGTCACCTCCGATCATCAGACTCTGGTCCATCCCGAGAAGAAGAGCGACGAGCCGGTGCCGTTTGCGATGTTCGGAGCCGGCATCGAAGGAGTTCGCTCGCGGCCGTTCACAGAGAAGGCGGCGCGCAGCGCCGACCTCAAGCTCCCCGATGCCCGGGCGATGCTCGATTTCTTCTTCGGGACCAAGGGCCGAGGTTACGCGGCCGGCCGCTAGGAGCCTGCGGATCGCCGTCATTCCCGCGAAAGGCCGCCGTCATTCCCGCGAAAGCGGGAATCCAGGCTGTTGACGCTCCCAGTCCCTGCCTACCTTCATTCCCGCGAAACGATCGACAGTGTGTTCGATGAACACTGTGTTCAATGAACTGGGCGCGCCCGCCGTCCAGGAAACTGGATTCCCGCTTTCGCGGGAATGACGGCTTCGCTCGTTGGAAACCTCAGAAAACCACCGCAAGCAGAATGGAGACGCCGTGTTGCTACCGACTGTCCTTTCTCTTCATGCATAATCCGGGCTAGGAGCCTCAAGACACGGAAGGGTTCGTACGCAGGCTCCTGGTCCGCTGGAGAACGGCATGGGAATGAGCCCCGACGAGGGTGTGGAGCCTGCCTCGCGCTACGAGCCCGCCAAGGTGGAGGAGGGCATCGGGCGGCGCTGGGAAGAGAGCGGCGCGTCCCGCGCCGACGCGCGGTCCGGGCGAGCCGTGTTCACCGTGGCGATCCCCCCGCCCAACGTCACCGGCGTCCTGCACATGGGACACGCCCTCAACAACACCATGCAGGACATCGTCGTCCGCTTTCATCGGATGCTGGGCGAGGAGACTCTGTGGCTGCCCGGCACCGACCACGCCGGCATCGCCACCCAGGCGGTGGTCGAGAAGAAGCTCTTCAAGGAGAACGGCCTCAAGCGCGAGGCGATGGGGCGCGAGGCTTTTCTCAAGGAGGTATGGGCCTGGAAGGAGGTGCACGGCAACCGGATTCTCGAGCAGCTCAGGCGGCTGGGGTGCTCCTGCGACTGGTCGCGCACGCGCTTCACGATGGACCCGGGAATGTCGCGCGCGGTGCGCGAGGCGTTCGTACGTCTGTGGGAGAAGAATCTCATCTACCGCGGCGCGCGCCTGGTCAACTGGGACTGCGTGCTGCAGACCGCGGTCTCCGACGACGAGATCGACCACGTCGAGCGCAAGAGCCATCTCTGGCACATCCGCTACGTTCTCGAGGATGATCCTTCGCGCGCGCTGGTGGTGGCGACCACGAGGCCCGAGACGCTGCTCGGCGACACGGCGGTCGCGGTCCATCCGGAGGATTCCCGCCACTGCGACCTGATCGGCCGCAAGGTCCGACTGCCGCTGCTCGATCGAAGGATCCCGGTGATCGGCGACGAGTCCGTGGACCCGGAATTCGGAACGGGGGCGGTCAAGGTGACTCCCGGGCACGACCCGAGCGACTACGAGCGCGGCCGGCGCTTCCAGCTCGCACTGGTCAACATCTTCGAGCCCGACGGCAGGCTCAACGAGAACGCCGGAGCCTACCGCGGCATGAAGATCGAGGCGGCGCGCAAGAAGGTGGTGGAGGATCTCGAGGCCCAGGGTCTCCTGGAGAAGGTCGTCGAACACGTGCACTCGGTGGCGATCAGCGACCGCTCGGGCTCGGTGATCGAGCCGATCGTCAGCGAGCAGTGGTTCGTGCGCATGAAGGAGCTTGCACAGCCGGCGATCGAAGCGGTGAAGACAGGAGCGCTGCGGTTCGTTCCCGAGCGCTGGAGCAGGGTGTATCTCGACTGGCTCGAGAACGTGCGCGACTGGTGCATCAGCCGCCAGCTCTGGTGGGGCCATGGGATCCCGGTCTGGTACGACGCGGACGAGGTCCCCGTCGCTTCGCGCACCGACCTCAAGCTCGGCTCGCCGCATCCCGGGACCTTGAAGCCGCTGGTGCGCCAGGATCCGGACGTGCTCGACACCTGGGCGTCGTCGTGGCTGTGGCCGTTCGCGACGCTGGGCTGGCCGGAGCGCACCGAGGACCTTGCGCGGTTCTATCCCACCCAGTTCCTGTCGACCTCCCGCGAGATCATCTATCTGTGGGTGGCGCGGATGGTGATGGCCGGATACGAGTTCCTCGACCACCTGCCCAAGGAGAAGCGCTGTCCGTTCGCGACCTGCTACATCCACGCGACGGTGCTCGACGCGCAGGGACGGCGCATGTCGAAGTCGCTGGGCAACGGCATCGATCCGATCGACCTGATCAACAAATACGGCGCCGACGCCACCCGTCTGTCGCTCGCCCTCCTGACCGTGGAGGGGCAGGACATCCGTTTCTCCGAGCAGCGCGTCGAGGAGGCGCGCAACTTCGTCAACAAGCTGTGGAACGCGGCGCGCTTCGTCCTGAGCCGGATTCCCGACAAGCCCCTCCGGATCGACCGCATCGACGCCCGGGAGCTCGAGGATCGCTGGATCCTCCATCGCCTGCGGGCGCTCGTGGAGCTGACGACGGACGCGCTGCAGCACTGCCGGTTTCACGACGCCGCCCAGGCGCTGCGTCGGTTCGTGTGGAACGACTTCTGCGATTGGTACCTCGAGATCGCCAAGGTGCGCTTCGAGGAGGCGGCGGAGGCGGAGTCTCGCGAGAGAGCGCGCGCCGTCGCGGTGACGATTCTCCGCCATGCCCTCCGGCTCCTGCACCCGATCGTTCCGTTCGTCACGGAAGCGATCGCAGAGAAGGTTCACGCTCGTGCCTGGGCGAAAGAGGATTCCCCCGCGCTTCTGATGTGCAGCGCGTGGCCGGCCGCCGGGAGCTGCAGGGCCGATGCACCGGCCGAGCAGGAGATGTCGAGCTTGCAGGCGCTCGTCGTCGGGCTGCGCAACCTGCGGGCCCGCAACGACGTGCCGGATCGCGCGATCGTCAAGGCAGGCGTCCAGCTGCCGAGCCCCTTGCTTTGCGACTCGGTGCAGCGCTCGAGGGCGTGGCTGGAACGGCTTTCAAGGACGGAGCTTGTGACCGTCGCGACCGAGGTCGAGAGGCCGCGGCACAGCGATGCGGACGTCATCGCGCTGGAGCCCTCGGGGACGGCGGAGATCTACGTGGTTCTCGAGGGACTGGTCGACTTCGAAGCTCGCGCCAGAGACCTCGAGGGCAAGATCGAAAAGCTCGAGCAGCGCCTGCGGGCGGTGGAAGGGAAGCTTGCGACCCCGGGATTCGTGGAGCGCGCGCCCGCCGCCGTCGTCGCCCAGGAACGCGCCCGTCTCGAGGCTCTTCGAGCGGAGCGCCAAGGTCTGGTTCTCGCCTTTCAGAGAATCCAGAACGAGCGCTGAGATGAGCAAGGTCGTCGGACGCGTGTTCCTTGCGACGATCCTTCCGCTGCTGCTGGTCGAGACTCTGCTGCAGGCTTTCACCGGGTTGTACTCCGCCACCAGCGATCGTTCGCGTCCCCGGATCGATGGCAGCGGTCGTCGTCGGATCGTGTGCGTCGGCGATTCATTCAACTTCGGGATGGGGGCCACCGCTTCGGACAAGTCCTATCCGTCGGTGCTCGAGAAAGAGCTTTCCAGAGGCACGGACCCGCCCTTTAGCGTCGTCAACCTCGGCTGGCCGGGCCGGGACTCGCGCGAGGCGCTCGCGGTCCTCGCGCGCGAGATCGGTCGGCTCGATCCGGCGGTCGTGCTGATCCTGGTCGGCACGAACGATCGCTGGACGAGGCCACGCAGGCTCGAGATCGAGGAAGCGTTCGAGGAGGACGTTGGCACCACCGGATTCACCTGGCGCTGGCGGACCTGGCGCCTGCTGAAGCTTCTGTGCCAGCCGCGCCCGTCCACGGACGGTTCGCCTTCCCTTCCATCCGACCCGGCGCCGCCCGCCGTCCATCCGCTGGTGGGAGCCTGGCGCGGCGACGGATTCGATCTGGTGTTCAGCGCGGACGGGCAGGTTCTCGCCGGGCGGGCGCCGTTGCGATGGACGGAGGAGAACGGTGAGCTTCGATTCATCGACCCGGACGACGGCGCCACCGTCGTGCCGTGGGAGCTGTCCGAAGATCGTCTTCAGATCACGCTGCCGCACCTCGATCGAAAATCCGTGCTTCAGCGTCGTCCGCGTGAGGAGCGGGATTCATCCGATCCAGTCGATGGGGCACAGCGACGGTTCGCCGGCGAGGTTCGCGTCCTTCGTCAGTTCAATGACCACGAGAAGACTGCCAGGGTCGTGGAAGAGTGGATGAGCACGATTCCGGACGATCCGGGCGCGCACGCGGCGCAGGTCGAGGTCTCGGTTCGTTCCGGAGATCGACAGAGGGTCGACGTCGAGATCTCCTGGCTCCGGCGCCACGCACAGGAACGAGACGACGAAGCCGCGCACCAGGGCTTGAGCTTCGCCTTGTTCCATACCGGGCATGTCGAAGAGGCCTTCCGCAGTTCCTGCGTCGCGGTCGAGCGTTTTTCCGCCAATCTCGAACTCTGGATCATCCTGGCCAGCAGCGGCCGACTGCTCTCGCGCTGGGACGACGCCGAGCGCGCCGCGGACCGGATCCTCGAGCTCTCCTCCGGTGTTCCGGCGCCGCTCTACGCGTACTACCGGGTCCTGCGCGCGCACATCGTCGGACCCTGCGCAAGGAGGATCTGTTCGTCACGGACGGACATTGCAACGATCGCGGCTACGCCGAGATGGCGGCCGTCATCGCCGCCGAGCTGGTGCGGTCCGGAGTGATCCGCTGAAGTGTCGAGGCTTCCGAGGTCGACTACCTGGGCTTGTCGAGGACCACTGGGTCGATCGGAGCGAAGGTGCCGGCTGCGAACTCGATCTTCATGGTCATGCGCGTATAAAGACTGGTGCCCGCGGTCTTGAGCGAGAACTCGAATACCGCCGTGTCGTTGGCCGACTCCTTGCCGTTGGTTCCGGGAGGATCCTGAGCGATGGCCTTGGGATTGGAGCTTAAAAGCTCCCCCGCACGCGAATAGGCGAGCGTCGTCGGAAGCGGCTTGACCTCCGTCCAGGTGACCGGGAGGAAGCCGGCGATCTGGCCACCGGCGTTGCGGAACAGCAGAACGTCCGTGTCCGCGGGAATCTGGACCAGGATGCCTACGGAAGTCTCGCGCGCCCCGATCTTCTCGAGCTCGGCATTGATCAGCTCGCGCTCGGCCTTCTCCTCCGGCGTCAGCTCCTCCTCCTTCTTTTCGCCTTCCTTCTTGTCACCCTCCTTCTCCTCGGGGGTGTCTCCCTTCTCGGGGTCCTCCGCGTCCTTCCCGGACTCCTTGTCCTTCCTGGGCTTCCTGTCCGGGCGGTTCTTCGCGGCCTCTTTCTCCTCCTCCTCGCGTTTCTCGCGCGCCAGCTCCATCGCCGCCGATTCGCCCTCGCCCTTGAAATACACGCCGTAGGAACCCGGCGGGAGGGGCGGATCGAGGATCGGCTCGGAAGTCGTGAGGATCGCCACCAGCTCCGGCACCTCGATCGACTCCTTCTTGAGGCGCGTGAACGGAAAACCGACCTTGCTCGCGCTCGCCAGCGCGACGTGAGAGGCCTTCGAGTAGCGCTGCTTCTCCTTGTCGTATTCCTGAATGGTCTGAGCGACCATCGTCTCCCTGGAGAAGTCGATCCGCGAGCGGATGTCGCCGCTGATGACGGCCAGGCCCACCCTGCCGGCTTGACGAAGCTGGTCGAAGCCCGGCAGCTCCGAGACGACGCACCGGATGCCGATGCCTTCGACCTCGTTCTTGGGGTCATTGCCCGAGCGAATGATCAGGTTGTTGCTGACATCGTCGCCCAGGTAGTTGCCACCGCGACAGGCACGGTCTTCCGGCCGGAATCTGCCGGTGATCGTGACCTCGCCTTTGGGTCGCTTCTTGAACTTGAGCGGAGCGAAGCCCGGATAGGCGGTGTACTCGGAATCCGTCCACTCCATGACATTTCCGGCGAGATCGAACAGCCCGAGTGCGGTCTTGTCCCCCGCGAACGAGCCGACCGGTCGGGGGCTAGGGTCCTTTCCGCCGGGAGCGCTGTTGGCGCTGTTGCAACACTGCTTGTTGTCCCAGGTCTTGCCCCAGGGGAAGAACTGGTCCTCGGGCAATCCCATGCGCGCCATGTATTCCCACTCCATCTCGGTGGGCAGGCGCTTGCCATGGGCGCGCGCATAATCCTGCGCCTCGTAGAACGACACGCAGTGAACCGGCTTGTTCTCGGCGCCGGCGGGGATCACGTTGGTGATCTGGGTGCCGGCGCGCCATTCCTGCCACACGTACTTGACGATGCTCTCATTGGGGTTGCGCCTGGCCGAATCGAGGAACGCCCGGTACTCGCGATTGGTGACCTCGTATTGATCGGCGAAGAACCCCTGCACCGACTCGAGGTGGTCGGGATACATCGCCACCAGCCACTCGAGGAACTTCTCGTTGTCGACGTTGCACAGATCGCGAAGCTGCTTTTCCGTGATTCCCTGGGTGAAGGTGCTGCCCGGCACGAAGATCATGTTGGGCAGCGGATCGCCCGTCGTCTGGCCGGCATTGTGAATCCGGATCGCGCGCTGCGAGTCCACGGAGGCGGCCGGAAGGGCGGAAGGATCGGCGGGCTCTCCGGCATGGACCAGAGTCGGCGGCGCTGGAACCAGTGCCAGGGACCACAGCACGGAACGTGCACTCATCTCGCGTTGCTCCGCACAACGGGGGAAACACGGGCTCCAAGAACCCGCGAGAGACGCTGAAAGGGAGAGGACTCTATAGGCTGCAGAGGGGTCAGGGCAAGACCTGGCCCGGCCGAGTCCGCAGTCCGCGAGCCTTTCACCTGCTCAGCCTCCCAACGCCGAAACGGGATGTACCGCGGCTGTCCCTGGTGGGTAACGCCGGGGAACGCTCGAGGCCCAAGCGGGACGTTCGACGGAGCGACCCTGGTTCCTTGAGTGGATCATCCTCAGTGGTTGGTGCCGGCCTCGAGGGGCGGAGCAGCCTGACGCAGCACGATTCCTTCGAAGTCGCTGTGGAGAATCCGGAGAAAACAATCCGTCAGATCGGGATCGAAATGCCGGCCCGACTGCTCGCGAAAGAACGCCTCGATCTGGGCCCGGTTCCAGGCCGACTTGTAGGTTCGCTCGCTGGCGAGCGCGTCCAGAACCTCCGTCAGGATCAGGATCCTTCCCGGGAGCGAGATCTCCTCCCTTCGCAGTCGATGGGGATAGCCCGACCCGTCCCATCGCTCATGATGCTCGAGGACTGTGCGGCGAGCTTCCGCCAGTCCGTCGACCGGCTCGAGGATGCGAGCGCCGATCTCGGGATGCTTCTTGATCACCGCGAACTCCTCCGAAGACAGGCTCGAAGGTTTTCTCAGGATGATGTCCGGCACTCCGATCTTGCCGATGTCGTGCAGGGCCGAAGCCCGATCGAGCGTCCGGCGGTCGATCTCGGAGAGACCGAGCTCGCACGCAATCCGGTGCGACATGCGCCGCACCCGGTCGGAATGCCCCTGAGTCAACGGATCCTTGGCCTCGACCGCGCGGGCCAGCGCCTCCTGGACGGCTCCCAGACGGCCGAATGGTGATCGCAGTCGCGAACGGTCGATCGCCTTCCCGATGCGCTCCGACAGAGAGGCGAACCGGAGCGGCTTGAGCAGCAGGTCCGTGGCGCCGGCGCGCAGCGCCTCGACTGCGCGTTCGACCGTGGCCTGGCCGCTCATCAGCAGCACCGGCACGTGCTCGTCGAGCGCGAGCGTGAGCAGCAGCAGCTCGATGCCGTGCAACGGGTCCATGCACAGGTCGTAGAGACAGGCGTCGAAGCTCCTCAAGCGCAGGACGTCCGCTGCGCGCAATGAATCCGAGAACGCGGTCACGGCGAAGTCTTCGGCCAGACTCCGCGCGATCAGATCGAGCACCGCCGGATCGTCGTCGACGACCAGGACCGAAGGTCTGGCTATCAGTGGCGTACGGCTCGTAACGATGATCGCCCCTCCCCCCTTGCACGGGGGCGAAACTAGCCGTCGAGAAAGCCGCGATCAAGCGGGGTGGCTTGGTTCACCTTGACCGGTCCCCTGCGCCGATAACATGCAGGCGAGCCACAGACTCGAGACTTGAGGCCCGGGAGAAAGAGCGCGTCGGTGCATGGACTGGTTCGATGAAGCTGACGAGGATCCGGAAAGCGGCGAACCACTTCTGCAAGAGGCGGGCGAGCAACGGCGCCGTTTCCGATTCACCGTGGAAAAGGGTGACGGGCTGGAGCGCCTCGACCGCTTCCTGGCCGTGCGGCTGCATCCGTCCTATTCGCGCTCCTATCTGGCAGAAGCCATTCGGGAGGGCTGCATCCGGGTCAACGGTCGCACGGTCGCCCCGTCCCACACGGTCGCGGTCGGCGAGGGGATCGAGGCCCTGCTGGGAGCGCCGGCGGACGAAACCCCCGGCCCCGAGGCGATTCCCCTGCGGATCCTGTACGAGGACGAAGGTCTGATCGTCCTCGACAAGCCTCCTTTTCTGCTGGTCCATCCCGGAGCCGGCCGCCAGCGGGGCACACTGGTCAACGGACTTCTCCACCGTTTTCCCGAGCTGTGCAAGGTGGGCCTCGTGTTCCGGCCGGGCCTGGTCCACCGATTGGATCGGGACACTTCCGGGGTCATGGTCGTGGCACGCACCAACGACGTACGCGAGCGCTTGACCGAGCAGTTTCGCGATCGCCAGGTCAAGAAACAGTACCTCGCCGTGGTCGTGGGAAAGGTGCCCCTTCATTCGGACTACATCGACCTGCCGATCGGCAAGAACAAGAAGCACCCGGAGCGGATGGCCATCGATCTCAAGGAGGGCAAGCCCGCCTCCACTTTCTACGAGGTCGTCGAGCGCCTCGGGGGCTTCACGCTGGTGCGCGTTCATCCGCTCTCGGGACGCACCCACCAGATTCGCGTGCATCTCAAGCAGATCGGCTTTCCGCTGGTGATGGACCCGCTGTACGGCAGGGAGACGCATGCACAGTACCTGCGGTTTTGCGAGCAGAGTCTCAAGCGCGGCGCGCGAGTGCCTTCGATCCGGCGGCAGGCGCTGCACGCCCACCGTATCCGCTTCGTGCATCCGGTCGACGGCCGGCAGATGGAGTTCGAGGCGCCCCTTCCGGCGGACATCAGCGAGCTGATCGAGATCCTGCGCGACGCCGTCCCGGCCCGCTAACCGTCATCCTCGCCGTCATTCCCGCGAAGGCAGGAATCCAGGCCGCCGACGCTCGCACCGTCATTCCCGCGAAAGCGGGAATCCAGGCCGTTGACGCTTGCACCGTCATTCCCGCGAAAAGCGGGAATCCAGGCCGCCGATGCACCCAGCGCCAGTCAGCCCGGCCTCTTGAATCCTCGGGCAAGCTCCATCAGTTGCTTCTTGTCCACCTCGGAGGGCCCGGTTCGCGGCAGGTCCTCGACCACGACGACTCGTGCGGGCACCTGAAACGGCGCGAGACGGCCGCGAACGAATTCGAGGATCCGATCCTCGATCCCTGGCCAGGACTCACGCGCCCGCACGAAGGCGACGGGAATCTCGCCGCCGTCGCCGTCCGGAGTGCCGACGACCGCGCATTCGGCGACCTGCGGGCACTCGCCGAAGACCGCTTCGATCTCCACGGCGCTGACCTTGTGGCCGCGTACTTTGAACAGGTCCAGGCTCTGCCGGCCAAGGATGTCGAAGCTCCCGTCGGCATGCCGCCTCACCAGGTCCTTGGTCCTGAAAAACACTTCCTCCATCGCACTCCGGGTGAGCTCGGGTGCGCGAAAATATCCGGAGAACAGAGCCTCTCCCTTGACCCAGAGCTCGCCTTCGTCCGCCTCCTTGCCCGTCGCCGGGTCGACGACCCGCAGCTGCCATCCGGGCAGTGGGCGGCCCACGCGCCCCGTCGTCGGTGGGGACTGAGGCTCTGCCGCCAGCACCATTCCGGTCTCCGAGGTTCCATAGCGCTGCACGAGGGGCTGGCCGAAGACGCGGCGAATGCGGTCCTCCAAAGCCCTCGGCAGCGGCGCCGAGCCACAGGCCCGCATCCTCAATCGTGGCGCGACGTCAACGGCCTGGATTCCCGCTTTCGCGGGAATGACGGTGGGGCGCTCCCGTTCCAGGCGCTCGAGGACGGCGCACGCGTCGAAGGATTCACAGACACTCACGCTCATGCCGCCGAGCAGTGCGCCGAGCAGACCCACGACCAGTCCGTGCATGTGATTCCAAGGGAGAGTGCGCGGACCCTGAGGAGCACGCCGCCAGGCCGCGCTCGACCGCAGCAGATCCCGGTTGCTGGAGTGGCTGTGACCGTCCTCGATCGCGATGCGTTCCGGTGGTCGGCGCAGCGTCTGGATCAAGCAGGCGGCCAGCGTCCGTGGATCGCTCATGGTGGATTTGCACGAAAGGTATCCTGAAAACAATCCGGGCTGGGCCGGGTTGCGAGCCCGCCCCAGGGGTCGAGCAGGAGGACGCGTGAGTCGGAAGCCGGATTCGAGCACAGAGAGTTACCAGAAGTGGCTGAAGGAGAGCTATCTCCCCGCCCTCGCCGGCGCCCGGTTCGACGGAGTTCCGGAGGAAACCACCTCGGGCATACGGCCGGAGCCGGTGTACGCGCAAGGCCTGGGGCTTCCCGGCGAGCCCCCGTTCCTGCGCGGCCCCTATGCCACGATGTACCGCGGGCGACTGTGGACGATGCGCCAGTATGCTGGCTTCGGCAACGCGCGCGAGACCAACCGCCGCTTCCGCTTTCTCCTCGAGCAGGGACAGAGCGGTCTGTCGACCGCCTTCGACCTGCCCACGCAGATCGGCTTCGATCCGGATTCCCGCTGGGCCGAGGGAGAAGTCGGCAGGGTCGGCGTGTCGATCGCGTCGATCGACGATGTCGAAGAGCTGTTCGGGGGCATTCCGCTCGACTCCGTTTCGACGTCGATGACGATCAACGCCACGGCGTCGATCCTGCTCGCGCTGTACGTGGTCGCCGGACGCCGCCACGGCGTCGTCCCCTCGAAGCTCTCCGGCACGGTCCAGAACGACATCCTCAAGGAGTACGCGGCGCGCGGGACCTTCCGGTTCCCGCCGAAGCCCTCGATGCGCCTGGTCACCGACGTGTTCGCGTACACCTGCAAGGAGATGCCAAGGTTCAACCCGATCTCGATCTCGGGTTATCACATGCGTGAGGCCGGCTGCACGGCGGTCCAGGAGGTGGGGTTCACCCTTGCTCACGGTCTTGCCTACGTGGAGGCCGCCGTGAAGGCGGGCCTCGACGTGGATGCGTTCGCCGGGCGACTGTCGTTCTTCTTCGCGGCCCACGGCGACGTGTTCGAGGAAGTCGCAAAGTTTCGCGCGGCTCGCAGGCTGTGGGCGCGTCTGATGCAGGAACGGCATCGGCCGCGGGAGCTGGATTCCCTGCGCCTTCGGTTCCACACGCAGACGGGCGGATCGACGCTGACGGCACAGCAGCCGGACGTCAATACGGTGCGCGTGACGCTGCAGGCGCTGGCTGCGGTGCTGGGCGGGACCCAGTCGCTTCACACCAATTCCTGGGACGAAGCTCTCGCGCTTCCGACCGAGTCGTCGGCGCGCCTGGCGCTGCGAACCCAGCAGGTGCTGGCGTACGAAAGCGGCGTCACCCGGTGCATCGACCCTCTGGGAGGGTGTCCTCTGGTCGAGGATCTCACCGATCGGATCGAGGAGGAGGCGCGCGCGCTGATCGCGCGCATCGACGCGCTGGGGGGCGCGGTCGCGGCGATCGAGAACGGGTTCGTGCAACGCGAGATCCATCGCTCCGCGTGGCTCGAGCAGAAGAGGCTGGAGAACGGCGAGCGCACCGTCGTCGGCGTCAATCGCTTCGTGGAGCGCGAGCCGCCGACGGCGCCGCAGTTTCGACTCGACGAGCGCCTGGAGCTCGAGAGAAAGACGACCATTCAGGAACGCCGTCGTTCGCGAAACGCCTCCCGAGTGCGGGAACAGCTTCAGCGCATCGCCGACGCGGCGGCGGCCGACACCCCCCTGGTGCCGCTGTTCATCGACGCGGTCGACGCGGACGTGACCCTGGGGGAGATCTGCGAGGAGCTCGAGAAGGTCTTCGGCGTTCATCGAGCGCGGTCGGTGCTGTGAGCGTTGACTGTATGTTGTTGCGGGTGCGGGTTTCCCACTCAGGCCCGCCGGAGGATCCGGAACGTGACACGATTGGATCACATCGGCATCGCCGTCGCTCGCATCGAGGATGCGCTTCCCTTGTGGCGTGACCTACTTGGCTTGAGGCTCGTCGCCATCGAGGAGGTGCCCGGCGAGCAGGTTCGAGTCGCGGTGCTGGACGCCGGGGGCACGCGCATCGAGCTCCTGGAACCGACCGACCCGGAGAGCCCGATCGCTCGACATCTTTTGAAGCGCGGGCCGGGAATCCACCACCTGGCGCTGTCGACGGCGGACCTCGCCACCACGATGAACGTGCTGCGGGACGGAGGTGCGCCGCCGATGGACGAGGTGCCGAGAGCCGGCGCGCAGGGATGCAAGGTCACGTTCGTCCATCCCCGGCACACCGGCGGCGTGCTGCTCGAGCTGTCGCAGCCATGAACGACCGGCTGCAGGACATGTTGAAGCTGCGCGAGGCCACCCTTCGGGGTGGCGGCGACGAGCGCGTCGCTCAGCAGCACGAGAAGGGCAAGCTGACCGCGCGCGAGCGCCTCGAGCTTCTCCTCGACGAGGAATCCTTCGTCGAATGGGATCGCTTCGTCGAGCATCAGGAGTCCGCCTTCGGCATGGGCGCCAAGAAGGTCCCCGGCGACGGCGTCGTGACCGGCCATGGCTTGATCGGCGGCCGGCCGGTGTTCGTGTTCTCCCAGGACTTCACGGTGTTCGGCGGCTCTCTCGGCGCCGCATTCGCCGCCAAGATCTGCAAGATCATGGATCAGGCGCTCAAGCTGGGAGTGCCGGTGATCGGCCTCAACGATTCCGGGGGAGCGCGCATCCAGGAAGGCGTGGCCTCGCTCGGCGGATACGCCGACATCTTTCTGCGCAACACCCTGGCCTCGGGCGTCGTGCCGCAGATCTCCGCGATCATGGGTCCGTGCGCTGGCGGTGCGGTGTACTCTCCCGCGATCACCGACTTCATCGTGATGGTGCAGAGCACGTCCTACATGTTCGTCACCGGACCGCAGGTGGTGAAGACGGTGACTCACGAGGAGGTGACCGCCGAGGAGCTGGGCGGCGCGCGCACTCACGCGACCCGGTCGGGAGTCTCGCACTTCACCGCCGGCAACGACGCCGACGCGCTCGGTCTGATCCGCCGTCTGATGGGCTACCTGCCGCTGAACAATCGCGAGATGCCCCCGCTGTCGCGATGCGCCGACCCCGCCGACCGCGAGTCACCCGAGCTCGATGAGATCGTCCCCGAGCAGCAGAGCAAGCCCTACGACATGCACCGCGTCATCCGCGCGGTCGTCGACGGCGGGGAGTTTCTCGAGGTGCACGATGGCTATGCGCGCAATCTGATCGTCGGGTTCGCCCGGATCGACGGGCGCCCCCTCGGGGTCGTCGCCAATCAGCCCGCGCACCTCGCCGGCACGCTCGACATCGACGCCTCGCTCAAGGGCGCTCGGTTCGTGCGCTTCTGCGACTGCTTCAACCTGCCGCTCGTGATCTTCGAAGACGTCCCGGGATTCCTCCCCGGAACCCAGCAGGAGTTCGGCGGCATCATCAAGCACGGCGCCAAGCTCCTTTATGCGTTCTGCGAGGCGACCGTGCCCAAGATCACGGTGATCACTCGCAAGGCTTACGGCGGCGCCTACGACGTCATGAGCAGCAAGCACATCCGAGGTGATCTCAACCTCGCCTGGCCGACCGCGGAGATCGCCGTGATGGGGGCCGCGGGCGCGGTCGAGATCATCTTTCGCAACGAGATCCGAAAGGCGGCGGACCCCGCCCGCGAAAAGGATCGCCTGACCCGCGAGTACGAGCAGCGCTTCGCCAATCCCTTCGAGGCGGCGAGGAAGGGCTTCATCGACGACGTGATCGAGCCGCGCAGGACGCGCGGCCACCTGGCGCGCGCTCTCCGGCTCCTGTCCAGCAAGCGCGACCTGAACCCGCCGAAGAAACACGGCAACCTTCCCCTCTGAAAGATCCTCGAGAGGCCATGCTGCGCAAAGTGCTGATCGCCAACCGCGGTGAAATCGCGCTGCGCATCATGCGGACCTGCCGCGAGATGTCGATCAAGACGGTTGCGGTGTACTCGGAGTGGGATCGGAACGCGCTGCACGTGCGCGCGGCCGACGAGGCCTTCCTGCTCGGGCCCGCGCCGCCGCAGAAGAGCTATCTGTGCATCGACAGGCTGCTCGAGATCTCGCAGCGCGCCGGTGTGGACGCGGTCCATCCCGGCTACGGATTCCTGTCCGAGAACGCCGGCTTCGCGCGGGCCGTGCTCGACCTTGGACTGATCTGGATCGGACCGCCACCGGACGCGATCCGTGCGATGGGCGACAAGGTCGAGGCTCGCCGCACGATGAAGGCCTCGGGCGTGCCGGTCGTGCCCGGCCTGACCGAGGAAGCCTCCGATCCCGGCCGGCTCCGGGAGATGGCGCGCGCCCTCGGCTATCCAGTGATGATCAAGGCCGCCGGCGGGGGAGGTGGCAAGGGGATTCGCATCGTCGATCAGGAGTCCGAGCTCGAACCCCTCTGGCAGCGAGCGCGCTCGGAGGCGAGGACCGGGTTCGGCAATGCCGCGGTCTACCTGGAGAAATACCTCGCCGAGGTACGCCACATCGAGATCCAGGTGTTCGCCGACTCCCACGGCAGCATCGTTCATCTGGGGGAGCGGGATTGCTCGTTGCAGCGCCGTCACCAGAAGGTCATCGAGGAGTCGCCGTCCGTCGTGATGACTGAGCAGTTGCGCGAAAAAATGGGGCGTGCGGCCACCCTGGCGGCACGCTCGGTCGGCTACGTCAACGCGGGAACGATCGAGTTTCTGGTCGACTCGGACCGGGCCTTCTACTTCCTGGAGATGAACACCCGCCTGCAGGTGGAGCATCCGGTGACCGAGATGGTCACGGGACTCGACCTGGTGCGCGAGCAGATCTCCGTCGCATCCGGGCTGCCGCTGTCATTCCGCCAGCAGGACGTCGAGTGGCGCGGCCACGCCATCGAGGCTCGCGTCTGCTCCGAGGTTCCCGAGAGCGGGTTCCTGCCCGCGACCGGAATCGTCCTGGGCGTGGATCCGCCCGGTGGCGCGCACGTGCGCTTCGACTCGAGCCTGTACGCCGGGCTCGAAGTCGGCGTCCACTACGACTCGATGCTCGCCAAGCTGGTCGTGCACGCTCCGGATCGATCGTCCGCGATCGAACGGATGCGCCGGGCCCTCGAGGAGCTCAAGATCACCGGGGTCGCCACCAACGTCGCCTTCCTGCGCTGCCTGATCGAGTCGGACTTGTTCCGTTCGGGCCGCTTTCACACCAAGAGCGTCGAGCAGCGCCTCCCGGAGCTGCTGTCGGTTCCTGACGAAAAGCTGCAGAACAAGCTCGCCGTGGTCGCGGCCGTGATCCATCAGCAGATGGAACGAGGAAGGGCTCAGGAAGGCGCGGAGCGCATCGCCGACACGATCGGGCAGAGCGCCTGGGCGGAGCTCGGCCGGAGCGCCGGACTGTCGAGGTGGCCCTGGTGAAGTACTACGTGACCTTGTGCGGAAAGGAACTGGTGGTCGAGCTTTCGAGGGACGCCGGTGCGACGGTGCGCGCCCGCGTGGGCGGCGAGGAGCATGACGTCGATCTGTCAGAGGTCGCCCCGCTGCGCCACTACTCGGTGTTGCTCGACCGACATTCGTTCGACGTCGTCGTGGAAGCGAGCGGTCGCGAGCTGATCATGCAGATGGTCGGACACCGGATCGCTGCGACCGTCGAAAGCGAGCGCGAACGCGCCGCGCGCTCGATCGAGGCGAGCGCCCCGTCGGGGAAGAGCGTCGTCCGCAGCGCGATGCCCGGGGTGATCCGAGCGGTGCTGGTGCGGACCGGGGACGCCGTGAACCACGGACAGGCGCTGGTCATTCTCGAGGCGATGAAGATGGAGAACGAGATTCGCTCCGACCGCGCTGGAGTTGTCGACGAGCTGTTCGTCGATGCCGGCGTGGCCGTCGAGGGCGGCGCGCCGCTCCTGACGATCGAACCCTCGAGAGCTTGAGCTTCGAGGGCGCCGTGATCCATGAAGAGCGACCCAGCGCGGAGCTTCTCTCGGAGGAATCCAAACGTCTCGGCGTCGAGGCGCTGGTTCTTTCCGGGGCCCTGGCCCTCAGCGCCACCGTCGCCGGAAGAGAGGCACTGGCGCTCGAGGCCTACCAGGCGGCGCTCGACGCCAAGGTCCCCGCGGACGCGCTCGCGGAGGTGGCGTTCATGGCGCATCTCTTCGGCGGTTTTCCGCGCGCGATTCAAGGGGCTCTCGCATTTCAGGAAGCCTGCCGTTCGCGCGGCGCTGTGCCCGTGGGGCTGGGGAGCTCGACGACGCTTCTCGAGGACCGGGCGCGCGGAATCGACTTGTTCCGCAGGATCTATTCCTCGAACGCAGACGCGGTGCTCGGCTCGCTGCGTTCCTGCCTTTCCGGCTTCGATCAGGTCGTCCTGGAGGATGCCTACGGCCGCATCCTTTCGCGACCGGGACTCAGCGCTCGAGCGCGGGAGCTGATGGCGGTGGCCGCTCTCCTGGTCCTGCGCTGCCACGTGCAGCTCATGAGTCACGCACGCGGCGCGATCCGTTGCGGCGCGTCGGCCGCGGAAGTGCTGGGAGTGTCAGAGTGGCTGCTGCGCTTCTTCGTGGAAGCGGACCTCCTGGAATCGACGGCAGCTCTGCGTCGGTGGCTCTCCAGGGACGGAGACGACCCGCTATAGTGCCGGCGAAAGTCGCCGAGGCGGAAGAGGTGATTCCCGACGGCAGATCAAAGGTGAAATCGATGCGCAAGAAAACGGTTGCGACCGCCTTCGTGGTCGTCCTGTTCGGGCTGCCGGAGACAAGGGTCGCCGCATGGAAGGCCCCGCAGGAAGCCCGGCAGCAGGAGGAGACCCAGAAGAAGGAGGCGCCGGCACCGCCGCAGGCGCAACCCGGCGCGCCGGGCCCGTCGGGTCAGCGCCGGCCTCGCGCGCGACAGCTGATCCCGTCGATCGCCGACTTTCGTGGCGGCGAAACGCTCGAGGTCATGACCGCCAGGGACATGGTCGACCTCGACTTTTCCAAGGTGCAGTTCGAGGCCGATCCGGTGCTGATCGTGGACCAGCAACCGGTGACGCGCAAGGAGCTGATCGGCCGACTGTGTCTGATCGTCGGCAGCAATGAGATCGATCAATTCACCACCTACATCCTCGCGCAGCAGATCAAGACCGAGCTCGCCCGTTCCGGCCACTCCTTGCAGGGCCTCGACGTCAACGAGGCCGACCTCGAGAAGGACATCGAGGCGCAGAAGCAGATGGCGCCGCAGATGTTCGGGATGAAGGCGGAGGACTGGGAGAAGCAGATCAGGGAGGCGATGGGGTGGGAGCGCTTCATCGAGTTCCGCAAGGTGCAGCTCGGGTTCGAGAAGATCTTCCTGCCGGATCCGCCGCCCGGCTTCCGAGAGCAGCAGAAGGAGAAGCTGATGGCGATGGAGGAGGCGCCGAAGGAAAACGACCCCGGGACCGGGGACCACCCGCCGGAGCCGAAGCCGCCCGAGCAGCTCGTTCCCGAGGCCGATCTCTCGTTCCTTCCGCAGAAGACCTTCGAGCTGCTCGACGAGAAGTTCGGAAAGATGATCAAGGACAATTACGCGCGCGGAGAGGATGTCCACCCCCTGATGAAGATGGGGGTGACGATGACGATCAAGAGAAACCTGATGAGCAGGACGCGGATCGACTTCGAGCCCGAGTACCGGGACGTCGACGGTCGCGAGGTGCTGTTCACAGTCGAGGACATGCCGGTCTTCACCGAGGAGATCTTTGCCCTGATCCAGCCGCGGTTGACAGCGCCGACGTGGCGTCTTGCGCTTCGCGAGATCATCGCCGTGCGCGCGGTGGACAAGGCCCTGGAGCAGGTGGGATACCGGTTCACCCCGGAGCAGGCGGCGCAGGTCTTCCAGGAAATGTCCGCCGAATACGACAAGAACCCTTTCCTGCCGCTGCAACAGGTCGCGGCGCTGCTCGGGTTTGCAAACGTCTACCACTACCGCAGCTACTACGAGCGCAAGGCGGCCTACCGCAAGTACGTGAAGGCGACCGCCGCCAAGGAGGACGTGACCCGGCACTACGAGAAGTCGGGACGGCTGTTCTTCGAGAGCGGCGCGATCGACGGCGTCGTGCTGTTCATCCCGGGCGAGCGGGCCGAGGCGGAAAAGAAGATGAAGGACGCGCTCGACCAGGTCGCGCTCGGCAGGCCGTTCGCCGACCTGGCCCGGGAGGTGGGGCAGTACCCCCCGAGCCCGCGAGGGGAGGTGCTCGCGGGAGGGAGGATGCAGCCACAGGCACGCAATCCTCTGCGGATGCTGCTCGGGGAGAGCGAGTACTTGAGCTTCGTCAGCGGCTATGCGCTGTCGGACGAAGCGTTCTATCGGTCGAACGAGGACGGCATCGTCGGTCCGGTGTTCCGGGACCACAATCCCCGCCTGACGGGATGCCTTGCCTTGCAGGTCACGCGGTACTTCACGGAGAGCCCGCTGCGTCCGATCGAGGAGTACACCTGGGATCGGGTGATCGACGATCTCGCGGACCTGACCTACCCGCGTTTCGTCAGCAGCTCGGTCAAGAGTCTCAGTATCGCGCTGCCATCGAGCCACTGACCCTCAGGAGTGAAACCATGAATGCGGACCGGGCGATTGCGGCACGAAAGCTGGGGCAGAGTCTGTGGTACGACAACATCTCGCGGATGCTGCTGCGCTCGGGCGAGCTCCGGGAGCTGGTGAGTTCGGGGATCATCACCGGCATCACGACCAATCCCACGATCTTCCACAAGGCGATCGAAAGCTCGGAAGCCTACGATTCCGCCATCCGCGGGCTCCTTGACCGGGGACTCGCGCCGCTCGAAATCTACAACGAGCTCACCCTCGATGACGTGGCGGAGGCCGCGGATCTCTTGCGCCCGGTGCACGACTCCAGCGAAGGAGCGGACGGCCACATCTCGCTCGAGGTCCGGCCGAGCCTTGCCAACGACGCGGACGGCACCGTGGAGGAGGGTCGAGCGCTGTTCACGCGGCTCCATCGGCCCAACGTGATGATCAAAGTCCCGGGGACGGCGGCGGGTGTCGTCGCTTTCCAGCGCCTGACGGAGGCGGGAGTCAACGTCAACGTCACCTTGCTGTTCTCCGCGCGCCAGTACGAGGCGATCGCCCGGTCCTATGTCGCGGCGCTGCGTGCGCGCGAGCGCCGGAAGGAGCCGGTGCGCACCTTGGCCTCCGTGGCGAGCTTCTTCGTCAGTCGCGTGGACACGGTGGTCGACGCCGAGCTCGAGCGCATCGCCAAGGGCAGGGAGGATTCCAGGGCGACCGTCGCACGATCGCTGCTGGGCAAGACAGGTGTCGCCAACTGCAAGGTCGCGTACCGGCGGTTCCAGGAGCTGTTTGGCGCCGACTTCGACGACCTGCGCAAGGCAGGCGCCCGTCCCCAGCGGATGCTGTGGGCTTCGACCGGAACCAAGAACCCCCAGTACTCGGACGTGATGTACGTCGACCCGCTCTTGGGACCGAGCACGGTGAACACGATGCCGCCCGCGACCCTGAAGGCCTTTCTCGACCACGGAAACACCGCAGCGAGCACGGTCGCCAGGGAGGTCGACGTAGCCCAGGCATCTCTCGAGAGTCTGAAGAGCCTGGGAATCGACCTCGACCGGGTGTGCGCGAAGCTCCAGGAAGACGGCGTCACTCTCTTCCAGTCCTCGTTCGACGCGTTGATCGGCGCCCTGTCCAAGAAGGCTCTCGTCAAGGGTTGAGGTCCGGGCTAGTGGTCTGATGCAGAGATACGGCACCTTTTGCGCCGGATCTTCGAACCGCAGGCTTCGTTGCGCCTTCTCAGCAGGTTTCTCTTCAACCTGCATCACGGTCCGAATCTCTCG
>Ga0247727_10005428_pt1 | contig 25905 bp, 28 predicted proteins | sample WisWelCaveWW1625_FD_202498 | JGI IMG/M metagenome (GOLD analysis project Ga0247727, IMG submission 202498) | Biofilm microbial communities from Wishing Well Cave, Virginia, United States - WW16-25 | ecosystem: Environmental > Aquatic > Deep subsurface > Groundwater > Cave microbial mat | place...
CTGCTTTCTTGCCGATTTCCGCTCGCTCTTCGCGGCTCGGCAGGTTTTTCGTGGTTAAGATTGTCATAAGATTCCTCTCCGGTTTATTGGGTTTAAATGATTAGTCATTGCGAGTCCCGCGCTTCTCCGCGGGACGAAGCAATCTTTTAATTTTGAAAAGATTGCTTCGCTGAGAAACGCTCGCAATGACATTTATAAAATAACCCATGACGAGTTCTTCATGTTATCATTAATCATGCCGCCTCCTTCGGTCGTCGCCCATCCGATGCGCCACGCCCGCCAAAATGAACGACGGCACGATAGCCAATTCGAATGGTAAAAAACAAGACTTCGGGATATTTCGCGCGCATTTCTTTTACGGCATCCCAATGATTCGGGGAAATGGCGTAGTCGCCAATTTCCGGATGAATGGTGATATACTCTCCCCAATGCTCTGCTTCGAGATTCTCACGCAATGGCTCGTAAATCGCCTTCGCTTTTCTGCCGATTTCCGCCCGCTCTTCTCGGCTCGGCAGATTTTTAGTAGTTATGGTTGTCATAAGATTCCTCGCCGCTTTATTTGGTTACAAATAAAATTAGGCTTTGTCGCCATAAAAGTCAATCGAATTTTGCGCCAATCCGCATGAATTGCGAATCCGCGCTTGCATTTTCGCGGCTCAGTCTCTATATTGTAACATCATTTATGAACGCACCATTTCTCAAAACCCTCGCCGTCACCATCGGCGACGTCAACGGTGTCGGCCCGGAAGTCGCGTTGAAAGCGCTGACGCAGACGCCGTGGCTGCGCGCTTTTCGCGTTGCGCTCGTCGGCCCGGAAACGGCATGGCGGTTCTGGCAAAATTATTTGCGGATTAATTTGCCGCTGCCCCGCATTGCCGATTTGAATGAATGGCCGGAGGGCGCGCCTATCGTCGTGCTGGATGAAGCGCTGGAACCGTCTGATATTCAAATCGGTGAATTGTCAATAGCAGCCGGAAAAATCGCCGGCGAGGCGCTCACGCGCGCGATTGCATTGGGCCGCGCCGGAAAAGTGTGCGCCATCGTCACCGCGCCGGTGAGCAAGCACGCGCTCCACCTCGCCGGTTTTCATTATCCCGGCCAAACGGAATTGCTCGCCGAGGGCCTCGGCGCGTCCGAATTTGCGATGATGCTCGTCGCTGAAAATTTTCGTGTCGCGCTGGTCACAACGCATCTGCCGCTGCGCGACGTCGCTGCCGCGATTTCAACGGAGTTAATTGTGCGGCGCTTGCGCGTACTGCAAAAAGATTTGACCACGCGATTCGGTATTTCGTCGCCTCGCCTCGCGGTGACCGGGTTGAATCCGCACGCCGGCGAGGGAGGCTTGTTGGGCGACGAGGAAAAAAATATCATCGCCCCGGCGCTCGAGCAAGCCCGCGCCGAGGGCATTCTCGCCGCCGGCCCGTTCTCTGCGGATGCATTATTTGGGCAATATAAAAAAAATAATTTCGACGCGTATCTTGCCATGTATCACGATCAAGGCTTGATTCCGCTCAAAATGTTCGGCTTTGGCCGCGCGGTCAATTACACCGCCGGCTTGCCGGTTATTCGCACTTCACCCGATCATGGCACTGCCTTCGATATTGCCGGAAAAAGTCTCGCCGACCCCGCCAGCATGGTGGAAGCGCTCCGGCTGGCCGCGGCTCTTCTCGCCGCGAGCTGAAACCGTCGCGCCCTATTGCAACGTGGCGTATTTTTACGATCATCTCATGCGCCACGTCAATTACAAACGCTGGGCGTTGTACATCGGCGATTTGTTCAAATTGACGGAAAATGTTCGCGTCGAGCGCGTGCTCGAATTGGCGTGCGGCACCGGTAACATGCTGGTCGAATTGGCGCAAGCGGGCTATCATGTCTTTGGCATGGATTTATCTTATGACATGATTCAACAAGTTACGGCGAGGTTGAACAAAAGGCAAAATCACCTTTCGCCCCTCGCCTTTCGCCCCTCGCTCTTCGCCCCTCGCGTGTGGTGCGGCGACATGAAAAATTTCGCCATCGCTTCGCCGGTGGATGCCGTTATTTGTCTTTATGATAGTTTCAATTATTGCCTCGAACCCGCAAGCGCGCGCCGGTTATTGCAAAGCGTTGCCGAAGCCGTGCGCGCCGGCGGTTTGTTTATTTTCGATGTTTGCACCGAGCATAACTGCCGCCGCCATTTTCTCAATTACTACGAGCGCGAAAGTTATCTGGAGATTGCTTATATTCGCCGCGCCTATTTCAAACCGTATCGCAAAATTCAGGTCAACGAATTTTTTATCACCGACACTTTTCGCCGCGGCCCGACCGTGCGCGAGCGGCACGAGCAGCGCATTTATTCTTTGCAGGAAATTCACGACTTGATTGATCCGCGGCAATGGACGGTGGCTGGATGTTTTGACGGCATGTCACACCGGCCCGGTTCGGAGAAATCGGATCGCGTGCATTTTGTGTTGAGGAGGATATGAAACTACCCAATTCCGAGCATGCTCTGATGGTTCCAGATTAATCTGATCGGAGGTTATATGAACTTTCAACTTTATTCCGACGTTGTGCTTGTTCGTGATGTGACTGAAGAAGGTTTGTTTGCCGGTGATGTCGGCGTTGTCGTTGAGCGCCACGATGTGGCTGGACTTGAAACCGGCTACAGCGTCGAGTTTTTCGATATGCTCGGCAATACCATCGCTGTTGTCACGTTACCGGCGAGCTTCTTTCGCCAGCCGACTCAGGCCGATAGGCCCGCGGTTCGTTCACAACTTGTCACCGTTTAAACTCTCATGAACGTAGTCCGTTTAGCCAATGCCAAAGTGCGCTATCGCGGCGGTGAGGGCCTCAAAGGCGTGAATCTCATCGTGCGCGGCGGCGAATTTGTTTTTCTCGTCGGCCCCAGCGGCGCGGGCAAGAGCACGGTGTTGCGCCTCATTTATATGGCCGAGCGCCCGGCGGACGGGCAGGTCGTGGTCGGGCGGTTTAATTCGAACACGATCAAGCCGGAAGAAATTCCGTTTTTGCGCCGGCAGCTCGGCATTATTTTTCAGGATTTCAAATTGCTCGAAGACCGCAACGTGTATGAAAACGTCGCGTTCACCTTGCAGGTCACCGGCGCGAAACGCAAGGACGTCAAGCGCAAAGTGCTGCGCGCGCTGGCCAACGTCGGCCTGAGCCACAAGCGCTACAAAATGCCGCACGAGCTTTCCGGCGGCGAGCAGCAACGCGTCGCCATCGCCCGCGCGCTAGTCAACGACCCGTTCATTCTGCTCGCCGACGAGCCGACCGGCAATCTCGATCCGGTGACGACGCAGGGCATCATGGCGCTGCTCGAAAAAATCAACGCACGCGGCACGGCAGTCTTGATGGCGACGCATAACTACGCACTGTTTGAATCGCGCCCCTCGCCGCGCAAAAGAGTGGTTCGGATTGAAAACGGGATGACAAGCGCGTAAATATTGAGAATGATTTAATGAAAACATTTGAATGGGCCATTGAAGATATTGTTGCCGCACACCCAGATCTTTATTTGGAACATTGTGCAGTAATGGCAGTGGTATTGATGAGCCAGCAATCCGCCTCTCCTTGTGATTTTGTCGTGGAGATCGATGGCGTTGCTTCACCACGGCTGGCAGATGCAAATAAGTTTCTTCTGCGGGTATCCTGGAATGCGAATACCTTTTTGAATGCACAGCGTATGACGTCGACAGAGCAGCGAAAACCCATAGCCGAACGGGCCGCCGTGGCTCTCGCGGCTCTTTTGTTTGCGCATTTGATTCCCGCTGGACGAATGCGCGTCACTCGCGCCGGTGATCGCGCCGATTATTGGTTGCCTCATTCGCAGTGCGCATTGGAAGTAAGCGGCACGGAAAATTTCCGTGAATTCGCGCGGCGACATAAAGAAAAAATTGCGCAAGTCTTGAGTAATCCACTGCGATGGAACGGTTACGTTATTGTTTGTTGCTTTGATAAAACCCAGCGGCTTATTCGATGGTCATATCATCAACAGGAGTCTAAATAAATGCGACGATCTAAAGTGAAACCGGCTCAATCGATGTTGGACAAAATGTTAGGAGAAGCCTCATGGCTAATGTCCCATGCCGAAGCGCTCGCCGATTATGGACGCAATGAAGAGGCTGCGGCTGAATTGGCGCGCGCGGCGGCATGCGAGGAACAAGTGGCCTCTTGGCTCGATGTGGCCGAACGTGATCAGGAAGCTGTGCTACATCGTGTTAGCGCGGCGGCGTGTTATGAAAAACTAGGGCAATATGCCCGCGCCGTAACGCTTTTGCGTGCCGCGCTTTCAACGCCAGTAGCGGCAGAATATCGGCGTAAAATCGAAGAACAGCTTTCGCGCTGCCTCACACGTGCTTCTAGAGAAATGCGCCGCGCGCCGCTTCCTAAAACCCGCGGGCCGATCGCCGTCGCCGTTTAAAAAATAAGGATGAAAGCTTTTGAGCTCGAGTTTTTTTTACAGTCTCCGCGAAGGCCTCGACGGTTTTCGCCGCGCGAAACTGGCCTCGTTCATCGCGTTGTTGACGATGACCTTTGCGCTGATTTTGCTCGGCGTGCTCAGCGTCGTGGCGGTGAATGTGTCGGGGCTGGTCGACGCGATGCGCAGCCGCATTGAGTTTGAGGCGTTTATCGACAACGGGCTGGACAAAACGGAGATTGCCGAGCTGCGCCGGCGGATTTTGCAGGTGCGCGGCGTTGCCGCAGCGCAATTTATTTCCAAAGAAGAAGCCGCGGCAATTTTCAAGCGCGAGTTCGCGCGCAACGGCAAAGACGGCGAAAGCTTTCTGGACGCGCTCGACGCGAATCCTTTGCCGGCGTCGTTTCGAATTGCGCTGCAAAAGGATTTTCAAAACAGCGCTTCGGCGCAGCGGATCGTGCAGGAGGTGGAAAAGCTTGAGGGCGTCGAGGAAATCGTGTACCGCCGCGATCTTGCCGAAGCGCTGGATCGTTACGTGCAATGGACGTTGCTCATCGCCGCGGCGCTCGGCCTGATGTTCTGCGCCGGCGCATTTTTGCTGGTGATCAACGACGTTCGCCTCGTCATTCACGCCAAACGCCGGCTCATCGAGATCATGCAGCTCGTCGGCGCCACGCGCGGCTTCGTGCGCCGGCCTTTGCTGGTGCAGGGCTTTTTGCAGGGCGCCTTCGGCGGGTTGCTCGCTTCCGGATTTATTTTTCTGGTGCATCGCCTGCTGCTGTTCCAACTCAACGCCGCGCTGGAATTGCCGAAATTTTTGTTTGTGGGATTGATCGTCGCAGGTATTTTGCTGGGCCTCACCGCGAGCTATCTCGGCGCCAGGAAATATATTCAGTGAGCTGGGCGAGTCCCCCAAGAGAAATTTTTAAACCGGCGCCAACTCCGTCGTCGTGGCGCGAGATTTCGCCCGTCCGAGATCGCGGGCGTATTTGCTCGAGCCGGGCGTGTGATATTTCTGCACGTAGGCGCGGCTAACCAGCTCTTTCAAGCGTTCGCTGCGCGTGCGCACAGCGCGGACGGCGAGTTCGTGCTCCGCCACCTGGATAGCGCCGTGCGGCTCTTCGAGAAAAGCCCGGTACCAGCTTCGCGGCTTCAGGCTCCACGACCGCACGAAGACGCGGCCTTCGACCACCACGGCCCAGATGCCGATGAAACGATGCGGCCGCGTGCCGGCTCGAATCCCCAGAAGATGACCATCGCGAATCGCCGCGAGGATGGCTTTGGAGAAGCGACGTTTTCGTTTTGATTTCATCTCTGTTTTTCTCTCGCCGATTCGCCCCCATTTAGCGAGCACCTAAAAATTACTTCCAAAAATCGCCGTAGCCCTGCCCCCTGGTCGGACACTTTTGTTAAATCAAAATTTGTAATTGTAATAGCCGTCCACAAGGGGCGGGGCTACTTGTGGAAACGCTCAGCCCGCGCTCTCATAAGCTTGTTTGATCCAGTCAATAAGTTCTTTGTCGACTTCCTTGGCATCGGTGAGGTTGACTTTGTACTGGCACATGCCGCCGGGCGGCATAGCATTCAAGCGCGCCGTAGCCTTAGCGCCTTTCATATTCAGCCCGACTTCAAAACGGGTCTGGGTGGCCGGGCCAAGCATGGCGAACTGCTTCTTGCGTCGCAGGCTGACGTAACCTTTTTTCGGCGCAATCTCAAACTCGCCAAACTTGTTAATCGCCTCCATCAACTTGTCATGGATTGGGCGGAAGTGCGCTTTGGTGCCGGAATAGATTTCGTCAATTTTTGGTTTGAATGTTCTTGAGTTGGGTTTCCACTGCCTTGTCAACGCTGTTCATGGGAGGGTTTCTCCGTAAAATGATGAAAGTTTAACTGCCGGTTCTCAAATCTATTAAACATTTCAGCCGCGGTCTTTAAATTGCGAACGCCAACGCAAATTTGATCTTCACCCTTCAATCTCCACCACCAACTGAATCTCCCGCAACACGCCCATGACGCGAAAGCATTCATTAAACTCGCCGCTGTAGGCCACGGCTTTGCCGCGATGATGCGCTTCGAAGGCAATGTTCTCGGCGCGCTGGGCGCTGCAGCCGATCGCTTTCTGAAGCTGCAAAATCACTTCGTCAAACGTGTGGATGTTGTCATTATACAACACGACTTTCCACGGCGCGTCGATGCGAATGCCGATGTCGTCATCGACCACCACGTCTTCGTCTTCATACGGCACAACCGTTGCTTGCGCAAAAAACGAAAGGTGTGGGGCAAAGGGCGCGTCTTTCACGCTTCGCCTTTCACCCTTCATCTTTCGCCCTGCGCTGATCCAATTCCGGGTTTCATTCATGCTCCACCACCTCATCCAGCAAACGATCAATAATTCTGCGGTTCGCATTCGGAAAAGCGAACTGTCGTAATTCCGCGGGTTCGACCCAACGCCAATTCTGGCAGCCCAAAGTTTTCGGGGCGCCGTTTTGATAAAGACAATGATAAACATTCAACGTCACGCGCAGATGCGTGTACGCGTGCTCGACCGTGGCGTAAAAATCACACACCTCCACCTCGACATCAAGCTCTTTGCGAATTTCACGGCGCAACGCCTGCGCCGGGGTTTCACCCAGTTCAATTTTGCCGCCGGGAAATTCCCACAGGCCGCCGAGCAGGCCGTCGTTCTTGCGCTGGTCGATGAGCAGCCTGCCTTTGTTCCACACGAGGCCGACGGCGATTTGATGATGCGGCAATTCTTTACGCGGCATTTTCACGGGAAGTTGCGCCGGATCATCCAATTCCTGAAACGCGCGGCAGTAACGCCTCGCCACGCAAATCTCGCATTTGGGCGAACGCGGCGCACAAATCCGCGCGCCCAACTCCATCACCGCCTGATTCCAGTAGCGCGCTTGGCCTTTTGCCAAAAGCTTTTGCGCCAGCTCGCACAAAAGTTTTTTCGTCTCCGTCGCTTTGGGCGGTTGTTGAATTAAAAACCAGCGACTGAGCACGCGCTCGACGTTGCCGTCCACCACGGCGTGATCGCGATTGAACGCGATGCTGGCAACCGCCGCCGCGGTGTACGGCCCGATGCCGGGAATCTGCAAAAGTTTGTCATAATCGCGCGGCAAACGGCCCGACAAATTTTCACAGACATATTTCGCGGCGCGGTGCAGATTGCGGGCGCGGGCGTAGTAACCCATGCCTTCCCACGCTTTGAGCACGTCATCCTGCGAGGCCGCGGCCAGCGCGGCCGACTTCGGAAAGCGCTTCAGAAAACGCTCATAATATTCGAGCACTTTGACGGTCTGCGTTTGCTGCAGCATCACTTCCGAAACCCAGATGCAATACGGCTCGCGCGTGCGGCGCCACGGCAGATCGCGATGCTCGGCTTGATACCACGCCAGCAGCTTCTTTTGCAGCGAGCGACGGCGCGAGAGCGAGAGAGGTTTGGGGCGGAGCGCGCGTTTGGAAGCCGATTTTGTTCCCGATGGCATAGCATCAATTTAACGATTTCGCGGCAAATCGCCAAGAAAATTTTGTCAGAAAAAATCGTTGGAGGCGAGCGGGAAATTTCGTATATTAGTGTGATTGCGAACGGACAACTTTGACGGATTTGCAACAATAGCCAACGCCTCGAACTCTTCGGGGCGTTATCCATTTAATACCCCGATTCTGCGCCAAAGGGGATTGGGCGTTTGTATGCCGAATTAATGCATCAGGAGTTTGATTCACCAGTTTGGAGTTTTGCATGAAGCAATATTATTTCACCGAAGCCGGATACGAAAAATTGCGCAAGGAAATCGAAGGCGTCGAGCGCTATTTGAAAAACGACATTGCGAAGGAGATCGCGACGGCGCGCGAGCACGGCGATCTGCGCGAGAACGCCGAGTATGAATCGGCCAAAAACAAGCAGGCGAATTACATGGCGAAGCTCGGCCTGCTGCAGGAGCGTTTTCAAAATGCGCGCATCATTCGCCAAAGCGATCTGCCGGACGGCGTCGTCACGCTCGGCAAAGTCGTCACCATCAAAGACGCGGCGGCGAAACATGAGGAGCAATTCATCATTCTCGGCGACGGCGAAACCGATCTCGAAAAAGGCATTATCAGCTATCAATCGCCGTTGGCGAAATCATTGATGAACCACAAAATCGGCGACGTGGTGGAAGTAAAACTGCCGCGCGGCGCGAAAAAGTATGAAATCAAGGGAATTGGTTTTTACGATGACGTGTGAGGGCGCCGGGCGAGCATAAATTTGTTAGGCGTTTGTAATTATTCAGGTGCAAAGAGGCTGTTATTCCGATAGAACGGCTCACGGAATCTTGCTTGATTCCGCCAGCCACAACTTTTTAGAAAATCCAACTTCAATCAGCATACAATGCGCGCCATTGGGCGAGCTGGCGGCGGACGATGGTGTTTAATTTGGAATTCGTGACGGCGTCCGAAGTATTTTCCTCCCAATAAATTTCCAACGCGGGCATGCCGGCGCAGGGGCGCACGACCAGCCAGTTTTTTTCCGCGCTGTTTCGATCTTCCAGGCGGATGCCGTCGCTGAAACTGCAGGCGAGCTGGCCGTGCGATTCGACGAGACGGCGCATGAGATAGGCTTTGGCGTCGTCGGAGCAATGCATGAGGCGATAGCCCAGCATCGTGCCGGGAATCATCGCGGCAAATTCGTCGCGCGAAATTTTCAGCAACGCGCGCAGGAGAAAAGCCAACGCCAGCAAGGCATCCGGATAAGCGATGCCGCAATGCTCCGGAAAAGTTTGGGAGCGCGGCAAATTCCCGGGGGCGAGCGGCGAAAAGGCAATTCCTCCACGGCCGTCGAAACCGATCAAGCGGGTTTGCGAATTTGCGGCGCGCAAACTTGCCGCGGTCAACATGCAGCCTTCGTAACGGCGAATCTGCGACGGCAGTTTTTGCGCAAAATTCGGAAACAGCCAGCCGGCCACGATCTGCACGCCGGGGTTCTGCTCGATCAGCAGGCGCGCGATTAACGCATCGCTGCGGCCGCGCGGCAACATGCCGTAGCCGGGCAGCGCGAGCTGAATGCGCTCGCCGACGCCGCCAATCCAAACGCCGAGGCCGGCGTCGGCGCTCAATGATTGCACGAATGCTTTCTGTGCAGCGCGCGTGTGGCGGCGAAAACTCGCGGACATGTCCAGCGGAAACACCTCCACTTTTGCGGCGCCATCGACCAGCGCAAAAAAATTTTCGACAATTTGTTCCGAGGCCTGCCCGACCACGCCGACACGCACCGGAATGGGCTTATTTAAAATCGATTGCGGCAACGACTGCCGGCGAGGCGCGGTTTCATCGCGGCCGGTGCAGGCGCAATTGATGACCATGCGCAAATAATCCTCGCGCCACAACGCGGCCTCGAGCAGCCGCAGATTGCCTTTGTTGGGCGCGTCAATCAGGTCGATGCGTTCGAGCGAGCACGTTTCTTCCGTCGAAAAATCTTCCGCGGTCGGATGCATGAACGCGAGCCGCAGCAGCTCGGCGTGCCGATCCGCGCCGAGATAAATCCCACCGCGGTGTCCGCCTTTTTGCAGCGCCCAGCGCGCGAGCGGCAGTGTGACGGATTCGAGCAAATGCACTTCGCCTCCCGCCGATAACATGCCTTGCGCCAACGCCCGCGCCCACGCGTTGAAATGATCTTCATCCTGCGTCGCCAGGAGCAGCGTCATCATTTTTTCATTTTTATTTTCTTTTTGCGCCTGGCGCAGCGCAAAAGTTTTTCCCACCCAGCGCATCAATTCCACGCTCATGCCGGATTTGAGTGAGCCGAGCAGGCTGCCGCCGTCCACAAACCGGCGCAGGTAGCCGGTCGGCAACACGCGTTTGGCATGCAGCGTCTCGCCGGGCGCAACCTGCGCGCCGGTTCGCGCCACCGCGTTGGCGCAAATGATCGCTGCCGCGCCGATCTGCGCGTTCTCCGCGAGCACGGCGTGCGGATGAATCTCGGCCTTCGCCTCGACGCTAACGCCGCGCATGAGAATGGCGTTGTTGATCAGCGCGCCGCGCTCAACCGCGACGTTGTCGAAAATTACCGCGCCGTGAATTTTCGCGTGTGAGGCAATCACGCAATTCGCGCCGATCACGGAGGTTTCGATATGCGCATCGGGCGCAAGCTTGCTGTCGTGACCGATGACAAAATGCGAAACGCTTTTTTCGCCGGCGGGAATGAGCCACGTGCGCTCGTCGGGTGTGAGCATTTTTTGCGGCAAGCGGCCGTTCAAATAATCCATGTTGGCGAGGCGCAAATCTTCCGGCGTGCCGACGTCGCGCCAATAGCCTTCGATGGGAAAACCGTAAATCGCCGCATTCGCCGCGGCCAGCGGCGGAAAAACCTCCTGCTCGAATAAAACGGCGCGCGGCGCGCCGGGAATGTGAGCGAGCAACTCCGGCTCGATGAGATAAATGCTGGCGTTGATCCAATCGCTGAAAACCTGTGGCCAAGTCGGTTTTTCAAAAAAACGACGAATGCGTCCATCGCTTTCGCGCAACACGAGGCCGAACGGCAACGGCGCCGCAACCGGATGCAGCGCCAGCGTCACGAGCGCGCGGCGCCGGCGGTGAAATGCAAACATGCGGCGCAGCGGCAGATCAGCGAGAATATCGCCGGAATGCACGAGCGTGGTTTCGGTGACGTGTTCACGCACAAATTTAACGCTGCCCGCCGTGCTCAAATCTTCATCCATCGTTACGTATTGAAAACGCGCGTCACCGCGGCGGCCATCGCCAAGCGCGGCAATAAACATTTCAGGTTTATAGTGGAGGAGAAAAACAAACTCTTTGATTCCATGCGCGCGCAGATTCAGCACGATGCGCTCAATGAGTGGCAGGTTGCCAATCGGCAAAAGGGGTTTGGGGCAGGTCAACGTCATCGGGCGCAGCCGGGTGCCCAGCCCGCCGACTAATAAGATCGCTTTCACATGAGGTCCACGGATGAATAAAACGTCCTGTAACGCTACAAGGAAAAATTATATCGCAATCGTGCCGCCGTCGGAAATTTCTTCAGCGGGAAACGCGCTCGCGTCGGCCTTAGGATATACGATGCAATTTGTCCCGACTTTGATTTTCGCCGGAATGTGCGCCTCTTTACCGACGACGGTCAAACCTTCTTTCAAATGATCGGGAAAGCGTTTATTCTCTTGCGAAGCATCGCCGAGTCCGACTTGGCTGTTGCTGCCGAAGCGTGTGAGTTTGTCGGCAATCACGTGATCGACCACGGCGCCGGCTTCGATCGCGGAATCGTGCATGATCACGGAATCGCTCACTCGCGCGCCGCGCAGAACTTTGACGCCGGGCGAAAGAATGCTGTTGGAAACTTCGCCTTCGATCACGCAGCCCTGCGAAATGAAACTGTTCGCGACTCGTGCCGAGGGTTGAATGCGCGTCGGCTGGCGGTCGCCGCGGCGGCCCTCTTCCTGCAAATTCGTGTACGTCTGCCACGCGCTGAGATTCAGGCCTGAATCCGGGCGGAGCAAATCCATATTGGTGTTCCAATACGATTGCAGCGTTCCCACGTCGCGCCAGTAGCCTTCGAACATGTACGCATGAACCTTGTGCGTCTTGATCACCGTCGTGATCACGTTTTTGCCAAAGTCGTGCTCGGGAATTTCCGTGAGACAGTAGGAAAGAAAATCCGTGTTGAACACGTAAATGCCTATCGAGGCAAGATTGCTCTTCGCCTGTTTCGGCTTCTCTTCCCAATCCGTGAGGCGATAATCATCGTCGACGATCGCAATGCCAAAATGATGCGTTTCATTCCACGGCACGCGCATCATGCCGATGGTCAGATCGGCCTTCTGGCTTTTGTGATACGCGATCATTTTGCTGTAGTCCATGTGATAAATATGATCGCCGGAGAGAATCATCACGCGCTCGGAATCGTGCGAGCGGACGTAATCCATGTTCTGGCGAATCGCGTCCGCCGTGCCTTTGTACCAATCGGAATCTTTTTCGCCGGTGCGCGGCGGCAGAATTTTCGCGCCACGCATACGCCCGAGAAAATCCCACGCCTCGCCGTCGCGAATGTGCTCCATCAGCGACAGTGGTTTGTACTGGGTGAGCACGCCGATATTGGTGACGCCGGAGTTGCTCGCATTACTCAAAGTGAAATCGATAATGCGATACAGTCCGCCGAACGGCACCGCCGGCTTCGCGCGCGCGTGCGCCAGAATATTGAGCCGGCTGCCGACGCCACCGGCGAGGAGCATACCGAGGGTTTTTCTCATAAAATTCTTGGGGTTATTTTGTTTATTAATGCAACTCTATCTTACACAAAGACCGCTCCATTAGTAGGTTGGGGCATTTCATTCCAAAACCGCCCTTCCAATAATCGACCTGTAAGTTTTTTATTCACACCGCCCCATTGTTTAAAGAAAAATGGCACACCCTGCTGCGCACATTGATCGCGAATTTGAAGAACCCACTCTCTTTTCATTGGCCGCGCTCCATAACCAGATTCACCTCCCACAATAACCCAATCAATACCCAAAAGGTTTATATTTTGAAGCGGCCCAATCAATGGTTCGAGTGAAAGGAATTTGATAAAAGCACTCGTTTGCCGAAGATGATCAATACGAAAAACGGCTTTCTCATCTTCTACGCTCACGCCCTGCCAAACATTCTCCGGCCAATCAATAATCGGGCTTAATTCTTCCAGTCGTTTAGCCCGTTTAGTCAAAACTTGAAATTGATGCCAGTAAGCTCGACGCATTACCTCGAAAACTTCCACGATGAAATCCGTAGGAATATCTTTATGGAACAAATCAGACATCGAGTTTACAAAAATAATTTGCGGTTTTTTCCAAAGAAGGGGCTGCCTTAGCACTTCTCGATGTAACTTGACCACACCATTAAAATGTTTTTTCTTGGGGTCAATTAAACCTTTATATTTTTCCTGTCCCATTGCGGCAAGTCGCTTGGTAAGAGTTGCCGCGTAACAATTATCACAGCCGGCGCTGGCGCGGGTACAACCCGTAACCGGATTCCAAGTTGCTTCAGTCCATTCAATTTTTGACTTGGTGGCCATTGTTCTATCGAAAAAGTGGAAAGCTCACGAATGCGCTATCTGCCAACGTGCCTTGTCGACGTTCGGAAACTGGTGGTTTTATTTTGATTTTGCCATTTTGCTCTAAGAGTATCAAGGCTGCTTTATAATTTGATTTAATATACGGTTTACCAAGATGATGTCCATGATATATACCTTCAACCGTTAATTTTTTGCCACTAAAATCCCGACAAAGCGATAATGCTAATTTCTCAATGGGTGTTTCTAATTCTAAAGACGCTTGATTATCTTTGAGTATTCGGGGGTTAAACTCGTATGTAGGGACTCCTTCAACACTGCCTGTACTGTGTTTGGCCATAATGTCCTTCATCACACCGTAACCCAAAGGATGCTTCGTCACAAAAACTATGTGATGACTGCACCTCGTGCCCGTAGAGTTCATGAATCGGAAAGGAAGAACATGTTTGCCATAATCATGGATCAGAGCTTCCGTAACTTGCTTAATTATTTCCTGCTCTCGTTGGTAAGGAGTGAGAGTTGATGAACGATCTTTAAACCGCCTTCTCAGTTCTTGCGCCCTATGTGTTTCAAATAAATTGTCAATATGCTGCGCAAAATATTTATTCGTAACCGCAGCGTTGATCCTTCTATAATTGAAAAAGAAAATCACTTCACTGGCTTTGTGCTTTAACACCGAATTTATAAGGCGCAAAGACAGGTTTTTGTAACCCCAAGGGTCAACAAACATCAACGTTGGAACAAGGTTGAGTTTTTCGATACGCTCCACAAATCCTTGGTTGATCTCTTGCGATTCAAAATGAGGTTTATAGGCTAATTTTGAATAACCATCCATTTTTTCCGCTTCGGCGCGCAGGAAGTCAGAAAATTTTTTATCGGCGTCATTAAACAGAATAGTTATTTTCTTTGCAATATCGGGATTTTCTATTGCTCGTTTTAGTATTTTAAGAGGCGTAGAATAAGTACCATCTTCATACACACCCCGTCCGGCAAACAAGTCTATATAAGCAATTTGTTGAACCGCAGGCATTTTACTTACAATAATTTTTGCCCATGAGTAAAAATATTGCGCTACGATATTAGCCTTAACTTGTGATTGTGAAGTCGGGGCTTCAAAGAAATCGGCGGTTGCCATAAAGATAGAGAATGGTGTTAAGTTAATTATTTTATAAAACAAAACATATAATGCAATCTCTTTCTTCGTTTGGCTTCAATATAATGGTAGAATCATAGAATCGAAATCATTCTATTCTTACTTAGCGTTTTCATGCCACAGCAACAATTGCACTCATAGTCAAATTCAAACCCTCCAGCGTTCGCGCCCCAGGAGCAACAAATCACCTTTTTCGGCAAACACCACTTCATCAATGGTAAAAAATTTGTCCAGACGAATAATTGCAAAGCCGATGCTGCGCGTAATGCGTTGCCTGTTCGTCATCACAAATACCAAATCCTTTTTCTCGCGATGGATGCCGAGTTTTTCCAGCGTCGGCGTTGGAATCCAGGTGTATTCACTTCCCGTATCCACCAAAAGCTTTGGAACAACCGCGGATTTGGCGCGATCAACGGCGTTCTCGATTTTACAACGCGTATAAAATGTGCCCATGTTAAGTTTTCCCGTTTAAGTTGAAACCGACTATAACAAAGAAATAGCGCGGCGGCGAGAAAAGCAAGAAAAAATTATATTTGAGGGTAAAACGATTTTAAAGATCGCTTTGAATTGAAGATGGGTCGGATTATAGTATTACTTCGGAAAAACTATCGCGACCGCGAAGTTTTTTTAAAGTCAAAATCATTTTCAATCATTTTGACTTCGATTATTTTGACTTTTGGTTGCGGCTAATGCCGCGCTACGAGGTTTCGATTATGAATTTTCCCGCAAATTCATGAACTGCCGTTAACTCAATTTTGCCAGAGCACGTTTTAAATTCTCACGCGCTTGCCGCTCATGCGCATCATGAAATATTTTCACGGCATAGATACTCGGCTTGTCAAGAAAATGTTTTAACACGGCTTTGCGTTTTTTCTTATACACCAACCACGGCACCCGTTTGTATTCTTCCCGAACCTGCCGCTCATACTCATCGAAGCGCGCCGGTTCCGCGCCCAGTATGGAGAAATCGATGTCAACGACAAGTTGGTGCGTTGTCTCTTCCGGCTCTTCAACATGGCAAGTTGCCATAATGAGCGAAGCAACAAAACGACAGTCGTAGTCACCAATGCCGAATTGAGAAAGAAATTTAACGGCCCATTCGGCGCTTCTCCGCTCGTTGTCTTTGGCCGTCGGCCGGTAAACAACGTCGTGATACCACAGGGCTGCTTCGGCAAAAACGGTATTCGGGAAATTCTCGGTTGCGATTGCCCAATCAAACTTCTCGAGGCATTCGGAAAGATGTTGCAACGTATGATAAGCGCGATGCGGTTCTGAGTAAGCCGATTTTACTCGGGCAAATTCGTCATTATTCGGAGGGAGGCCAAGCGCGGCGCATAAATTTGTCCATCGCTGTTCGGTAACTTGCATTCTTTTGGGGCTGGTTGCAAATACTTCCTCATGGTAGACTACTATCACGTCATGCTGAAAGCATCTTTTTATTGCAAGCACTGTGCTGGGTTTAAAAAAGATTCTTCCAGAATGACAATGCACTTGCATTGCCTCACTCCACCGACACCCCCGAACCATATTCTTTCTTGCGGAACTGCGCCTCTCTCATATTCGGCTGCACGATGCAATTGCAGCCGATCTGGCGCTCGTTCGGCATGATGACGCCGCGGCCGATGAGAGTGATGCCGGATTGCAGCAGTTGTGGATAATCTTCGTTCGGAATCGTGGGATCGCCGAAACCAATGCGGCATTCGGCGCCGATGGTGACGTCCGAATCGGCGATGACTTTTTGTAAATGGCTGTTCGCGGCGACGTGAGCATCGAACATGAGAATCGAATCTTTGATCACCGCGCCGGCCTCGACCTCAACGCCGGGGAACAAAATACTGTTCTCCACTTTGCCGGCGATTTTGCAGCCGCTGTAAATGAGCGAGTTGCCAATCTCCGCATGGTCGCTGATGATGGCGGGAATGCGGTCGCGAATGTGATTATGCTCGATATTGGTGCGTACTTGCCAATGCTCGGGATCGATCTTAGGATTCTCGCCGAGCAAATCCATGTTGGTTTGCCAGTATTCGTCAATCGTGCGCGTGTAGCCCCAGTAGCTGTCGTATTTGTAGCCGAAGACGCGATATTTTCCTAGCATCGCGGGAATGATGTCTTTGCCAAACTCATGCGTTTTCGACGCGAGCTTCGCGTGGTTCTCCAGCACTTCCTGCAAAATATTTACGGAAAACAAATGAATCGTGAGCGAGGCGGCGACTTTATCGCCGGGCCAGTTGGGCATGGTGAGCGGTTTCTCCTGATATTCCACCAGCGGGCCGCCGGAACTGCCGGCGCTCATTTCGATGCGGCCAACGCCGAAACGCGTCGCCTGTTCTTTCGGCACGTCGAGAAAGCCCAGCGTCAAGTCGGCTTTGTTCTCATTATGGAATTCGATGAGTGGCGAGAAATCCATCGAATAAACATGATCGCCGGAGAGCACGAGCACGAGGCGCGGCTGGTGCACGTCGATGAAATCAAGATTCTGATACACCGCATCGGCCGGGCCGCGATACCATTGCGAGACGGTGTGCGCGGTGTACGGCGGCAGCACCGAGACGCTGCGGTTGCGGCCGACCATTTCCCACGCCGCGCCGTTGCCGATATGATTGTTCAGCGAGTACGAGCGGTATTGCGAGAGAATCCCGACGTTTTCGATGCCGGAGTGCATGAGGCTGCTCATCGGGAAATCGATGACGCGATACAGGCCGCCGAACGGCACCGCGGATTTTGGGCGGTACTGCGTGAGCACGGAAAGCTCGTCCACGCGTCCGCCGGCGAGAATCATGGCGAGAGTTTTTTGCATGAGGTTGAGGGAAAGAACTACGCGCAAGGGCAGTTTATTAAATTAACTTTGTCTCGTACAAAAAAGCACAATTAGAAGTGTCATTCCGGAGGAATCTTTTTTCTCACTAGCACTCGGTTTGAGTTCAAAAAGGATTCTTTCAGAATGACATTTCGCTTGACAGTCAGTGCATGGCCAAAGTTCGTAACCATGCACCGACCGTCTTAATCAAGCGTCACCGCATGACTACGCCGTCGCGCCGGCTTGCTTTTTGGCGAAGCCGGAGTACAAACCCCATGCGCCGATGAGCAGGTTGATGATGATCGTGCCCCAGCCGTTGCTCAGCTGCAGGCCGCCGAGATTATTGACGCCGAACGCGCCAAGAATACCGACCAACCCGTTGAGGCCGCCAAGCGCCTGCGCGCCGGTGCGCTGCATGCTATCCGAGCCTTTCAGTCCGAAATAGCTCAACGCGGCGCCGGAGAGAATGTTGACGAGATTACCATCGCCGAGAATACCGCCGCCTGTCGCCGCTGCGGTCGCGCCCAAAGCCGTGCCGATACGCGGCACGAGTTGGCTGAGCACGCCGATTCCGGCTTGCGCCAAACCGGCATAACGTGATAGATTTAACATACTGCCTTCCTCCTTCGGTTAAATGAAAAGTGAATTGAGTTGAGAAATGTGCTGCAAACAATAACGTGCGTTATCGCCCTGCCAGTTTCTTTTCAATCAACCAGCCGATGCCGAAAATCACCAAACCAATTCCGGCATAGCGGAATTCCATGGTGAGATTGTCATCGCGCATACCGATGATCAGGCCGTACAGCACTTCAAATAAGCCGATGGCCTGAATAATTTTGCCAACCAACCAAACTGTGCGATTCAGACAGATGATCTCCATAAGAAGGTTATAAAAGCTTCGGCATTCGGATTCAACGAATTAACCGGATTTTATATCCGGTTAATTCGAAAAATCCAGATACCGTTAAAATTCGTTTACAAACAAAAACTCCCATCCTGTCATAGAACCGGTCAACGGGTCTTTCAAGATGGGAGTCCTTCCAACACAATTTTCCTGCCTGTTGCGGCGATTCAAAAGACAAGACGAAATAATCGGCATTACGCGTAATTCAAAAAGGCGCTGGCGCTGCTCCACTGGCCAAGCTCTTCCCGGAAGCGCACGCTGGTGTCGATCAAAATTTGGCCGTCTTCGGCGAGCGCGATTTGCACGCGCTCCAGCGGACGCGGCGCCGGGCCTTCGAAGTTGACGGCTTCCATGGTGAAGCCGCTACCGTGGCACGGGCATTTGAATTTGCTTTCCGCCTCGAGCCAGCGCGGGGTGCAGCCGAGGTGCGTGCATTGCGCAAAAATCGCGTAAAAACCTATGTCGGTGCGCACAATCCACGTGCGATAATCTTTCACCCATTTCGTGCTCACCGCGCCGACGGGATAATCGCCGGGGAATCCGGCTTTGAATACGGTTGACGGCTCGAACAGCACGCGCGGAAACATATAGCGCAGCGAACCGAGCAGCATCGTGCCGACAAAGCTGAAGAACGCCACCCATCCCGCGCGCGAAAGGAAATTGCGGCGCGTCATCCAGAGGTTACCAGTTTCTTCGATGGGTTTCGTCAGCGTTTGTTTGCTGCCGGGCTTGGCGACCGTCGGCGGCGCCGGTGCAGCCGCAGGAGCAGCGGCAGTTTTTGCCGCAGTGGGGGCAGCCGCTGGTTTGGGCGTTGCCGGAACAGGAGGCGCTTTCGGCGCAGGGTTCTCCACCGCCGGTGCGGGCGCACTTTCGGACGCGGGAGTTGGTTTGGTTTCTTCGGACACGTGGAACCTCCGTTAGAGATATTTCAAAAAATTTCACAAATGCGAATGCAGCGATTCAAATTTAGAAAAAAAGAGGCTGTCATTCCTCAGGAAGCTTTTTCATTATCAAGCAATCAACTGGTTTCAAAAAAGATTCTTACAGAATGACATCATTAAAAATGCTGGAATAATATAAGAACGAATTAAATTCTTTTCCACGGATGAAAATCCGTGTGCAGCTTTTCATCCGTGGGGCAAACTAAAACATCAATCTGTTCCATTCGTTGCGGCCGCACCGCGCCCCAAGCTCATGATATAATTCCGCATTGCGGTGATCTGCTTCTCATCATCGCCGCCGAGAATATCCTCCGGGCCGTCTCGATCCGGCGTGGGATAGAACGACGGCATTTTCGTATTCGGCATCAATTTGCTGGCGTCGATCAGCCACTTCGAAATCCATTCGGGATTCAAACGTTGGCGCGCCAAAGCCAAATCCGGCGCCCAGCCTTCGGGCGGGCCTTCGGGTTTTTTGCTGCCCTGCTGATGGCACGACAAGCAGTTCCAGTAATCTTGCAAAAACAATTTCTGCGCCGCGGCATTTTGCTCCGGCGTTAATTGATACTCTTGCAAATACGAGAAGCCGGTGACATTGCCATCCAGCGCTTTGAAATAAGAAACCAATTCGTTCGCTTCTTGATCGGTCAATTCAAATGTCGGCATGCGCACTTGCAGCCACGGGCGAATTTGGCCGGTCACGGGTTTCTTCAGAAAACCAAACAGCCATTCGCTCTGTGCTTTCATGCCCTCGCCGATGAGATTAGGCGGCGCAAACGCCACGGCGGTTTCCGGACTCTCGCCGCGTTTCTCCAACTGCGCTGCGATGTGCGCGCGAATATCGCCGCCGCGATTTTCCATCGTGTGGCAGCCCTGACAGTTATATTTGTACGTGAGCAAGCGACCCTTGTGAACATTCTCTTCGCGGCCGCGCCACGGCTTCAAATATTTTTCGCCGATCACCCGACCGTCCCACGCGCGCAGGAGCACCGCCAGCGTGGTCGCATCTTCGTCGGACATCTCAAAGTTAGGCATGCGTTGCACGACGGCCTCGGTCGCATACAAACGCGAGTTTTTCATCTTGCCGACCGTCCAGCTTTCCCACGTTTTCACGGCTTGCTTATTCGCCAACGCATCGCCGTAGAAAAGCTCATCCACCGTCTTCGCGCCAAATTCATTCAACGAGACGGAAACGCGGCCTTCTTTTTCCATGCCTTTGATCACATGGCAACCATGACAACCGAAATTGCGAATCAGCGCTTTGCCTTCGCTAATGAGTTGCGCATCATTTAAATCCGCCAACGTCGTCGTGTAACCTGCAGGCAGGCTTTTGCCGCGGCTCAAATCTTTTATATACGCCGCAATGTCAGCCGCTTCCTGATCGCTCAAGCGCAGGTTTGGCATCTGCGTTTCCGGCGCAAAATGTTTGGGATTTTTCACCCAATCGTAAATCCATTCTTCCGAAGTCTTCAAACCGACGGTCGCCAAATCGGGCCCGATGTCGTACGAGCGACCGTCCTGCCGGCGGGCGCGCTCTTCGTCGGTGGCGACATGACAGGCATTGCAACCAACGGACTCCACCAACTCTTGACCACGCGCCGCATTGCCGGCCAATGCTTTCTTCACCGGTTGCCAGGCTTGATCCTGCACGGAATACAAATACGCCGTGGCGGCCAGCGCTTCGCGCTCGGTGTACATCGCGTTCGGCATGCGCGTGTGCGGGCGAAATTCTTTGTTGTTGCGCAGCCAGCCGTAAACAAAATTCGGTTGCAGCTTGTGCGTGAGGCGATTCAAATTCGGGCCGATGCGCTCGACGCTTTCATAGCCGCGAATTTCATGGCAGCCGAAACAGCCCATTTCATAAACCATGCGCTTGCCTTTGTTCAACTCGTCGGCATGATCGGTAAACAACTCGCGGGCGTGGCATTTGTTGCAGCCGGCGGCGACAAACTTGCCTTCGTGCAGCGGATATTCCCAAAATTTCACAAACCCGTGGGCAAACTTCACGCTCTGCAGCGCCGAGCTCTGGCCTTCATGGCACGGCGAGCAGCCAAAACGCTCGACCGGATGAATGGCCAGCAGCGTGTCGAGCGCCGGATGCGTGCGAAAACTTTTCTTTTCAACGTTTTCAAAACCCCGGCGCGTCACCGCGGGATGGCAGCTTTCGCAGCGATCGACGTTATTGGTGAAATTCTGAAAATTGCCGCGCACAAAATCCGACATCACCACCTGTTTGATTTTGATGGGCCGCTCATCGACGCGCGTCATCAGGCCTTTGAGGCTTTCGATTTCCGCGCGCATTTCCTGCATCTGCTTTTGTGTGTCGGTCACCGATTGGCGCAGCTCTGCAAGCCGCTTCACTGCCGCAGTTTTTTGCGCTTCCGCCTCATCCCATTTGACTTTCCATTCCGCGGCTTTCGTATTTAATTCCTCGACTTTTTTGCCGCGCTCTTTATATTCGCCGGTTTCCTTGCCGCCGTGATACTCGGCCTCTTTAAAAAGATAGTATTCGGCGTCGGCTTCGCTTTTGATGAAGCGATATTGCTGGCGCGCCTTTGCCGAGGCGAGATCGGCATCCGCGGAATCCTGCTGCGCTTTGCGATAATCGTCGCCGCCCAATAGTTTTTTGGCCTCCGCCAGCTGCGTTTCAAGCTGTTGATAAGCTTCCGCATTTTCGGTATTGAATTTCTCCTCCGCGGCAGCCAGCTTCGTTTGCAGGTCGGCGCGTTCCATTTTATTGAACTCGCGCTGCTCTTCCTGCCACGGCGCTCGCTCGCGAATCATGTTGAACACGGCCCAGAACGTGGTCAAGGCCAGAAGCGCGCTGAGGAAAAAATAAATATGGCTATAATTGCGTTGCTCTAAAGGAATGTCGGATCGTTTCGGCACGTTGCTCTCCTGTTTGTAAATTTTATCCCGCCTTTGCGGGATAAAATTTGCAATTTCACACGTTAAACCACGGCGTAACCCAGATGTATTTAATATTGAACACGATGCGCAAAATCATTTTGATCGGCAGCGCCGCCATCGTCAAAAACAAAAAGGCAAACACGCCGTAGCGCGCCGCGCCGAGTTGTTTGATCAGCCAGCCGTCTTTCTTCCAAAAATAGTAGACAAAGCCCAGACTAAAATAGGCGCCGACGAGCGTCGCGCCGAAAATATTGGCGCCGAGCTTGGAGCGAATGCCGAGGAATTCGTGCAAATCCACATTCACCATCGAGACCACTTTGTGCGGATCCCACAATTCCCACGGCGCGAAAAAGTTCCAGCCGGGGCCGCGCAGGAACGTGCCGAGAATGATGAGCGACAGCCACAAAACCAAAAAGCCAACCATAAAAATCCACACCGCCAGCTTGCGCTCTTTGTACGTGTAATAGCCATTGCCTTTCGGATTTTTGTCGATATAGGGAATCGCCATCAAACCGACGATGATGATCGTCGGCAAAACGACACCGGCAATCCACGGATCGAAATACACCAGCATTTCCTGCAAGCCGAGAAAATACCACGGCGCTTTGGAGGGATTCGGCGTGCGGCTCGGATTGGCCGGATCTTCCAGCGGGGCGTCGAGCACGATCGACCACACCGTCAACACGATCATCACGGCGAGCGAGCAAAGAAATTCGTTGCGGGCGAGATATGGCCAGACGTGGATTTTGTCCTGCCCCTCGGCGCGAATTTTATCCCACTCGCCCGCGTCGAGACGCTTGTCTATGCGGCTGGCCTCGCGCCACCACAGCCAGACAAAGAAAACCATAATGAACAACAACGCGACGATGGGAATATTGTCGGTGTTGCTTAAAATATATTTTAAATTTTCCATTTATTCCTTTCTCCTCAGTGCGAAGGGCCGGTCTGCAAATTGCCTTTTGCTGTTTGCTTTTTGCCTTTTGCTTTTCACAAGGGCCCGGAAATGCCGCCGTCCTTGCGAACGCGCCAGAAATGAACGGCAATAAAAATCGCCAAAAAGAGTGGCAGGAAAATGCAATGCAAAACGTAAAAACGCAAAAGCGTGGGGGGGCCAACCTGCGTGCCGCCGAGCAACATGAAGCGCACGTCATTATCGGGCTTCATGCCGAGTTCGGGCCCAAAGGGGCCTTCATGGCCGAGCAGCGGTGTGGCTCGCGCCATGTTCGTGCCGACCGTCACGGCCCAAATCGAAAGTTGGTCCCACGGCAATAAATAACCCGTGAAAGAAAGCAAAAGCGTCGTGGTCAACAAAATCACGCCGACAACCCAGTTAAATTCGCGCGGGGGTTTGTACGAGCCGGTGAGAAAAACCCGGAACATGTGCAGCCACACGGCGATGACCATGCCATGCGCGGCCCAGCGGTGCATGTTGCGCAGGAACATGCCGAACGGCACGTCGAATTGCAGGTACTTCATGTCCGCAAACGCATATTCCGCAGTTGGGCGATAATAAAACATCAGCAATACGCCGGTCACCGCTGTGACCAAAAAGAGAAGGAAAGTGATTCCTCCCATGCACCAAGTGAAACGGAGATACGCACCGTGCCGCGGCAATTTGGTGGGATGCAAATGCAACCACACATTATCCAAAACTTGTAGAAGGCGGTTGCGCTGCGAATCCTCGTAGTCGTGCCGAAACATTGACTTCCAAACCTGCGTTTTCAGCACGCTGGCTTTCAGCTTTTCAATAACAGCCTGCATCGCTGCTCCCGTAGTTGGTTAGAGATTTTGAATTAACAAGACCTGTGTGCAGGATGACTCATAGAGCGAGTCAAATGAAATGCTAAGAATATAATTTAAAATTTGTTAAATGTCAAGCGAAACGTCCGTGAAATTTTTAGTCCGAAGCGTTTATTTTTGCTGAAAATTTGAGTTGCGTTTGAAATGAAAAAATACTAACTTTCACTCGCGCAATTTATAACCGGGAACAAGCGAAAAAATTTGACGAAGTTTTGTTTTTAGCAACGCGAGGGATTTATGGCTGAAAATAATGCGGTGACCAAAGAAGACCTGCAAAACGCGCTTACCGAGCTTGCGATTCAATTAACAAAGGTCATAAAAGAAACAGCGAGAGAGTCAGCCACGGCCACCGAAGCCAAACTTATGGCAGAAATGGATCGCCGCTTTGCCGCTTCGAAAGACGATATGATTAAACGTTTCCGCCGCGCGGAGAAGAAACAACAAGAATTTCGCGCCGAGACGGCGAATCAATTTCATCAACTCCGCGGCACGGTTGAAAACCGTTTCGATCTGGTTAAGCAATACACCGACGAAACAGTGGTAAAGGAAATCCGCAAAGTTATCACGATGCTGGATGGCCAAGCCGGAATGGCGCAAAATCTTGAAATCGAGCAAGGGACTTTGGGCGTGCTTTATGATCACTTGGAGCGCAATCTTGAAACCAGCAATAAATCCAACGGCGCGGCCATCAACGATTTGAAACAGCGCGTGGCTGCGCTGGAAGAAAAAGTTTTTACGGAACCAGCCGAATAAACTCCTACGCTTCACGACTGACCAGCCACTGCTCCGGCAGCCAGCTTCGTTCATGCCCAACCACGCGCCAGTCGTTCGCCGTTGAAATATCCTGCCTAATAATTTCTTACGATAGAGCTCCACTTCATGAGCCGGCTGGCGCGGTTGCAGCCAGCGTCCGCGCCGGATGAGACGATTGCAAAATTTTGATCGTTTTGTGATACTTTTGCGATAAAAAATTCGTAAATTATTTATTAATGAAAGCTGTTTTTTTAACCATGCGACGATCTTTTTCATGAGCGCTCTCTCGAAAATTCTGATTATCGAAGACGACCCTTACGTCGCCGATCTCATCGAAATCCATTTAAAGGATTTGGGGCACGAGCTGGAGCGGGCCGCCGACGGCTTGTCCGGCCTCGAAAAATTTCAGCAGCAGGAATATGCGCTGGTGATTTTGGACCTGATGCTGCCGAAATTGGACGGCCTCGAAGTTTGCAAGCGCATGCGCGCCGAAAATCGTTACACCCCGATTTTGATGCTCACCGCCAGAGCCGAGGAGCTTGACAAAGTTCTCGGGCTGGAGCTGGGAGCGGATGATTATCTCACCAAACCATTCAGCGTCCGCGAGCTGACCGCGCGCATCAAAGCGTTGTTTCGCCGCATGGAGGCGGATCGGGAGAAGACCGATAAAAAGGACAAAACCGCGGAACTGATTTTTGCCGAGCTGCGAATTTCTCTGGAAAAACGCAAAGTCACTTTAGCCGGGCAACCGGTCGAATTAACTGCCAAAGAATTTGATTTGCTCGCGCGGTTCGCCTCCCATCCGGGCCGCGCGTATAGCCGGCAGGAGTTGCTCGATCTGGTTTGGGGCCATCAATTCGACGGCTATGATCATACCGTCAATTCTCACATCAATCGGCTGCGCAGCAAAATCGAAAAAAATCCCGCCGACCCGAAATTTATCCAAACCGTTTGGGGCGTCGGCTATCGCTTTGTCGAGCCGGAGGAACTGGAGCAATGAAAAACTTGCTGCGCACGCTCTACGGCAAAATTTCCATCGTCTTTCTGGTTTTGCTGCTCGTTCTCGGCCTGGTGCAAACGCTGGTCTCCGTGCATTCGTCGATGCGTTTTGTCGACGAGTCGGATCAGAAACTCAATCTCAATCTGGCGCGCGACCTGGCAAAGGAATTTACGCCGTTTTTAAAGGACAGCATTGC
>Ga0247727_10005429_pt1 | contig 25905 bp, 22 predicted proteins | sample WisWelCaveWW1625_FD_202498 | JGI IMG/M metagenome (GOLD analysis project Ga0247727, IMG submission 202498) | Biofilm microbial communities from Wishing Well Cave, Virginia, United States - WW16-25 | ecosystem: Environmental > Aquatic > Deep subsurface > Groundwater > Cave microbial mat | place...
CGAACCCCCCCCCCGTGACCCGGGGGGCCTTCCCCCCCCCCCCCCCCCCGTCCCAGGGCCCGAGGCCCACGACCCGGCCCGGCAGGCCTTCCACCAGCTCGTCGGGCCCGATGACGATCGTGTCGGCGTCCGGCACGGGCAGCGCGGCCCGCACGACCTCCGGGCCGATGCCGCGGGGATCGCCGAGCGTGATGGCGAGGACGGGGCGGCGCACTCAGAGCTCATGGCTCACAGCTCAGAGCTCCAGCCATGCTGCCGTGAGCTGTGAGCCGTGAGCTGTGAGTCAGATCCGCACATCAACGTACGTTTGTCGCCGGAGCGTCGCGATGAGGTTCTGGATCGCGCGGGTCTGCTGGAGCTGCTGGCGGAGATTCTCGCGCACTTCTTCGTACGTGAACTCGCGCGCCTCCTCGAGCTCGGTGATCTGGGCGACCACTACGCGCGTGCGGAGCAGCGAGCCGTCGTCGCTCTTGGTGAACGGCCCGATCACGTCACCCACCCCGGCGGCGGCGAACGCCCGGACGAGGAGCGAGTCGAGCTGGGTGCGATCCATCGGCGGCACGAGGCGCGGCTCGACCGAGTCGCCGTACAGGCGCGCCAGCGAGTCCATGCTCGCGCCCGCCCGGGCCAGCCGCGCCAGCGAGTCGGCGAGCAGCCGCGCGGCCGCGACCTCGATCGCGGTGATCTGTGGCGCGAACAGGATGTGGCGCGCCTTCACTTCGGCGGGCTGCGCGCGCTCGACCATGATGAGATGGAACCCGTACGGGGTGCGCACCACGGGCGACACGACGCCCGGCCGCAGGTTGAAGGCCACGTCGGCGAACTCGCGCACCATCCGCTCGCGCCGGAACCAGCCGAGGTCGCCGCCCTGCTCCCTGGTGCCGAGGTCGTCGGAGAACCGGCGCGCCGCCGCCGCGAAGTCGGCGCCGCCCGCGATCGCCGCCCGCACCGAGTCGGCCTTGGCCAGCGCCGCGGCGCGGGCCGCCTCGGTGGGCCGGGGCACGACGATGATCTGGCGGAACGCGATGCTCGGCGGGCGGCGCGGCCGCTGCGGGCCGGTGCGCTGCATCGCCTCCTGGTAGGCCTGCCGCAGCTCGGCTTCCGGCACCGACCCGCCGCGCAGCCTGCCTTCCTGGCGCTGTTTCTGGACGTAGCGCGTGATGTGCGTCTGCCGGCGCTGCTGTTCGCCGATGCGGCGCCGCCACTCGTCGATCGTGAAGCCGGCCGACCCCATCGCGGCCCGCAGCTCCGCGTCGGAGCGGAACCGCTGGCGGACCTCGCGATACTGCTCCTCGACCGCCCGGGTCACTTCTTCGTCGGTCACCTGGATCGAGGTGTCGCGCCGCGCGGCCTGGTACAGCAGCTCGTCGTCGATCAGCTCCTGGAGCACCTGGCGGCGGAGCCGCTCGAGCCCCGCCGCGTCCTCGGGCGGCTGCAGCCCCTGCCCGCGGCGCTCGTTGATCGCTTCGTCGATCTCGGACAGCAGGATGGCCCGCTCGCCCACCACCGCGGCGATGCGGTCGATCAGCTGCGGCTCGGCCGGCTGCTGCGCGCGGACCGGCGCACGGCCTCCGGCGGCCGCGGCGAACGCGAGCACCAGCAGCGCGGTCCGGGCCGGGGGGGGGGGCATCGTCAGTCGCGCTTCCGGGAATCCGGCGGGCCGCCGACCGGCGGGCCGCCCGGCGCGGGCCGGACCGGCACCGGCGTCATCTGCGGCATGCCCGGCGGGCCGCCCGGAGGCGCCTCGGGCCCGCGCAGCTCACGCGCCCGCTCGAGCGCGCGCTCCACGCCGGCCGGGTAGATCGCCCAGCGCGAGCGCTCGCGCAGCACGTCGGCGAGGAACGGCGGCACCTCGTAGTAGCGCCGCGACGCCGGCGTGTTGGTGATCGCCGCGAAGTACGCGTCCACGTGCCGCGCCGCCAGCGCGGGGCGGTCCTGGCCGCGGCCGCTCGAGTCGGCGGACAGCGAATCGGCCGAGATGCCGATGCCGTCCAGCATGGTGGTGAGGTCACGGCGGTACAGCGTCCGGATCGAGTCCCGGTCCGTCGCTCTCAACGTGATGCCGTTGTCGCGCGCGCCGGTCAGCAGCATCTCGTTGCGCGCGATGCTCTTCACGAACTCGATCAGCGTCGAGTCCGGGGCCTGCAGCACCATGCCGCGGGTCTGCTGCCCGAACGCCTGCAGCCAGGTCGCGAAGTCGCGCTCCCGCAACCGGCCGCCGCGGAACGTCGCGAGCACCCGCGACCGCGTCTTCGCGGCGCGCAAATCCTCCGCCACGCGCCGCACGATGGCCGGCGCGCTGCCGCGCACCCGGATCGCCGTGCGGTTGGTGAGGCTGTCGAGATAGAGCGAGTCCAGCCGCCCGATCATGATCTCCTCGAGGTCCGCGGCGAAGCTGTCGCGCACCTCGGCCAGCGCGGGCCGCCAGATGATGTGGAGACCGTAGGCGGTCTGCACGATCGGCGACAGCCCGCCCGGCCCGAGCGCGAAGCCCGCGTCCTCGAAGGGCCGCACCAGCGCGCCGCGCCCCACGAGGCCGAGCTGGCCGCCGAGGGGCTTGCTCCCGGGATCTTCGGAGAGCTGCCGCGCAAGGTCCTGGAACCGGGCCCCGGCGCGGAGCCGCGCCAGCACGCCTTCGAGCTGGCGCCGCTTGGCGGCGATCACCGCAGGCGTCGTGTCCTGGCGAGCCGCCAGCAAGATGTGGAAGAGGTAGCGATACTCGGTGCCGCCGTACACCGAATCCATCTGGGCTGGCGTGGGCCGGGCCTGCGAGACGATGAGCGAGTCGTGCAACCGGTTGGCCAGCAGCTGCGCGATGACCGGCCAGTTGGCCTGGTCCACGGTGGCGCTGTCGAGCAGGCTGTCGCCGGAGGCAACGGTCTGGGCCAGCAGCTGGTAGTCCACCCACATCTCCGCCACGCGGTCGACGACTTCGCGGCGCAACGGCACGGTCTTCGCCGGACCGATCATCACGGCGAGGCGCTCCACGGTCAGCTCCTGCCCCGCCGCCCGCGCCACCACGTCCTGGTGCCCCCGGAACGCGTCGGCGCACCCCACGAGACCCGCCAACGACACCGCGATCAGCCCGATCTTGCTCGACATCGAAACTCCCCAGATTCGTTGAAGGAGTCGACCGTTCACCGTCGAAGGTCGAACGTTAGACGTTGGACGTTTGACGGTCGACCGTCGCCTCGGCCAGCGCCCGAACCAGCCCCGGCAGCAGCTCCAGCCCGCCGAGCCGGCGCAGCCGGAGGCTCAACGGATGCGCGCGCCGCACGTCGGCGGCGAACTGCACGTCGTCCATCGCGCTCGTGAGCCGGGCCAGTCGCGGCGTCGCGCCGGACCGGAAGACGAGCCGCGCCTCGTCCGGCCGGATCACGACCGTTTCGAGCCCGAGGCGGGCACCGACGACCCGCAGCTGGGTCAGCGCCACGAGGGCCTCGGCCTCGGCGGGGAGGCGGCCGAACCGGTCGGCCATTTCCTCTCGCAGGCCGGAAATTTCGCCGGGCGAGCGGCTCTTCGCCAGCCGCCGGTACAGGTCGAGCTTCGCCGCATCGTCGGGCACATAGCTGTCGGGCAGGTAGGCCGAGCGCTCCATCAGCACCTCGGGCGCCGGCCATTCCACGCCGCCCGCCTCGCCCTTCAGCGCGCGCACCGTCTCCTCGAGCAGGCGCAGGTACACGTCCACCCCCACCGACAGCGCGAACCCGGTCTGCTCGGCGCCCAGGAGGTTGCCGGCGCCCCGGAGCTCGAGGTCCTTCACGGCGATCCGGTAGCCGACGCCCAGCTCGGTGTGGTGGGCCAGCGTCTGGAGCCGCGCCTCGGCCGCCGGGTCCACCTCGTCGGGCACGATGAGGTAGCAGTAGGCGCGCCGGTGGCTGCGCCCCACCCGCCCGCGCAGCTGGTACAGCTGGGCCAGCCCGAACTGCTGGGCGTGGTGGACCAGCATGGTGTTCGCGTTGGGCACGTCGAGCCCCGATTCGACGATCATCGTCGAGCACAGGACCTGCACGTCGCCCGCCACGAACCGCCGCATCACCCCGTCCAGGTCCCGCGGCCGCATCTGCCCGTGGGCCGAAGCCACGGTGGCGCGCGGCGCCAGCCGCCTGATCCGCTCGGCCACGGTCTCGAGCGTCTCGATGCGGTTGTGCACCACGTAGACCTGCCCGCCGCGGTCCAGCTCGCGGGCCAGGGCCTCCTCGATCAGCCCGTCGTCCCACGGCTCGACGAAGGTCAGCACCGGCGAGCGGTCGCGGGGCGGCGTCTCGATCAGCGTGAGGTCGCGCAGCCCGGCGAGCGAGAGTTGCAGCGTGCGCGGGATGGGCGTCGCCGTCATCGCGAGCACGTCCACCGCCAAACGCAGCTTCTTGAGGTGGTCCTTGTGCTCGACGCCGAAACGGTGTTCCTCGTCCAGGACGATCAGGCCGAGGTCCTTGAACATGACGTCGTCCGAGAGGAGCCGGTGCGTGCCGATCACGATGTCCACCGCGCCGGCCGCGATGGCGGCCAGCGAGGCCTTCAGCTCCTTCGGGCCGTGCAGCCGCGACAGGGTCGCGAGGCGCACCGGGAAATCGGCGAGCCGCTCGCCGAAGGTGCGCGCGTGCTGCTCGACCAGGATCGTCGTAGGCGCCAGCACCGCCACCTGCTTGCCGCCCTGGACCGCCTTGAACGCGGCCCGGACCGCGATCTCGGTCTTCCCATACCCCACGTCGCCGACGATGAGCCGGTCCATCGGCCGCGCCCGCTCGAGGTCGGCCTTCACGTCGGCCGTGGCGGTGCGCTGGTCGGGCGTGTCCTCGTAGAGGAAGGAAGACTCCAGCTCCATCTGCCACCGGGTGTCGGGCGGGAACGGGAAGCCGGGCGCGAGCTGGCGCCGCGCGTACAGGTCGAGCAGGTCGGCGGCCAGCCGGCGCACGGATTCCTCGGCCTGCGCGCGCTGCCGCTTCCACTTGCCGCCGCCGAGCTTGTGCAGCTTCGGCGGCGGCGCGTCGGGATCGGTCTCGACCGAGCGGAACCGCTCGAGCTGGTCGATCCGGTCGAGCGGCACCTGGAGCAGGTCGCCGCCCTCGTACTCGACCGCCGCGACCTCGATCGTCGCGCCCTGCACTTCGATGGTGCGCAGGCCGCGATAGATGCCGAGGCCGTGCTCGAGGTGCACGACCAGCTCGCCCGCCTGCAGCGCGCCGCCGATAGCCGCGGGCAACCCCTGGCGGTAGCGCCGCGCGCGGCGGATCCGGCGCGCGCGCCGGAAGATCTCGTGGTCGGTGAGCACGAACAGCCCGGGCAGCGTGAAGCCGCCGTCCAGCGCGCCGATCGCCAGCGTGACGCCCGCGGGGGAGCCGCCTCCGCGCTCGGCGAGCAGCTCGTCGAGCCGCTCGAGCTGGCCCTCGTTGTCGCATAGCACCAGGGTGCGCGCCCCCGGCGGCGGAACCACCCGCGCGAGGTTGCGCGCGATCTCCGGCGGCGCGCTCACCGGCAGCCGGTGGGTCGGCTCTGCAGCACCCAGAACCAGCCGCGCGTACCCGGCGCGGCGCGCGCGCCACGCGTCGGGCGCGAGGAACAAATCCTCCCGCGGCGGGACCTCCTCGCCGAGCCGGCGCGCGACCTCGGCGTGGTGCTCGGCCTCGGCCCAGGCGCGCTCGACATCCGCCTCGTACGCGTCGGGGCGCTCTTCGACCAGCAGCGCCGCCGAGGGCACCAGGTCGAGCAGCGAGCGCCGCTCGGCGTCGCCGCCGGCGGCGGCCCGCGGGTCAACCGGCAGGATCGTGACGCGCTCCAGCACGCCGACACCGCGCTGGGTCGCGAGGTCGAAGGCCCTGAGATCCACCAGCTCGTCGCCCCAGTACTCGGCCCGCGCCGGCTGCGCCATGCCGAACCCGTAGACATCCACGATGCCGCCCCGTACCGCGAACTGCGCCACGTCGCTCACCTGCGGCACCCGCTGATAGCCCATCCGCTCCAGCCGCTCCCGCGCCTCGCGGAACGAGACGCCGCGCGTCAACTCGAGCCGGGCCGCGGCCAGGGCGGCCGGCAGCAGCGTGCGCTCGAGGCTGGCGCGGGCCGTGGTAACCAGCACGCGGACCCCGCCAGTGTTGAGCCGCTCCAGCGTCTCGACCCGCTCACCCGCGATCTCGAAGTGCGGCTCTTCTTCGCCCAGCCCCTCGCGCTGGGGGTAGAGCGCGAGCACGCCTTCCGGCAGCAGCACCCCGAGATCCGCGAGCCACCGCTCGGCCTCCGCGGGGCCGCCGGCCACGACGACGAACAGCTGCGACGCCTGGCTCTCGGCCAGCGTCGCGACGAGCGCCGCGCCCATCGACCCCGGCAGGTCGGGAAGGGCGGCACGGGCCAGTGGACGGCGCAGCGACTGCTCGAGGTCGGAGAACCCCGGGAGGCGGCGGACTGCTTCAAGGAGAGTGGGTAGCATCGGCCCGCTTCCTTCCGATCCCCCCTGCCGCCAGGAGCGCCTCCCCGATGAGGACGCCGAGCGCGAGCAGCAACATCCATCCTGTCAGCTCGCTTCTCCCCGCGCCGCGAAAGCGTCGCGCGCCGTACTGCCGCGGGTCGTCCGTGACGCTGATGGCGAATCCGGCCAGCCGGCCCCGCAGCTCGGCGGCGGTGGCCCGGGCCAGGTCCGACTCGCGGGGGTCCGGCCCGACCACGAGCATCGCGATCGTGTCGCGGCCGGCGAGCACGGGGTAGGCGCCGGGCGTTGCCGGCGCCGCGACGATCGCGCCGCCGTCCACAGCGATGCCCGCGCCGAGCGAGCGGGCGCGGGCCGGCAACGCCACCGCCTCGCCGGGCGCCGCCGACAGCACCCCGGCTTCCCCGCGCGCGACGCGGTTCAGGAGCGCGGTGAGAAACGGGACGAACCGGCTGCCCAGCGGCAGGTCGGTCTCCTCGGGCAGCAGCCGGCTCGCGACGAGCACCACGCGCTCGTGCCGAACCAGCCACGGGTCGCCGCCCGCCCGCGCGAGCACCGCCGCCGTGTCGGCGCCGCGCTCGGCGGTGAGCCGGTACCGCGCGCGCACCCGCACCCCGGCGACCTCGGGCACCAGCGCCGATACCAGCGAGTCGGCGCGCTCGACCCGCGGCCCGAATCGCCACGGCACGCCGGCCGCGGCGAGCGCGCGGTTCACGGCGCCGAGCTGCACGGCGTCGGCCGGCGGCACCAGGACGCTCACGCCCCCCCCCCCGCCTCCCGCGCGCAGCGTGGTGCCGAAGCTGATCTCGCCGCCGCCGAGCCGGACGTGGCCGGCTTCCGCGAGCACGTCCAGCGCCTGGCGCGCGAACGGACCCAGCGCGGCCTCGCTCTCGGCCGTGACGCCGGCCGGCGGCACGACCCGCACGGCCACCGCGCGCGCATCGTCGCCGCGCAGCTCGTCGGGCACCAGCTCCACCGCGCCGACGTGCCAGCCGGGCGCGAGTCGCGGCGCCGCCAGCGTGACGCTCCCTCCGGCCCGCGCCAGGGCGCGCGTGCCGGAACGCCCGTCGAGCACCAGCGCCGCCTGCGCCGAGGCGTCGCCCGCCGCTCCGGCGATGCGCGCCGTCACCGCGCCGGAGCCCGGCAGCCACAGCGGCGGCGAGGCCCTCGCCTCGGCGACGCCCAGGTTAGATGGCGGGTCGGTCGCGGGGTGGTATGCCAGCACGGCGACACTCATAGCTCCCGGCTCACGGCTCATGGCGGAATCCGGCTGTGAGCTATGAGCTGTGAGCTGTGAGTCATCGAACGCGCTCCGCTGCAGGTCGCTCAGCACGTGCACCTCGCCGCGCACGTATCCCGACGTCGCGACGAGGCGGGCGGCGGTGCGCACCGCGCTCCCGAGCGCGAGCCGCCGCGCGTCGGGCCGGACCGCGTCCACGGCCGCGAGCAGCTCGGCGCTCGTGCCGCGGCGCGCGAGGCCGTCGGCGCCCAGCAGCCACAGCGCGTCGCCGGCGCGCGCCTCGCGCAACGTCTCGCGGGCCCGCTCGGCGAGCACGTCCAGGATCCGCGCTCCGCCGGTCACGGCGCCCGACGACAGCGAGTTGTCCAGGACGATGGCCACCGCGGTCGGCTCGTGCAGCGCCCCGAAACCGCGCGGCACCACCGGCCGGGCCGCCGCGAGCACGATCAGCACCACTGCCGCCACGCGCAGCAGCATCAGCAGCAGGTGCTGGAGCCTGATGCGGCGCTCGGCCTCGCGCTCGGTCTGCTGGAGGTAGCGCACCGCGGGGAACTCGACCGCCGGCGGCTGGCGCCGCTGGAACAGGTGCAGCAGCGGCGGCACCAGCGCCGCCGCGAGGCCCACCAGCGCGAACGGCGTGAGGAACCCCATCAGCCCAGCCGCGCCCTGGTCTCGGCGGCGCGCCGGAGCACGTGGCCGAACGGCGTGTCGGTCGTGACCCGGTGATAGCCGATGCCGCTCGACCGGCACGCGGCGCGCCATCCCGCGACGACCCGCTCGACCGTCGCGCGATAGTCCCGCCGCAGGTCCGCGGCGGACGCGGTCACCGCGTCGCCCGTCTCGGGATCCACGTACCGCGCTTCGGCCGGGCCCATCAGCTCGACCTCGGCCGGATCCATCACGTGGAAGCAGGTGACGTGATGCCCGCGATGGCGGAGGTAGCGCATCGCGCGCAGCGTCAGCTCGCGGTCCACCAGCAGGTCCGACACCAGCACCACCAGCCCGCGCCGCTTGAGCAGCTCGACCACGCGCGGCAACGCGCGCTCGGCCGCCGTGAGGCCCGAGGGCTCCAGCTCGCCCAGCGCGCGGACCAGCGCCGGCCACTGGGTGCGCCGCGCCCGGGGCGGCACCACCACCCGCACCTCCGTGTCGTAGGCGATGAGCCCCGTCGCGTCCCGCTGGCGCAGCAGGATCAGCGCGAGCGACGCCGCCAGCCGCACCGCGTAGGCGTGCTTGGTGAGCGTGCGCTCCGGGTCGCCGGTCCAGCCCATCGAGCGCGACACGTCGAGCACCACGGTCGCGCGAAGGTTGGTCTCCTCCTCGTACTGCTTCACGTACAGCCGGTCCCGCTTGCCCAGGATCTTCCAATCGAGATAGCGCGGCTCGTCGCCGGGCTGGTACGGCCGGTGCTCGGCAAACTCGACCGAGAAACCGCGGAACGGCGAGCGGTGCAGGCCCGCGAGGAACCCCTCGACCACGCCGTGCGCGACCATCTCGATGCCGCCGAGGCTCGCCACTTCGCGCGGGTCGAGCAGGTCGAGCCGGGTCTGGACGGCCGTGGTCATGTGCTGTCACCGGGAATGGACACGCCGTAAGGTACCTGGGCGCGCCAGGTTCGGCCAAGTCGTTGTCGGACCACAAGTTGGAACGATTGGCCACCCTGGCACGTTCCCTGCCCTTTGAGGGGGCGGACATTCGTGTCCGGAGGAACGACCATGAAGCGCATTCCCTTGGCGGCCCTGGCCGCACTCGCCCCGCTCAGCCTCGGCGCCGCCGCGGCGGCAGCCGCTGAGGGTGGCCGATCCGTGTCCTGGACGCACGAAGCTCCGCGCGGGGCCGTCACGACCGCCTGGTCGCACCGCCGGCCCGGCATCCGCCTGTGGACCTCGAGCGGCGAAGTGTACCGCCGCGGCGAGCGCCTCCGCGTCTTCTATCGGACCGAGCGCGACGCGTACGTCACGATCTTCCGCGTGGATACCGACGGCCGGGTGCGCATCCTGTTCCCGGCGCATCCCTCCGACGACAACTTCGTGGCCGGCGGGCGCTCGTACTCGGTGTACGGCTACGGGCACGACGCGTTCGTGGTGGACGACTACCCCGGCGTCGGCTACGTGTTCGGCGTCGCGTCCGACGCGCCCTTCCTCTATGACCGCATGATCACCGGCGGGCGGTGGGACTACTCGCTGATCAGCGACGGGCGGATTCACGGCGACCCCTACCAGTCGCTCGAGGAAGTGGCCGTCGAGCTGCTGCCGCCCCAGTACGACGAATTCGACACCCACCTGCTCCCGTACTACGTGGAGCGGCGCTACGACTACCCGCGCTTCGTGTGCTACGACTGCCACGCGTACACGAGCTACCACTCCTGGGATCCGTACAGCGTGTTCTGCTCGCGGTTCTCGCTCGTGATCTGGCGTGACCCGTACTACTACTACCCGAGCTACTGGTATCCCGGGCGGTACTACGGCGGCACGCGGGTGGTGTACGTGCGGCCGGGCGTCGTGGTGCGGGACAGCCGCTACGTCTTCAAGACGCGGGAGAGCTCGGATCCGGGCGTGCAGTATCGCGACCGCCGGCTGAACGAGCCGTCCGGGCGCCAGCCGCCGGAGCGCTACGTGCGCGGGGCCGACATTGGCGGGACGGGCACGGTGCCCGTGCCCGGTGGCCGCCGGGTCGCGCCGATCGGGCGTGACGGCGTCACACCCGAGCCGCGGGAACCGCAGACGAGGGATCCGATCGTGGTCCGCGGGCGGCGCACGCCTGCGGCCGAACCGAACCAGCCGCGCGCTGGCGGGCGCGCTCCCGAAGAGCGGCGCGGCGCCGAGCCTCGTGCCGGCGCGGTGATTCCGGAGCAGCGCCCCGAGCGCCGGGACGCGCCGCGTGGCGGCCTCGAGCCGCAGCAGGGTGAACGCCGCCGCCCTGATGAACGGCCCGCGGGCACGGGCCAGGTCGAGCGCGCGCCGGAGCGGCGCGAAGCACAGCGCCCGGACGCGCGCCCGGCCGAGCGCCCCGACGCCGGCGAGCGCCGGCCCAGCGGAGCGGGAGCGACCGTGCCTCGCGAGCGCCAGCCCGAGCGGCAACCCGAAAGCCGGCCGGAACGGCGGCCCGAGAGCCGCCCGGAGCCCCGCGCGGAACCTCGCGCGAGCAGGCCGGAGCCGCGGTCGCAGCCGCAGGCACGGCCCAGCGCTCCGTCGCGGCCATCCAGTCCCCCTTCGAACCCCGGTTTGGTGCGACGCCGCCCCGAATAGGCGCGTTTCACACCGGGGAACTTCCCTTCGCGCCCGGCCGTAGCAGATTTACGGCCGGGCGCCCGCCTTTCCCGGCGGGCCGGTGTCACCCTTAACTCCGAGCGTTGCATGAGACGCGTTGCCGCCGCCGTCCTGCTGTGCACCCCCACCCTCGCCGGGTCACTCGCCGCGCAGGCGCGCGGCCGCGCCCCGGCGACCCCGAACCCCGCCGCTGTGAGCCGCGCCATCCAGACCATCACGGAAGCCGACGTGCGCGCGCGCATCAGCGTGCTCGCCGACGATTCGATGCGGGGTCGCGGCACGCCGAGCCCCGAGCTGGAGGAAGTGGCGGCGTGGATCGCCTCCGAGTTCCGCCGCTTCGGGCTCCGGCCGGGTGGCGACAGCGGCACGTTCTTCCAGCGCTACGTGATGCGGCGCACCCAGTTGGACACCACGTCGTTCGTTATGGCGGAAGGCCGCGGCGCGCACGGCCATTGGCTGCTCGGCCGCGACGCCATCGTCGGCGGCGTTCTGGGCGGCACCATGCCGGAGGGCCCGATCAGCGGCCCGCTGGTGCTGATGGTGGGCGCGCCGGCCGACACCGCCCGGCCGTTCGGTGACCTGAACGTGCGGGGAGCTCTGGTGCTGTATCTGCCCCTGCCCACCGGGCGCGTCGATTTTCAGGGGCTGATCGCCAAAGCCCGTGAGGCGGGCGTGCGGGCGTGGATCCTGGCGCAGAACGTCCCGGCGCCCGCGTTCGCGGGGCAGGCCCGGCGGGCGCTGCGGCCGGACATGGAGCTGGTGAGCGCAGGCGCCGCCCGGGCGGGCCTGCCTATCTTCGCCATCCGTGACTCGAGCGCCGTCGGCGTGCTCGGCACCGCGGGCCTGGAGCTCGGCGCCCTGCGCGCGGGGGGGCCGAGCGTGCGCGCGCTGGAGGGCTTCACCGCCGCCATGCAGGTGCGCTACACTGTGCTCGGTGAGTCCTCCGCACCTAATGTCATCGGCGTGCTGGAGGGCAGCGATCCGCAGCTGCGCAACGAGTACGTGTTCTACACAGCGCACATGGACCACGTCGGCGCGGCCGGGATGGGCAACGGCTGCAGCGCGCGCGGGGCGGACAGCATCTGCAACGGCGCGGACGATGACGCGTCCGGCACCGCCGGCGTGGTCGAGCTGGCCCAGGCGTTCGCCACGCTTCAGCCGCGGCCGCGGCGCTCAATGGTCTTCATGACCGTGTCGGGCGAGGAGCGCGGCCTGTGGGGCTCGCAGTTCTACTCCGACCACCCGACGCTGCCGCTCGAGAACACGGTCGCCGACCTCAACCTCGACATGATCGGCCGGCTCTACAACAACCAGCCCGGCTGGCGCGATACCATCAGCGTGATCGGCAAGGAGCACAGCTCCCTCGGCGAAGTCGCCAACCGCGTGGCGCGGGAGCACCCGGAGCTGCACATGCAGCTCGTGGACGACATGTGGCCGGCCGAGAACTTCTATTTCCGCTCGGATCACTACAACTTCGCGCGCAAGGGCGTGCCGATCCTGTTCTTCTTCAACGGCACCCATCCCGACTATCACCAGGTCGGCGACACGGTGGACAAGATCGACGCCGAGAAGGAAGCGCGCGTGCTGCAGATGCTGTTCTACATCGGGCTCGAGGTGGCCAACGCCGACGAGCGGCCGCAGTGGAACCCCGACAGCCGCGCCCGCATCGTGGAGCGCGCCACGCCGTGATCCGCGTCGGCCCCGCCGGGTGGGCGTACCCCGATTCTCCGGGGCGCGTCTACCCGGCGGACGCGCCGAAGAAGTTCGACGTCCTCGCCTACCTCGTCGCGTTCTTCGACACGATCGAGATCAACGCCAGCTTCTACGCGCCCCAGCCCCCGAAGAGCTACGCCTCGTGGGCGCGGCGCGTCCGCGCGAACCCGCGGTTCCGCTTCACCGCCAAGCTGTGGCAGTTGTTCACGCACGGCGTGCGCACGTTCGGCCGAGCCGCGGCGCCGCCGTCCGGTCCGCCGGAAGGATGGAACCGCGAAGACGTGCTCGCCGTGACCGAAGGGCTCGAGGTGCTGCGGGGCGAGGGCCTGCTCGGCGCGGTGTTGGCGCAGTTCCCGTGGAGCTTCCGCGCCACGGACGAGAGCAGGACGCGTCTCGCGCGCCTGGCCGAGGCCTTCGCCGGCTGGCCCGTGGTCGTCGAGCTGCGGCACGGCTCGTGGGCGAAGCGCGAGCACGCGGTGTTCCTCAAGGAGCACGGCCTCGGCTTCTGCAACGTGGACCAGCCCGTGATCGGCGATTCGCTGGAGCCCACCGCGGGCGTCACCAGCCCGATCGGGTACGTGCGGCTGCACGGCCGCCGCTACGACAAGTGGTTCGAGCACGAGGACGTAGCCGAGCGGTACGACTATCTCTACACGGCCGAGGAGCTGACGCCGTGGGTCGAGCGGATCCGGAAGATCGCGGGCGTGGAGTACGTCGAGGACGTCTACGTGGTCACCAACAACCACTATGAAGGAAAGGGCCCGGCCAACGCGCTGATGATCCGCAGCATGCTGGAGGGGCGGAAAGTGCCGGCGCCAGACGTGTTGTACGCGACGTACGGCCCGCAGCTGGAGCCCTTTGCCGTGCCCGCTACGCCGTCAGGCGGGTGAGCCCGGGGACCTGGTCGAATCCCGCATCGAAGCTCAGCAGGCGCGAGACGCCGTGGCGCCGCATCGTGGCGACGTGGATCGCGTCGCGGGCCGAGAGCTTCGGAGCGCCGAACAGGATCGTCTTCGCGCGCTCCACGTCCGCCAGCTCAACCGGGAACACCTCGTCCACCACTCCGAGCAGGGCGTCGAACGCCGGCTGGATCGCGTCCCGCCGGTTGATGGCGACGTAGCGGTGGAGGATCTCCTGGGGCACCTCGGCATCCGTGACGAGCCGCTCGCCCTCCCCGACGTACCGCTCGAGCAGGCGCCGCGCCTCGGTCTTGAGCGGGTGCGGCGCCCCCACGAGGTACATGGGGATGTTGGAGTCCACGAAGATCACCGGTCGGGGCCGCCGAGGTAGCCGGCCTCGATGTCCGCGAGCATCTGCTCGGGGTCGGCGGTGGGGAACTCGTGCCGCGCGGCGGCGCGGACCGCGTCGAGCTTGCGCTCCGGGCCCTGGCCCGGCTCGCGCCGGCGGGCCCCGCGCAGCGCCTGCCGGACCCACTCGGCCACGGTCATGCGGTGCCGCCGGGCCGTGCGCCGGAGCTCCTGGAACTCGGCCTCGTCGAGCAGGACCTGCAGACGCTTACTCATTGGATGAGTCTATACGACTCACCATGATGAGTCAACACCCGAAGGCGGTCGGCCCCGGGGCGGCACCGAGCGCATTCTCGTGGTCGAGGACGAGGAACCGATTCGTCGGGCTGCCCGGCGCGTGCTCGAGCGGGCGGGCTATGAGGTGCTGACCGCGGTGGACGGCCAGGAGGCGCTCGATGCCCTCGGCACCGACGGACCAGCGATCGCGCTGGTCGTTACCGACATGGTGATGCCCAGGGTCGGCGGCCGCGAGCTCGCCGAGCGGGCGCGGGTCCGGGGCGTCAGGATTCCTTTCCTCTTCACCAGCGGCTACACCGCCCGCGACGTGCGGGAAAGCGCCAACCTGGACCCCGACGCGGCGTTCCTGCACAAGCCGTGGACGATGAGCGAACTGCTGGCGAAGGTGCGCGAGACGCTCGACGCCGGCTGACCGCTCGATCGGCACGGCGCTCCCCGCCTGCCACCCGGCCCGTGGCTATATTTGCACCCGCCGATGGACAGCTCCCGCATCCGCAACTTCTGCATCGTGGCCCACATCGATCACGGCAAGTCCACCCTCGCGGACCGCCTGATCGAGGCCACGGGCACGCTCTCCAAGCGGGAGATGCGCGAGCAGGTCCTCGACACCATGGACCTGGAGCGCGAGCGCGGCATCACGATCAAGCTAAACGCGGTGCGCATGACGTACACCGGCAGGGACGGACAGGTCTACGAGCTCAACCTCATCGACACGCCGGGCCACGTGGACTTCACCTACGAGGTGAGCCGCTCGCTGGCCGCGTGCGAGGGCGCGATCCTCGTGGTGGACGCCTCGCAGGGCATCCAGGCCCAGACCCTGTCGAACCTGTTCCTCGCGATGGACGCCGGGCTCGACATCATCCCGGTGCTCAACAAGATCGACCTGCCCAGCGCCGAGCCGGAGCGCCGCAAGGCCGAGATCCACGACCTCGTGGGCGCCGACCCGGAGGACATCCTGCTGGTCTCGGCGAAGGAAGGCACCGGCATCCCCGAGCTGCTCGAAGCCGTGGTGTCACGCGTACCGCCGCCCAAAGGCGACCCCGTAGCGCCACTCCGCGCCCTGATCTTCGACAGCTACTACGACCGCTACCGCGGCGCGATTCCGTCGGTGCGCGTGATGGACGGCGTGGTGAAGAAAGGCATGCACATCGGCTTCGGCTCGCACGACGGGACCTACGACGTGGACGAGGTGGGCTACCTCCAGCTCGGCCGCTTCCCCACCGACGAGCTGACCGCCGGCGAGGTGGGCTACGTCGTCGGCAACTTCCGCGACGTGAAGGACACGCGCGTCGGCGACACGATCCTGGACGCTGAGCACCCGCCGGCCGAGCTGCTGCCGGGCTACCGCGACGTGAAGTCCATGGTGTTCGCCGGGCTCTACCCCACGGCGCCCGAGCAGTACGAGGACCTGCGCGACGCGCTGGCCAAGCTCCAGCTCAACGACGCCGCGCTGCACTACGAGCCGGAATCCTCGGTCGCGCTCGGCTTCGGCTTCCGGTGCGGCTTCCTCGGATTGCTGCACATGGAGATCGTGCAGGAGCGGCTGGAACGCGAGTTCGGCCTCGACCTCGTGACCACCGTGCCGAACGTGGAGTACGACGTGTACCTCACCGACGCCACCAAGGTCATCGTCGAGAACCCGAGCAAGATGCCCACCGGCTCGCAGGTGGACCGCATCGAGGAGCCGTACGTGAAGGCCCGGATCCTCGCGCCGGCCGAGTACATCGGCGCGCTGATGAAGCTCGGGCAGGAGCGCCGGGGCGTGTACCTCGGGATGAAGTACCTCGACCCGGTGCGGGTCGAGTTCGACTGGGACTTCCCGCTCGCCGAGATCATCCTCGACTTCTACGATAAGCTGAAGACGCTGTCGCGGGGCTACGCCACGCTCGACTACGAGCTGGCCGGTTACCGGGCCGGCGACCTGGTGAAGCTGGACATGCTGATCAACGGCGACGCCGTGGACGCCTTCAGCGTGATCATCCACCGCGACAAGGCGTACGAGTGGGGGCGCAAGCTCGCCGGGAAGCTGCGCGAGCTGATCCCGCGGCAGCTGTTCGAGGTCGTGATCCAGGCGGCGATCGGCACCAAGATCATCGCGCGCGAGAGCGTGCGGCCGCTGCGCAAGAACGTCACCGCGAAGTGCTACGGCGGCGACGTGACGCGGAAGCGCAAGCTGCTCGAGAAGCAGAAGGAGGGTAAGAAACGCATGAAGCAGGTCGGCACGGTCGAGATCCCGCAGGAAGCGTTTCTCGCGGTGCTGAAGGTGGAGTGATGGACGAGACCCCGCGGCGCTCGCGGACGAGCGTCGCGACCGACATCTCGGGGCCCGAGGACCCCGAGCGCGAGCTGGAGCGGATCTCGCGCACCAGCCAGCACAAGAACGTCCAGCGCGGCCTCGTCATCCAGACGGCCTTCCCCGGCGACGTGATCCTGACGACGCCGATGATCCGGCGGGCGGCCGAGCGCCTCGGGGCGCCGGTGGACGTGGTGACGATTCCGATCGCCGCCGACGTGCTGGCGAACAACCCGAGCATCCGCGACGTGATCGTGTACGACAAGAAGGGCGCGGAGTCGGGCCTCGGGGCGGCGTGGCGGCTCGCGCGGCGGCTGCGCGGGCGCCGCTACCACACGGCCTACCTCCCGCAGGGCAGCTACCGCACGGCGCTGCTCGCGTGGGCCGCGCGGATCCCGCGCCGCGTGGGCTTCCGCACCTCGAAGGCCGCCTGGCTCTACAGCCACGTCGTGTTCCCCCTCGGTGAGGTCCACCAGATCGAGCGGCTGCTCGCGCTCGCCGACGGCGCACCCGACCGTCGCGAGCCCGAGATCTTCCCCTCCGCCGGCGACCGCGACGCGGTGGCGGCGCTGCTCTCGGAGGCCGGCATCACCGGCGTGTTCGTCGCCTTGGCGCCGGGCTCGGCCTGGGGTACCAAGCGCTGGCCGCATTTCCCCGAGCTGGCGCGCGCGCTGGCCGCCGAGGTCCCGCTCGCGATCGTCGGCGGCCCGGGCGACCGCGCCGACGCGCGCGCGATCCGGACCGCGCTGGGCAACCTGCCGGTGGCCGACGGCGCCGGGCGGCTCACGCTGCTGCAGTCGGGCGAGCTGATCCGCCGCGCCACGGTGCTGGTCGCCAACGATTCGGCGCCGGTGCACCTCGCCTCGGCCACCCGCACGCCGACGGTCGAGATCTACGGGCCCACCGTCCCGCAGTTCGGCTTCGCCGCCCGCGCGCTGTATTCGCGGATCGTCGAGCCCGACCCGCTGCCGTGTCGGCCGTGCCATCACCACGGCCCGGCGGTGTGCCCGCTGGTGCACCACAAATGCATGCGCGACACGCCGGTCGGCGCCGTGCTGGCCGAGGTCCGCACGGTCCTCCATAATGTGCGGCTCCGCGGGAGGGGCTGAGTGCGCTACGTGATCGGCGTGGACCTGGGCGGCACGAACATCGTCGTCGGGACGGTGGCCGAGGACGGCTCCACGATTCTCGGCGTCCGCGCCGACGCGACGAAGCCGGAGGAGGGGGCCGAGGCGGTCGTCGGGCGCATCGCGCGGCTCGCGAAGGAGTCGATCGCCGAGGCCGAGCAGGTCGGCGGGGTGCGCGCCGAGCGGGTCGCCGGCGTCGGGATCGGCTCGCCGGGCCCGCTCGACCGGAAAACCGGCGTCGTGCTGGTGACGCCGAACCTCGGATGGAAGAACTTCCCGTTGCGCGCGCGCGTGAGCGACGCGCTCGGCCTGCCGGCCACGCTCGACAACGACGCCAACTGCGCCGTGTTCGGCGAGTGGTGGGTCGGCGCCGGCCGCGGGTCGCGGCACCTCGTCGGCATCACCATCGGCACGGGCATCGGCGGCGGGATCGTCATCGACGGGCAGCTGTACCACGGCGCCTCCGACGCCGCCGGCGAGATCGGCCACACCACCATCGATTCCACGGGCCGCCGCTGCAAGTGCGGCAACTACGGGTGCATCGAGGCCTACGCGTCCGGCCCCAACATCGCGGCCCGCGCGGTCGAGGGCATCGAAGCCGGCGCCGAGACGCGCCTGGCGGACTACGTGGGCGGCGACCTCGCCAGGATCACCGCCCAGACGGTGTACGAGGCCGCGCACGACGGCGACGACTACGCGCGGGAGGTCGTGCGCGACACCGCGAAGTTCCTCGGCGCGGGCATCGCCAACCTGATCAACATCTTCAACCCCGACACCTTCGTGATCCTCGGCGGCGTGACGCTGGCCGGCGACCGCCTGTTCACCCCGCTGCGCGCCGAGGTCACGCGCCGCGCCTTCCGGCCCGCGGTCGAAGCGTGCCGGATCGTGCCGGGCGAGTTGCCGGGCACCGCCGGCGTGTTCGGCGCCGCCGCGACGTTCAAGGCGCAGACCTGGGGGGGGAGCGGCGCGTGAAACGGCTCGGCGTGCTCGGCACGATGATCTGGGACACCATCGAGGGCCGCACGCCCGGCGAAGGCACGATCGAGGAATGGGGCGGCATCGCCTACGCCCTCGCCGCGCTCGACGCGGCGCTGCCGGACGGCTGGACGGTGCAGCCGATCGTGAAGGTCGGCCGCGACCTCGCGGCTCCGGCCGCCGGGTTCCTGCGCGGCCTCTCGCGCATCGAAACCGGCGCCCGGTTCGTCGAGGTGCCGGCGCCGAACCCGCGGGTCCGGCTCCGCTATCTCGACGACACGCGGCGCTGCGAGGGGCTCGAGGGCGGCGTGCCGCCGTGGACGTGGGACGAGCTTGGCCCGATGGTGCTCGGGCTCGACGCCGTGTACGCCAACTTCATCACCGGCTACGAGTGCGATCTCGTCACCATGCAGGCGCTGCGCCGGGCGTTCCCGGGCCCCCTGTACGGCGACCTGCATTCGCTGGCGCTCGGCCGACACGCCGACGGCATGCGCTTCTACCGGCCCATCGAGGAAGCCCTCGCGTGGCTCACCTGCTTCGACGTAGCGCAGGTGAACGAGGACGAGATGGGCCAGCTGGGCAGCGAGCCGCTGGCCCTCGCGGCGCGGGCCCTCGAGGGCGGAACCGGCGCCGTGTGCGTGACGATGGGGCCGCGTGGGGCGGTGTACGTGGCGTCCGCCGCCTTCGCGGGACTGGCCGCGGCGGGAAGGGATCGGCCGGTGCGCGGCGGCGCCGGCCTGGTGCACACGGCGCTGGTCCCGATCGAGGGCGGACCCGGCCGGGGCGACCCGACCGGCTGCGGGGACGTGTTCGGCGCCACCCTCATGGCGCGGCTGCTCGCGGGCACGCCGCTCGAGCCGGCGATCGCGGCGGCGAACGCCGCCGCCCAGCGCAACGTCGGCTACCGTGGCGCGACCGGACTGCAGCACCACCTGCGCGGCGCACTGCAGGGCGCCGGAGCGTGAGCGCGGTCGTCGAGGTCCCGCAGCGCTTCGATGAGCGCAGCTTCGAGCAGTTCGCCGCGGCCTGGGCCCGCGCCGACGCCGCGGCGAAGATCATCCTCGACGCCCACGCCTGCGAGTGGATCTCGCCGTACGGCCTGGTCGCCCTGCTCGCCGCCGGGCAGGCGCTGCGCGAGCGCGGCGCCGAGCCGCGCTTCACGGTGCCGCGCGACCGCGACGTGGCGCACTTCTGGGGGCGGATGGGCTTCTTCGACCACGCCCGCGAGCTGTACGAGCTGCACGGCACCGTGCCGCGCGTGAAGGCCGGCGAGTCGAAGGTGCTGCTCGCGATCACGCCGGTGCGCGCCGCCGAGGACGTGCACACCGTGGTGCACCACATCCAGGAGAAGTCCGCTGCCATTCTGACCGGGGAGCTGGGGCTCGACTCCCGCGCGACGATCGGTTTCGGTATGGCGCTTTCGGAGGCGTGTCAGAATATTGTGGAGCACGCCGGGACCGGCGGCTGGGTGTGCGTGCATGCCTACACGTGGTGGAAGAGCACGCGGGTCGCGGTCATCGCCGTCGCGGACGCGGGCGTCGGGTTCCGGCACACGCTCGAGCCGACGCAGGGGGCGCGCTACGGCGAGCGCTGGGGCGACGGCGCGGCGCTGGAAGCGGCGCTCCTCCAGAGCATGAGCCGGTTTCGCGACCAGGGCCGCGGCCAGGGCCTGGCCGGCATCCGCCGGTACCTCGGCCGCTGGCAGGGCAAGATCAGCATTCGTTCCGGCACCGCGCGCATCGCGATCGTCCCGCCGTGGGACGACGACGCGCCGCTGACCGAAGGACTCGCGCCCTTCCCGGGCGCGCAGGTGCAGCTGGTAATCCCGGCAGGAGCTGGCGAACCGCGGTGATCACGCAGATTGACGTACGCGGGGTGCTCGCCCGCGTGGTGCCCGACCACCTGACCGACCTCGTGACCCGCCCGACGGGCCGCGCGGTCCGCTCGTCCATCGAGGAAGAGCTCGCGCTCCTCACCGGGCGCACGGTGGTGGTGCTCGATTTCAGCGCCGTCCGCATCATCGACTGTTCCTGCGCCGACGAGATCGTGGCCAAGCTCGTGGCGGCGTCGCTCGCCGACGCCGGCCGCGACGCGTTCTTCCTGTTGCGCGGCCTCACCGACGAGCAGATCGAGGACGTCGAAGTCGTGCTGCGGGGCCAGCGCCTCGCCCTGGTCGCCGAAGCGTCGGGCACCCTGCGGGTGCTCGGCGAAGTGGCCGACCAGGCGCGGCTCGCGTTCGCGCGGCTCGCCACCCGCGGCGAGGCGCGGCCCGAGGACGTCGCGCAGGACCTCGCCTGCAGCCTCGAGGAGGCGCGCGCCGCGCTCGACGAGCTGGTGGTCCGCCGGCTCGTGATGCGCGAGGCCGGGAACTACCGACCGCTGACCGCCGCGTGACGCGCCGCCGTCACTTCGGCCCCTCCACCATCGCCATCCACGGCGGCGCGCCGGAGCGCGAGGTCGCCGAGCCGGTCGCGGCGCCCATCTACCAGTCCAGCACGTTCGTCGCCCCGTACGGGCCCGCCGAAGACGTGCTGTACACCCGCTACGGCAACAACCCGAACCAGCTGCGCCTCGCCGAGCGGCTCCTCAAGCTCGAAGGCGCCGAAGCCGCGATCTTCGTCGCGTCGGGCATGGGCGCAACCGCGCTGGCGCACCTGGCCGTGCTGCGCCCCGGCGACCACCTGCTGGCCAGCGAGTGGATCTACGGCGGCACCCACCGGCTGTTCACCGAGGACTTTCACCGCCTCGGCATCGAGGTCTCGTTCGTGAACCCGGACAAGCGGCGCGACTGGCGCGGCCGGGTCCGCAAGAACACCCGCGCCATCTTCGTCGAGACGCCGACCAACCCGCTGATGCGGGTGCTGGACCTCGACTGGCTGAGCGTGCTGTCCAAGGAGCGCGGCATCCCCCTCCTCGTGGACTCCACCTTCGCCTCGCCCATCAACTACCGGCCGCTCGAGCACGGCGCCGACATCGTGATCCACTCGGTCACGAAGTATCTGAACGGCCACTCCGACGTCATCGCCGGCGCGGTCGCGGGTACCGAGGCGATCATCGAAGAGGTCAGGAACCGCATGCGCGTGTGGGGGCAGGCCCTGGACCCGCACTGCGCCTGGCTCATCGAACGCGGCCTCAAGACCCTCGACGTGCGGGTCGCGCGGCACAACGCCAACGGTCTCAAGGTGGCCGAATGGCTGGAAGCGCAGGCGAAAGTGAAGCGCGTGCACTACCCCGGCCTGCCGTCGCATCCCGACCACGAGCTGGCGAAGACCACGCTCGACGGCTTCGGCGGGATGGTGGGCTTCGAGCTGGCGGGCGGCCCGCGCGCGGCCGAGCGTTTTCTCAGGGCGCTCAAGCTGGTCACCCACGCGCCCAGCCTGGGCGGCGTCGAGACACTGGTCTCCGAACCCCGGTTTACCTCGCACGCCGCTTTGACCGCGGAGCAGCGCTCCGACGCGGGGATCCCCGACGGCTTCCTCAGGCTGTCCATTGGGCTTGAAGACGCCGACGACCTCATTGCGGATCTCGGGAAAGGGCTGGCGGCGACGTGATGACGTGGGCAGTCGGCAATGGGCGATAGGCACTAGGCAGGCCCCTCGTCGCCCCATTGCCCATTGCCCATTGCCTATTGCCTATTTAGCCCGTGATCAAGTTCACCGACGTCACCAAGGACTACCCCAAGACCGGCGCGGCCCTCCAGAACGTTTCGTTTCACGTGAAGAAGGGGGCGTTCGCGTTCCTCACCGGTCACAGTGGCGCCGGCAAGTCCACCGCCCTGAAGCTCACCTATCTCGCCGACCGGCCCAGCAGCGGCGAGGTCCGCGTCTCGGGCTTCTCGACGTCGCGCGTGACGGGTCGTGAAGTGCCGCTGCTGCGCCGCCGGCTGGGCATCGTGTTCCAGGATTTCCGCCTGCTCGAGGACCGCACCGCCGAGGAGAACGTCGCGTTCGCGCTCGAGGTCACTGGGGCGCGCCGCTCGGCGATCGGGCCGCGGGTGATGCGGGTCCTGACCCAGGTCGGCCTCGCCAGCAAGGCGAACCAGTACCCCCGGGAGCTGTCGGGCGGCGAGCAGCAGCGGGTCGCGATCGCGCGGGCCCTGGTCAACGACCCCGTCGTGCTCCTCGCCGACGAGCCGACCGGCAACCTCGACGAGCGGGCGACCCGCGGCATCGTGCAGCTGCTGCGCGACATCAACGCGTCCGGCACCGCCGTGCTGATGGCCACGCACGACCTCGACATCGTGAAGGCGATGCCCGAGGCGCACCTGGTCGAGCTGCAGCACGGCCGGGTGGTGTACGATTCCGAGGAAGACGCGGGCCCGGAGGCCGTGGCATGAGCCTGGTGCTGCGCGAGACCTTCCTCGCCTTCCGCCGCGCGCCGCTGCTCTCGGCGCTCTCGGTCACCACGATCGCGTTCTCGCTGTTCGTGTTCGGGCTGTTCGGCCTGGTCGCACTCAACATCCGCCTGACCATCGGCGACGTCGCCGAGCGCGTCGAGGTGGTGGCCTACGTGAAGCGCGGCACGCCGGTCGAAGTCGTCACGGTCGCGGCCGCCGACATCCAGGCGTTCCCGGAGGTCGAGGCCGTCGCGCACGTGAGTGAAACGGAAGCGCTGGCGCGCGCGCGGCGCGACCTGCGGGAGTTCCAGGACATCTTCCAGGACCTCGAGGCCAACCCGCTGCCCGCGTCGATCGAGGTGCAGCTCAAGCCGCCGTTCCGCAACGCCACGACGGCCGCCGAGGTCGCGCACCGGCTGCAGGCGTTCACGTTCGTGGATGACGTCCGCTACGGTCGCGACTGGGTCGAGAACCTGGACCGCCTGCGCAACGTGGCGGCGGCGGTCGGCCTCGTGGTCGGCGCCGCCTTCGCGCTGGTGGCGATCATCATCATCGGGACCACTATTCGGATGGCCGTGCTCCAGCGGGCCGGCGAGATTGCGATCATGCGCCTCGTCGGCGCGACTGACGGATTCGTGCGCGCGCCGTTCCTGCTCGAGGGGCTCGCCAAGGGCGTGCTCGGCGGCCTCGCCGCCCTCGGGCTCTCGTACGGCGCGTGGGCGCTGATCGACTCGTACCTGATTCGCGCCGCGTTCTTCACGCCGGGACAGGCGGCCCTCGGCATGGCGGCGGGCGGCGTGCTCGGCCTGCTCGGCAGCGCGGTGAGTGTCGGGCGGCACCTCAGGAATGTCTAGCGGGCACGGCCGCACGGCCGCACGGCCGCACGGGAAGCCGTCAACATCCCACCACGGATGGACCGCCGGAATCGCGAACCGCAGCGCTCGCGCGCGGTGTGTCCTGGGTCGAGTGGTGCTTACCGTGCGGCGGTGCGCCCGTGCGGCCGTGCCGGCGCTGCTGCTGGCCGGCCCCCTGGCCGGCCAGCAGCAGCCCGACACCGCCCTCCAGCGCAGCCAGGAGCGGCTCGCCGAGATCCGGCGCGAGCGCGAGCAGCTCCAGCGCGAGATGGAGCGCCTGCGCGGGCGGGTGCACTCGCTCTCCAGCGAGCTCACCAACATCGAGCGCCAGGTCCAGATCTCCGGCCGGATGATCAGCGAGCTGGACCTCCAGGTCTCCGCGATGGGGAGCCGCATCGACACGCTCACCCAGGACCTGCTCATCACCGAGGACTTCCTGGCCGAGAAGCGCGCGATCCTCCAGCACCGGCTCACGGAGATCAGCAAGCGCGGGCCGCTGTACGCCGCGCAGGTGCTCCTGGCCGCCGAGTCGTTCGGCGACCTGATCTCCCGCTACAAGTACCTGTACCTCATCACCCGGCAGGACCGGCAGCTGGTGCGCGACGTGCAGCACCTGCGCGACGACACCCGCAGCCACCGCGACGACCTGCTGAGCCTGCGCAGCTCGCTGGCGCGGCGCCGCGACGAGCGCGCCGAGGAAACGCAGCGCCTCCAGGAGCTCGAGCGCCAGCGCGAGCAGAGCCTCCTGGTGTCCCAGCAACAGCAGCGCGACTTCGCGCGCCGGCTGCAGCAGCTCGCCCGCGACGAATCGCAGCTCACCGACATCATCCGCCGCCTCGAGGCCCGCCGCCTCGCCGAGGAGCGCCGCTCCCGCGCCGCGCCGGTGCCCTCCCGCCTGAGGACCGCCGACCTCGGCCGCCTCGACTGGCCCGTCGAGGGCGAGATCGTGTACGAGTTCGGCCGGGCCCCGGGGCCCGGAGACACCTTCATCCGACGGCACGGCATCGGGATCGCGGCCCCGGTCGGTACGCCGGTGCGCAGCGTCGCGGCCGGCACCGTCCGGTACGCGCAGCCGATGGGCACGTACGGGCTGATGGTGCTGCTGGACCACGGCGGGGGCTACTACAGCCTCTACGGCCAGCTGCAAAGCTCGGCCGTGCGCCCCGGCCAGCCGATCGAGCGCGGCATCGTCGTCGGCACGACGGGCGGGCAGAACTCCGACGAGGGCCCGCACTTGTACTTCGAGATCCGCGGCGAAAACCTCCAGGCGCAGGATCCGGTGCAATGGCTGCGCCGCCGCCGGTGACCGACCACGCGGTCGTGAAGATCTGCGAGACCTGCGGCCGGTTCCGCCGTTACGACGCCGCCGACCGGTACTGCATCGGCTGCGGCTACGAGACGCTGGCCGCCGAGTGCGGCTGCGGGCGCGCCTTCGGGTACGCGATCGAGGAGCCCGACGGCGGCGGCTTGCACTGCCCGCGCTGCGGCAAGGACTGGCGCGGCGCGCGGGAGGTGTGACCGCGATCTTGCGCTCCCGCGCTCCTGCCGTAAGGTTAGCGCCCATCTATGCGTGATGAGACTCTCCTGACGCTCCGCCAGCTGGCCCAGGAACTCTCCCTCCCCGAATCCACGGTCCGGTACTATCGGGACGCTTTTCTCGACCACATCCCGTCCGTGGGAATCGGCCGCCGCCGCCGCTATCCGCGCGAGGCGGTGAGCGTCCTCCGGGAGATTGCCAGGGGCTACGCCGCCGGCCGAGTCAAGGCCGAGATCGCGGCGGGCATCCATCACGACGGGACCCCGCACGCCGGCACCCTCGCGGTGAGCGAGCTGACGCCCCACCCGCGTGCGCTCGAGGAGGTGTCGAACCTCGACCTGCTCGCCGCGATCCTGGACGGCGAGCGCGAGCAGCGCGACGCCCTGTGGCAGATGGCGAAGGAGATCGTCCGCCTCACCGACGTGCTCGAAGGCCAGGACAAGGTGCTGGTCGAGATCGCCGACCGCGCCGGCGTCGTGGTCGAGACGCGCCCGGCCGCGCTGCCGCCCCCCCCCCCCCCCCCCCCCCCCCCCCCCCCCGGCGCCCCCCCCCCCCCCCCCCCCCCCCCCCCCCCCCCCCCCCCCCGGCCCCCCCCC
>Ga0247727_10005430_pt1 | contig 25904 bp, 25 predicted proteins | sample WisWelCaveWW1625_FD_202498 | JGI IMG/M metagenome (GOLD analysis project Ga0247727, IMG submission 202498) | Biofilm microbial communities from Wishing Well Cave, Virginia, United States - WW16-25 | ecosystem: Environmental > Aquatic > Deep subsurface > Groundwater > Cave microbial mat | place...
CACTAATCTTCCGCCGCGGCTTATTGGAGTAACAGGATTTCCTTCTCTTTCTCTTGGCACGAACGCCGTATGGAATGTGAATGCATCTGATCCCGAAGGAGGAGCGCTCACCTTCAGCGCGAATTGGGGGGACGGCACGCCGGTGCAAACTTCGCAGACAAATTCATTCACGCATAAATACACGATTGCGGGTACTTACACCCCCTCGTTTACCGTGACCGACAATGCGGGGCTCTCCGCATCTATAAGCTCCATTCCAACTACAGTAAACGCACCTGCTACGACAAACTTACCACCTACCATTTCGGGTATTACTGCAGTTTCGTCTTTGAGTCTTGGGAGTACCGGAACATGGACGATTTCGGCAAACGATCCCGAAGGTGGAGCGCTCACATACAACGTGAATTGGGGCGATGGCGGATCAAATGTTGCGGGTACGGCAACATTTTCGCACACCTACGCAAGCGCGGGTACCTACACGATCACCTACTCGGTCAACGATAGCGCAGGACTCTCGGGCGGCACGCGCACCGCATCGGTTACGGTAAACGCCTCTGCTCCAACCACGAGCACCAACCGTCCGCCGACTATCTCTGGAGTGTCGGGCTTCTCTTCTTTCGCGCTCGGCACGAGAGCAACATGGAATGTGTTTGCTTCAGATCCTGATGGTGACCCGTTGATCTACTCGGTAGTATGGGGAGATGGCACAATGGATCAAGGTTCTGCAACCACACAGGGCTCAGCTTCTTTCGCACATACGTATTCGGCGCGCGGAACGTATACCCCCGCTTTTACGGTGACCGATCCGGGAGGGCTCACGGCGACCAGGAGTTCTTCTGCGACGACCATTACCGATGCGGCATTTTCTTTGCCCGTTGCATCAACTATCAGTGGCTCGTCCGATAATCTTACTCAACTTGCGGCGCTCCTAAGCTCGCTTCAGGCGCTTCTCGAGGCAATGCGAGTCCAGGCAGGGCAGTAGATTGAGCTGAAAGAAAACCTCTTGGCGAAAACGCCAAGAGGTTTTCTTGTTTGTCTGCTATAATAGAAGGATACTCATGCTCATCTATCTCGGTGCAGATCATCGGGGATTTGCGATCAAAGAACATTTGAAGCAATTTTTGAAATCCCAGGGGTATGAGATGGTGGATTTGGGGAATTCCGTGCTTGATGAAAATGATGACTACCCTGATTTTGCCTCAGCCGTGGGGCGCAAAGTAAGCGCAGCGCCTATGGAATCGCGCGGGATTGTGGTGTGTGGTTCCGGTGCGGGAGTTGCGATCGTTGCCGATAAATTTCCGGGCGTGCGTGCAGTGTTAGCTGCCTCGGGTGACCAGGCATATGATGCGCGGCGCGATGACGACGTGAACGTCTTGGCACTTGCCGCAAACTTTACCGGCCTCGAAGATGCTGCGAAGATCGTGCAGGCATTTCTTTCGACTCCTACCGGTACCGAAGATCGTTATCGAAGGCGCCTTCAGAAAATCGTGGCCATTGAAGGTGAGCTCTATAAATAAGGTATACTGGTATTATGGAGGTGATTCCTGCATTGAATTGCATAGATTTTCATGAGGTGGAGGAGCGTTTTCGCATCCTGAAATCAGTTCGTCCCGAAGGGGGATGGGTACATTTGGATGTGGCAGACGGCAAGTTCACCTACAACGTGACGTGGGCCGATCCCAAGAAATGGGCGGAGGTGGGATATGGGCTGAAGCTCGAAGTGCATTTGATGGTGGAAGAACCAGAAGAAGCAGTGCCCTTGTGGCTTGAAGCGGGTGCAAAAAGAATTATCGTCCACTTGGAAACCGCGGCGAATTTAGAACATATTGCGGAATTATGCGCGGCGAAAAATGCGGATTTTGTGATCTCCTCAAGCCCCGAAACATTCACCGAGCGCATGCGTCCGCTTTTTGGAAAATTCACCAAATTCCAGGTGCTTGCGGTAAGTCCCGGGCTTGCGGGGCAAAAATTCCTGCCGATGGTGCTTGAAAAAGTGAGATTCATTCGCAAAGAACTTCCGAACGCGTGGATCGAGCTTGACGGAGGTGTGAATATGGAAAACGCACGCCAAGCAAAAGAGGCGGGGGTGGATGCAGTAGTGGTGGCGTCATACATTTTTGGGAATGAGAATCCGAAGCTGGCACTTTCAATGTTAGAGCATATATAATGAGGGTAGCAAGTAGAAAGTAGGGAGTAGCAAGTAGATACAGAAAGCATTACGGTTTATGATTTAAGAATGGGAACAAAAAAAGTTCATATGTTTTCAAACTAAGAAATGGAAGCCCTACATGAGAAGAAGTTGTGGTTTTTGGAAGAAATGGCGAACATCCTGCGGCAGGACGTGATAAAAATGCTCCTTGAGGCACGTTCGGGGCATTCGGCGGGGCCTTTGGGAATGGCAGATATTTTCGCAACGCTCTATTTTCATATTTTGACTCACGACCCGAAACGTCCGCACTGGGAACTGCGTGACCGCGTAGTGCTCTCGAATGGGCACATCTGTCCCATTCTTTATGCCGCGCTCGCGCGTGCGGGGTATTTTCCGCTTGAGGAACTCAAAACCCTTCGTAAACTCCACACACGCCTCCAGGGGCATCCGCACCGCGGGGCGCTTCCAGGCGTGGAGACGACCTCTGGTCCCTTGGGCTCGGGACTTTCGCAATCTATCGGGGTAGCGTTAGCGGCAAAATTGGACCAAAAAAAATACCGCATCTATTGTCTGATGTCAGACGGCGAGCATCAGGAGGGAAATACGTGGGAGGCGGTGATGTTTGCGGGGAAAAACAGGTTATCAAATATCACCGCCATTATGGATCGCAATAATATTCAAATTGACGGAAATATCGAAGACATCATGCCTCTTGAACCACTCAAGGCAAAATATGAAGCGTTCAATTGGCATGTGGTGGAGATTAATGGCCACGATCCGCAGGATTTGGTGGATGCGGTTGCAGAAGCCCATGCGATCTTCGAAAAACCCACCATGATCATTGCGCACACGATTCCGGGGAAAGGAGTGGACTTCATGGAGAGAGATTTTCGCTGGCATGGTAAACCTCCTACCCAAGTGGAAGGTCAAAAAGCGTTAAAGGAATTAAGGACACTTGGTGATCGTATTGCCAGCGAACATCAGTAATAGTAAGTAGCGAGTAGGGAGTAGTAAGTAGGTACAGAAAGAATAATGAACATAAAAAAAGTCATCGTTATGGTTATCGTCATCGTCGCGTTGGGCGGCGCGGCATGGTGGGGATTGGTGCAGAGGGGAGCTGCGCCGGTGCACATGGCGCAGACGTCAGTAGTCGATACTTCAAATTGGAAAACGTATCGCAACGATCAGTATGGGTTTGAGATAAAATATCCCGATTATTTTCATGAAACCAAAGTTTATGTAAGCACAATAGGAAACCAAGCCACGCTTGTTTTCGGAGAGGACTCAATTGAATATGAGACTAGGCGCCCCGCAAGAGATTTGGGGAGTTTTGATTTTCCCATGTTGGACCCCGCAACTTCTACTGACGCTTGGATTTTGCGGATGAGATCATTTGAAACAGTAGGACATACCGCTACTGATCGTTGCGAAAAGACAAAAATCGATTTTTATGAGGGGGCATGGTGTGAAGGATTCGCTGTTGACGAATCGTTGGTTTCAGAGGTATGGAGAGCTTACTTCATGCAAACTCCACGAGGCGGTTTTGTAGCGTGGTCAGGCACTTTTTTTGGCTATTATAATAAAAGCACTGGCGAAACGCTTGGATTTTCCAAGACGGAACAACAAGAATTCTTTTTCTTAGTAGAGCAGATCCTCTCCACCTTCAAATTCACGAAATAACCTATACGATTCACGATTTAAGATTTATGATTTAAGAATTAAGGATGACTTATATTGAGTTTATTTGCTACCGTACGTTGTTTTAGGTAAAATGGGGATATGCAGAGAACCATAGAGGAACTGAAGCAAAAAGCACTGCCTATACTTACGGCGGCGGGTGTTACGCGTTCGGCGGTGTTTGGTTCTTTTGCGAGAGGCGAAAGCGGGGCAACGAGCGATATTGATATTCTTATTGAACTCGGGAAAGAAAAGAGCTTACTCGATCTCGTGGAGCTGAAACTCCGTCTCGAGGAAGTACTCAAACAAAAAGTAGATTTGGTGGAATACCATACTTTGAAACTACGCCTCAAGGAGCGCATACTGGACGAACAGATTTCCATTCTATGAAACAAGATCGTGATATCGGTGTGTATGTGGAAGATATTTTGGAGAGTATCGTGCAGATAGAGTCGTATACGAAGGATCTTGTTGAAGATAGTTTCCTCAACAACACCCAAGTCCAAGACGCGGTGCTTCGGCGCATTGAAATAATCGGCGAAGCGGTAAAGAATATGCCGCAAGCATTCAAAGACCTGCATCCTGATGTTCCATGGAAGGGCATTGCCGGCATGTGGGATATTGTGATTCATGAATACTTTGGCGTGGACATGAGTCGCGTATGGAAATTGATTCGGGAGGATATGCCGCCTCTCAAGGGACAGATCAGTGCTCTGATGAAAAAACAATAAAATGAAAAAAGCCATCGTCATTGTTCTCGTCATCGTCGCGTTGGGCGGCGTGGCATGGTGGGGATTGGCGCAGAGGGGAAGTGCGCCTGCGACACAGATACCAAACAACACTTTTTTAGGTTGGAAAACCTACCGTAACGAGCAGTATGGGTTTGAAGTGAAGTATCCACCCCAATGGACGGAACTTAAAGGAAGCGTTTCTCGAGACGGAGAATATCAAGGGAAACCACTTTATATACATTATTCTGAAGAGCCATATAAAATCGGCGCATATGATGCAGTCGCGTTATTCGGTCTTCACGATCCTCCGCAAAACGAATTTCAGAAGAGAGGTCCACTGGATAATTTTCTGAAAATAGGGACTGCTGATTTTTCTTCACAAAGTTCTTTCTTTATAGAATATGCAGAAATGGGAGGTGATGGTATCCCACGGCAATTTACTCAAGAGGACATAAGAAAAACAGAAGAAATTCTAAGTGATATTTTTTCATGCAAAGATGTTGACCCAGATACCTTGATATCTGATTTGAGCATTCTCTGGGGATACGAACTTTGTGACGAAGGAGAAGTGAAGGGAGGCACTCGTATCAAACTTGCTGGCAAATGGGCGTTTTTCGCTCGCGGCTACCCGAAAGTCCCACAGCCCCCGTATGTTGCTGTATATGAGTTCTTAGAAAGCGGGAAGTATATTCTCTTGGAAGTTCAAACAGAGGACCGAGTGCTTCTTGATCAAGTCCTCTCCACCTTCAAATTCACCAAATAACCTATCCGATTCACGATTTAAGATTTATGATTTAAGAATATGCTTAACCCCGACACAAAATTGAATCCGCGGTTATTCGAGAATGATGTTGAGCAGGCTCCAACAAGAGACGGTTATGGTCAAGGATTGATCATGGCAGGGGATGAGGATAAAAATGTCGTTGCGCTCTGTGCGGACCTCACGGAATCCACGCGCGCGGAGGCGTTCGCGAAAAAATTTCCCGATAGGTTCTTTGAAGTGGGGGTTGCCGAGCAGAACATGGCGACGATTGCCTCGGGATTGGGCATATCAGGAAAAATTCCTTTTATTTCTTCCTACGCCACATTCTCTCCCGGAAGAAATTGGGAACAGATAAGGACGACGATTGCCTACAACAATGCAAACGTGAAAATTGCGGGGCATCACGCGGGAATTTCCGTAGGTCCCGATGGCGCGACGCACCAAGCGATAGAGGATATCGCCACGATGCGGGTGATGGCGAACATGCGGGTATTCGTGCCGTGCGACGCAATAGAAGCAAAAAAAGCGACGCATGCGGCGGCAAAGATACACGGCCCCGTCTATCTCCGTTTTGGGCGTGAAAAATCTCCTGTGATGACAACCGATGCAACTCCCTACGTTCCCGGGAAAGCCGAGCTTTTCTGGATGCCCGAAGGAAAAACAAAGCCGCAGGTGCTCATCGTGGGATGCGGGTCATTGCTCCACGAAGCGCTTCTCGCGGCGCGCGAACTTGAAGAGAAAAGCAAAATTGGCGTGTACGTGTTGAATGTCCATACGGTGAAGCCTCTTGATGAGAAGAAAATAATTGAACTGGCGAAAAAGGCGGGCGCGGTGGTTTCGGTTGAAGAGCACCAGGTGGCAGGAGGGTTGGGCGGTGCGGTTGCGGAGGTGATGGCAAAGAACCTGCCGACCCCTATGGAATTTGTGGGTATGCAGGATGTCTTTGGCGAGTCCGGGAAGACAGGTGAGTTAATCAAGAAGTATGGGATGGGAGCGGATGATATCATGCGCGCAGTCAAGCGGGTTATAAGAAAGAAATAGTTGGCTACTTGAGTGTCATCTCGTATCCACTGGGATGCCCTAGTTTGCGATAATAAAAGAACGTGTCAATCCACTTGATTTTTCTGCGACGTTTTGAGAGTCTGAGAACAGCACGGTTGGCTGTTCTTTGTTAGTCCACTTGGGTTTCGGAGGGAGATTCCCATGCGCATGGAAGATGCGAAGGGTCGTCTCGCAGAACTCCTCAGTGCCGGATTCAAGGCACTTCTCGTGGGGGTTACGCGAGCCGCGCTGCCCCCCGAACTTTGGCATCCGTTGGTAATACTCTGGGAGCGACATCGAAAGGACATTATTGAAACACACGATATTCCGGGAGATGTTGCGGTGGTGTTCGTGTCACAACAAGGATGTTCTTCGCAATGTGCCGAACGGGTTCTTGGACTTGCCGTGACGCGTCACCAAGGAGTGCGTCTTGAACGCACAACCCTTGGGGGTATTCGAGAATTCCTTACGTCGGTTCTTCCTGTAGGCGAAGAACTGCGCCTTGCGCTTCATGCGTGTCGATTGCGTGAGGGTGCTCAAAAGAGTGGCGAGCGAGGGAGGAAGCGCAAAGGGCGAAGTGTGTCGCGGCGTTTCGAGTACAACGTGGACCGCACGGGCGATTCTTTGGATGGTTTTGATCTCGAGTTTGCTGTTCGGGAAGCAGAAGCTGCTAATCCTCTTTGGATTCTAGGTGAAGACGAAGGGCAATTGCCGAGAAATATTCCGGTGCGCCTACCTAAGCGCACGCCAACTTTCCATCGCGGAGGGAGTGTCATGAAAACGTCTGACCCAGTCGAAGTAGGTCGTTTATTGGCAAAGGGTCCACGGGGGAGAGCGCTCATCATTGCGGGTTCAGGCACAGAGAGCGTGAGGCGGGCATTCGGAAGCAGTCGCCGCGTGGTGTTCGTGGATGGCGAAGATGCTCAGGGTGTCGCGAAGTTTCAGATCGCGAAAGACATCGGTGTCGTCGTCCTCACGGGTGGGAGCATCAACCCAAGCCTTTTTAAGAAGGTTCTTCGGTGGGAGGGTGTTCAGGATGGGACGGTGAAAGTCATCGCCAAACAGCGCGGAGAAAGTGTTGCGTCCATGGCACCCGGGGCGGCGATCGCGAGTCTCAAGACAGCCTTGCCGGATGCCGCATCCGACAACGGGGGAAAAGCACGAGGAGAGGCAGTATCCCCCCCACGGGGTGTACAAGGAGAAGCGCCCGCTACTCCTGTGCCCTCTAGTGCAGTAGCTCCGAGGGAAGATGAAGGGAACGCTCAGTCACCCGCATCTGTTCCTCCGAGTAGGAAACGGACCAGGCTTCAGAACTTTCTCCGTGTGCATGCGAAGCCCGAATGTCCCGATGGGGTCAGTGCCGAAGTGCAACGACTTCTTCCCCTTGCGGCTTCAGAGGGCATTCCCACAGATGAGAAGAAACTCGGCGCAGCCCTCTCCTTCTTCAGGAAGCAAAGTGGCACGACGCGCCCACGTGGAAGCAAGGGGCGAAGCGAGAAGGTTTTTGACCGAGAGGCGGCTCCTCACGTCGCAAAGGCGGCGGATGATCTCGTGCGGTGTATCCAGTCCATCCGGACGGATGCGGATGAAGCACAGAAGCTTGCGACGGCACTTCTCCATACCGTTACCCCTCTTCTTTCCGAGAACAAGGAGCTGGCAGATGAAGTGGGGCGGTTGCGACAAGAGAACGATGGACTACGTGCTGGCGCAGAGGAGCTTGATACCATCGTCAAGACGCTGGAGAAGGTACGTGGCAGGAGGAGCAGTTAATCCAATGGTCGGATATTACATTGTTACTGCGTTGCTCGGTTTCGCGCCGATACACGGCACGGGGACGAGCAACGCAGGTTTTTTTTGGCGACGATGCCTGGTATAATAGTCCCATTATGCACGACGTGCTCGCTATCGGCACCGCAACGCGGGATGTATTCTTGAGGAGCCCGCTTTTTAAGATAGTGCGGGATCCGAAACATTTGGAAAAATTGGGTTTCCCTACGGGCGAAGCGCAATGTTTTGCGCTTGGAGGAAAAATTGAAGTAGAGGAGCTCGTTGCGACTGTGGGTGGGGGTGCCGCAAATGCCGCAGTGACTTTTGCGCGGCAGGGGTTTCGTGCGGCTGCATCAGTTGCGATAGGGAACGATATTCCCGGACGCGTGGTACAAGAGGAACTGAAGCGCGAAAAAATAAAAGTGTTCCCCGCGCGCCACAAAGAAAAAGGCACCGCATTCTCGAATATCCTCCTTTCGCCGACCGGCGAGCGCACTATTTTGAACTATCGTGGCGCCTCGGCGAATCTTTCGCTTCGCGATATCCCCGCGTCGGCGCTCGGCGCACGATGGGCATACGTCACGCCGGGACACATTCCATTCATCGAGATCAAAAAGATCGTAGAAGCACTTGCGCGAAAGAAAGTGAAGATCGCGATGAACCCCTCGCAGTATTATGTGCAGATGGGAATGAAAAAACTTGCGCCCATATTCCGGCATCTTGCGCTGATCCTCGTGAACCGCGAGGAAGCCGCCGCTTTGACCCACATGCGCTACGAGGACGAAAGAGGGATTTTCAAGAAATTTGACGAAGTGGTGAAGGGTATCGCCGTGATGACTGAAGGGCCGAAGGGGGTTTTGGTTTCGGACGGTGCGCGCATATATCGCGCAGGCATTTTCCGCGATCAGCACGTGGTAGACCGCACGGGTGCAGGTGATGCATTCGGGAGCGGGTTTGTGGCCGGCTTGATGCGAAAACATCCTACGTCCCGCATTTCACATCCAACAACGGATACTATTCAGTACGCGATCCGGTTGGGGAGTGCGAATGCCACATCTGTCGTGGAGAAAATCGGCGCCCAGCCAGGTATTCTTTCGCGAACCGCATTTGACCGTAGCGCGCGGTGGCAGCGTTTGTCCATAAAAGAAATTCCACTTGCCGCGCGATGACCTCTGCAGAGAAACTCGGGAAAATACTTGGCGTGCCCGCGGAAACTCTTCTTGCTCTTGACGAAGCGATGGTGCGCACGCGGGGCACGAAGGGCGTGCTTGATCACGTGGCGCAAAGGATCGAAGAACGAGTGGCAGGCATGCTTGGGGTGATCGTCGCGGAACCGCGCGCCTCGTCCGTCCGTGAACGTTTACGTGAGACGCTTCTTAAAGAAGAAAGCATATTACTGCGGTACGTCCAGTCGTTGCCTGGAGAGACGGAATTCGATAAAGCCGCAGCATTTGCACGGCAGATCGCGCACGTGGGTAAGGGATTTTTCTTGAAAAAGGATTTTGCAAAAGAGATCCTCGTACAGCGGCCTCCGGAACACCTCCTCAAATTTCTCGGATTTACCACCGTGGAAGAACTATGCGCGCACCATGATGTTGCGGAAGCGTTCAGTGCGTTGCGCTTCATGGAGTCCGACGAATGGATGCATGAGACGTTCGAGGTCGCCTACAGCGCCTTGACCCCCGCGGATTTTGAAGAACGGGAAGTGGAGCTGAAGGTGCTAGGCCCCGAATGGAAGGAAGTCGCAAAAAAATTCGTGGAAAAGAAGCGGCATAACGTGAGTCATTTGAAGGAATTTGGTGTGATATTCCTGAATCCCATCCGTGAGGATATCGGAGGGAAATTCCTTCGCGACTGCGCTCTGCTCCTCCACTATTTCCACGAGATCGAATTCTACGCAAAGCTATTTCGCAAGTACGCCGAAGGAGATGATTTTGCGACGCAACTCAAGGCCCTACTCCGTGGCGATGTGCTGGAACGGGATGCGGTGGAGCCGGGGGAGTGGCTTATCGTCCAGCGGTATCTCTTTAAAGAGAATCCCCGCGACCCGCGACTGCTCTTGCCGCGCGTGAATCCCGAATCGCTCCACTGGCTTCGCGGTGAACGCGACATTGCAGAATTTGCAAAGACCGATCCGCAGATCACGCTTGAAGCGTGGCACGATCTTGATTGGGTGGGAACGGTCTTCCCCGACTCTCCCGACCCCGTGAGTTTTGACCTTGAGGACAACGCCATGCAGGCGGTTTCGTTCATTGAAGGAAAGCCGGAGCGCTTTTTCTATCATCAGCGGGAAGCATTATGGACAAAGCTTTTTGAGACCTACGCGGGAGGAGAGGAAGAAATGGAAAAACTTCTTCTTGAGCATTTCCGAGAAGGTACGATCCGCTTTTCATGAACGTGCGGCGCGGGAAGTTTATCGTGATTGAGGGAACAGACGGCTCCGGAAAAACCGAGCAATTTAAACTCTTAGTGCGTGCGTTGCGGCGCAGAGGCGTAAGAGTCGAAACGATTGATTTTCCGCAATATGGGAGAAAATCTGCCTACTTCGCCGAGCGTTACTTGAACGGCGATTATGGTGCGTGGAGCGGGTCTCACGAAAAGATCGCCTCTCTCTTTTTTGCGCTTGACCGTTTTGACGCGGGAGTGAAGATTCGAAAATGGCTTGCGGACGGAGTATGCGTCATTGCGAATCGGTATGTCGCCTCGAACATGGGGCATCAGGGCGCGAAGCTTACTCAAAAGAAATCACGCACGGCGTTCATCCGCTGGATTCACGATTTTGAATACGGGCTTCTGAAGATCCCGAAGCCAGATTTGAATATTTTTTTGAACGTGCCTCCTCGTATTGCGTATCGACTTATCGCACAGAAACATTCACGCAAATATTTACGTGGGAAAACGCGCGACATTCATGAGGCAAGTCTTAAGCACCTCTTCGCTGCTCACCGTACCTATTCTGAGATAACCAAAATGTATCCGCGCGAATTCCGCGTGGTGGGTTGTGCATCTCACGGTGCTCTTCTCTCCGTAAAAGAAATTCATGCGCAAGTGCTACAATTAGTATTGAAGCATGTATCCTAAGCGCATTTATCGGGTTGCAGGATTCACCCTCATCGAACTCCTGATCGTCATTGCGATCGTCTCGGTGCTTTCGGTAGTCGTGATCGTCGCCTTGAACCCCGTGGAGATCCTGAAACAAGGGAGAGACTCCAATCGTCTCGCCGAATTGAACTCCATTGACCGTGCGGTCGGCATCCTTGCCGTATACGTCCCCACCCCCTATATGGGAGACCAAAACACGATCTACGTCTCTCTTCCGGACATGACCCTCACAGGTGCCGTGGGAAGCCAGACAAGCACCTGCCCTACCATGGGTTTTCCCCTCCCTCCTCCTGGCTTCTCCTATCGCTGTACCGCCTCCTCTCTTTTCAAAAAGATCAACGGCCAAGGCTGGATCCCCATTGATTTCACCCAAATCAAGAGTGGCTCACCGCTTGCAAGCCTCCCTGCAGACCCCGTGAACACCACTTCAAGTGACAACTACTATCTCTATGTCCCTGGCATAGGAGGCACCTACGCCACCGCTGCCATGCTTGAGTCAGACAAATACCTCAAAGCCAATGCGGCGAAAGACGCCGGTACCGACCCCGGCAGATTCGAGAGAGGGAATAACCTTTCCTTGTGGGCACAGGCATCGGGACTGGTGGGGTGGTGGCCTCTGGAGGGGAATGCAGATGATGCAAGTGGGAACGGGAATAATGGAACCCCACAGGGCGGGATTTCTTTAGTTGCAGGCAAGGTAGGGAATGCTGCGAATTTAGATGGTGTGACAGGTTATGTGAACATTCCCGCCACCACTGTGTTCGATAATCTTGGCGTTGCAACCGATTATTCGCTTGCGGCCTGGGTTTACTATCCGCCATCGAGCGGAGTGTTCGGCGGTGCGGGACATTACAGTATTGTGGACAAGGGTCTTGGGTTTACGGGTGGGACCGGTCTTGGAATTAACATTCCCGCTTCGGGCCAGGCCTATCTCGGAGCTCATGGCGCGGGGGCTGTACAGGGAAGCTCAGTTGCGCCCAATCAGTGGTATTTGATAGTGGGAACGTATCGCGTGGGAGTCGGGAGCGAAATGATCTATGTGAATGGAAGCCCGACGAGTGGTTCAGTGACCACAAATCCTCATGCCGGGTCTCCTTTTCGTATCGGAAGGTTTGATCATACATCGGGTCCTATTCCATACTACACGCAGGGATTGATGGATGAGGTGCGCGTGTATACTCGTGCGCTTTCTGCTGCAGAGGTGCAGTCCATATACAAAGCGCAGCAGTAGTTCCTCGTGCTATACTTTTACACGTGAAGACTTTACGAGAATCTCTTCGTGATGCCGAGGCGGGGGGTTATGCGCTCGGTCACTTCAATATTTCGGATCTTGCGGCCTTAATGGCAATCGCAAATGTTGCAATAGAAATGGAAGTGCCGGTTCTGATCGGCACCTCCGAGGGCGAGGCGGGGTTTTTGGGTTATCGTGAAGTCGCGGCAGTCGTGAAAGCACTCCGCGAGGAGCATCAACACCCGATATTCTTGAATGCCGACCACACGCGTTCCATTGAAAAAATCAAAGAAGCGGCGGAGGCGGGGTATGATATGGTTATCTTCGACGGTGCGCAGCATCCGTTCGAGGAAAATGTGCGCCTTACAAAAGAAGCGGTTACGCTTGCGAAATCCATTAATCCAAATATTGTAGTGGAAGGCGAGCTTGGCTATATCGGTACGTCTTCAGAAGTATTAAAAGAAGTTCCGCCAGGTGCGGCGCTCACTCCCGGGCAGATGACTTCGCCCGAAGAAGCGGAAGCGTTCGTCGAAGAAACGGGCGTGGATATGTTCGCGCCTGCGGTGGGGAATGTCCACGGGATCGTCATCGCAAAAGGTTTTATTGAAAAACTCCATATTCCCCGCATTGAAGAAATTCGGAACATGGTGCATGTCCCATTGGTACTCCATGGCGCATCAGGTCTTGCGGATGGCGACATTCGCGCGGCAGTTGCGGCAGGAATACGTGTGGTACACATCAATACCGAGCTTCGCATTGCATGGCGGAAGGGGATGGAAGAAGGATTAAAAGAAAAACCTGACGAGGTAGCGCCCTATAAAATATATCCGAAAGCAATGGAAGCAATGAAAAAAGTAGTGCGGGAAAAGCTGGAATTATTAAGTGGGAATTAAGCGAAAATATTGAATAAAAATGATGACACCCCGGGGACGGAAGTTCCGTGCCCGGGGTGTGACGTAGTTCTCTCGCTGTCGCGCTAGTCGAGCGGCAGAATGCCGTTGAGGATGTCGCGGGATCGTTTCTTGGCCCGTCGCCTGGCCTCCTCCTCGGATATGGTGCCGAGGATCCAGCCGCGGCCGATGAAGATGCTGTTCTTCATCGCGGCGGGGATCTCGTGGCGAACCGACTCCCAGAAGAGCGTCTCGATGAGATCACTCATCCTGTCGAGTCGCCCGAGCTCGTACCCAAGATCCTTGATCGCCTCCTCGCTGGGGCGCTCCTGCGCGATGCGAAGCTGCGCCTTTGCCGTCTCCACGTTGAAGTGCTTCGCGGCCTGGTTCCGCAGCGTGTAGAAGGCGCGGAGGTGAGGACTCAGCTCCGCTTCCCTGGTGTAGCCGGGCTTAAGGGAAGCCTTGGGCTCCTCGAACTGCCCGGACTTCTCGATCGCGCTCACCTGGTCCATGATCGTCTGAAGCAGCGACGTGATCGGTTTGGTGCTCTGCATTTCGCAATCCTCCATGGGCTACCTCTCCAGATTTGGAGAGGGGAGATGGAAAAAGGAAACGAGAAGATTACTGCGAACTGTCGTATATTGTAGTCTTTTATGTATATTTGTCAATATGGCGGGAGAGAGGGAAAATTTCTATAATTCTTCCCATGACCCAGTTCGATTCCCTCTACCGCGAAGCGCTCCAAGACATCATGAATCGTGGGTTCGAAGAGCTCAACGAGCGCACGGGCCATCACACAAAGACACTCCCGGGTATCACATTCCGCCTTGATGCGGGATTTCCGGTACTCACGCTCCGGAAGATCCCCGTGAAACTTTTCGTTGCGGAACAGATCTGGTTCATCATGGGGAGCCAGCGGCCGGATGAGTTCGTGAACAAGTTCACGCCGATATGGAAAGATTTTACGGAACCTGACGGCACGGTTGCCGCGGCATACGGCTATCGCTGGAGGCATCATTTCGGGCGGGACCAGCTCGGCGACTTGATGCGGCTTTTAGAAAAAGAACCCGGGTCGCGGCATGGCGTCGTGATGACGTGGGATCCATCAGATGACGGTTTGGGTACGGGAACGGCAAAGAAGAACGTGCCGTGCCCCTTTGTCTTTACAGTGAATGTGGTCGGGAACAAGCTCCATCTCCATAACGTGGTGCGTTCGAATGACATGATGCTCGGCTGTCCGCATGATGTCGCCGGATTTGCGCTCCTTCAGGCCATTCTTGCGGCGAAGCTGGGGCTTAAGGTGGGGACGTTGACGCACACGATCTCGAACGCGCACATCTATGATATCCACTACGCGCAGGCATGGGAGCTCATTGAGCGCGGCAATAACCACAGCGAAGTTCTTTTTGAAGCCCAACCTGACTATTTTGACCGCGCGGAGCACGGGGACGAGGCGCTTGTCGAAGAGATCACCGGGCTTATCTCCGACCAGTACCATCCCCTCGGTCCCATCGCGGGCTTGAAAATCGTGCTATGAACGTTATCCTTATTATGGCGCAGACGGCGGATGGGAAGATCGCGCGCGGTTCGCACGAACTCGTCGATTGGACCTCCAAAGAAGACAAGCGTTTTTTTATTGAGAAGACGAAGGAAGCGGGCGTGATGATCATGGGGTCAAATACGTTCCGCACGATCGGCAAGGCGCTCCCCGGACGCCTCTCAATAGTGCTCACGTCTCGCCCCGATGAAGCGAAGGGCGAGCCGGGCACGCTTGAATTCACAGATAAGTCTCCACGAGAAATTCTCGGAGACCTTGAGCGCCGCGGGTACAAAACGGCGGCAGTTGTAGGGGGAGCGAGCGTGAACTCGGCGTTCCTCACGGAAGGATTGATAGACGAACTGTACCTTACCGTTGAACCCCGGATATTCGGCGAAGGCATGAGCGTGTTCAAGTCTGCACCTGAGAATGTCCGGCTCAAACTTCTTGATACGCGCCAACTTTCGGACGAAGTTGTATTGCTCCACTATCGAGTGGAAAAATAACCTATAATTTTCAACACCATGGCCATCTTGGGCAAAAAAGATATCGAGTCATACATCAGCGCGGGGAAACTTATGTTCGACCCCGTTGTCGATCGTTTCCAGCTCCAGCCGAACTCGCTTGATCTCCGGGTCGGGTGGAATTTTTATATTCCCGAGCAGTGGAAGTATACAGATGCGGGTCGCGTGGTGGTGCAGCCGAACTATCTCGAGCGCAAAAGCAATGACGATTATTTCAAGCTTATCAAGCTTCGCCCCGGGCAATATTTCGAATTCCTTCCTCACGAATTCATCATCGTTTCAAGTTTGGAGAAAATTTCAATGAAGGATGACAATCTTTTGGCATTGCTTCACCCGCGGAGTTCCGTCGCGCGGCGGGGGTTCGTGGTCGAATCCGGCGTGGTGGACGTGCATTACGAAGGAACTCTCATGATCCCGGTCCTGAACGGCACCCCGCACAATCTTCGGCTTTATCCCGGCGAACGCATCTACCAATTGGTATTCCATACGCTAGAACAGGGCTTGAGCCCAGAAGAGGCGCGGATCCACGGCGTGCAAAAAGCGAAGTATCACGGTACGACCGGACAGAATCTTGAGGCACGCACCGACAGTGAAGAAGAACTCCGTTTTATCAAAGAAGGGAAGCTCACGGAATTGAAGGAAGAGCATAAGGTATAAGTTGATCCCGTTAGAGGCAGGGGCACGCTGTGAACCCTCGCGGCCTCTAACGGGATTGACGCGCTTGTCTTGCGTATCCTATTCTTTGAAGAGTTCCACGCTGTTTATTCATCCGACTCATGCTTATGAGGTGTCGCAATGTTAACTGACCGAGAAGCACAAGAAGAGGGTCGCTATGCTTACGTTCCGGCAACGGACGCGTTCATGGCGGCAGCGCTCGAGCGGGTGGACGCGATGCAACGCGAACACCCCGAAGCGAATCACCCGACCTGTTCGGTCGTCGTGAGAAACGGTGAGATCGTGGTGGTTGAGACCGGTCGGCAGGTGCATCGGACTTTCTGTCCACGGGTTGCTCTTGGAAGTCCCTCGGGGACGGATTACGAATACTGTCCGGATCATTGCCATTCAGACAATCATTCGGAGGCGAATGCAACCCGTCTTGCCCGCGAGGAGGGCATAGACGTCCGTGGTGCGGAGGTCTATCTCGGAGGTCACTGGTGGGCGTGCGCTCCATGCTGGGAAAAGCTCACTGCCGCAGGCATCGCGAAGGTGTATCTCGTAGAGGACGCGAACGCACGGTACGGGGACGCCACACGCCGAGCGGATGCTTCGCGCGTGAGATCTGGGATGATCCGCCCGTCCCTTCTCGCTTACGTGGTGGGGCCACTTGCCGCCGCTGAAGAGTTCTCTGTGTGGCTTACAAGAGTGGGGATTACGGTACTTTCAGGGGATGAAGACCTTATCCAAAAAACGGACGTCCTCATTCTTCTCCCCCGAGCGCAGGGCAGTGATGCCTTGTGGCACAAACTAGTTCCCTCGCTCAAGGAAAAAGGGCAAATCTTCGATTTTCGCGAAGAGAAAGACCCGAAACATGCGCTCACGCGCTTGAGCCGAGAGCTTGCGAAGATCCTACCCCTCCGCTGACGTTGCGCGGAGGGACTTTTTTTGAATACATTCTTGCGCGCTGTGTGACGAAACATTTTGTTCCGCGCCACGTTACATTATATGTAGGGGTTGCGTGTATCCCCATTTTTTGTTATGCTCAGCCGCATGATTTTGACTGCGGAAACGCGTAATAAATTTGGAAAATCCGTGCATGCCCTGCGCCGCGAGGGATTAGTGCCTGCGGAGCTTTATGGTCATGGAGCGCAAAATGCGCATCTTATGGTTAATGGGAAAGAGCTTCACAAAGCGCTCAAGTCAGGAGGCGAAAGCCAGCTCATAGAGCTTGCAGTGGGGAAAGACAAAAAGTCCGTGATGATCCACGATGTGCAGCGTGACTATTTGTCGCATGAGGTGATTCACGTTGATTTTTACGTGGTACGGATGGACGAAAAAGTCCATGCGAAAGTGCCGGTGGTATTCCTTGGAGAAGCTCCTGCGGTGAAGGGGCAAGGAGGCCTTTTGAATAAGTCCCTGACTGAAATTGAAATCGAAGCTCTCCCCGGTGATCTGCCGCATTCCATATCCGCCGATCTTTCCGTCCTTGTGGAGTTCCATGCGAGTATATACGTGAAAGATCTTCCCGTGCCGCGAGGTGTAAAAATTCTTGTGGATCCCGGTACGGTTGTTGCAACCGTGATGCCGCCAGCGAAAGCAGAGGAAGTTCCTGTCGCACCCATTGATGTAGGCGCAGTGAAGGTTGAGTCCGAAGAGAAGAAAGTAGAACGTGAGGCAGAGAAAGCCAAGAAAGACGACACAAAAGAAACGAAAGCAGCCTAACCCTCTTCAAGAAAGTTCTCGCGGCGGGTATAATGACAAGTATCATGACCCGCTATGTACGACCAAAAATAGTGAGAGACGTGCGGAGGCCCGGACATGCAGGGTTGAGTTTTTTGCATCCTCGGGTGAATTTGAGTTATCACGGCGGCACCGATTTTTTTGTGCCATGGGGAATCAAATTTGCAGTCAGTTTTCTTGCGCTCATTATGTTTTTTGGCGGATCAGTGGCCGCACCGAACGCGCAGACCACAGGGACGGGGGTCGCTCCCGTGAGCCAGGCTGAGCGCCAAGCGCTTGAAGCGCAGCTCAAAGAGTTGGAAGTGCAGATCGATCAATACGAAAGTGAGGCGGAAAACTACCGCAAACAAGGGAGTACGTTGAAAAATGAGATTGGAAGATTGAACTCTCAAATCGCCAAGATCAATTTAAAAATTAAATCGGTCAAACTCACCCTCACGGGGCTGGACAAGCAGATAGGCGAAACAAAGACCCAGATCGTTACCACGGAAGAACAGATCGGCGACAGTAAGACCACCCTTGCGAATTTGATCCGCGAGATTCACGTGAGTGATGAAAAGGATCTCATCGAGATCTTTTTGGAGCGGCCGCGGATCTCGGATTTTTTTCTTGATGTGAGTAACAATGAAGCTATTCAAAAGAATGTCCGCGCAGAACTTGCAACGATCGTTGAGTTAAAAAATAAATTGGAGGAAAAAAAGACCCAACTTGCTATTCAGCGCGCGGATACGGAAACCGCGCGGGCATACCAGGACGCACAGCGCAAGGAGGCGGAAAGCACAAAACGAACCAAGGACAGCCTTCTTTCACAGACAAAAGGAAAGGAGTCTGAATATCAGGCGCTGGTGGTGAAAACCAAGGAAACCGCCACGCAGATCAGAAGTCGTCTCTTCGAGCTCTTGGGCGGAGGAGAGCTCACATTCGAACAAGCATATCAATATGCGAAACTTGCGGGGGATACCACGGGCATCCGTCCCGCCTTTATTCTTGCGATCTTACATCGCGAATCCGCATTGGGGCAGAACGTAGGGAGGTGCAAGTACAACGAAGTGAGTTCCTTGACCGGAAAATCAGTGATGCATCCCACTCGTGATACGCCCGCCTTTCTTGATATCACAAAATCTCTCGGCATTGACCCGACGAGCATCACGGTATCATGCCCCAATAAGGACGGCACGTATGGAGGCGCCATGGGGCCTGCGCAGTTCATTCCTTCTACGTGGAAGCTGTATGCCGCAAAAGTGACCGGCGTGACCGGTCGGAATCCGGCATCTCCCTGGAACAATGCGGATGCATTTGTGGCGGCGGCGCTCTATTTGAAAGATGTGGGGGGGGCGAAGAACGAGCGCACTGCGGCTGCGAAGTACTATTGCGGCGGCAACTGGAACCGCTATGTCTGTACGAACGTCTATGGTCAACGGGTTGTGGAGCAAGCGGCCGCGTTTGAGGATGATATTCGGACGATTTCGGGGTAGGATATACACACACCATGAAGAAACACATTCTTCAGAACGGGTTCCGGATTCTTCTTGTGCCGCAGCCGGGAGTCGCGGCATCTGTGCTGATTTTGGTAGGCACTGGCTCGGAATACGAAAAGAAACACCAGAACGGCATTTCCCATTTTTTGGAACATCTCGTGTTTAAGGGAACCGAGAATCGCCCGAAGCCGGGTACTATCTCTCGCGAGTTGGATGGTTTAGGGGCGGAATATAACGCGTTTACCGGAGAAGAATACACCGGTTATTGGGCGAAGGTGCAGAAAGGGAAGATCCATAGTGCGATCGATATCGTATCGGACCTATATTTAAATCCCGTTTTTAATCCTCAAGAAATAGAAAAGGAACGGGGGGTGGTGATAGAAGAATTGAATTTATATGAAGACACGCCCTCGCGCAAAGTGCACACCGTGTTTACGGAACTGCTTTATGGCGATCAGCCGGCGGGATGGGATATCGGAGGAAGGAAAGAAGTGATCCGGAAGCTCGCGCGTGCTGATTTCTTGCGCTATCGGAATGAGCACTATGTACCGCAGGCGACAGTTGCAATCGTTGCCGGAAATTTTAACGAACGGGCGGTCATGCGCCAACTCACGGTGCTTTTCGGTAAATTACCCCGCGGTAAAAAAGGCGCGAAGGCCAGTGTAAAAGAACAGCAAGCAAATCCGCGCACCACGCTCAAATTCAAAGATTCTGATCAAAGTCATTTGGTCTTGGGCGTCCGCGCCTTTTCCATTTTCGATCCGCGCCGTTATGCGTTGCAGGTGTTAGGTGATCTTCTGGGAGGTGGTATGAGCTCTCGTTTGTTTCATCGCATTCGCGAGGAGTTGGGTGCGGCATATTATGTGCGTGCCGGAGCAGACCTCCTTTTAGACCATGGATACTTCGCGGTTTCTTCGGGGGTGGACCATAAGAAAATAACGGACGTGATAAAAGCTATTCTTGAAGAAATGCGTCGTCTCAAAACTGAATTCGTGCCAGACGCGGAACTGCGCAAGGTGAAAGACCACCTTACGGGAGGAGTGCTTTTGGGACTTGAGACCGCTGATGAACTTGCAAGTTTTTATGGCGGACAGGAGATCATTGCCAAGAAACTAGTGACTCCACAGGAGCTCATCCGTCGCCTTCAGGCCGTGACCAAGGGGCAAGTACGCGCACTTGCCCGCGATCTCTTTCAAAACCGAAAACTGAACCTTGCGGTGATCGGTCCTTATAAAACGTCGGCTCAGTTCAAAAAACTTCTGTCGTTTTGATGCAGCGGTACCTCCTGGACGTATCGTGGGCAAGTTTGTGGAAGGTTACACTTTTTCTGCTTTTTGTGGTCGTGCTTTTTGAGGGGCGCCATATCCTTTTGGGATTGTTCTTGGCGATCGTGATTTCTTCAGGCGTGGAACCTATCGTCTCGTTCCTCGAGCGGCGCGGGCTTCCCCGCATCTTCGGTGTCATTTTAATATTCTTGCTAGCCCTCATTCTTTTCATACTCATTTTTTATGCGATCGTTCCGGTGTTGATCAACGACCTTTTTGCGATTGTCGCAAATTTCAATAAAGCAGCCCGTGCGCTTGGGCTGGGGCCCATCTTTGATGTCAAAACGGCTATGACCTTGAATTCACTGATCAGTGAGCTTTCCGCGCGCCTGTTCGCAGCTGGCTCCTCGCCTCTTATTGTGCTTTCTCAGGTTGTGGGAGGGGTTGGCTTAGTCGTTGCGGTGCTTGTGAGTTCGTTCTATTTGAGCCTGAGCAAAGACGGCGTGGGGCGCTTCATCCGAGCGGTGTTTCCTGCCGACTACGAGGAAGTTGCATTGCGCATCTATGAGCATTCTCGTCGCAAGATCGGTAATTGGTTCCGCACCCAGATATTCTTGAGTTGTATTATGGGGGCACTGGTGTGGATTACGCTCTCAATTCTCGGGGTACCCCATGCCTTTTTACTTGCCGTGCTCACCGCGCTTTTGGAGATCGTGCCGTACGTCGGTCCCATTATTGCAGGTGCCGCTGCGGTAGCGGTTGCGATGAATATTTCTCTCGGACTTTCCATTTATACACTTATCGCATTCGTGGTGCTTCAACAACTCGAGAACCACCTCCTCGTGCCGTATCTCACGGGTCGCTCCGTCGGGTTGCACCCAGTCATTGTGATCATTGCGATCTTGATCGGTGCGCAAACTGCCGGATTCTTGGGCATCGTGATTGCGGTTCCTGCGGCGGGGGTGCTCCAGGAAGTCATAGAAGAATGGTCTACTAAAAAACGCACGCGGCTCGCCGAGACGGCATAAAAAATAGTAAGCCCCGACGTTCCTGTGTTATTTTATATGAGAGAAGTCGGGGTCCCGACCAAAAGCGTCGGGATAGCGAGTAGATCAAAAAGATAAAGAATGGCAAAGTTTTATATTACGACCGCGATCGATTATACGAATGGGCCGCCGCACATCGGACATGCGTTCGAGAAAGTGCAGGCGGACGTGCTTGCGCGATGGCACAGGCAGAAAGGCGATGAGGTCTTATATCTCACGGGTACCGATGAGCATGGCGTGAAGATCGTGCGCGCCGCCGAGGCGGCAGGTAAAGAGCCGCAAGAATTCGTAGACGGCCTTGCGGAGCGTTTCCGCGCGATGAAGGAGGCACTCAACTTATCTTGGGACGATTTTATCCGGACGACGGACAAAGAGCGCCACCTGCCGGGCGTAGAACTCATGTGGCAAAAACTCGTGGAAGCAGGCGATATCTACAAAAAGAAATACCAAGGGCTCTACTGCGTGGGACATGAAGCGTTCGTCACGCAAAAAGACTTGGCGGAAGGTATTTGCGCTGACCACGGCAAAGCACCCGAGGTAGTAGAAGAAGAAAATTATTTTTTCCGTCTCTCAAAGTATTCCGAAGAGATCGGAAAAAAAATAAAGAACAAAGAATTAAGAATTCTTCCTGAAGCGCGCGAACGGGAAATCTTGTCGCTCATCGAGGGGGAAGGATTGCAGGACGTAAGTTTCTCCCGCTCACGGAAGGATTTGGAGTGGGGGATTCCGGTGCCGGGCGATGAAACGCAGACGATGTATGTGTGGTGCGATGCGCTTACGAACTATCTTTCGGCTCTTGGCTACGGTGGTGATGAAAAAAATATGCGTTTCTGGCCTGCAGACGTGCAGGTAATAGGAAAAGACATTCTGCGGTTCCACGCGGCAATCTGGCCTGGGATGCTCCTTGCGGCGGGATTGCCATTGCCCAAAACACTTTTTGTCCATGGGTTTATCACCGTGGAGAGGCAGAAAATGTCCAAAACTATTGGGAATGTGCTTGATCCGTTCGAGTTGGTCAAAAAGTATGGCGCGGACGCGGTGCGCTACTATCTCTTGCGCGAGATCCCCACAGGCGAAGACGGGGATTTTTCGGAAGATAAATTTAAAGAGCGCTATAATGCGGACTTGGCGAATGGACTGGGAAATTTTGCTTCACGTGTCTTGACTCTTGGGGAAAAGCAGGGAGAGATGATGCACGATGGTGTGGATTCCGAAATTGAGTCTCAGGTTCAAAAGGTGCGCGGATGGGTGGATGGAAAAGTACGCAACTTCAAGCTTCACGAAGCGCTCGGGCACATTGGAGAGTTAATCAGTTTCGGCGACGCCTACGTGAACCGCATGAAACCATGGGAAACGAACGACAAAGAAGTCATTCTGAATCTCGTGGTGCTTTTGGATAATATTGCCGGACTTCTTGCTCCTTTTCTGCCGACTACCGCCGAAAAGATCACAAAAAGCATTGCATGGCAGAAAACCACCCTAAGTGTGAAAAAAATCGAGAATCTTTTCCCGCGTCTTTCGTAGTCGTTTCTGACTTCTACTCCCTACTTACTACTTCCTACTCGCTATGTATATTGACTCCCACACCCACGCGCACTTTGCCGCGTTCGAAAATGACTGGAAAGAAGTCATCGATCGTGCTCTGGCGCAGGGCGTCTGGCTCGTGAACGTCGGCACGCAATACGATACTTCTGCGCGCGCGATAGAAGTTGCGCATGAGTACAAGGAAGGCGTCTATGCGACGGTGGGGCTCCACCCCATCCACACGGAGAAGTCCTATCACGATGTAAAAGAGCTTGGTGCGGAGGATACTGCGAAAGAATTCACCTCGCGGGGGGAGGATTTTGATTATGATGCATACAAAAAATTGGCACTCGACGAGAAGGTAGTCGCGATAGGGGAGTGTGGGTTGGATTATTATCGTTTAGGCGAGGAAACGAAAGAGAAGCAAATCGAAACATTTTTAAAACATATCGAGCTTGCAAAGGAAGTCGGAAAGCCGCTCATGATCCACTGTCGGAATGCTTTTGGTGACCTTATCGATCTACTTACTACTCACCACTTACTACTTACTAAGCCGGGTATAGTTCACTTCTTCACCGGCACACCGGAAGATGCCAGGCGACTGTTGGATTTGGGTTTTTCCTTCACCTTCGGCGGCGTGATAACCTTCGCCCGCGACTATGACGAATCAATCAAGCTCATTCCGCTTGAGAGGATCTTGAGTGAAACCGACGCGCCGTATGTGGCTCCCATGCCTTATCGCGGCAAACGGAACGAACCTGCGTATGTGGTAGAGGTGGTCAAAAAATTGGCGGAATTGAAAGGTGTTTCGGTGGAGGAGATGGAACGCCAGATCTTTGAGAATGCAAGGCGAATATTTGGTCTACCCAAAATCCCAGCTTAGTTATCCCCACAGGGCTATATTGACGTTTTTGACTGACAACAATATACTCATCCCAAAGGATGAGAAATATGCCCATGAGCCGAAGGTTTTTAGGGGGGTTCTTGCTACTTACTTTTTTGATGGGTACATTTCCTTTTCCGCTTGAAACTGGTGCCCAAACCACGGAACTTGCATCGCTTGACGCGATTACCCAAACAGCAGCTAGTCGCAAGGCAAAATTCGCCCGCTTGGTGTCGGATTTTACTGTACTTCTAGGCGTATATAAGAAAAACACATGGAAAACGCTTGTGGCGCAAACAGATGCGGATTATCAATCCGTGCTTGCGGATTTTGACGCGATCCGCGGAGAGCTTGTCGCGAAAGACGCAACTCAAATCATTCTTGGTCGCCTGGATTCCCAAAAGAACGCATATCAAAATACTGCGGGGAAGATAGTCGCAGATGCGAAGGCAGGAAAAGATGTGCGCACAGCCGTAGCCGATTTTACAAAGAAACCCGCGATCCTTACCGAAATGCTGAATAGAACGCCGTTCCGTGCGACGGCAAAACCCTCACAAATTCATACCGCGCCCGCATCGACATTTCCGGGTGTGCGTGAAGCGAAGACAGAAAGTATACGAAGTTCCTTGAAGAACGGTTCGATACAACTGCAAAAAACTGGTGGGGCAGTAAGCATTGATTCTGCGCTTGTTGCCATCACGACCGAAGGCGCATCGGCACAAGGCGATACGCAGTCGGCATCTGTAGGGATTGCATCTGCATACACCGATGAAACCGAGGAAGCCGGATTCACGCAAGCTATCCGCGATCTTGCCGCACGTTTGAACTATGACCCGCTTGAGATCTTGAATTACGTAAGCGCGAACATTCGTTATGTGCCGTACTACGGCTCTAAGAAAGGTGCGGATGCGACGCTTGCAGAAAAAGAAGGGAATGATTTGGACCAGATTTCGCTCCTTGCGGCGCTCTTGCGCGTAGGGGATCCAAGTGGCAACTATAAAACGCAAGTGAAGTATCGGCAGGCGTTCATCAAATTAGATGTCGGTCGCATGATGGATCTTTTTGGCGTAGAGGACTCTATCGTTGCCGCGCAAGTGCTTCAAGCAACCGGTGTGCCGTATATCCTCTATGTGGACCAAAATCAGAATCCACTCTTCTTTATGCTAGAGCACTTCTATGCCGAAGCGTATATGAACTATGACCACATGCGGGGGATACTGCGTGGCACGACGGGGGGTCAGGATCGCTGGATTCCCATGGACCCCACGCTCGGGCGCTCGTACTTTAGCCAGCCGGTTGATGCGATAGGTGCGATGAATTTCAATGTTGGCGCGTTTTATGACAACTATCTTGCAGGGAATTTCGGCACCTCAACGCCGCTTGAGGCATTGAAGCAGAACATCAACGCCTACCTCACTGCGAACGACCCTACCCACACCTACGATGACGTGCTCGCCAAGGCATACCGGGATGTGCGTCCTTTTGAATTTATCCCCCAAGCCTTGCCGTACGAGCTCGTACAATCATTTCCGGAATTTGCCTCGGTGCCGCAAAACCTCAAACACCGCGTTGAATTCAAAATAACAGACGATGCGAAAACACAGACTTTCGTGACCTATGCACCGAACATTGCCGCGATCGCGGACCGTGAACTCGTGCTCGACTACGTTGCAGCGACTCCCGCGGATCAAGCGGTCATTGACAGTTTTCCGTCCATTTACGACATCGTGCCGCTCTCATTGGTGCACGTGAAGCCGGTAGTGAAAGTGCGTGGAACTGTTGCGGCAGGAGCTCAAGCAGGGGACCCCGAAGTCGCGCTTGGCATAACCCAACGGCTCTCTATGAGCTTCAAGGTGCCCACTCGCGAGATTGGGAGTCCCATTGTGGAAAAGACGATCG